>Ga0123355_10002386_pt1 | contig 26573 bp, 24 predicted proteins | sample TergutEmb28metaG_3_FD_89872 | JGI IMG/M metagenome (GOLD analysis project Ga0123355, IMG submission 89872) | Embiratermes neotenicus P1 segment gut microbial communities from Petit-Saut dam, French Guiana - Emb289 P1 | ecosystem: Host-associated > Arthropoda: Insects > Digestive system > Gut ... | reverse complement strand
CATAAGTACTTAGCTCTAACATTATTATTGCCTCCTATCAGTCTTTGCTTGGTCGCTTTTTCTGATAGTTTAGCATTTTTTGTTAGGGCTTGTCTTTGTTTTTCATCTAGCACAACGGGTTAAATTACATAAAACTTAGAATAGCCTCCCCATTATAGGGCGTGTTCCCACTAACGAAAACACATCTTTGCGGTCGATATTTCCGCCATTTTCTGGCGACATCTCCTAGCGTGACTCTAACACGCGTTGTCGATACCGCCGAAAACTGGCGGAAAGTCACCGCGCAAATCTGTATTTTCTTTTAGTGGGAACACACCCTAATTTCACTTTGGCTTCCGTCAGTATTATCACGAATGATACCGTGATACGAGCATTTAATGTCATTGTCTTTTTTTAGAAATCGCATTATTTCGTAATCTGGCTCAGAATTATTGCTTATTTCACGAGGTAGCACTGTACTGATAATTAACTCATGATACTTTTCACAATCATCAATTTTATCAATTCGTTCAATCAACCAATTTTCTTGGTTATTCCAAAATGTTTGAAATAAATGCAATTTGCAATTTTTTACTTTATCTGTGATGTCAACAGATATTTGTAGTATTTTTTGTCTTTCGCAATCAATATAATCAATAGGATAGTCATAAAGTGGCAGACTAAAAACTTCTAATTGTTCTCCCTCGTCCAACAAAGATAAATCGAAATATTCGTTAAGTGTAATATTTTTCTTCAACCATTCATCGGAGTAGTTGAATTTATATTTGAAATCTATAAAAATATTATCCATAAAATATCCTTTTCAATAATTCAAAAATCATTGTGTGGCTCCTCTCTGAATTTACTGGCCTATTATAACATACCTAGCAAACTAATAGATGTTGGAAAGCCAAAATTGTGAATAAGAGCTTTCCAACTTGACTCCGCAAAAGCCATCGTAGATGTCTCCGAAATATATGAGAAAACGGTTGTTTCCTTAATGCGTGAATATGTTTATAGTAACGCAAAAAAAGTCTTGCTTGTAACGTAACGTAATGAAGTATTATATATTCAAGAAACAAACGCACAGGAAAAACGCGAATGCGTTTTTCAGGAAGGGGAAGGGGGTGTATCCCCTGTGAGAGTTTGAGGGTGAAACCCTCAAGGTTTTAACAAATCAAGGAGGCGAAGCATGGAAAAACACAGAGCAATCCCCAAAGGATACATGACAGTGGGAGAAATTGCAAAAAAAACGGGTACTACTGTGAGGACGTTACAATACTACGACAAAGAGGGCATACTAACATCTTCAGCGGAAAGTGAAGGCGGGCGAAGACTTTATACAAATAAAGATATTGTTAAACTGTACCAAATTCAGTCTATGAAATATTTGGGTTTTTCGCTGGAGGATATCAAAAATAGACTTCCGCAAATTAATACGCCCAAAGAAATCTCTGCATTACTAACAGAGCAAGCCAAGGGTGTGCGCGAAACAATTAAATCGTTAAAAGAAGTGCTTGCATCTATTGAGAAGCTGAATGAAGAAGTATTACAAATGGAAACCGTAGATTGGGATAAATATGCAGAAATTGTTGGTATGTTGCTTTCAAAAAATGTTGGTTATTGGGTAGTTAAACACATGGATACTTCCATAATAAAGTATGTATTAGAGCATTTTGATGATGATGGTGCTACACAATTAAATGATAAGTATATGCAAATTCTAAAAAAGTCCGCAAAAACACAAAAAGCGGGATTTACCCCTGATAGTGATGAAGCAATGAAAATAGCAAAAGAATGGTGGGATTATGTTGAGACGTTTACCAAAGGTGATTTGGGCATATTATCAAGCCTTGTGAGCATGGGCAACAAACTAGACCAAAATGAATGGCTGGAAAAGTTCTCATTTGATAAGGAATATATAGAAAAGGCAATAGAGGCTTATTTTAGTAAAATTGGGTATAACCCATTAAAACAGGAGGGGAATCAATGATTAGCATAGGAATGAAAAATGTAGAAAAATCGTTTGGTAATAATAAGGTTCTCAAAGATGTTACTTTTGAAATCCAAAACAATGAAATTTTTGGGCTGTTAGGACCGTCGGGTTCAGGAAAAACCACTATTATTAATATTTTAACAAAACAATTGGTTGCGGATAGTGGAGAATGTTATGTAAGTGTTGATAGCCATGAAATTGGGCTGATGCTGGAGCATGATGGGTTGTTTGACCGTCTTAGTTGCCTAGATAACTTAATTGTTTTCCAAGATATTTATAGTATTTCTCGTAAAAAAGTACTTGAGGCATTAGAGCTTGTTGGGCTTGCTGATGCGGCAACAAAAGCTGTAACAGAGCTTTCTAAAGGGATGCGTCAACGTTTGGTTTTGGCGCGGGCAGTTTTGCATAAGCCCAAAATACTATTTCTTGATGAACCCACAAGCGCACTAGACCCACTTACTGCAAGGGGTATACACAAGCTGATAAAGGAGCTTCGACAAAGTGGTACTACTATCTTTTTAACAACTCACAACATGGAGGAAGCAACTAATTTATGTGATAGGGTAATATTACTCCATAAAGGTAGAATTATTGAGCAAGGTACTCCAAAAGAGGTTTGCGAAAAACACAACGCAATTAAAACCGTGATGGATTTAGAATCTGTGTTTATTCAACTAACGACTTAAAAAGTGGCTATGCCGCTTTATGGGGGATTGGGGGCAGTGCCCTCATTGAGTGACGGAAATTACGAGAGCAATTTCTTAGCATAATAAGGAGGATGTAGAATGAGAAGTGTAAAAGCAGTATTTAAAAAACAGTTAAAGGGGACTGTAAAAAACCCAGAAATTTTAATCCAGTTTATTATTTTCCCATTACTAGCATTTGTCATGAATTTGTTAATGGTTACGGACTTTGAGGGCGTACCTTATGATATTGTTGAGATGATAACGGCAAATATGCCTAATATGGTAACTATGCAAGCAACTATTTTTGCGGGTATGGGGCTTATTACTGTAATGGCGGGCATTGTTGCGGAAGATATAGAAAAGAAAAGTTTACGCTTTTTGATGATGGCGGGCGTTAAACCCCAAGCGTATTTGTTGGGTGTAAGTAGTGTTATATTCGCCGCTAGTTTTTTAACTTCTGTGGCTTTTAGTTTTATAGGTGAATTTACAGGGTTGGACTTTTGGATTTTTACAGCGGCAATGATGGCGGGGGTTACTGGGTCAATTGTGCTGGGGGCTACTATTGGGATGATTTCTAAGAATCAGCAATCTTCTATGGGGCTTGCATTGCCTCTTGCGATTGTATTAGGTTTTGGTCCTATGATGGCGCAATTTAATGATAGAATGGCTAGTATTCTGCATTTTTTATATACTCAACAACTTAATGTAATTGCCAATTATTTAACAGCGGGTGGTAATGGTGGTACACCCCTTTGGCAGTCGTTTGCTATAATTGGGGCAAATGTTGTGGTGTTGGTTATATTGTTCTGTGTTACGTTTGCAAAAAAGGGATTGAAGGCATAAAAAGGGTAGAATTTTTGTGCGAAGATTTGCATAAGTCTAATGAATCCACTCGAATATATTTATAACGGGTAATTCTTCATAAACTAAGGGCGTGTTCCCACTAACAAAAACACAGATTTGCGGTTGATATTTCCGCCGTTATCTCCTAGCGTGCCTCTCTAGCACGCGTCGTCGATACCGACGGAAACTGGCGAAAAGTCACCTCGCAAATCTGCATTTTCTTTTAGTGGGAACACGCCCTAAATATAAATTCCTGTTTTATCGTAAACGACATCTTTGAAGTATTGCGTATTCTTTGTGCAGGATTGGGAATAGTAATAACACTGTTATGAGTGAAGTCAATGGAAAAGCTAATTTTCCAACTCATCTTTCAAACTTTGCTACTAAAGTGACGTCCTCTGTAGAACGGAAGATAAAAATTTCCTCAGTAGACACCAACTCGTCCCCGCTAAACCAGCCGCTGAAAACTTCACCATAGTTCGGTGTAGCTGTCACTCGTACAACTGCCCCATGAAGAACCAAATCACGCGCCATTTGCTCGCCGTTCCAGGAGCCGTGCGCGCCTGTTGTATCAGCCAACATGGCAGGAGTACCCCAGTAGGAGTGGTTGCCGGGGGTGTCTGGCCTTGCCTCAAATCCCCAAACTTCCATTTCAGCGGTGCCGCCCTCTGTAGCCTCTACCATAATCCAAGCGGCAATATCGGTTTGTCCGGCTCTGTATATTGCTTGCTCTCTCCAAGCGGCTTGAATTGTAAGTTGCATACCTGATTCGGGGTCACGCATTGCAAAACGCGGGCCAGAGTAGTAGCGGTTGCCGTTATACTCAAGTTGTCCGCCCGAAAAATTAATAACTTCAAATCCAAGTGCATTGCCGAAAGTATTTCCTGGAAGGGGCATATTTTGACCACCTGCTGTTTCAATTAGGTCATCAGGATTTGCGGCGGTTCTAGTACCAACATGACCACCAAACATATGGTTTGATGCACCAAACAGATAAATACCCGTTTCGCTGATTGGTTCTAATGTGGCGGACAAATACCATACACCATCATGCAAAAAGGCACCAGCTACGGTTTGTCCTTGCATTGTACCCCAGTTGGGTAAACCTGTTTCGGGGTCACGTTCAGCTCCTCCAGCACCTCCGGGAGGATTGGGGCCGGCTTGCATATTTAATAGTTCAATCACATCTCTGCCCCGCATTTCAAAAATCGGAAGCGTGTTCTCAAAGGTCAGTGCATCTAAAAAATCGGTGGTGCGCACATAGTCTTCTGGATTCCATTGCAAACGATGGGGGCCTTGACCACGCCACGAAGATTGGTTGTTCATAACGATTAATCCAGCGGCTCCAGCTTCTTCTAAGTCTTCAGGATGTGCGCGAAGGATATAATCGTGCATTAAATATACAAGATATTGGTTTCTTGTATGTTGGTTTCGGCCATATACGAACCGTGGACCAAGTTCATCTCCCCATTCGATACGGGCTTGATACCAACCCCAAAGACTGCGGTTATCGTCGGCTGGAGAAGCATCAATTGCTAGGTTAAGACCATCTTCGGCGGCGCTGCCTTCACCGTCAGTTCTTATCCATGTTGCACCCTGACCAAATACCCACTGTAATACTTCCGGGTCAGGGTCTACAGCGCGTACATCATTACCGTTTATCCCGCCGTACATATGGCTTGTAACTCCACTAAGCACATTACCTTCAAAATGAAGCTGAATTTGGCCAAAGCCACGCCCATGATGACCACCTGAAACGATTTCGGTGCTACGAAGTATGCTATCGTCTGTGGCACCGTATGGATACACTCGGGTTTCGGCAGTGTAAGCATGGGTATGAGCAGACAGCCAAGCGTCAAAATGTGCATTTCCACGAACTAGCAATGTATCTACGATAGTATTACTTTGTAAACCGTGACTGGTATGAGTCAAGGCGATAACAGCTTGTACACCATAATCATCACGTAATTCCGAAATCATGTCTTCCAGCCAACCATAGCTTTCGTCTTCTTCCATTCCAGCAGTGCCAGGCATTACGAAATTAAGTCCTTCTCGGTTGTGAGGGTCGATTGTCGCGTACATACCAACGTATGTAAGTCCGATGATTGCGACTCTTATGCCGTAATCGTCATACCAATCGTCAAGTATGGTGTAAGGCTGTACCCAACTTGGTCTTGAGCCATCATCGTAACGAAGGTCTGCGGCCAAAAAAGGTATGCCAGGTGATACGGTGTTCAAAATATTATCATCATTAATGATATCAAAGAGCGGGTTTTCAACTTCATGTTCTGATAGAAAAGCGGCTCTTTCCGTCGGGTCAGTGATATTGAAGCTTTCTGTCAATCGACGGTTTCCGAAACTAAACTCATGGTTGCCTACCGTAGCATAGCGAACACCAACACGATTCAAAACCTGTAATGCTGGTTCGCCTAAAAATAAATTTGATACATGTTGACCAAAGTAATTGTCACCCGATAGTAGCAAAATAGGTTGATACCCGGTCGTTTCTAAATAATAGGCGGTAAGCTCGTCCACAAATGTAACAAAACGCGGAGAGCCAGGGTCTGAATCAGATTGCTCGCTAGTTTGATGCCCGTGAAAATCTCCGATGTTAAAGATAGTGATGGTGAGGGAATCATCATCACTGATTTCCACGCTTTCATCGGCAAGTAAAAAACCTGGGAACATAGCAAGAATCATGCTCAAAGTCAAAAGCGAAACCAAGATTTGCTTTTTTGTAACAGTTTTCATTTTCATTTTCCTTTCTTTAATAAATATAATTTTTCGTTATTCTATCATACAAAAAAGTTATATTCAAATCAGAAGTGTATCCTTTTCAAATGCTTGAATCTTTGCATCCAAGTTGCCCAATGAACCAGATATGAATAAAATAAACGGACTTTTGATGAAAATATCTGATACGAATCTTTGAAAATCCTTAACTTTTGCTGACCTACAACTTTGATTTCTTTATGTAGTATAACTTAAAACATAAGGAGATGAAAACATGAGAACAAGAGGTAAAAGGCGCGATCAGCGTAAATTGGGTTTATATTGTTTGGTTTTAGCAATTACAATTATAGTATGTGGTGCTTTTATTTATATGCTTTTTTCGACTATGGCAACAATTATATCAAGACCATTAGAATATAGGTCGCAAGCAGAAAATTTTGTATCCTCGTCAAATACACAAGTACAAAGCATTACTACAAATCCTTCTGGTGAAAATATGATTGTTGCATATTCAACCAGATTAGATGTATCCTTAAACAGTTCAAATGTGTTTTTAATGGATTTTGACACGCGGGAAGTCTTGATGTACCAAAGCGGAACAGCAAGAATATACCCTGCTTCACTAGTTAAGATGATGACAGCTCTTGTTGCTATTGAAAATATTAGCAATTTGAATGAAATGGTTATGCTAAACGAAGCAATATTCCAGCCAATTTATGATGCAAATGCAACGACAGCAGGTTTTTTGCCCGGGGATAGCGTTCGTGCTATTGATTTATTGTTCGGGCTGCTATTGCCCTCTGGTGCCGAATGCGCAACAGGACTTGCGAAGCATGTAGCAGGTACTGAATACGCCTTTGTTGTTATGATGAACGAGAGAGCAAAAGAAATAGGCATGAACAATACACATTTTACGAATACAACTGGACTACACAACGAAAATCAATATTCTACAGTTGTGGATATGGCTATCTTGCTAAGATACGCCCTTGAAAACGAAATTTTTTATCAGATTATAACCAGTTCTCGCCATTCAACTGCTGGAACTAGTCTGCGTCCAGGAGGTATCACTTTCCACAGTACATTGTTTTCAAGAATGTACAACCAAGAATTTTATGGTGGAGTTATTCTCGGTGGCAGGACTGGCTTTATCAATCAATCGGGGCAAAATCTTGCTAGCTTTGCTTTAGTCGATGGAACAAAATATATACTTGTGACATCTGGAGCGCGAAATAACGGCAATCATCTTACACAAGCATTACACATTGAAGATGCTTTTACAGTGTATGGTGCGATTAATAATAGATAATAATGTCAATTTGGTGGTGATTAGCGTGGACTACAGAGTTTTAATATGCGATGACGATTCGGATATACTAAATGCACTTGAAATATATCTGGGGCAAGAAGGTCACGAAATTGTTAAGGTTACTAATGGGAAAGAAGCTACCGAAATTGCTCAGAGCAAAGATATTCATTTAGTTTTATTGGATGTGATGATGCCCGTAATGGATGGCATACAAGCAGCAGTTAAAATTCGTGAGTTTTCCAATGTGCCAATTATCTTTCTTTCTGCTAAATCTGAGGACACAGACCGTATTTTGGGTCTGAACATGGGCGGTGACGATTATATCACCAAACCTTTTAACCCGGTTGAATTACTCGCAAGAGTTAAAGCCGCCCTGCGTCGCTATGCCCGATTAGGTGGCATGAAGGAAATTGATTCTGAGCAAAACAAAAATAACATATATCAAACGGGCGGATTAGTTTTAGATGACACAAAAAAACAAGTTACAGTAGATGGAGAAGAAATAAACTTAACTCCCATTGAGTACAATATCCTTCATCTACTTATATCAAATATGGATAGAGTTTTTACATCCACTCAGATTTATGAAGCAGTTTGGAATGAGCCTGCCTTTCATGTATCAAAAACTATTAGTGTTCATATCAGGCATATTCGTGAGAAAATCGAAATAAGCCCAAAAGAACCGCGATATTTGAAAGTGGTATATGGCCTGGGGTATAAAGTGGTGAAGCTTATATGAGTGTTGAAAATTCAGTAATTAGGAATGCAATAATTAGGGCGTGTTCCCACTAAATTTGTTAGTGGGAACACGCCCTAATTATAAACTGGTTACATCCTTGAATACCGTGAAATATTCAGCAATATACCCACAGCCCCCATACAAACTACCAAAAACGTACCTCCATAGCTAATAAAAGGCATAGGTATCCCTGTATTTGGGAAAGCGTTAGTAATAACCGCAACATTTACAAGGGCTTGGATACCAATCATCAATGTAATACCTGTAGCAATCATAGAACCAAAAGTATCAAGGGCATTGACAGCTATAAGTAATCCGCGCCGTATCATAATTCCAAACATAAACAAGATAATCCCGGCACCTACAAAACCCAATTCTTCAACAACAATTGCGAAAATCATGTCATGGTGAACTTCCGGCAAAATGCTTTTCTGTAGACTTTGGCCGATGCCTAACCCAAAAGGCCCTCCCGAGGCAACGGCATATAATGATTGGATAGTTTGCCATCCAGTACTTCTATAATATGCAAAAGGGTCAATCCAAGCCAAAATACGCCCAATACGGAAGTCATCGTTAGGGTTAGCATAAAGATTTGTGATTATGTATTGCACTGCCCCATACATCCCAGCTACTATTGCCACTCCGGCCACTATAAAACGCCAGATATGTGGGCTGGCCATAAAAATCAACCCGCACCCAATAACGGCTATAATAACAGTTGTACCTAAATCGCCTCCACGCAGAATCAATGCGGCCATAATACCTGTGAGCCCCAAACAATATAAATAACCACTCCACTTATGTAAGGTAAACGGTTTACGGTCAACAACCCGTGCCATAGCTAAAATCAATGCAATTTTTGCTAACTCGGAAGGCTGAAATTGAAAGTTTGGCAAATCAATCCATCGTCCGCGCCCTGGGGAGCCTGTGAAAGCGGCAATTAACAAAAGTACTATGGATATAATAAATGATGGCATTGCAAAAATTTTCAGCAATCGATAAGGGAAATTTGCCATTATGCCCATTGCTACAAAGCCAATAGCAACCATCATCCCGTGGCGTTGTAGATAAAAAAATGGGTTGAAATCATAATGCACATTGCGCCCTGTATTAACATAACTGGCCGAAAATATCATCATTAAGCCAAAAAGCACCAAGATTATTGATACCAGAAAAACGGTGTAGTCTACTGGCCCTACTGCAACCACAGGGGATTGTTCCTTCCGCTCTTTTGGAGATGGTTCGGGACGAACCTCCTCTCTATAGGCACTGCTGGCGTTGCGCATGATACCACCTCATCTATTGTGACTTCGCTTATGAATTCCACCGTAATTAAATCTGTGGTTAAAAAAGAACTGCTATATTTTAATTCGTATGAAAGATTGTACCGCTCTTATGAAGGTAATACAAGCTATTTTTTCCGCGTTTTTCAACACGAGTATATGGCAAGAAAAAAGACACCTCGCCAATAAGTGAAGCGTCCATATCAGCTATCTTATCAAAGGAATCACAATGCGTTTCAGAATCTTATCAAAAATCTGGCTAAAGGTGTTATTGCTGTCCGGCGGTGTTATTATAGAGTTACGAAACGTTTTATCTAATGGGTAGAATCGTTATTACCAGAAGGAGTAAAAGATATACCGTATTGAACGAGGCTTTTTTTTGTTGCAAAAACGCTCCAGCAATTCTATAATGGAACCCGACATATGAATCTTTCCTATTACTGCTTCACGCTAGACAGGCTCCGAAAAGCCAAAAACAAAACTTCAGAAAGGTACTCAAAGATGCAAAGAACTGAATCTGAACTGCAAGGCATAACCCTTTTAGGCAATACTGGCACAATTTACTCTGATACTTATACACCCAATATTCTTGAATCTTTCCCCAATAAGCACCCAGATAATGACTATATGGTAACGTTCCATTGCCCAGAATTCACCTCTCTATGTCCTAAAACTGGCCAGCCCGATTTTGGCACTATAATCATTAACTATATACCTGGCTTGCAAATGGTGGAAAGTAAATCACTCAAGTTGTACTTGTTTAGCTTTCGTAACCACGGTGATTTTCATGAGGATTGTATAAATATTATCATGAAGGACTTGGAAAAGCTTATGAAGCCAAAGTATATTGAAGTAAAAGGGATTTTTACCCCTCGTGGTGGAATTTCTATTTTTCCATTTGCCAATTATGGGAATCCAGATTACCCTGAAATGGTAAACATGGCAAAAACAAGGCTTTTTTCTTCGTTAGAAGACAGGTCAAAAACTAGTTAAGCTGGAGGCGGAAAATGACTAAGCGGGTATTGGTAGTATTAAGCGGTGGGCAAGACAGCACAACCTGCTTATTTTTAGCCATAAGCCGTTATGGTGCAGGAAATGTATTTGCAATTGGCTTTGATTATGGGCAAAGGCACAAGGCTGAGCTGGAATGTGCAAGGGATATTTGCAGGCAACAGCAAGTGCATTTTGAGGTTATCCAAACACCGATTATTAATGAATTGACCTCTAATGCACTTACCCGCGGGGAGATAACCGTAGAATCTACCGAAACGAAACAAGACCCCCCCAATACATTTGTAGAGGGGCGTAATCTGCTGTTTTTATCCTATGCGGCCATTTACGCCAAAAACCAAGGTATACAACATATAATGGCAGGTGTATCAGAAACAGATTTTAGCGGGTATCCAGATTGCCGGGATATTTTCATCAAGTCCCTGAATGTTACATTAAACCTAGCTATGAACTATGACTTTGTGTTGGAAACGCCTTTAATGTGGCTTAATAAAGCCCAGGTCTGGCAATTGGCCGACGAGTTGGACGCACTAGACATAATCAAAAACCAGACACTTACATGCTATAATGGTATACGTGGAGAAGGCTGTAAGGACTGCCCTGCATGTACCCTGCGACGTAAGGGATATGTGGAATATTTGAGAGGAGAAATGGATTGTACAAAATAAAAAAGACATTGGAAATAAGTGCCTCTCATCGATTGGATTTAGATTACCCTTCCAAATGTGCGAACCTACACGGGCATAACTGGATAGTCACTGTGTATCTGCGTTCAAAAACCCTTAATAGCGCGGGTATGGTTATGGATTTTGTGCAGATAAAGGAACGGATAACAAACCGCCTAGACCATAAGGTACTAAATGAGATTGTTCCTTTTAACCCTACGGCGGAAAATTTAGCAAAATTTATTTGTGATGAACTCGCTCCCCATTGTTATCAAGTGGATGTACAGGAAAGCGAATACAATATCGCTTCATACAATAAGGATGGATAAAACGCATGGAATATAAATACAAAATAGCAGAAGCCTTTGACAGCATAGAAGGCGAAGGGAAAAGGTCAGGTATGCCCACGTCGTTTGTTCGGCTGTCGGGTTGTAACCTGCGCTGTTCCTACTGCGATACCTCCTTCGCTCTAAGCGATGATGAATACTGGCTAATGAGTACAGAAGAAGTTTTATCAAGGCTTAATCGCGATTTTATGCGAGTAACGCTTACGGGCGGTGAGCCGCTGATTACCCCGAATGTAGAAGAACTAGTGCAAGCAATGCTTTCAGAAGGTTTTGAAGTCAATATCGAAACCAATGGAAGTATAAATATACGCACCTTTTTAAGTCAATTGCCACAAGTGGCCAATGCCCATGCAAAGGGACGACTTTTTCTTACTCTTGACTACAAGCTTCCAGCAAGTGGACATTGTGGCGATATGGTTTATACCAATTATCTTGGATTAACTCCTTGGGACGTTATCAAATTTGTAGTAGGGAATCAAGAGGATATTAAAGAAATGTTGAGCCTATTAAGGCGTATACAGCAACATTATATTGTTATGCCGCAAATTTTTGTTGGTGCTGTATATGATGGATTCCATTATAAAGAATTAGCCAAAACTATTTTGGAAACCCCTGAGCTAAAAGAGGCTCGCTTGCAATTGCAAGTTCACAAAATAGTATGGGGGCCTGAGGTGCGCGGTGTATAAAAATTTTGATATAGACAATATTGCAGAAACCGTAAAGTGTTTACTAAAGGAATTGGGGGAGGATGTTAACCGCCCTGGTTTGGAAGAAACACCACAACGCGCCGCAAAGATGTTTGCCGAAATGCTGGAAGGTATGCTTTATAGCAATGATGAAATTGCCGAGATGTTTGGCAAATGTTTTGAGCATGTTCAAAGTGATGATATGGTGATTGTCAAAGATATTCAAATATTTAGTTTTTGTGAACATCATTTTGCATTAATGTATAACATGCGTGTGCATATTGCCTATATACCTCAAGGGAAGATAATCGGATTGTCAAAAATTGCACGTATTGCAGATATGGTGGCAAAACGATTTCAGTTGCAAGAACGCATTGGTCAAGATATTGTCTATGTTATGCAAAAAATATTAGAGACTGATGATGTAATGGTGGTTATTGAAGGGGAACATAGTTGTATGAGTGCAAGAGGGATACGCGCCCAAGGGTCAAAAACCAGGACAAATACCTTATGTGGTCAATTTGCTAATGGTTCAGATTTTGTTAGAGAAGTGCTAATTCAGTTGCAAAGTTAGGAATGGGCGAAAAATTTGGGAAGTTATTTTTTAGACATTCCTTAGGAGGTATTTTATTGACTAGAGAAGCCAGAATCAAAAACTTGCCTGAAAAAGTTTTGCAGTTTGGTGAAGGAAATTTTCTACGTGCATTTTTTGACCATATGGTTGAAATTTTGAATGAAAATGGGTATTTTAATGGGCGTGTTGCAGTGGTACAACCCATTGCAAACGGGCTTGCAGAAACAATCAACGCCCAAGATGGTATGTATACCGTACTTTTGCGCGGGCTGGAAAACCAACAGCCTACCGTGCATAAAAAGATTGTTACCAGTGTAAGCCGTTGCATCAATCCATATCAGGATTTTGAAACATATAAAGAGGCAATGCGTAACCCAGATTTACGCTTTATTGTTTCCAATACCACGGAAGCGGGTATTGAATATCGTGTTGGAGATAGTATTACGGACAAGCCGCCTATTAGTTTTCCTGCGAAAATAACTGCGCTATTGCATGAACGCTACAGCTTTTTTGAGGGCGATTCTTCAAAAGGACTTATTTTCATTCCATGCGAACTTATAGATTACAATGGCACAAAGTTAAAGGAAATCGTTTTCCAATATGCTAATGAGTGGAATTTGGGAAGTAATTTTATTGAATGGATTGAAAAGGCTAATCATTTTACAAATACCTTGGTTGACCGCATTGTTACGGGCTATCCTAAAGATGAAATAGAAACATTAACACAAGAACTAGGTTATGAAGATAAACTGCTTGTTGCCGCAGAAATTTTTCATTTTTTTGCTATAGAAGCTTCCCCAGAGACCATGGATATTATTAATCAAGAAATGCCATTCCATAAAGTGGGGCTAAATGTGATTCTTACCGATAACGCCACACCATATAAACAGCGCAAAGTGCGTATACTAAATGGCGCGCATACTATGTCTGTTTTGGCGGCTTTTTTAGCAGGACATAACACTGTTGGTGAAATGATGGAAGACCCCGTTTTTGTGCAATTTTTGCGTAAAGGTGTTTTTGATGAGATTATCCCCACTTTGGATATGGAGCTTGAAGATTTGACTTCTTTTGCAGAATCGGTTTTTGACCGATTTGCTAATCCATATATCAAACATTATCTGTTAAGCATCGCGCTTAATTCTGTGGCCAAATATAAAACGCGTGTTCTTCCGTCTATTTTGGAATATCATAGGCGTACAGGTAAACTTCCTGAATGCTTAACCATGTCATTTGCTGCATTGGTAGCCTTTTATAGAGGAGGAAAATCAAGGGGCGGTGAGCCGATATCCGACGATACTATACAAGATGACCCAGAAATTGTAGCATTTTTCAAAGAACAATGGGAGCAATGGAATAATCCAGAAGATATTCATAAGCTAGTTACAAATATTTTAGCAAAGATTGAGTATTGGGACATAGACTTAAACACCTTGCCTGGTTTTGCTGATAAGGTGACAGAGTATCTTAGTGGATTTTTTTCGGAGCCAGAGGGGGTTAGGAAAACTATTGGATACAAAATTTAGAATTCATGCAAATGATAACGTAGCTGTAATATTGGGAGAAGTTCCAGATATTGCAGCAGGGCACAAGGTTGCTATTTCCGCTATAGCAGAAGGCCAGCCAGTAATTAAATATGGATATCCTATAGGTCGTGCCACAACAGATATTGCCCTGGGTGAATGGGTTCATACTCACAACCTTAAAACCAACCTAGAAGGCATATTGGAGTACAATTATCAGCCCCAAGAAATGGAACAAAAGGTTGCGGAATCGGGAAATGTGCCTACTTTTATGGGATATAGGCGTTCTGATGGAAAAGCGGGCATACGAAATGAAATCTGGATTGTAAACACGGTTGGTTGCGTAAACAAAATTGCTGAAAAAATCGAACGAGCAGCTCAATCCCGTTACTTATCCAATATAACCAGTGCAACTAATAAAGTAGATGGTATATATACCTTTGTACATCCATTTGGCTGTTCACAATTGGGGGATGACCACACCTATACCCAAATGATTCTTAAAAACATGGTTAATCATCCTAACGCCGCTGGTGTGTTGGTGCTTGGCCTAGGTTGCGAGAATAATAATATTCCCGAGTTTCAAAAATTATTAGGTACATGGGACGAAAATCGTGTGATTTTTCTAAACACTCAAGATGTGGAAGATGAAGTTGAAGCCGGGTTGGAGTGCATTAATAAACTGGTGCTTTACGCAGAAAAATTTAAGCGTGAACCGATTCCAGTAAGTGAATTGGTAGTAGGACTAAAATGCGGCGGTTCTGATGGTTTTTCGGGTATAACTGCTAATCCATTGGCTGGGCATTTTTCTGACCGACTTATTTCCTATGGCGGAACAAGTATACTTACGGAAGTTCCAGAGATGTTCGGCGCGGAAACTATACTTATGAACCGCTGTACAAATGAAGGCGTATTTGACAAAACTGTTAATCTGATAAATGACTTTAAGGGCTACTTTACTCGTCATAATCAAGCCATTTATGAAAATCCTTCCCCTGGAAACAAAGACGGAGGAATTAGCACGCTGGAAGAAAAATCATTGGGTTGTACCACAAAAGGCGGCACAAGTCCAGTGATAGATGTACTAAACTATGGTGAAACCGTACAAAAACCGGGTTTATGCCTTCTGCAAGGGCCAGGCAATGATATAGTGGCTGTTACTAATTTAATGGCGGCTGGGGCGCATATGGTACTGTTTACCACAGGGCGTGGTACACCATTGGGCGCACCAGTCCCTACTGTTAAGATTTCCAGCAACTCCACTCTAGCCAAAAACAAACCCCACTGGATTGATTTTAATGCTGGAGAACTACTAGAAGGTACAGATATGCCAACCCTTTCTAACAAGTTTTTCGATTATATTGTAAGTGTAGCAAGCGGAACTGTTACTGTAAATGAAGTCAATGGTTACCGGGAAATTTCTATTTTCAAAGATGGGGTAACGTTGTAACTTAAATGGCATAGTTCTTAGGCTCTATACCAAAATGTATGGACAACAAAGTTTTGGAAAACAAGAGTCCGAAATTAAAAATGCCAGATTTGAGGATATTTCGCTGCAAATCTGGTACTTTTTTATTGTCTGTATACTGGGGTAAAAACCCTCGCCTTTAGGTCAACCACCTTGAATCCTATTAAACATTTTTGCTACTGTTTATCCAAAGCCTGTTGAACTAAAGCGACTGTTTCATCTGGAGTTTCACAGCCAATAACAAGCCGATTGAAATCTTCATTTTTAAGCGAAATTACAACAGCTTCTTCTTTTCTTGAAAGGTCATAAAACACCTTATCTCCATCTTGTCTAAATCTACCGCCATAGTACAATTCGTTAGAATTTGTACCTAAGACCTTATCCAGTGTTTTGGGCAAGTCTTTCCATTCCAAGCCAGTTGTCACGGATTCTACATTGTCTAAAGGTACGGATATTTCACTTTTCATCGCAAAAAATTTCCTAATACCTTGAACCGTAACCACCAGTTGCTCATTTTCAATTTTAATTTTTGCCATTTTCATTCTCCTTGTTATTTTTTGTGGATTCCAATTTGTGAATGTGACACGAATAGCAGGATATAATTACTAACTTTATTATCCATTTTGAACGTATCATTATTTTTCCTCTTTTGTAGCATAGATTATATCATTTTATTCGGATTCTGCTAGACAAATGTAATAATTAACTGGATAATTGTAAAAAATAGCAGGTTGCACTAAAAAAGTCTGCCACGTTTTCGGGGTTCTGCGATTGCTGGCGGCCTGGATTCATACGTTTGATGTGGTGCAAGCTTTGAAACTCTTCCGACCATTATATGTGTGTGTTATAATGGAAGTATTACACGGAATTGTTCCATACTAATAACATTAGAGCCAATATCAGAGTCAATAAAACCAGCAAAGGGGAAGTTTTATGTGATTGCATATATCAAAGGCACAGTCGAACAACTTTCAGGGCAATCGGTGATACTGGACAACCAAGGGATTGGCTATATTATAAATGCTTCTCCTGCTACTCTAAGCCGTCTTCCCAAAAAGGGCGAACCAGCCCAATTATACACATACATGCAAATGAAGGACGATGGCATTTCATTGTTCGGATTCCTGACCCCAGAAGAACTTCATATATACAACCTGCTAATTTCGGTATCGGGCGTAGGGCCAAAGGTAGGGATGTCGATTTTGGCCGCACTTACTCCAACACAAATTGTCACAGCCATTGCAAATGGGGACTCGGTTGTTTTTAGTAAAGCACCGGGGGTTGGTAAAAAAACAGCACAGCGTATTACTTTAGAATTGCAGGATAAAATAAAAACAAAGGATACCTCTAGTTTTAACACGAGCGATAGCGGTGTTACAGCTACTATGGCAGTTGTGGCAACTTCTGAAAAACAAGATGCAATTGACGCACTACTAGCTTTGGGCTATAGCCGCAACGAAAGCCTACGTGTGGTATTGGAAATAGCCGTAGAAGGCATGTCTGTAGAACAAATTATCAAAAGCGCGTTAAAAAAATTGGCTCAATAAATAAACTAAGAAAGAGCTAAGAAAGCGAGAACTGTTATGCCACTCAACGAACTGCAAAATGAACAGTATAAAAACCCCGAACTGCATAAAGAACATAAGGTAGAACGGAAAATCCGTACCGACACTGCTCCTTCTCTACAACGTGAAGACGAAGAAATAGAAATCAAACTTAGACCTGCGCGTTTTGAGCAATACATAGGACAAAACAAAGTTAAAGAAAATATGCAGATATTTATTGAAGCCGCAAAAAGGAGAAAGGAACCGCTTGACCATGTGTTATTGTATGGTCAGCCAGGATTAGGGAAAACAACCTTATCACAAATCATAGCCGCCGAAATGGATGGAAACCTACGTATAACCGCAGGGCCTACCATTGAACGTGCTGGAGATATGGCGGCTATATTAAACGACCTAAACGAAGGCGATTTTTTGTTTATAGACGAGATACATCGGCTTAACCGCACTATTGAAGAAATTCTATATCCAGCCATGGAAGATTTCTCGTTGGATATTATTATAGGTAAGGGGCCTACCGCCAAAAGTATTCGGCTAGAATTGCCCCGTTTTACATTAATTGGCGCAACTACACGTGTGGGGCTTTTGACCGCTCCTTTGCGGGATAGATTCGGGGTTATTCATCACCTAGAACCCTATAGCATAGAAGAATTGCAAACTATTGTAATTCGTTCAGCTTCTGTGATGCAGGTTGAAATTACAATAAGGGGTGCAGAAGAAATTGCAAGACGAGCTAGAGGCACGCCACGAATTGCCAATCGTTTGCTAAAACGCGTGCGTGATTTTGCACAAGTGCAATTTGATGGCACCATTACAGAAGAAGTTGCTCAATCCGCCTTAGATAGAATGGAAATTGACAAGGTGGGTCTTGATACAGTGGATAAGAAAATTTTAGAGGCTATTATTTTCAAATTTGACGGTGGGCCAGTTGGACTTGATACGTTGGCTTCCAGTATTGACGAGGAATCCGGCACATTGGAAGATATGTCTGAGCCGTATCTGTTGCAGTTGGGATTTATACAACGCACACCACGAGGTCGGATAGTCACCCGCCATGGTTATGAGCATTTAGGGCTGGATATCCCCAATGATGGACAAATGGGGCAAATAGGCTTGAAGGGCTAGGTTACGAATTTTTCTAAGGGGAGTATCATATGGTTGATGTGTTTTTTGACACCAATGACGTGGATAAAGTTGAAAATGATTCTTCTTGTGTGGTGTTGGGAGATAGTCTTTCTGTACTAAAAAAAATCAAATCAAATTCGATTGATTTGATTTTTGCTGACCCGCCATATGGAATAGGAAAAGATTTTGGAGTAACAAAAGATATTTTTTATAATATTGATGATTATTTTAATTGGTGTAAGACATGGATTGACGAATGTATGCGAGTTTTGAAATCTAATGGCACAATGTATTTTATGTCTTCAACGCAGTTTATGCCTGCATTAGATAGATATGTTGATGAAAATTATTTTGTAGTAAATCGTATAGTATGGGTCTACGATTCATCAGGAGTACAATCAAAATCCAAATTTGGTTCTCTTTATGAACCTATATTAATGGTTACACAGGATAAAAATGCTAGATATACGTTTAACTATCAAGATATTATGGTTGAAGCGCGTACAGGAGCAGAACGCAAACTAATTGATTATAGAAAAACGCCGCCTCAACCATATAATACAATGAAAGTGCCAGGAAACGTTTGGGAATTCAGCCGTGTTCGCTACAAAATGAACGAATATGAAAACCATCCAACACAAAAACCAGAAGCTCTTTTAGAAAGGGTTATCCTAGCTTCTAGTAATCAAGATGATATTATATTAGACCCTTTTAGTGGCTCGTTTACAACTTCAGCAGTAGCTGTAAAATTAGGGCGCAAGGCAATTGGAATAGATATTAATCCTGATTATTGTAAAATTGGGATTAGGAGAACAGGTATTGCATCCGAATACAACGGAGAAATTCTTTATCAAGACAAATCAAGGAAGACAAAAAATAAATCAAAGAATGACCATAGTGATGGAGTTGATAGTGAAATCAGTCAAATGTCATTAAGTTTTATTCTGGAAGGGAGCCAAAAATGAAAGATTTTATAAGAAAAAACCTTGATGATACCTTCAAGGTTTATCAGGGCTTTGATACAGATACTTTTTTTCAAAAAAGTCCATTATTGCGTTATCTTGATTTGAAAACAGGTGCGATTTTTGGTGATACGAAAGCGCGGCGTAGTCTCGCAAATATATATGCAATTTATGCAATATTGTTTTTTTATTCAAATGATTTTTACGAAAAACCTGATGATTATAAAGAGTTTGCAGGATACGATTATACAAAATTATTTGCATTCTACCGTGGTTTATATGGGGGCGAAAAATTACAGAACCACGCACTAAACTCAAGAGTAAATGGGGAGTTTAAGAATAAAATTGTTTCAAAATCTGGAAACGAACTAATTGTAATAACAGATGGAGGAAAATACACTATACACATTGATTATTTGTATGTTGATGGTATTGATATTTCAAAAGTTGCAGTTCAAATAATAGAAGAATATATACAATTGTTGGCCAGCAAAGATAGCAAGCTTATAGCCGATATTGAAGGGCTTATTGAAATGAAATCAATTGATAGTAAACGAGCAAAGATAAGCGAACTGATTGATGAAAAATCGGAAGCACGTATCTTTGAGATAATTTCTTATGCCATTCTAAAAAGTCATTATAAGAGCATAAAAGTGTATTTTGGGTATTCTCGTGAGGAATTACAGGAACAATATTTAACTCTTTATAAGACAGGACGTACCAATGCAAATGACGGTGGCATCGATTTTGTAATGAGACCAATTGGTAGATTTTTTCAAGTAACAGAGGTGAGTAGCTATGATAAATATTTGCTTGATATTGATAAAGTCATGCACTTTCCGATTACATTTGTCATAAAAACACTTCAAGACAAAAATATTGTACTCTCTCAATTGGATAACTATATTGAACAAAAATCGGGTGGAATGAGAGTTATTCGTGAACGTTATCACCAAGCAATTGAAGAAATTATTACTATAAATGAACTAAGAAATTGGCTTAATGTTTTGGATGGACAATCTATCGACAAGCTTCTTCAAGATATAAATATCTACTATAAGCTTGAATTAAATCTACCATTTGCAAAATCATAAAAAATGATGATGTAGTTGCTTATGCAACGTTATTAATGTGGAAAATTCATATTAATAATATAATAAGTGTTTATTATGCTAGATTGGAGTAAATAAAATATGAACATGCAAGGGTTTATAGATGAATCTATTGGTTCAGCCATAAAAATAGGCAAGGACTATGGCAAAAACCTAGATTTCAGTGATGAGAGCATTAAAGATGTGGATGCTATACTTGACGATTATCATGAAAGATATCTTCATCCCGAAAAAGATAATAACCTTATGAAAGAAAAAATTAATATGTTTGCTCATGTTTTCGGGATATATGTTGGTGAGGTATTAAGGCGAAACCATGTGCAAGACTGCGTTTGGCAAGATACAAAATATGGTATAGTTCTTGTAAAAGACGAAGATAGTCATGCAAGCCCCATTGCCAAAGCATACAAACATATTGTTAATGGCAAAGAGGAAGGTGACGATATAAAATCTTTTTTTAATATGGCCATCATGATTTTACAAAATAAATTCTCATTGTCAAATGAAACTAATACAAAGGTTCCTGCTAACAAAATTGATTTTGCTAAAGTTTCTTTTATAATGAAAATAATGGATGTATTTGAAATACGTGATGTAGGCATAGTAGTTACAGGTGTCGTTGAGACTGGTAGCATTAGCGAAAAATCGAATGTAAGTATTGTCACTGCTGATGGTAATGTGATATATTGCAGTATGGTTGATTGGCTTGAATCTTATATTAAGCCAGGGATTAAATCTGCATCAGCAGGTGACAATATAGGCTTGATGTTTACAAATAAAAGTGTATTGCCTTATGTTGGTCAGGGTATATTTGTGGTTATTGAATAATTTTCGATAGAACATAGAAAATGAATTAGCAAAATCTAAATAATTTCTGGAGGGATAGTTATTAAAACTTTTTTCGTAACATTACATACGCACAATGTTCCGTACAAAGGGCTTTTGCTATTTTATTTTGTAGCCTCTCTAATTATATCAGCCAGTTTCATCATTACACAGATATTAACGGGAGAAATGGGGCAAGCCGCTTATCAATTTGACATGAATGTAATCACCAACAGTTTGATTTTGTTTACAGGTGTGATGGGCACAAGGGCTGTTTTTTCGGCACTTAACTCCCTGCTTTTAGGTCGTTTTGCAGGAAGAGCCGGATACAGTTTCCGTGTAAACTTCACCAAGTTCTTTTTGCGCAAACCTTTTTCTAAGCTGGAGAAAACCAATAGTGGCGAAAACCTATCCGTTTTCACAAACGATTTGCCTCTTGCTGTTGAATTGGTAAGCAGTGGCATATTGCAAATGATTGGCGATTTTACGTTGCTCATAGTCGCAATAGTTTATATGTTTTATATGAATTGGCTTTATACACTCATTTTCATTGCAATGTTCCCTGTTCTTGTTGTTTTGCAAAGTTTAATATCTTCTCCAATACAAAAAGCCGCAAGGATACAGCAGGATGCTCGCGCAGGGTTTAATGCCGTTGTCAACGATTCTTTGCAAAATGTCGCTACAATTATCGCTTACAATCTTGAAGAAGAACTGGAAGAACATTATGTGGCATCTTACAATAAATTCTTTGCCGCTTCCATGTACAGGATTCGATTAATGGCCACTTTTCAAATTGCGGGCGGCATTATTTCGTTGACACCTATTGGCTATCTATTTGTCGCGTCAGCATTTTCTGTGGTAAACGAAACTATGCTTATTTCTGAATTCATTACCTTTACAGGTATTGGCATGATGGCAGGTATTTGGCTTGCAAACTTGGCGCAAACATTAAGTGGTATAAGAGTGTCAGCGGCAGGGGCGGAAAGGCTTAACGAGACTATCTCAGGAGATACCGAAGATGTCAATGACAAACAAAAACTAACGGCTAGCGGAACTTTTGCGGTTAGTTTTGAAAACGTAAATTTTTCTTATTCGGAAGATGGCGTAGATGTGTTACAAAATGTGTCATTTGAAATACCAAATGGGGCAAAAGTGGCTTTTGTTGGTGGTTCGGGTTCTGGCAAGTCAACAATTCTGAAGTTGTTGCTTGGGTTATATGAGCCAAAAAGCGGAGAAATCAGCGTTCTTGGTAATAACACGGTCGGTATTGGCAAATATGCCCTGCGTGACGTTTTTGCTTACGTACCGCAGGATTCATTCTTGTTCCCAGTATCCATCAGCGAAAATATTACAGGCAAAAAGGAAGTTTCACATGAAGCCATAGGCAAGCTTGAAAAAGCCTGCAAAGCCGCTGGAATACTGGAATTTGTAAATAGTCTACCTGATAAGTTTGATAGCATACTTTCTGAATCTGCCGAAAACATTTCGGGGGGTCAACGACAGCGTATAGCAATGGCAAGGGCTTTTTACAAAGATGCACCAATAATTCTATTTGATGAAGCAACCTCAGCCCTTGACCCAACCACCGAAGCAGAAATTTTGAGAACGCTCGACGAAGCAACAAAAGATAAAACAGTGATAATGGTGGCTCACCGTGCTTCTGCAAAGGCATTTTGCGACACGGTAATCACAATGGAAGCGGGGAAAGTTGTATGACCCATTTCAAGAGAATATTTGGCTTTATGCGTCCATACAGAGTTATGTATGGCATTGGGATGTTTTTTTACAATACCCAAGTGTTTGCAGGGAATTTTATCATTGGATTTGTTAGTATGGCCATAATGGCAGGCATAGTAGCGGGTGACACAGGCGAGATTACCAGAGGCGCGCTTTTTTCCATTTGCATATATGCGGGCTTTTTGGCTCTTGTAGGTCTTGGTGTATATCTTGGTATGCGGGCAATGTTAAGTGCAAACATGGACTTGAAACGAGCGTTGTTTCGTAGTTATATAAGGAGTGGGCTGGAAACTAGTCAAGCAACCCATAGCGGCGAAGGGATAGCAAAGATAAACACAGAAGCCGATTTAGCAACATCGGATTTGTACTGGAATGTGACTTCTTCCATTTTGAATATAGCGTTCACCTTGATATTATCTGGAGTGGCTTTGTTTATAGTGGATTGGCGTATGGGTATAGCGGCTATAGGACTTGGGTTGTTGGGCTTCTTTGCACAGAGCCGCTTTATAAAACCAGTAGCCCAAATAGGCCGTGAAAGGCTTGATGCAAACTCCGTCGCTGTAACAGGAATGAGTGATATATTTCAAGGGGCAATTTCTATTAGAGCGTTTAATATGCAGGATAAAACTCTGGATGATGTAAGCCAAAAGTTAAATGTACTAAAACTGCTGGATTTGCGCCAAGCATTTATTTCCATGTGGCAGAATCTTTTTACTACTGTTCAAGGTTGGTTGGCTATTATAATTACTTTTGGTTTCGGTGGTTGGTTAGTGGCGGATGGACAACTGGAATTTCCTATGCTTTTGTTTATACTGCCATTACTTAGTGGGATTTCTGAGAGCATGGGTCAGGTAGGTTCGGCAATAGCACGATTGCAAGCACCCCTTGAAGCCGCAAAAAGGATTTTTGAAGTTATCGACAACATGCCTGTTTCCTTGGATAAGGGGAGCATGAAGTTTGATGGTTCTTCTTTGCACATCAAAGATTTGAATTTCAAATATCAAAATGCCGATTCAAATACTCTGCACGACATCAACTTAGATATGAATGTTGGTGAAATGGTTGCCTTTGTTGGTGAGTCTGGTTCTGGTAAATCCACAATACTGCGTATATTGGCCGGGTTTTATGAGCGTGAACATTTGGGTATGACATTGGGTGGTGCCTCGTCAGAAGCTGTAAACCTTGCAGAATGGCGTGAGAATTTTGCCTATGTTGACCAAAGTTGCAAACTGTTTGATATGACCATTCGAGAGAACATATCTATGGGGCGTAAAGGAAATGTTGACGATACAGATATTGTCGCCGCCGCTAAACAGGCATTTGCCTATGACTTTATAGAAGGTCTTGAGCAAAAATATGATTCACCTTGCGGCGAAAAGGGAAGTACTCTCTCTGGCGGCCAAAAACAACGTATCGCCATTGCTCGCGCCTTGATAAAGGGTTCTCCAATTCTTGTCTTTGATGAAGCTACAGCCGCTCTTGATGCAGACAGCGAACGATATGTGATGGATACCATAGAATCTTTGCGGAACGACCATACAATCTTGATTACCACCCACAACTTAAAAAATATCACAACAGCCGATAAGATAGTCGTAATGAATAAAGGTAGAATTGTAGAAATAGGTAAACATGATGAATTAATGGCGAAAAACGGCGTATATCATGCCCTTTATGGACTTTGTTAAAGAAAATTCTAAAAGTTCTAAAAAAATTTTACTTGACATTTTTTTGATGATAATATATTATGCTATTTAATTAAACTGTTGATACGGAAGTAACGGCGGTTACGCGCTATACAGAGAGTTCGGGAAGCTGAGAGCCGAGCAGGAAATGCGGATTGTCAAATGGGCCGTTGAGGGCATGGTCAAAGGCATTTGTTCTATCAGATAGATTAGGTAGAATTATTAGATAGATGCTAAGTATTCCATGACGTATGTGCATACGTTAGTTGCACGGGGGTATGTTGGTACCTCGCAGAGTGTACGGTTTATCCGTAAATCAAGGTGGCACCGCGGGTGTGGTTTGAGTACATATGACCACCCGTCCTTGACGAATATTTATTATATTTGTCGGGGAGGGGTGTTTTTTGCGTCCGATAATTTTATGATTTGATAATTTTGATGTTTTCATTAAAACTATTAAAAATTATCAAAAATTGGTTATGTTGTTGAAGTGTTGTTGAAAAGGAGGCATTCTTAATGAAGTTATCAAGTTTATTTCTTACGGTTGCAATATTACTTATGACGCTCACAGCCTGTGGCGGGACGTCTAGTAACGAACAAGTTACTGTCGGTATTATCCAGCTTGTAGACCATCCATCTCTTAACGAAATTCGTGAGGCATTTATTGAAGAAATGCACAATCTGGGTTACTATGACGTTGATTTTGATGTTAGAATCGGGCCGGGTGCCGATATGGGTACCCTTACCTCCATAGCACAATTATTTGTAGGGCAGCAGGTGGATATGATATTGGCAATTGCCACACCGGCTGCACAAGCCGCGGCAGCGACTACAAGTGATATACCTATTGTTTTTGCAGCGTTATCAAATCCGATTGCCGCAGGGGTTGTTTCTGACTTGAATTACCCCGATAGGAACCTCACTGGAACTTCCGATGCCCTTCCAGTTGCAGATGTCTTTGCCCTTGCGCGTTTGCTTACCCCTGAAGCAAGAACTTTCGGTTTTGTATATAATATGGGTGAGTCTAATTCTGTGGCGATTATTGAGCAAACTAAAGCCTATTTTGCCACGGCGGGGCTTAGTTACTTAGAAGCTACTGTTACAAGTACCGCTGAGGTACAACAGGCCGCTCTTTCTCTGGTGGGACACGTTGACGCATTTTTCACTCCAACTGATAATACCGTTGCATCCGCTATGCCTATTTTTGCCCGAGTTGCCATTGAAGCGGGTATTCCCATTTACACTGGTGCAGATTCAATGGTACGGGACGGTGGCTTTGCTACTGTGGGCATCAATTATACCGATTTAGGCATTGAAACCGCACGAATTGCGGCACGAGTGCTGGAAGGCACGCCCATAGCTGATATACCCGTTAAATTGATGGAAGGATATGGCCCTGTTGTAAACCGAGCTACTGCTGAGGCTATAGGAATCAGTCTTGAGGGTTTAGAAGGTATCGAAATATACGAGGGAACCCTCCCATAAGGAATGGGCGAAAAATTCGGGAAATTATTTTTTGACATTAGACCTCTTCTGAAATCTGCCGCAAGCAAGTTTCAGAAGAAGTCTATTCCTAAAGTCAATAAAACTCAATGTTTAGAACTAGGAGTTAGTAATAATTCCTCAAAACGCTGTCAATTGTAGACAGTAGTATCTAAATATAAATTAAAAAGGAGGTGACTGCTGGCAAAGCAAGGATAATTTCATAAAATCCAGTCACAAACTT
>Ga0123355_10002385_pt1 | contig 26573 bp, 22 predicted proteins | sample TergutEmb28metaG_3_FD_89872 | JGI IMG/M metagenome (GOLD analysis project Ga0123355, IMG submission 89872) | Embiratermes neotenicus P1 segment gut microbial communities from Petit-Saut dam, French Guiana - Emb289 P1 | ecosystem: Host-associated > Arthropoda: Insects > Digestive system > Gut ... | reverse complement strand
GCGGATCGGCAAAAATAATATCAAAGACACAATTTTCCGCAGAAGCCCTTTTTAGAGCATATTGAAAATCTGTTTGCCATATTCTTGCTTCGCTTGTGATTCTCAGCTTATCTAAATTAGCTTTAATCAGCTTACAGCTATCGGGATTATTATCGACAAATATAACGCTTTCCGCCCCGCGGCTCAATGACTCAATCCCAAGCGCTCCGCTTCCCGCAAATAAATCTAAAATATTTCCTTCGGTCTTATATTTTTGAAGTATGTTAAAAAGCGTCTCCTTTATCCGATCGCTTGTGGGTCTTATTTTATTACTCTTTGGCGAAAGTAATTTTACCCCCTTAAATTTTCCCGTAATTATCCTCATTATTTAAAAATTAAAAGATTTAATTTCTCTTGTCATCTCGGCGTCACTTTTTCTTAGTCTTAGACCAATTATTATATAACCTGTACAAAATACGCTGACATAAATAAACATCGTCACAAGAAAAATCACAAAACCCGCCCAAGTAATTTGTAGATCATTATTAATCCCTGCCGTAGCTCTGGCGAAAAGTGCCGTCGGGGTGTACGCAATATATGTGAAAATTCTAAAAACTCCGCCTAGCACCCCTGTTAACATACTTAAGAGTAATATCACAAACATAACGCAAATATACGGAACACAAAGTAAAAAACTCTTTGCCGGCTTCCATGCCATAAACTCGGCATACTTGATATTTTCCTCTTTTCTTCTAACTATTCCGACACACTTATACGCTTGTTTTCCAAATCGTGTGCCTCCGTTAAATAAGAATGCCATTGCTACCGCCATAAAAGCTATTGCTATCCCAAGATTTAACCATATATTTATGTCGACAAACAAAAGTATAACCCCCAAAAAAACAGGAGCGATAGAATAACCGAAAATAGCGACTGTTGTCTTAAGGAATTCCGCTTTGATTGTTTTTTGCTTTTTCATTTTATTTTATTACCTTTGTCGGTGTAATTATAATATCCAGAGGCATGTCGTGAGCTTCAGCCGGAAGATACTCGCTTGATACTTGTTCGTCATAAGCTAGACCGATACTTGTAAACGGTACGGATAGCTTTGACAGGAATTTGTCATAATATCCGCCGCCGCGCCCCAAACGATTTTTTTGAATGTCGACAGCGACAAGCGGAGTGATAATCATGTCAAATTCTAAATACTTATTTTTATCTATAAAAAGACAGGTTGTGGGACTAAAGTACTTTATGTCTACTGTTTTTTCCGCCTTTACTCCGCACATATTACCATTATTCAAAATTACCGGCATCCAAATTTCTATTTTATTTCCAATGCAATATTCAAATATTCCTTTTGTGTCTACTTCACCGCCTGTATTAACATAACAAAAGATTTTTTTAGCGTTTTTAAACTTGCTTAACACCAAAAGTTTATCTAAAACAGCCTTATCTTTAATTGTTCTATCGACTATATCCCGCCGCAATGTCAAAAATTTTTTGCGAAATTCTGCCTTGCTATCCACCGTTTCTCGCCCTCTCAAATATCGCCAGAGCTTCGGGAGTCCCATAAAAAACTAGCCGTCCTTCGCGATATGCCGTCATTTGTATTCCGTCAAATATTCGCCCTCCCGAAAGAAATCTTGCAGCGTCCCATGCAGTGTTCGCCGCAGAGCGAGACTCATGCAAAAAAACCCAAATTTCTTCATTATCACCACATGCACATCTTGGCATATCGGCACATCCGCAATTTGTATGAGCATGAAAAGCTATTTGACGGTAGGGCGTAGACGGTCCTAATACTAAAAAATTCATGTCTTTGAACGTAGCAGACACCGCGTCAAAATCAACTTCGGGAGTGTTGCCATGTCCGCAAGCGAATAGCGTTAAAGTCATTATGACAAACAAGTAAATTGTAAAAACTCTTTTTTTCATGTGTTTATTATACTAAAAATCTAAACGGCTCAAACACTACCCCTTGCAAGGTCAATCTTACATTCTTCCAAAATGGCGGGTCAACGACATCTATCCATTCATCCTGCGGACGGTCCGGGGGATTATAAAACCTGCCGTTACGGTCAATCCGCAGTGAACCGTCTATAAATCTTTGAGCATTTTCCCACACGGCGATATTTAACTGGGGGCTATCAATTACAAGCATTGAATCGGTAATTATCCTTGTAGAGCGCTCGCTCATATTGTATGCGCCGACTGCCGTCAGCCTATCATCAAAAGCGTAGGCTTTTAGATGAAGCGAATGTGTCGGATGCTGAAACTCATACAGTCTAAAGTCACTAGGCGTATCATGTCCAGCGCGCGCCACATCCCGCCGTCTTATATGATAGCTTCCGTACGCCCAAAGGTCCCCAACTGATGCCATAGAATTTGTGATGATGGTAAAATCGCTTGTTGTAGCGATGGCTTCACTTAAAAGCCTTGTATGCCGTCTGTTAAGCACAACATACGGTGTGTGGACAAGAACGCGGTCGGACTCTCTCGCGAGTCTCAAAAGATTATATGCGATAACTGGCTCTTTTTTTGTTCCTTCAATCGGATTATAAAGCAGTGAGATATTGTAAGCCGGATACGTTATATTCGCATAAGAGTAATTTGTCGGTCTTACATAGCGCATGTCACTGTAAGCGGCGCTATGATACTCCTCAATAAAACCTTTTTGCAACATATAGCGAAGATAATCCCTGTATGTGCCGACCATCCGCTCCCTTGCGTTACGATTACCGGAGTTATCACTACTGTTCCTAACTCTCGTTAGGCTGCTATTTGCAATACTCCTTGCGTATGCTCTCGTTTCAGCGATAATTCCTCCGCCGTCGTCTATAGAGCAAGTACCTCGAGGGCGGTAAACGAGCACTTCTAAATCATTATAATACTCGGCTTGAAAACCTCCAAAATCTGGATACTTGTCTCCTAAATTGCGTCCGCCGATAATCAAAAACTCGTCGTCGACAATCATAATTTTATCATGCAAAGCGTGGTTGATATACCACGGACGAAACAAATCAATAGGGTTGAATTCGTAATAATTTATATTAGGATGACTGCTGAGAGGACTTGCGTATCTACCGCCAAAATCAAAAAACTTAGCGTCAACAATGATATTAACGGTTACCCCCCTGTCGGCAGCGGCGATAAGAGCCCCTAAAAAGATTTCGGGTGACCACCCCGGAGTAGCGACAAAACACACAAAATATATACTTTCTCTGGCTTGATTGACTTGATGTATTCGATGATTAAAAGCATCTCTACAATCGGGAAGAAGCATTACTCTTTCGGGCAATGGCTTGTCCTCATCGCCCAAAAAGTTATTTATCGACCAATTAGCGCTTCTTTCCGGACAAACTCTGAGCGGTCCCGCATAAGGCATAATACCCGCAGCAATATAAGCGATAAAAAAACCAATACTTCCCATAACTAAAAACCACGCCCACCATCTTTTGCCGACAGGAAGCCATTCATGAGGCACATCACTATACCTATGATAACTAGGATCATATTTAATTCTTTGATTATTAAGCATAATAATACAGTCTATAGTTTATTATTATACATATTATAACAATTTACACATGTAATGTCAATTCAAAAATATACCCTATCGTTTATTCTTTATAAACATACTTGCTTCTTAAATTAACCGCAGTTAAAATCTCATACTCTATTGTGTTTGCGCACTTAGCTATTTGGGTAGCACCGTATGCTTTTGATATATAATACGCTTTATTGCCTACACTTATATCCGCATTTCCTATTTCAAGCATTATCATATCCATACAAACAGTTCCCACAATATCAAACAATTGTCCGCTAATAGCGATTTTGCCATTGCGGTGACTTAACGCTCTGGACACACCGTCGCCGTACCCAAAATCAACTGTCGCTGTACGAGTATCGCGCTCAAGCACAGTATTACCGTATCCAACCCTGTCACCCGCTTTAATTATATTAATTTGAACAACTTTACCCCAAGCGCTCAAAGTCGGTTCAAACTCATCTCCCCCGTAGCCGTACATTCCAAGCCCAAGCCGTATTGCGTCCATATAAAATCGCTTTGGGAGTTTACAGAAGTTAGTAGCGCAACAATGTCTTATAATATTCTTAGGCAACCATTCCGTAATTTTTTCAAAAACATCCAACTGTTGGCCGCAAAAATCAATGTCTCCCCCGTCGGCAAAATGTGTAAATACTCCTCTAAGCGTAATATTGTTATTAGGAAGTATTACAGGTATTATCTCAAAAAACTCTTTAGGCGTAACCCCCGTACGGTTCATACCAGTATTTATTTCAATATCAACGATAATAGGCTTTTGAATTTGACATATGACAGAAAATGACGGCATATCGGTAACCGTCAAAATAATCCCTTCAAGATGATTCATAAAACTGCATGAGTAGTCTAAACCTATAGACCCCAAAATATGTATAGGCTTGCTAACTCCTAATTTACGTAAAGCTATAGCCTCGTCTAAGCCCGCTACCGAAAAACAATCTAGCTCACTCTCAATATACTTAGCTAAAGCCAGTCCATGTCCGTAGCATTCGGCTTTAACAACCCCGCTAATCAATGTCCTTGTTAAACGTTTAGCCAATCTGATATTCCGCCTAACGGCATTTACATCTACTTCGACATACACATATTAATATATGCAAAACTATTAATACTTGTCTATAAAAAAGTTTTTTGCCTTTCGTAATTGTTTGATATCTTTCTCATTCGCACAAATCGCTTTAAATTGACAATGTTCACCCGCGTCGTCGGATGTCACTAGATATTTATATCCTGTCCACTCTTTGACGCTGTCAACACTGTCATAACAACCTATGACATGGTTTAACTCTTTTTCTTTATCATCGACAAAACAATACGCCATATCATTACTATCTCGAATTACAATACATAAATTTATATCCTCAGCTGAATATTCGGCGAACAGCCTCTTTATTACCGTCTCGTTATAAATAAAAAAATTGTCAAACTTTGAAAAAAATTTTTTATTGATTTTATCCAGTCGTTCAAAATCCGCAACTTTGATCACTTCGACTTTCACTGTATTACGCGCATTCCGCGTCACGTGTTTTTCTTGCATAAAACTAATCGTTTCAAAACCAAATTTAGCATAAAAATCATGCCCGACCGCCGGATATAATGCAACAAACAATTCGCCCTTATCCTGCAAATCACTTAATATCTCTTCCATTAGCATAGACGCCTTTCCGCGCCTTTTAACGCTGTCTCTCGTAGCAAGAGCAACGATAAATGGCAAATTAACTTGTTTTTTGCCCAATATGCATGGCTTGCGAACAACATAAGCCATAGCATTAACCCGTCCGTATTCAATAAGCGGATAGCAATCTCTAGTATCAAACGTTTCAAAAAAATAATCCCGAAAAGCGTCGCTGTCTTCGGGAAAAGCTTCCTGATACAACTGTTTTAGTTGAGTCAAAATATTATTTGTCATTTGTTTTACTCTGCTTTTTTTTATTATTCCTTCTTCTATTGTGTTGCGTATTTTTTCTCTCACCTTTTGCCTTAATAAGCTTTTCCGCTTCTGCAATAAGCCCCCTGTTCTTGGGGAGTCGCCATTGCAATAAAGCTCTTTGCATAGCTTTTTCTTTTTTTGTCTTTGCTACATATACTGGTTTGCCGTCTCTCGGGTCAAAGCCGCAATAATACATTGTTGTCGAAAGTGTGGATGGGGTGGGATAAAAATCTTGAACTTGCAAGGGCATATAGCTAATTTCTTTGAGATAAAGCATAAGTTTGTAAGCATCCTCTAGTGTGCAACCAGGGTGACTTGATACAAAATACGGGACCAAAAATTGCTTTAATCCAACTTTACGACTACTTGTTTCAAAATTTTCGACAAATTTTTTATATGCGGCAAAAGACGGTTTATTCATGAGTCTTAAAACATTTTCGCTATTATGCTCAGGCGCAACTTTAAGTTGTCCGCTTACGTGGTTTTTGACAATCTCGTCCAGTACTTGGGGCTTGTCCATCATTAAATAGTCGTAGCGTATACCACTCCTAATAAAGACCTTTTTGACTCCATTGATTTTTGATACAGCTCTAAGGGCGGTAAGATATTCAGAGTGGTCAACTTTAAGATTGCCGCACGGCTTGTATCCTATACAATTACGGTTGCACTGCTTTCTATCCTCTATTCTCTGTCCTCTATTCCCTACACCGCACGGCGGCGTATGGAAGTTAGCGCTCGGTCCGCCAACATCGTGTATATATCCCTTAAAAGTCGATGAACCTACTATTCGCTCACCTTCAGCTACAACTGATTGCAAACTCCGTGATTGTATGGTTTTGCCTTGATGGTAAGTGAGCGCGCAAAACGAACATCCGCCGTAACAACCCCTATGAGCCGTAATACTATGCTCAACTTCTTCTAAAGCGGGAATGCCGCCTGTATACATAGGGTGCGATGTCCGCTCGTACGGTAACGCATACACCTCATCCATCTCAGCTTGGGTTAGGGGTATCGACGGTGGATTGACAATGATATTGTAACCATCAAATGTTTCTTGCCGTAATAATTGCGGACGGTCACTGCCCGTTCCTGTAGCCTCACTAAAAGCAGTCATAAAAGCCTCGGCGTATTTCTTTTTATCCTGACACACTTCATCATGCGACGGCAATGTAAGAACTCCGTCAATAACGGTTTTTTCATTTTTACTTTTTATTTTATACGCTGTTCCTTTCACATCTTTAATTTTACTAAGTGGCACTCCCCTTTCGGCATATTTAAGAAGTTCCAGCATGGGTCTTTCACCCATTCCGTATACAAGCAAGTCCGCGTCTGTTTCAACCAGTATAGAAGGGCGCACTTTATCTGTCCAGTAATCATAATGACTAAGCCGTCTAAGGCTTGCCTCAATTCCGCCGATAATGATACAAACATCGCCAAAAAGCCGCCTAAGATTTTGACAATAAACAGTCAACGCCCTATCGGGTCGCTTGCCCTTAATTCCGCTTTCACTGTATTCGTCACCTTTTCTTAGAGCAAGCGACGCAGTATAATTATTGACCATACTGTCACAGACACCGCCCGAAACTAAAAATGCAATATTAGGTTGTCCCAATCTCAAATAGTCCTTGTTGCGAGTAGGCTGAGCGATTATACCCACGGAAAAACCCCGACTTTCGACAAGCCTCGCGATTATAGACGCGCCAAAAGACGGGTGGTCGACATATGCATCAGCCGTGAGTAATACAAAATCAAAGGGAGTGGATTGTTTTGAGATTGGAAGAAACATAAAATAAATTACAAATTACAAATACTGTTCAAAGGTAAATTTGCTAAATCAATATTTGTAATTTAATATTTACTTAAAATATTTGACTCCGCTTTCAAATATTTTCATATCGTATTCGCCCGGTACATTCTTAAACAGATTTTTACCGACACGTTCACTGTGACCCATTTTACCTAGGATTCTGCCGCATTTTGAGGTTATGCCCTCTATCGCCATCATGCTTCCGTTAGGATTATAAGGAGACTGCATTGTGGCGTTACCCGTTAGGTCTACGTATTGCGTGGCAACTTGACCTGCTTTGATAAGTTCTTCGATTTCATTAGACGCGGCTATAAATTTACCCTCACCGTGCGAAACCGGTACGCTGAATATGTCGCCTACTTTGACGTTAGCTAGCCACGGCGAAAGCGTAGACGCCACTCTGATGCGCGAAATAGTAGAAACGTGACGGGCGATATTATTAAAACTAAGCGTAGGAGAGTCGTCTTTCATGGGCGCGATTTTGCCGTATGGTAGCAAGCCTAGTTTGATTAGCGCTTGAAAACCGTTGCAAAAGCCTATAATTAGACCGTCTTTTTGTGTCAAGAACTCCTCAACCGCATCTTTAAGTTGCTTTGCTCTAAAGGTCGCCGCGATAAACTTACCGCTTCCGTCGGGCTCGTCGCCGCCGCTAAATCCGCCCGGAAAAGCTATAATTTGAGAGTTGCCGACCGCCGCCGCCATAGCTTTAACGCTTTCGGTTATGTCTTTTGCCGTATTATTTTTGACGACGATAAATTCAGGTTTTGCTCCCGCTCTCTCAAAAGCCGCCGCCATATCGTACTCGCCGTTAGTTCCGGGGATTACAGGAATTAGCACCCGCGGGGTAGCAATTTTAGTTGCTATTCTATTAGCCGACTGCGGAATACCAAGCACATCGCCTACATCTTTTGCTGCGTTAGCGACAACCGCCGCCGCAGTTTTAAGTTTTTTCTCTACATTTTTAATTCCCTTGTCAACAGTAGCGGCAAAAGTATTTTTACTGCTAATTGTTCTTACATCACCGTCAGCGGCTGCCGTAGTCGGATATACATTTTCGAGTTTACTTTCAAACGCGGCTCTTGCTTCCGCTATGTCAAGGTTGTCAATAACATCATCACGACCACCCTTGAAAAAAGTTCCATAGTTGCAAAGTTCATAAACAGGTTTGTCTGATGTCTTTCCTTCTAACCAAGGTGCAAATTCTTTAAATGCATTTATATTCTCACAACTTATCAAGATATCACCTAAACACGATCCTGTCATCAAATCATCGCATACTCCCTCAAACTCAAATCCTAAATTGTTACCCAAACAACTCATAATTATTTGAGCTTTAGTCCCGCCATCTTCTACTGCAGCAGCGTAATTAATTGTTCCCTTTTGCATTTCTGAACCGATTTTTTCGAGCAATCTTTTCAAATACTCAAGGTCAGGGATTTCAAACTTATCACGCTTAAGCGCTAATCGATGAACGCTTTGCACAGACTTAGTTAGCACATTAGAAACAACCTTACTTGATTCGGTAACTCCTAGCGCAAAACTTACAAGCGTGGGCGGAACATCAAGGCTTTCAAAGCTACCGCTCATACTGTCCTTGCCGCCGATTGCACCAAGTCCCAGTCCTAATTGAGCGTGTAATGCTCCGAGCAAAGCCGACGCGGGTAGTCCCCACCTCTTAGGGTCGTTATTGATACGCGGGAAAAACTCTTGAAAACTAAGTCTAATACTGTCAAGCGGCGCGCCTGCAAGCACAACTTTGATAGCAGATAAGGCTACGGCATAGACACTGCCGACAAAGGGACTTTCACTTGAAAGATACGGATAAAAAGCGTGTGACGAAATTGTTGTTGTTTCAGTCTCGCCGTCAAGCACGGGAATTTTCGCCGCCATAGCTTGAGCGGGAGTAAGTTGCTCCACCCCACCCAAAGGCATAAGCACTGTGCTTGCTCCTACCGTACTGTCAAAAAGCTCGACAAGTCCTTTTTGTGAGCATACGCTTAAACTGCCTAAAGTTTCGACTATGTCATTACTCTCTCCATGTGATTGCTTCGTCGCTGCCGCTCCTCGCAATGACGGGAAAGGAATTTTATCCGTAATAACGGCACCGGCATTCTGTCTTACACCGTTAGTATCCAAAAAACTGCGCTCTATATCGACGACATACTCTCCTTTATAACTCATTCTCATGCGTCCTGTATCGGTTACTTTTGCGATTACCGTCGCGTCAAGATTTTCTGTAGCGCATAGTTTCTTAAACTTTTCAACATCACTTTCGGCAACAACAACAGCCATACGCTCTTGACTCTCGGAAATAGCGATTTCGGTCGCATTAAGTCCGGCGTATTTTAGCGGAACAGCGTCTAGGTCAATATCAAGACTAGGAGCAATTTCGCCTACTGCGACACTTACACCACCCGCTCCGAAGTCATTACAACGCTTAATAAGACGCGTCAATTCGCCATTGCGAAATAGTCTTTGAATCTTACGCTCAATTAGAGCATTGCCTTTTTGAACTTCTGCCCCACACTCCTCAAGACTATCAAGAGTATGAGCCTTACTGCTTCCCGTCGCACCGCCGCAACCGTCACGTCCCGTTTCGCCGCCTAGAAGCAAAACAACATCGCCTACCGACGGCTTTTCTCTGACAACATTTTCGGCGGGCGCGGCGGCTACAATAAAGCCCGCCTCCATACGCTTTGCCTTAAAGCCCTCGTGATATATTTCCTTAACCATTCCCGTAGGGACACCGATTTGATTTCCGTAACTGCTAAAACCCGCTGCCGCCGTTTTACATATGACACGTTGCGGAAGCTTACCTTTTATAGTTTTTTCCATCGGCTCGGTAGGGTCGGCAGCTCCTGTGACACGCATTCCTTGATAGACATACGCTCTGCCGCTAAGAGGATCTCTGATTCCGCCTCCTAAACAAGTCGCCGCTCCGCCAAACGGTTCTATCTCTGTAGGATGGTTGTGCGTCTCATTCTTGAACATAACCAAGTAGTCAACCTCTTTTCTATTCTCTAATCTCTCTCCCCTATTCTCTACCTTGACTTTGACTTTAATCGAACACGCGTTGACTTCTTCGCTCTCGTCAAGGTTATCGAGTAATCCTTGTGATTTTAATTCCCTCGCACCCATAGTAGCCATGTCCATAAGACACGGGTACTTGTCGGCGCGTCCTTTATAATGCTTATCAAAAAGTCCCTTATATACTTTATAAGTCTCTTTAATTTGCGGGATTTTTGATTTGATTTTGACCTTGTCCAGTGCCGTCAAGAAAGTCGTATGACGGCAGTGATCCGACCAATATGTGTCAATGACCTTTAGCTCGGCTTCCATGGGGTCTCTACCAACTTTGACAAAATAATCCCTAACGTACTCTAAATCGGCTCCGGTCATAGCAAAACCGTATTCCTTATGAAAAACTCCGATTTGTGATTTGTTCATTTTGATAAACCCGTCGACTTTTTTTGGCGGTTCGGGCTCAGGGTAAATAACTTCTAAGGTTTTAGGAATAACAAGTTCGCATTCTCTTGATTCAACCGGATTGATAAGATATTTTTTTATCTTTTGCACGTCACTCTCTTTTATACCTTTGATAGCATAAACAGTCGCACACTTAACCTTCGGACGCGTTTTTTGCGTAAGTAGTTGCACACATTGTGCCGCGCTATCGGCTCTTTGGTCGTACTGCCCCGGCAAAAACTCAATAGCAAAAACCGCCCAATCAGTCTCAACATCTTTGGGAAGCGCTGTTTTATAAACGATATCCACGGGAGGCTCGCTAAAAACCTCTGTCACAGCCCTCTCATAATCAGTAGCTGTAAGTCCCTCCACATCGTAACGCATAAAGATTTTGACTCCTTGGGTTTTAACACCCAAAAAATCCTCAATATCGCTCCTTAGCTTGACCGCGGAATGGTCGTACCCCGCCTTTTTCTCTACATAAAGTCTGTTAATCATTTAATTTTTCCCTCCGATGTCTTTTCTAAAATGTATTCCGTCAAATTTGACGTTATTTAGTCCTTGATATGCAAGTTCTCTCGCCGTTTTTATATCTTTTGCCTTGCCCGTTACGCATAATACTCTTCCGCCGTTTGTTACAAGTTTTTCATCAATGATTGCCGTTCCCGCATGATACACTTCCGCCCCTTCGGGCATTTTACCTATATTAATGGGCACACCTGTTTTGTAACTGTCGGGATAACCGCCGCTCGCCGCCACAACACAAACAGTATAGTTGTCCTCCCACTCCACATTGACTTTATCAAGCGTACCGTCAATGCACATTTCCATTATCTCTAATAAATCACTCTTTAGACAAGGCAAAACGACTTGTGTTTCGGGGTCACCGAACCTAGCGTTGTACTCAATCACCTTGGGATTATCGCCGTCAATCATAAGCCCAAAATAAATTACACCTTTAAATTCTCTATTCTCGGCTTTCATCGCTTTAATAGTCGGCAAATAAATTCTCTCCATACAAGCCTTGTGTAAATTTTCGGTGTATTTATCACTCGGACAAAATGCGCCCATTCCGCCCGTATTAGCCCCCTCATCATTGTCGTAAATTCTCTTGTGGTCTTGACTGCTCGACATTGTGACAACATTTTCGCCGTCTGTAAAAGCAAGCATAGTAACTTCAAAACCCTTTAAAAATTCTTCTATAACAATTTTTTTACCAGATTTACCAAACCTTTCGCCGCTAAGTATTTTTTTAACGGAATCAGATGCTTCTTCATAATTATTAGCAATAACGACACCTTTACCAAGAGCTAGTCCGTCTGCCTTTATAACAATGGGGTAACTGGCATTTTTTAAATAATTTAGAGCTTTTTCCGTATCCTCAAATACCGCATACTCCGCCGTAGGAATATTGTACCGCTTCATCAAATCTTTAGAAAATGCTTTGCTTGATTCAATGAGTGCAGCCTCTGCACTCGGTCCGAATGCCCTATGTCCTTTTGCCTGCAGTTTGTCCACCAAACCCATTGCAAGCGGATCGTCCGGCGCAACAACAGTAAGATAAATATCTCCCCGCTTAGTCACCCACTCTACAATCTTATCAACATCTGTTGCTTTGATATCCGGCACGCATTCGGCAATCTCCGCTATTCCGGCATTACCCGGAATAGCAAAAAGCATAACACCCTCGCTTTGGTTAAGCTTTTTAGCGATAGCATGCTCCCTTCCGCCGCCGCCAATAATAAGGATGTTCTTCACTAACTCCGTTTCAACTTTCATATATTATAAATTATATCAAATATATATCGTTTAAGTCAATGTATTTACAAGCGTTGCTTTAAAAAAATTTGAGACTTAATCATCGCCTCCGCGCCGACTTCGTATTCTTATCACAACCATCATCGCAATTCCAATTACGACAAAGGGTAAAATAACGGCTAATGCTCTCATAAAATCTTCTCCTCTTTGACTCTGTCCGCAAACTCTCGCCAAACTCCCATTCCCTATCTCAAATCTATTTTGCCATGCTGTAATATATTTCAACGGATTTGCCATGTTTCGAATTTCCGCTCATAACAAACCTCCTGTTTATTTATCCACTCTACAACGGCTTTTAGCTCTTTTATATCGCCGTAGTCTTTTGGATAAACCTCTAATAACAATGGAGCGTTGATTTCGCGCTTTTTTAGCTCGTTAAATAGCTTTTTGAAATTGTATCCTCCCTTGCCGGGCAGACAAGTACTACCCTCTTTATCTAAATCGCACAAATGCACGGTACTTACACAGCCTTTCATCGCATCTAAAAATTCCAAAGGGTCTATTCCGCTTTGCAAAGCCTGTTTTATGTCAAGTGTCGCGTACAAATCGGGACATTCTTTTTTAAGATTAACAAAAAATTGCGGCTCATTAAAATGACACCAATGTACATTTTCATAACTGATTTTCATGCCGGATTTTTTAGCTCTTTCAATCGCGTTATTAAGATAACTGCCGAATCTTTCAAAGTCAAGTGTATATTTTTGATTTTTTAGCTTAGCAGGTCCGTGAAAAGTATAATATTTTGCACCCAAAATGCTACCTGCGTTACATATCATGTCAAAAACTCTTTCCGAATCCTGTCTTACACGCTCACTCACGCTAAAAAGCTCGGGTTCAAATTGAAGTCCAAGCGTATGTATTGAATGTACATCTATATCCCCCCTGTTTTTTGCAAGAGGAATGACAAATTCCTCGCTGTATTCGCTAAAAGTGCTTAAAAAAATTTCTGTCACTCCGATTTCAAGTGACCTAAGTGCGTCAAAAGCGTCCTCAGTGGATACTTTGTTAAAAAATGAAGCTGTGGAAATACCTATTTTCACTTATTCTAAAGCGATAATATAATAATAAAGCGGTTGTCCGCCAAAATGAAAGTCTACATCACAGCCGTCATATTTTTCTTGTAGTTCCGACGCTAGCTTTTCCGCTTCCTCTTCACTTACATCGCTACCAAAATATAACGTAATAGTGCTAATCTCATCATTCATCATTTTATTTACAAGATCTTGCACTACTTTTGACGCGTTTTTACCTTTTGCGGCGATTCTTGACTTGCCATCTTCAATAAGACCGATAATATCGCCTTCTTTGAGGTCAAACTTATCAATTTTTGTATTTCTGACGGCATATGTAACCATACCCGCCTTAACTTGACCTATTGCCTCGCTCATCGCTTCGTAATTATCACCGGCTTCCGCTTCCGAATCATACGACAAAACACCGGCTAACCCTTGAGGCACATTTGTTGAAGGAATAATGTGTAAATTACGGCGGCTTATAGCTTTGGCTTGCTCCGCCGCAAGAATGATATTTTTGTTATTAGGAAAAACAAAGATATCCGAAGCTTTAACCTTATCGCACGCATTAGCTATATCTTCGGCGCTTGGGTTCATTGTTTGTCCGCCCTCAATAATAGCGTCAACCTGCAAATCTCTAAAAATAGTGGCAAGTCCCTCTCCCGCGCACACCGAAACCATACCGAAAGGCTTAAGATCCTCGGTACCCTTGCCGATAAGAGCGCGGTTTTCCTCAAGCATATTTTCAATTTTAATTTTGTCAATCTCGCCTAGTTTTACCGCTTGATTAAGCGCCGTACCCGGCTCATTCGTATGCACATGCACTTTAACCATGCTCAAATCACCGATAACAAGCACGCAATCGCCGATTGTCATGAGATTTTCTCTAAAACGGTCGATTTCCGCTTCTGTGGTCTTTTTACGGAGATTTATAACAAAAAATTCAGTGCAATACGCAAATTCAATCTCAGCAAGATTGCTATAGTCTACATGACTTCTCTCACTTGGGTCTGCCGCAAATGTATCGGCATCAAATTCAAAAGCATAATCGTCAACGCCGGTAATAGCGTTAACAAACCCTTGCAAAATAACAAGAAGCCCTCTGCCGCCTGCGTCAACTACACCAGCTTTAGCCAGCACAGGCAAAAGCTCCGGTGTTTTTTTTAGTGAAATCTCGCCTTCAGCAATAACCTGCTCAAAAAACTCGTCGACATCCATCGATTTTTTGCAAATCTTGACAGCGGCATCGGACATTTCGCGTACAACCGTAAGGATTGTCCCCTCTTTAGGCTTAGTAACAGCCTTATAAGCGACCTCAGTACCGGCTTTAAGAGCTTTGGCGATATGTTTACAGCCGACATTTTCACCGGACTCAGCCAAAACATTACAAAAACCCTTAATAATTTGGCTTAAGATTACTCCGCTGTTTCCTCTCGCCCCCCTAAGCGCGCCCTTGCTAAGAGCAGCACAAAGCTCGCCCATATTATTACTGGCGCATGACGAAATTTCCTTAGCGGCGGTCATCATAGTAAGGGACATGTTTGTCCCTGTATCACCGTCCGGCACGGGAAAAACATTTAGAGAGTCAATATAGTCTTTATTTTGGTCGAGAGTTTTTGCTCCTGCCAAAATCATTTTTCTTAAAATAGAACCGTTAATTGTTTTATGCATAGTATTATTTTAGAGATTAGAGATTAGAGGTTAGAGAATAGGAAAGACATAGAAATACTATTTCTATCCACCGTTCTCTGCCCTCTATCTTCTATACCTTTACTCCGCTTACATTTACATTTACAGTGTCAACTACCATTCCGGTAAATTTTTCGACATTGTACGTGACTGTTTTTTTAAGCGATTCGGCCACCGCCTCAATCGCCACACCGTACTTAACAACGACATATAGGTCGATAAAAATTTTATCGCCGTTAGTCATCACCCGTACCCCTCTTGATGCACGCGCTTTACCCTTGCGAAAAAGCTCGGCAACATTATCAAAGAATTTTTTGGCTTCAAGATCAACTATCCCGTAGCAATCAAGCGCAGAAAAACCGGCAACCTCCGAAATGGCCTCGTCGGTAACCGTAATCCGTCCATATGCATTTGCTGTATTTACTGCCATAAAATTCGTATAAAGTGCGCAACCCTCAACGCACAGTGTCTTACTTCTTTAGTATATTTATTTTACTACATAATAATAAATTTTGCAAGTGTTTTTTTGGAGTAATTTCAAAATATGGTAAATTTTACTTGATTTATCACCTCAACTATGCTATACTTAGTCCTGTTGTTATAAATAACGGCACTAACGGAGGCAAAAACAATGAGCAGAGTATGCGCCGTGTGCGGAAAAGGCAAAGCGTCAGGGAATAACGTCAGTCATTCAAACCGCCACACAAGAAGAACTTTTGAACCTAACCTACACAAAACACGTATTGACATTAACGGCACTGTGGCAAATAAATATGTTTGTACACGCTGTGTTCGTACATCAAAAAAAGTCGCGAAATAATTTTTCGGACTTTTTTTTGGAAGCATAGCTCAGCTGGTAGAGCGCTTGCCTTACAAGCAAGATGTCGGGGGTTCGATCCCCTCTGCTTCCACCAATCGCAACAAAATGAAACAAAAGCGGATATAAGGTTTTTGACCTTGTGTCCGCTTTTTGTTTTGTCACCTAAACCCGACCCATTACTACCTATTACTAGCGATTTTTTGTTGTGCTATGCGGCATTCCATATAACTTGAGCGGCGCTTCCGTTATCCCAATAGTGAGACCAATTACTATGCGCACTAGAGCGTCCCACAACATAAATCCTTTGATTAGATGTCCAACCTGCAAAAGCATCGCTACCTATATGTGTCACGCTACGCGGTATTCTTATGCTGCTTAGGCTTGTTACATTCCTAAATGTATCCGCACCTATATAATGTATATTAGCATCGGGCGGGAATGTTATTGTTTGTAGATTAGTGTTCTCGAAGGCTCTTGGTGCTATAATTCCTAGTCTTGACGGGAAATGTATTGTTTCCACACCCGAATCGGCAAACGCACTTCTTCCTATATAACTTAAATTACTACCGCTTTCAAAAATTACTGTTCTTAAATTAGTCGCACCCTCAAATGCATTCGCCTCTATAACCTGCACACTATGAGGTATTGTTACACTTGCCAATCCATTAGCTCCCCAAAAGGCACCATGACCTATCCTTTGTATTCTTGGAGGAATTTGTAGGCTTGTTAGGTTTGGAGTATTTCTAAACGCACCCCAACCTATATTCCACACATAACTCCCGCTCTCAAATTCAACCGAATTCAAATTTAACGCATTCTCAAATACCGTGTCCTCTATATGTCTCGTATGTCTGGGTACGATTATACTTCTTAGCCCACTATTTCTAAAAGCGCTCCTGCCAATTCTCAAATACATACCAAATGTAAAATTAACCGACTGTAAATTCGCCGTATCCTCAAACGCCCACGCTCCTATGTTTCTAACACTGCCCGGAATGGTTATATGCCTCAAATCTGTTTTTGCAAAAGCTCCCTCTCCTATTCTTTGCAAATTACTGTTAGCCGCAAAATTAACTCTGTGCAAATAAGGGGCTCGGTAAAACGCTCTTATGCCTATTTCCACAACACTTGCAGGAATTGTCACTTCGCTTAATCTCGTACCCGAAAATGTTCCTTCCGCTATCCCAACTGTACCGTTCCTTACGGTTACATGACCCGTTCTTCCTTGTCCGCCCCTAACTCCAACTGCCCAATTATCTATATACACAACATCATATACGGGAGTTCTAAGATACGGTACTGAAGACAAAAACGCATTATTACCTATATATCTTACGCTAGATGGTATAGAAACGGTTTCACCGAAAAAACCCATAAAACCATAAGCGGCGATTGCCGTGACATTAAGGGTCTCTCCATTTACTACCGCAGTATACGGAATACTTATGTGAGAAGGATGACCTGCTACCGGATTTCTCCTAACTTCAGCATTATTTGTATTGCCTATGCGTGTGAATTCTAATATGTTTGAGGGGTCAACAAGATTAAAGTGTGTCCAACCTGCATTTCTAAATGCTTGATATCTTCCGTAGGGAATGTAAACTCTGATTAGAGATGGATTTAATCCCGCAAAAGTAGTATTATTAATAACCGGTGCAATAATTGTATTAAAATGCATGGCTCTTAGATTGGTTGCCCCTAAAAAAGCATAATCGCCTATAGTTACAAAATCGTCATTTATTGTTACGCTTTGTAATGTTGTATTACCGTTAAATGCATAAGGTAATATGCGATGAAGAGAATGATGCACATTAGACGGCAAAGTAAAATGCGGTCTATTAGGAATATTGCCGTTTGGCAATTTGCCATAAAAATGTTGTCCTGCAACTCCTGCCATACGGCGCGTAAGCTCTGACGAGGAAACAGCACAAAAAGCTCTGTTTTGTTCCGTTGGCGACATTATGCAGTTTCTTGGATTAGTAACCGCCCAATTAGCAGGTGCATTTGCTCCTTCTCTGAATACCCCTATGGTAGGTCTAGTAACATTAGCATTATTGTTAAATCCAATTCCCCGCACTTGGTTATTGCCACGACCAATCCAATGACTCCATCTAACATTGTTGTTGGTATTACTTGCTCTTGTCATATTTGGAGTTTCTCGTCCGGTTATAGGTCGCGCAGGGGTTCCCGCAGATACATCCGCAAAACTACCAAACGAATGTCCGAACTCATGTAAGACCGTTCTATGCCAACCGCCGCCTACACCGTGAAGCGTTGTTAATGCAACATTTGGATTAGGGTTTGTTAAATGCCAATCGCGCATAAACGCAGTTCCACCAAAAAGTGTCGTATTGGCTATAACCTGTATCATATCTGCATTATTGTTTGTCAGCTGATTCGCAAGCCGCCTTGCTTGGGTTCTTCTACTACTAGGCATACGCACTCTACCCGATTCCGGCGCATAAGCTCTAAAATAGGTGTCCCTTGTAACTTGATTATTCCCATAATTTACTGTTATCCCAGAATCCGTAGAAATCGTATGAATAGCATAGACCATAAATACATCGCTAAAAAGATTGAACGGATGTGTGCCAAGCATAGTATTAGTCGCTCTATATGCATGATATAAAAATGTGCCGGGAAATAATGTAGGGGCTATTGAATTTCCCATCTCATTTGCCATGAACCCATCTGCTAATAAAACAACAACAATACTATTAGCAGGATTTCGATTACGCCCTCTTAGTATCGAATAAGTGTAAGTATTCCTAGGCTGAATGAGACTCTCATATTCAGCTTCATACGGGATTAGATATGTGCTAACGCCGTCAAAAGGCGTATGCACACGCATATATTCATATCCCTGACTTGTACCAAACATTTGCCTGATGTCGTCCATACTGTATCCACCGCGGTTATAGACTTCAAAATAGCTATCATTACTATCGTAAGATTGTCTGCTTGCTTGTGCGTGGCTTAGACTTGCAGGTCTAAGTAACACAACGCTAATAGCTAGTGCTAACAGTAGCCCTACTAGACTAATTGCCGGTATTAGTTTGTTTTTCTTTTTTGTATTCATAATTTTATTCTCCTTAGGCTTATCGCCTTATGTTTACTGTTTTTCGATGAGATTGGAGGTTTACTTTTTGTTCGTGGGTAACTGCTCTTTCGCAATTTAACCAAAATGTTGAAAATATTATTAAACAATCTCTACCAGACCACCTGACTTCTTGATTGCTGAAGCTTCCTTCTATTTGTATAACACCGTTTTTTTCAAAATATGTTGTAGTTAGCGGCGGAAAAAAGTCTCCTTCAGCAAAGCTCCATAAATGCCCTCTTCCTACAATTATAGGCTCAAAAAGATAGTGTTTTGTTATATAATGAGATTTTCCGCTCAAATTTTTTAGTGTAATAGCAATCACAACATCGCTTGCATCTCTCCGTCTAAAAGTTGTGTGACTAATTTCAAAGGTCAAGCAAAAATCATGGTTGTACCTGTATTGCGGGCAACAGTAATCACTATAAGAACCATCAGTTTCATTATTGCAAGCAGTCAAACCTACAACTGCAAATAACATGACAATTGCCATACCAATGCCCAATATTTTCTTGACCATAAATTAAGTCCTCCTTAAATCATCGCCTTATGTTACATTGATTGTTGTTGTATTAGAATATACTCTAATATGTGTTCCGTCAGTATCTAATTCAAATGAGGAATCTACTTTTAATTGAAATCTCCCGGAGCGCCTGAAATCTATTGCTCCAACACTTATAGTTTTTTCAATGTACCCGTCTTTCCTCAAATAAAATTTTGTTGGAGGAGGAATATCCACGGGGTGTCGCACAACACCTCGCCCTTCAATATGTGTCCAAAATAAAAACGATGCCCAAATATAATGCGATTCTCCACTAAAATTTTGTAGAGTTGCGTTAATCCTCACATCGCTTGCATCTCTCCGTCTAAAAGTTGTGTGACTAATTTCAAAGGTCAAGCAAAAATCATGATTGTACCTATATTGCGGGCAACAGTAATCACTATAGGAACCATTAGTTTCATTGTTGCAGGCAGTCAAACCTACAACTGCAAATAACATAATTACGATGGTGCTAAGTATTATAAATTTTTTCGTCATAAAATTTTCCTCACGATATAAATTATAATATTGAAAATTTTTTCGCTCAAAATATCTATACACACTATATTCAAGACACCATGATTATACTACATACACTTTATGTAAAATAATATTTACAACTTTATGCTCACCGCCGTTTTCAAGCTACCCGACATAAGTATAATTTTGCAGAGCCGTGACTAATTCCTCTGCTGACTGTTGACTGTTGGTGACGGCAATAAACAACTAAAAACCGTGTTTTATTTTTTGTCATTTTTTCGAAACATTAAACCGTAATTATTATCGTTATCCTAACTGTTTTCTAAATTACAATCTGACTCTAATATGCTACCAAATAAAAATGTCAGCACACTTTCCGCATATTCATCTCCCGCCTCTGCTTGCTCAAAGAGCGCATGTGCCGCAGGGAGGAACTCTTGGGCTTGTTTTTCTAATTCTGAACTCTTCATATTTGCTATAACTGTCCCGTGAAGAATCTTACCAATCTGTCAAACCAATTGCTTGTCGAAGCGTATTCCTGTGTTTCCGACATAGGCAATAAACTTGTACTATATGTGTTTGTTGTTTGGGTCATTCCCAATCCTTCGGCGGCTTCTCTTAAAGTGTCTTCATTATATGTTAGGGCAAGCTCGGCTTGATTTTCTGCTAATTGTTCGGCTAAATAGTTACGACTTTGCTCTAATGCGCTTGCATTATTTGATACATTTGCCATAATAAGACCCGTGGCAATAACGGCGGTCGCTAAAACCACTACAGCTGTGATGTATACGATAAGCGAAAGCGGAAGTCCCTTTGTCGCAGAAGCGTTGCGTATAACACCGCCTTTTTTTTGTGTAGCCTGTTTTTGTTTTTCTTTGACAGACGGCATAAATTCGGCATTGCGCTTTATGCGTCCGCTATCCATAGTTTGCGTTGCGGCAACAGTATCATCAATATATTTTGACGGTCTTTGAATTGTATGCGCTTGTAATCTTGGAATTTGATGAACTTGCCTTTCCGACGCATATTGACTTGCAGTTTCAGGTTCTGTGGAAAAACTATGTCCAACCAAATCCGAATAATCGTAGGTTTTAGCGTCATCATACTGCACTTCGTGTCCTTGTGCGTAACGACCTTGCGCTTCAAAACGCTTAATGTAACCGCCGTATCTGTCATCGTCGATAACAATAGCTCTCTTTGTCTTAACCATGGTAAAAACCCTCCTGGTGTTTTTAGAATGAAAATTTAAACCTGTAAGTCTTCATTTTTTCACTTTTTTTCCGCTGTTCTCACTGTCGCGCTCTTTGCTCTGCTGTTTTGCTCTAACTCTTCTTTACTTGCCTTTTGTTTCCCTATAATCTTTACGCTTGCCTTATGTTCACATACACAAATCGGGATTGATTTGTCACACAAGCAATCAGTCGCTAGTCTGCGAAAAGCATTTTTAACTAACCGATCCTCAAGGGAATGAAAGCTAATTACGACCATACGTCCGCCATGCTTTAGCCGTGCTATCAACCCCTCAATCGCTTCGCTCAATCCAGATAGCTCATCGTTGACCTCTATACGTACAGCTTGAAAAATTCTTTTGGCGGGATGTCCGTCCTTAGGATTATACGGCACACAGCTCTTTATTAGATTGGCAAGTTCAAGTGTACTTACAATAGGAGCGCCTTTTCGCCTGCTAATAATCCTACCCGCAATTTTTCGGCTAAACCTTTCCTCACCGTATTCAAAAAAAATTTTAACCAACTCCTTTTCAGAATACCCATTGATAACATCGTAAGCGGTAATGCCCCCGCTTCTATCCATACGCATGTCTAGCGGTCCGTCTAATCGGTAGCTAAAACCCACTTCCGCAGTGTCTATCTGATAGGACGATATCCCTAAATCAAGCAATACTCCGTCAAGTTTGTCTATATTACACTCTCTTAGAACATTCTCAAAATCCTTAAAATCCGATTTAACTATTTTATATAGTCCGCTGTATTTTTGTAGCCGCTTACCGGCTGCAGATAATGCGGAATCGTCCTTATCCGTAGCTATTAACGTAGCTCCCGCCTTAAGTATCGCTTCCGAGTGACCACCACCGCCAAGTGTTCCGTCAAAATAAATACCACCCGGCTTAGGTCTTAGCGCGCTAATAACCTCATTAAGCATGACCGGAACATGATAGTTGCTACTATTCATAAAACTCCCCCTCTAACCCTAGCCACCACCAATATCTTCACCGCTCACAAGAGCTTCTATCAACGCGTCGTAATCGCTGTTTTCCTCATTGTATTCGTCCCATCTATCTTCGCTCCATATTTCAATCCAATTGATTGACCCAACCGAAACGATGTTTTTATTGATTTTGCCATGTTTGATAAGAAACTCGGGTAATGTAAAACGTCCCTGCCCATCATCCTCGGCTTCGGCAGTTTGCGCGGCAATTTGCCTTTTTGCCTTAATCATACTTTTGCCAGAAATAATTCCAACATCCTTAAAACGCTCAAACAATAACTTGTCCAACCCGTTCTCGCCAAATACATAAATACAGTTATCGCTGCCTCTGGTCAGAAAAATTTTATCACCAAAATGCTTGCGGAACTTAGCAGGTATCCGAAAACGATTTTTTGCGTCTAGTTGATGTCTATACTGACCATAAAACACCTGATTAGTATACAAAATTTATCAGCCATTGTCAACCATTTTTAACCACAATTAGCAATATTTTAAAAAATTTGGGAAATACTGGAAATATGTATTAAAAAACATTTACACACTAAAAAAGGCGAACTGCTCATATTTTGACAGTCGCCTTTATTTTTATTTGTATGCTAATTTGTTTTTTTCTCCCACTTCGCTTCCATTATAAAGGAATCTTTACCATCACTTCTTACTCCACGAAAGACGCGGTCAGAAACTTCCCTATCCGGTGATTTCATAATTTTTACCCTTTCCGCAAAAGGAAGCTCTCCTACATAATTGATTTCAAAACGACGTATGTCGTGAGTCTTTACAAAATTAATATCCTCAAAATCCAGCAGAAAGTTTGCATACTTTGCATTATTCATATGCATGTTAGCGTCTAAATCGGTTATCTTAACTTGATAATCTCCCACATGTTTCATGTCTGCCGGTATACTTAACCGGACACAACCGCCCTCAATTACATCCTCTGCTCGAAAATGGTCATCTGTTAGATTAAAAACATCTGAAATTCGCCGGATCTTTTTTGCTTCATAATCAAGCACGCACCATTTGCTGCTACCCTTTACAAGCACCTCTCCCTTATCGTTAAATATATAGTAATCGCGAGTCGCCTCAACAGCGCTTGCCTTTCGGGGATATGTTATAACCTTAACCTTGTCACACATCTTTGGGTGTTTTATTATCTCGGCACATACCTTTGTGAGTACCCAAAAACACTTCATACTAAGCATTTTTTTAAAGCCTATATTCAAAATATTGGCATGTTCCGTAGCTATATCCTGAAAAAACTGCAAAATTGACGACGGCTTAAGCCTATCCATCAAATCCATATCGTCAACAGCGATAATAGTGTCCCATTGAAACTTTAGAGGTTTATCCATAATGTGTTTTTCCTTTCATTTTAATCTTATATATTTGTCCTCACTTCATTACCTTATACAAATGCCACAACGCCCACTTTACGCCTAATTGCACTATTGTTTCCCTGTCCCCTTCAAAAATTTTGCCGTGTATATGAATGCCTTCGTGAGAGCCTACGGCGATGTAACACTCACCCTTTCGTCCTTCGGGCGCGTCAGGTCCAGCGTAGCCGGTTGTCGCAACCGCCGTAATGTTCCCGTTTCCGCCAAGAAGCCCTACCGCCATTTCATATGCTGTATCGGCACTAACAACTCCTTTAGACTGTATGGTCTCCTGTTTAACCCCCAATCTCCGCATTTTTGCCTCCTCGGTGTATGCGGTGATTCCTTCGTCGAAGATTTGTCCTGCGCCGGGGTGACGGGTAAGCTCGGCAGCTATCCGTCCGCCCGTAAAAGATTCTGCCGTCCGTAGCTTTACGCCTCTAATCTGTGTTAATGTGGCTATAGTAACCTCTAAGGACTCGTCCTCAAAAGAATACAAATATTCCTGTAATACTTCTGTAATTACGGCAACATATTCGTTGAGATTCGTCTTACTTATACGGCTAGTATAATTAAGTGTAAGCTTGCACTCCAAAAGACCCGCTGCTTCAACATCAATCTTGATACTGCGTTTTAATTTATTATGAGGCTTAAGTAATGTCTTAATCTCATCATCGGTTATACCGAAGGTCTTAAATATTAGTGTCGTAGCGCTTTGTTCCATAAAGTATTCAATTAGAAAGCAACATTCTTAATTAATCTTAACAAATCCGTCCTTATCTATATCCATCGTTACCGTTCCTTTGTCCTTGATTGCACCGACAAGCAAGGCTTCAGCCAGGCTGTCCTCTAGCTTTTGCTCTATTACGCGCCTTAACGGTCTTGCCCCGTATTCGCTGTCGTAGCCCTTGCTAACAATGTACTCAAAGGCACTATCGGTTAAATCAAGCGTAATTCCCCTATCTTTTAGTTTATTCCTTACACCGTCAATCATTATAGAAGCAATACTGCGGATATGCTCTTGTGACAAGTGATGAAAAATACACACAACATCAACTCTGTTAAGGAATTCAGGCTTGAAGCGGTTTTTGAGAGCGTTCATTAAAACTTCCTCATCTTTTTGTTTTGCTTTTTCCTCACCGTCTCCAAAACCAAGTGTCCTTGTGGTGTTTCCCTTTTTGAGTTGGTCTATGCCTACATTGCTGGTCATTATAATTATAGTATTTTTGAAATTAACAACACGTCCCTGACTGTCAGTTAGACGACCTTCATCTAAAATTTGCAAAAGAGCGTTATAGATATCGGGGTGCGCTTTTTCTATCTCATCAAAAAGCACAACACTGTAGGGTCTGCGTCTAACCGCCTCGGTTAGTTGTCCGCCGTCGTCATGCCCGACATAACCGGGAGGAGCGCCGATTAACTTACTAACGCTGTGCGCTTCCATATATTCGGACATATCAAGACGCACGATATTATTTTCACTATCAAACATCGCCTCGCTTAAAGCCTTAGTAAGTTCGGTCTTTCCTACCCCTGTAGGTCCCAAAAATATAAAACTCCCGATCGGACGCTTGGGGTCTTTTAGTCCGGCACGCGCACGCCTAACCGACTTAGCCACACTGCTTACCGCGCCGTCTTGTCCTATGACTCTCTCATGAAGAAGTTTTTCGAGATTAATTAGCCGCTCTTTTTCAGTCTCGCTTAGTTTTGTTACGGGTATTTTAGTCCATTTTGCCACAATACGGGCGATATCCTCTCCATTTATCGTTGCCGACATTTCTTGGCTTTTACTATACTCAAGCTTTATTTTATCGACTGTCGACATAAACTCTTTTTTGCGGTCTCTAACAGCAACACATTTTTCAAAATCATTCTTAGCAATCGCTTCGTTTAGCTCTACATCTAAATCCTTTAACCGCTCTTCGTATTCTTTAACCATCGGCGGAACAGCACAATTTCCAATTTTTGCTTTACTCATCGCTTCATCAATTAGGTCAATAGCCTTATCGGGCAAAAACCTATCCATGATATAGCGGTCACTTAGTGTCACAGCAGCTTCTATCGCCTCATCGCTAAGGCGCACTTTATGAAAAGCTTCGTAATTATCCCTAAGTCCCTTTATTATACGGACAGTGTCCTCTATGCTTGGAGGCTCAACTGTAATAGGCTGAAAGCGTCTTTCTAATGCCTTATCCTTCTCAATAAATTTGCGGTACTCATCAGTGGTAGTCGCGCCGATTGTTTGGAATTCACCCCTTGCCAAATAGGGCTTAAGCATATCAGAGGGCGAAACCTCCCCTTTATCACTCCCGGCCATGGCAAGCGTATGAAACTCATCTATAAAAGTAATGATATTGCCGTTTGACCTTATAAGCTCAACGGCTTCCTTTAACCTTTCTTCTAATGCACCTCTATATTTTGTGCCTGCCATAAGACTGGCGATATCAAGCGCAAAAATAATTTTACCAGCTAAAATATCAGGAACTTTTGCCTCGACAATAGCTTTGGCCAACCCCTCAATAATAGCACTTTTCCCCACACCCGGCTCTCCTATCAACACGGGATTATTTTTTGTCTTGCGGCATAAAATTTGAATTATACGCTCTATTTCTTCACTTCTGCCGATGATAGGGTCAATCTTATTATCACGCGCCTTTTGTGTTACATCAATGCCTAAGTCTTTTAGTTGCGGGGGCAAGACTTGCTGTAACAGATTTTGATTTTGCTCTGTTCCGGCGGAATCACCCGTAGCTCTATTCCCACT
>Ga0123355_10002384_pt1 | contig 26575 bp, 26 predicted proteins | sample TergutEmb28metaG_3_FD_89872 | JGI IMG/M metagenome (GOLD analysis project Ga0123355, IMG submission 89872) | Embiratermes neotenicus P1 segment gut microbial communities from Petit-Saut dam, French Guiana - Emb289 P1 | ecosystem: Host-associated > Arthropoda: Insects > Digestive system > Gut ... | reverse complement strand
CTTCGCTAAGTTCTTGTACAGATTTGCAACCTGGAAGCACGCTGCACACCGCTGGGCGTGTGAGTGCGTAGTGTAGGCATTGCGCCAATGTCATTGGTTGCTGGAATGGGGTATGCTGGGGTGACATAAGTTTGCCTGCGCCTAGTGCCTTCATAACGGTGATGCCAATTTGCTTTTGCTGACAAAGGGAATATAGTGCTGCGCGGGTAGGGTCTATGCCGCGGAACATATCTTTGCCAAAGCCTTTGTCAAAATGGTCAAATACATATTCGTCGGAGGGTAGCATATCAAATGCCGGATTTAGACTGAACATCATCATTTCCGGTACGCCGGTTTCTATTACACGTATGGCGGTTTTTGGGTTGTGAGAACTGAACCCTATATGCCCGATATCTCCTTGCTGTTTTAGTTTTTGCACATACTCAACAAATCCTGTTTCAAATACGCCTTTGTAATCTTCTTCCGAATCGATAAAGAATAGCATTCCAAGTTCGATTCGGCCAAAAATGCGCAGCATTTCCTCGAAGTATTTTTTTATTGTGGGCAGGTCTCGGCTAATGTCGTACTGCTTATTTACGTCTGTTGCACCGATATGGCCTTGGATGATTACGTCTTTACGGCGAGAGCCTAGTGCTTTCGCTATTTTTTCCCGCACTTCGGTGCCTGGCATAAAGATATCTAAAATATTTACGCCGCCGTCTAAGGCTACATCTAGGGTTGCCTTTATTTGATCGTAGGATGGGTTGCCAACGTCAAAATATTCACAGCCGAGGCCAATGATGCTGGATTTTAGTCCGGTATTGCCAATTGGTCTGTACTCCATCTAAAACACTCCCTTGGATTTTAATGGGGATTTGTTGCAAGCCTTCTTGCTATGGGTGTGCGCGGTGCCCACAAATAGCTTTTTTATATTGCCATCTAAAAAGGCGTACCAACATCTCTTTCCTTGTTAACAAATTTGGTTAAATTGCCTATATACATTAACTCCACGGTGCCGGTTGGGCCGTTCCGTTGTTTTGCAATTATTACTTCGGCTTCGCCTATTTTCAGGGTTTCTTTATTGTAGTATTCGTCACGATATAGGAATGCCACAACGTCTGCGTCTTGCTCAATTGCACCAGATTCACGCAAGTCACTTAACATGGGGCGTTTATCGCTACGGCCTTCTACAGCACGGCTTAGCTGTGCTGCAACCAGTATTGGAATATTAAGCTCCTTTGCCACGGCCTTTAAGGATCGTGAAATTTCGGAAATTTCTAACTGGCGAGATTCTGGGCGAGAACTTGTAGAGGCAGACATTAATTGTAAGTAATCGATAACTACAAGACCCAAATCCTTTTCCATTTTTAAGCGGCGGCACTTTGCTCTAAGTTCTGTTACGGAAAGTCCGGGTGTATCGTCAAGATAGAGGGGGGCGTTAGACATTGGCGCAATTTTTTCTGCTATGCGGCCCCAATCATCGTCCTGTAGTGCGCCGGTTCGCAGGCGCTGAGAATCGACGGAAGCTTCCGCACTTAAGAGTCGGTTGACTAGTGAAGCACTGGACATTTCTAAACTAAAAAATGCAGTGGGCACTTTATTTTTTATTGCGGCATTACCTGCAATGTTTAGTAAAAGTGCGGTTTTACCCATAGATGGGCGAGCGCCAATTAAAATAAGTTCCGCAGGTTGGAGTCCGGCGGTTTTTCTATCAAAGTCGGCAAAGCCGGTTGGTACGCCAGTTATGCTGCCTTGGGTTTCGAACAATTCTTCCAGCTTTTTTGTGGTGTCTACAATGACGTCGCTAATATGAGCAAAATCTCTTGTGGTGCTACGCTGGGATATATCGAAAACGCTTTTTTCGGCACGTTCTACAATGGCAGAAACATCTTCTCTGGCTTCGTAGCCAGCGTTTACTATAAAACTTGCAGATTTTATCAGTTGCCGCAATACGGATTTTTCTGCAACAATTTCTGCATGGCGTTTGATGTTTGCAGATGTGTAGTGTGCGGCCGCAAGTTCGTTAATTTTTTCCCGGCCGCCAATTTGCTCAAGCATGCCTTTTTCTAGTAATTTATCGCTTAGGGTTACAATGTCTACAGGGATACTTCGGGTAAAAAGTTCTACCATTGTTTCAAAAATTATTTGATTATCCGGCCGATAGAAATCTTCGCCGATGAGCACCTCGTGGGCTGTAGCGATGGCCTCCCTGTCGAAAAGCATGCTTGCGAGTACCGCAAGTTCCGCCTCTTGGTCGTTAGGGGGAATTCGTGGTACATGCATGGGGGTTTGTTGAATTTCCGGATTTAAATCTAGATTTGCATCTAATGGGTCAAACATGATTATTCTGCCACTGTTTCAAATTTTAAGGTTGCAGTTACTTGTGGGTGCAGTTTGATGTTGGCAGTATGCTCTCCAGCGGTTTTTATTGCACCTACCACGATTTTTTTCTTATCAACGGAAATGCCCTGCTTTTGCATGGCTTCTGCAATTTCCTTATTAGAAATGGAGCCAAACATCCTGCCACCACTGCCGGCTTTTACAGGAATTTTTATTTCCGCATCGCGTATTTTTGCAGCAAGCGCTTGGGCTGCTTCAATTTCTTGCTGCAACTGGCTTGCGGCCTTTTTTTGCTGGCCTTCTAATTGGGCCATGTTTGCTTTTGTTGCCTCTACTGCCAATTTGCGCGGAATTAGAAAGTTGCGCGCATGGCCATCAGATGCTTCTATTGTTTGCCCTTTTTTGCCAGTGCCTTTTACGTCTTGTAGTAGGATTACTTTCATGGTTGATTCCATTCCTTTCAGTCGGGCGAAGCCTTTCCTTGCAGAAAGCGAAAATAAACTTCTTTCACATTTTTCACCCGAGTGTAGATTTCTAATATTATAGCACGATTCCTTGTAGGAAGTCACTGGGCTTTAGGTTGCGATAGCCATCATCGTATTGACTGCAAATTATATTGGTCTAATATGTCATCCGTCTCTAGGATAGAGTAACCTTTATTAATGCAAAAAATAATGATTGACTCCCTTCTAACTTTAGAACGAAGCTCAGATACCCCGCCAAGGGTTAAAAGGCGATTTGTTTCCCCTAGAGAAAGGTTTAGCCCAAAAGCAAGCCTTATTAGCATATCTTTCTTTGGAGAAGTTTTACGGCCCTTGAAAAGGTCATATGCATAAGGGACGCTTATGCCTGTATCATTGGCAAGCTTTGCTATAGTAATACCCTTCCTATCTAGCATATCTCCAACAAACTGATTAAAGGCGTCTTCTTCAAATCTATTTGCATTTTCCAGCATAAATTCATCTATACAATCGTATTCTTTAAGCTTATTTGTAAATTCTTCTGTTGTCATCAGTACACTCCAACGAAATATAAAATTTTTTGTTGATGGCCACAGTATAGCATGCTATTATAATCGAAAACAAGTTTTAAGGGCGTGGATTCTATGTTAGCTACAACCGAAGAATACATATTGTCTACGATGGAAGCGCTATTGGTAAAATCCGAAAAAGACAACAATAAGATTTTTCTTATTAAGGATTCAATAAATGATACATTGTACATAAGGAAAGATTTTTACGACAAATCCGCATTAAATATCCATAAAAAGTTAATGACTGTCAAACATAAAAACTTACCTGAAATATTTTATGTCATTGAGCAAGCAGAGGGCTTTGTTGTTATTGAGGAGTATATACATGGCATATCATTGAAAGAAAAAATAGGATGTTTATCTCAAAATCAAGTAAGAGACTATTTTTTGACCATATGCGAGATACTCGAGGTCCTTCATAGTATGGGTCCTCCCATTATCCATAGGGATATAAAGCCTTCTAATATTCTTCTCTCAAATGATGGGGTTATTAAACTAATTGACTTTGATGCATCTAAGGAATATAAGGTGTGGAAGACTGAAGACACCACAATGTTAGGAACAAAAGCATATGCCGCGCCAGAGCAATTTGGTTATGCAAAAACCGATAACAGAACAGATATTTACTGCCTTGGTGCAACGATATTTCATCTTTTGACGGGGGATATTTATTCTCACACCAATAACACAGATACGTTTGCTGGCAGCCTAAGCGAGATAATAAAAAAATGTGTCCAGATAGATCCCGGCAATAGATACCAGCATATAAAAGAGTTAAAAAGAGATTTAATAAATATAGCACGCGTAGACACAACAATAAGTACAGTGGTAACAGCTACCGAAGCTAAACGCGAAGAAAAAGTATGTATCTTTCCGGACTTGCAGTCAGCATCTCGTCTAAAAAAAGCCATTTTAATCCCAATATATATTATTACCACACTTTTTATTGGGCTGATTATATTTTTTCCAACGACAACAGAAAATAGCCTTGCAGATACTTGGTTAATGACTATTACTTTTATTATCAGCCCTTATGTTTTAATATGTAATTTTTTTGATATAAGAGGCAAATTGCCTTTATTTAAAAAAAAGACAATTTTTTACACAGCAATAGAAATCCTTGGGATTGTAGTTGTGTTATTTGGAGTGACTGTGATTGGCCTTGGCGTACTGCAACTGTTAAGGGTAATTTTTTAAAAAATTATTCTACCAGCATAAGACTTATATAGTGGATTCAATTATACTACACTTATATATTATTTAGTATCTAGGAGGAAATAAATGAAAAACCGAAGAAACACTATGGGCTTGTTGCCACTCATGCTTTTAATCGTACTGCTTGCTGGATTAGTCGGCTGTGCACCACCTGACAATACACCAGAAAGAGTGGTGCCGGCAGAAAGCCAAAACAATGAAACAGAGGGGTATGAGTCAGAGCCAACGACATCTTTACCGGCAGAAAATGAAGAAGATGAATCAGATGAGAGACACTTTGCCGTTGGAGATACGATTAGGGTTGGCAATTTAGAAATAACCGTTGTTGGCTATAGAATAAGTGAAGGCGAAGGTTTTTTTACACCAAGAGATGATAACAATGTATTTTATTTGATTGATGTGGCAATTGCAAATAGAGGTGATGCCGTGGAAAGTATCAGCTCTATGCTTATGTTTGACCTGCGAGATGAAGACGGATTTTCGATAAGTACATCTATCAGTGCCACTGCGATGGGACGGTCTGGAATAGATGGTGCAGTGATGCCTGGAAAAGTAATCCGAGGTGAGCTTGGATACGAAATCCCACGAGATTCGACTGGTTTTAATTTGCAGATAAACCCTCAAGCATTTGGCCGTTCTGGGTTATTTTCTATTGGGATGGATGAAACATCAAATACGCCTACAAACCCAGATACGTTGCGCTCCTCAAGAACAGGCGCAGAACTTCAAGTTGGAGAAACATTTTCATCCGGAGATCTTGAGTTTGTTGTTAATGGGGTGAGCATGGATGGCGGATCAGGCTTTTTTACGCCAGACGAGGGCAACACATTTTTACTTATTGATGTGTCTGTGATAAACAATGGAAGTGAGAGTGCGTCCATTAGTTCTATGATGATGTTTACCCTTCGAGATTCTCACGGATTTTCATATTCCATTTCGATAAGTGCTGTCGCTGCAGGCAGAGGCGGTTTGGATGGGGATGTTATGGCAGGAAGCACCCTCCGTGGAGAATTGGGTTTTGAAGTGCCCGATGGCATGACTGGGCTTGAATTATTTGTGAGCCCAGACATATTTGATAGATCAGGGATAACTATCGTATCACTTGACTAATAAGGACGCGGCACTCTAAACGCACCAGAAGTTTGACAGTATTCTCTCAATTGGCTATATTGGTATGTGTATTAATGCGATTAGGAGGCGAATACATGCCAACGATGCTATCAATGCCAGTTATTACGCCAATGTTTTTTGTAACTGTGATAAATTTTGCTTTTATGATTTTTGTAATTTTTGTGCAAAGGCGCAATACAGCCGCTACCTGGGCTTGGGTAGTGGCTATTGCGCTGCTTCCAATTGTTGGGTTTATTTTTTATATGGTGTTTGGGCAGGATAGCCGAAAGCAAAAAGTTTTTTTACAAAAGTCGGAGGATGACGAATTACTTCTTGCGGCCTATCAGGGGCATGGCGCAAATGAAGGTGAAACAACCATGGATAATCGTGCAACCCTGTTTTATGATGGTGTAACCAAATTTGAGGCACTTTTAAATGATATTGCCAATGCGAAAGAATTTATTTTTGTACAGTATTACATTTTTCGTGGAGACAAGACGGGAGAAAAGCTGATAAATGCCCTTGCCAAACGTGCAAAAGATGGATTAGAAGTTCGCCTTTTGGTTGATGGCATGGGATGTCGTGCAACCCCAAGGGATATGTACCAGCCACTACTTGACGCAGGTGGGCAGCTTGCGTTGTTTTTGCCACCAGTACCTGTGCGTATTAATTTTCGCAACCATAGAAAAATTGTGGTAATAGATGGCAGCTTAGCATACCTTGGAGGCAGCAATATTGGGGATGAGTACTTAGGAAAGTCTAAGCGTTTTGGCAATTGGAAGGATTCTCATATGCGCCTTACGGGCAGCGCGGTTTCGCCGTTAATGCTGCGCTTTATTATGGATTGGAACTTTGCCGCAAAAAAAGCGCGTACACGATCCTTGTTTCCTAAATTGGCAAAGCATCGCCGTTTTATTACACGGCTTAAAAAAACCATAACAGACATGGATGTTAAGCCGGAATATTTTAAAGACATAATCGTGGTGGATCAAACCTGTGATAATGCCACCGTGCAAGCCACCGGCGCAAAAATGTCCATCGTTTCCAGCGGGCCGGACACGGAATATCCATTTGTGCTCCATGGTTTTTGCCGCATGGTGATGGAGGCAAAAAAGTCCATATATATTCAGTCCCCATACTTTGTGCCGGATGAGGCGCTATTTACCGCCCTTAGAATTGCGGCGCTTTCCGGTGTGGATATTAGAATTATGTACCCTGCTAATCCAGACCATCCATTTGTGTACTGGGCAGGTTCTTCCTATGTTGGCGAACTTATGAGTGTAGGCGTTAAAGGGTATGAATATGAAAACGGCTTTATACACTCCAAAACAATTATGGTGGATTCTAAGGTGTGTGCCATAGGTACGGCAAACATGGATGTGCGCAGTTTTAAAATTAATTTTGAAACCCAAGCGTTTATAGACGATGTTTCTATAACCTGCGAGTTAGAAGAATCCTTTAGGCGCGATATGGACGACTGCCGACTTTTAACCCTTGATGGTTATAACAAGCGTGGAAGGGTTGTAAAAATAAAAGAGGGGATTTCTCGATTGTTTTCTCCGTTGATATAAAAAAAGAGCCATTGGCTCTTTTTTGTTATGTTAAGAAATTAGAATTCAGCCACTGATGGCCATCAGAATAGGTTTTATCTAGCGCATTTATAAATCATTGCCGGCGCTTACCAGACAGTAATGGGACTATCGTCGTATTTGCCAACGCGCCCCTATAGAGAACTAGGATGTGAACTTTGAAGGGGGAAATAACGTAGCGAATGTTTATACTATGGGCTGCGTTTTCTTTCTTTTATAGGTTACTACTATGCTAAACAACAATGTCTGTGCAATTATTTGTAGTATACCACCAAGGCTGGCACTAACAGGTACATCCCCAATAGGGGCAAGATAGATTAGTCCTTGAATGGAGCCGTGAGCAATCACATGTGTATTGATGATACCAAGGATTACAAGAACCGCCCAAAGTTTAAGCCATGCCTGCTTTTTTCCGAAAATGCTGTCTTTAATCCACCAGACAACTACAGCCAGCAGAAGCCCTCTGACAATTTGGGCCAGCAGCACCGCGCCCATGTTGATTTCGTCTAGAGGCCTGAATCCCATCAGTTCTACTATGCTTTCTGCGTAATCCAAAGTTAGGGGCATAGCGAGCATAGTGGCCATTGCATAAGTAATGACGTGCGCCGCTGTTACCTTAGTGAAAAACCTGAGTTTATTATTTGAGAACAGTTTAGCCATTGATTTCAGCCCCTTCAATGTGAGTTTGCTTGCGCAAAACGCACCAATCTTCATTTCCGCAATCGGGGCAAATCATCCAACGTACTTTATTATTGCCGACGGTAAAGAATGCCCGTTGTAGAGGCGGCTTGAAAGCGGCGTTGCATTTGGGGCAGATAAATTGATAATCCTTTTGAACAAAAGCTGAAAATAACAGGCTTAAGATGGTGACGGATATATATACCGCCAATCCCCACCAGATGCCTGATACAATTAACCACACCATGAATAAAAGCCCTAATGTTGATGCAATTCCTATGGCAATATAAATCATGGTCAATTTTTTCTTGTTACTGGATTTGTTTCTCTTTTCGCTCTGCTTTTCCTTAATCATAATGTGTTCTACGTCAAGGATTGTATTTACTGGAACGCTGACTTCATCTGTGATGCCTTTATTAATGACGCTTATCATTTCAAGCTGTTTCTGCCGCTCGCTTATTTCCTTTGAAAGCGATTTCGCTTGCTCATCAAGCAAGAGCGTAAGGATTTTATCAGATAATTCACTCTCCATGACGCTTTTGATTGAATCAAGGGACAGTCCAATTGATTTCAGCGTACAAATAATGCGCAGCTTGATTAGGTCATCTTCGGTATAAATCCGTCTGCCACCTTCGCTTTCAGAGGTCGGGTGCAAAACGCCTTTTTTGTCATAAAACTGAACCGTCCGCACCGAAACATTGCACAGTTTAGCCATTTCTCCGGTCGTGTAGTTTGACATAGAACTCACCTCCTTGCTCCAAGCATAGCGCATTACCTTACGTCACGAGCAATAGATGACGTAGGGTGATTTTTTCAAAATCGTCTAAATATAAATTTTGCGCCCTTGCAATTAAAATAATTCGGCGTGAGAACCTGTTCGTGTCGCAGTAAGCACAAGTTTATCGTTATTTATAGAGTAAACAAGTAACCAATCCGGAGGAATATGACACTCGCACAAGCCTATGTAATTACCCTTTAATGCGTGGTCTTTATATTGTGGCGGTAAAGATTTGCCGGCAAGAAGCATTTCCAACACAATATTAAGCAGGGATAAATCAAATCCCTGCTTTTGTATTCGTTTTATGTCTTTGCGATATTGTGACGTGGTGCTAAATTTCATCATTTTCGGCCTCCAAGTCGGCATAGAACTCGTCAAGGCTTGCGAACATTTTTGTAGGCAGTTGCTCTGTCAATATTTTTTTTGTTTCTAAAATAGCGGCTTCAGTTTCGGCATTATATCGTGGATGAACCACATCAAAAGGCAGCCCACCAACCATAAGTGATTTTCGCAGAAACATTATAATTGCATCAGATGTAGTTATTCCAAAACTCGAAAACAGTTCTTCTGTTCGAGTTTTAGTATCCGGGTCAATGCGTACATGAATATTTGCTGATTTAGTCATTATTCTCACTTCGTGCACAGTATATCCAAACGTGTGTACAAATGCAACCTAAAAGGTTGAATAAGGATTGCCGTTTCAGATAGAAGCGTTATTTCCACCTTTAGCAGCATATATTCTAAAACTCTTACGTGTAAAAAGTGCAATTATTGCAATCATCCCGGCTGTAGCAAACATAATTACATAAGGCACTGTCCAAAGCCGTTCAAAAGCCACACCATAAGCAAACTGCCCAAGGGCATTTGCCAAAAATGGAATCATGGCAACAACTGATATAACTTTGCCTACAAGTTTTATAGGCGTTTCTTCTTGAATCAAAGATATTATCCGAATATTCACCATAGTAACAGTAGCAATAGCCAATATGCTTGCGGCGGTTATAACAACATATGCCACAAAATATGGCGCATCCAGCCAAAATACTAACCCAATGGGAATTAAAACAAGTCCAGACACCATTATTGGTATATAAATGCTGTTTATTTTTAATTTGTTGCCTAATACGCCAGTGATAATGCCGCCTAATATCCCGCCTGTTAGCATAATACTCTGGCTTATGCCAACAAACTCCATACCCATCCCTAAATGCTGCGTAATTAACACAGGAATCCCAATCATAATCATAGAAGCCAAAGTTGCCGCGAACATAAATATGACGATGATAGATTTCAGGATAATTGGTTTTCCTTTCATAAACGCAGTCGATTGAGATAAATCACCCTTCACTATTTTAACAATGCCGCCGGCGTTATCTTGTGGTTTAAAAGGCACACGAATAAATAAGTCCATTATCGCGGTAATACCAAAGCATATTGCACTGGCTACTAATATCGGAAACAGGCCAAACCTTGCAAACAGTATCCCTGCAATAGCCATGCCACCCATGCCCGATAGGGAGTTTACTAAATTTACAGCAGAATTTGCGGACACAAGTTTTTCTCCATTTATTAAAGCAGGCACACTTGCGCTAACCGCAGGCATATATACCCCTTGAATGGCATTTAAGGCCATTAGCTTTACAATGATGATTGGTATAATCGCTGTAGTAAACCCACTGGCCAGTATATATCCTACAATAAGCAGGGTCGTTGTGGCATCCAGCCAAAACATAACACGCTGTTTTCGAAAGCGGTCTGCTATCATGCCACCTATGGGCGACATCAGTAGCAGTGGAATATTTGTTAGCCCCATCACAAGCCCAAACAGTGCAGCAGATCCGCTAATATATAGCAGATAAAGGGGAAGGGCAAAGCTTAATATCATGTTGCCAAATATGGAAATAAATTGCCCGCTTACAAGTAATGAAAAATCTCTGTTCCAAAGTTTAGTTATTTTTGATTCCGTTCTAGTTATTGTCTGTTCCATTTTGAATCTCCTCATTATTAAGATTTTTATAGAGCTTCATAAATTGAGATACGTGATTGTCTGTTATAACATCTGCTCCTAGCGCTCTCATCATTTGTTGCGTAAACAGCATACGGTTAAGCAGATTTTCGGTGTCACATTCAAATATAATTGGGTTGCACCAATAGTTCATAAGCATGACAAGCGCTTCGGTGCATTGGTTTGGAAGTGTGGTTTTAATAGAGCCATCTTCCATACCTTCTTTAAAAATTTTGGCGTAGGTGGGTGCGACTATTTTGAGGCTTTCTTGCATCGTAGCCAAAATCATTTGCGGGCTTTTGAAAATTTGTACGCTTAGTGCGTCTGGGCTAACATCTGCATCCTCAAAAACCCTATCTAATAAGGCAATCATTTTTTCTTTACCGGTCATTCCCTTAAGTTGATCAATCCATTTGCGAATGACTTGATCCTGTGCCTTGGCTCGGTTAACGATGACCGCCATTAAAATTTCTTCCTTTGAACTAAAATGGTGAAAAATAGAGCCTTTTGATACGCCTGATTCGGTTACTATTTCTTGCATGCTTGTTTTGTCAAATCCTTTTTCGTTAAAGCATTTCATCGCTGCGGATAGAATAAGCGCTATCGTTTCTTTTGAATTATATCTACGTGGCATGGTGTTTCCTCCTTTACAATAAAACCGACCGTTGGTTTAATTATAAAATAAATAATGTATTTGTCAAGTTTTTTTATTTGTTTGTGTAGGAAGTATGCTTTGGACAAGTAAACGGTAGGTATAATTAGCCCCACCAGTTCAAATAATATGCCTGATAAAATAAAGGCGGAAGGATTTTTGCTATGAGAAGATTCTATTCATTATGTACCTTATTTGTTTTTGCTGTTGGGCTTTCTTTTGGACAGTTTGCTTTTGCGGGGGAATACACAACCCATGATATTGAAAATAAGATACTGGCATATACCATTGTTTACCCGGATGGGTGTAAAATTCCGGATAACTCTAAAGTCGTATACCTTACATTTGACGATGGTCCGACAAAATACACACCAGAGATTTTAGAAATACTTTCTAAATACGATATTCCAGCTACTTTTTTTGTAGTAGGTAATACAGAATACACCCACTATATCAGTGATATAGCAGAAAGATCTCATGCCATTGGCCTGCATAGCTATAACCATAATTTTGAGGAAATATACAGTTCAAAAGAGGCCTATTTTGATGACTTGAAAAAGATTGACGACATTGTTTTTGCGCATACGGGAATCCACAGCATGATTATTCGTTTTCCTGGGGGCAGCAGCGTTAAGCGGGGCACAAACAAATGGTTTATGCAGCAGTTGGGGCAGGATGTTAAAGAAAAAGGCTATCAATACTTTGATTGGAATTGTGATAGTGGTGATGCAAAGGGGTCCAAAACAGCTTCCTGTGCCCTTAGTAAAATTAAGTCAACAGAAAAGGAAGTTGGAGATATTGTAATTGTGCTTATGCATGACACCAAACAAATTACAGTAGAATATCTTCCGGATGTTATTGCGTATTTTAAGGAACTGGGTTATACATTTCTGCCTTTATGTCCGGTTTCCCCAGCTGTGCATCATAGCTGGTAGATGTGAGAAATAAAAAAGGATGTTGTAAAATGGAAACATTTCATTTTACAACATCCCTTACTTGGTATTTATTTGTTATTCGCCTTAGTTAGGCTTTGGTGCGTTATCATCTTCGCTGCAGGTGCAATCACCTTCGCCGCCGCAGCATGTTTCTGCTTTGTCTAAAGAATCGCTAATATTGCAGGCCAAATTATCTAAGGCTGCGGCAGCTTTTTCCAAAGCAGTTTGGCTGGCCTTTTTTATTTTAGGCTCGGCCTCTTTATAAAGTACTTGGGCTTTGCAGCCAACTTCTTTTGCAAATTTGGTTACATCTTGAGCAAATTGTTGAATTTTTTCTTCAACGTTTTCCCGAGTTTCTTTACTCATAATTCTTGAACTGCCTAAAACCTCTAAAAGGTTTGCAGCTTCGTCTGCTGTAATTTTTCCGGACTCTAACAGGTCCAATACGCGCATTTTTTCATTCATTTTAATCAGTCCTCCGTGTATATTTTATACTAATACATACGTGTATATACAAAAAAAGTTTGCGGCACATATTTTGTTTTGTGCATGATATGTCAAAATGCGCACACACTATATTTAACTTTATAATTATTTATACGCTCAGTATAACACGGAGGCGCGATATAATGAATAGATATTTTTCAGTATTTTTTACAATTTTGGCAATGGGTGTCATAGCAATCACACCTGTTTTTGGGAACACGACAATAGAAATTCCAACTGTGAATGCCCATGGCGCAATTTTAATGGAGGCAGAAACGGGGCGGGTTTTGTGGGGTAAAAACGAACATACTCCATTGGCAATGGCAAGCACAACAAAAATAATGACAGCCATACTTGCCCTGGAAAGCGAGCGGGCTGATGAAATGGTAACCGTGTCAAACAAAGCTGCTGCCGCACCTCGGATGAAAATGTTTTTACAAAAAGGTGAAGAGGTAAGGCTTGGGGATTTAATGCTCGCATTAATGTTAGAGTCCTCTAACGATGCAGCTGTGGCAATTGCAGAGCATTTATCCGGCTCTGTAGAGGCTTTTTGCAAGGAGATGACGGCGAAGGCACATTCCCTAGGTGCAAAAAATACAATTTTTGAAACGGCAAGTGGCTTAGATGCAGGACGACATCAATCCACACCTTACGATTTGGCGGTAATAACGCGCTATGCCCTCACTGTGCCGGGTTTTATTGAGCTTACAAATACCCGGGCTGCAAACTTTACCAGCAGCAAGCGCAGTTACGCATTTAACAATAGAAATCGCCTTTTAAATGAATTTTCTGGTGCAAATGGTGTAAAAACCGGTTTTACTAATAAGGCCGGTCACTGTTTTGTTGGGGCTGCCAAGCGAGATGGAATGCAGTTAATATCTGTAGTGCTTGCATCTGGCTGGGGGGCGAAGGGGCGCAACCAAAAATGGGTTGATACAAAAGAAATTTTAAATTTTGGATTTGATAATTACGAGTTTCAAACAATTATAACAGCAGAAGACCTTGCAGGTTCTGTGCCTGTAACCCGCTCACGCTCTGGGCCGGTGGATTTTATGTACAGCTATGGGGCAAGGGTGCCCCTTAATAAAAGCCAAAACGAAAAGGATTCGGTGTATGTACAGTTATATATTCCGGTAGCCCTTAAAGCACCGGTTTCTGCCGGAGATGTTATCGGGTCTGCACGAGTTTTTATTGGTACGGATTTTTTTAAAGAAATTCCTCTTGTTGCAACAGGCAGTGCAACCCGGCACGATTTTAAAACATCATTGGAGAAGCTATTAAATTCCCATGTGTCGTTTTTCACAAAAAAAGATGTGGATATTACCCTTCCGGAATTTTTTGCATTTCCTGATATACTTCCACCCACGTAAGCGTGCCAAATTTAACGCAGAAAAATAAATTTAGCCATTGTTTTTCTCGGACTGTTTTCGTCCGAAAAAGCATAGGCATAAAGAATTTGATTTTTTGCTTCCTGTATCACTCGGTAATGTGGTAAAATCCTAGGACATAGTCTTTTAAAATCACCCTATAAATTAAACGAGGTATAAACCATGGCTGACCATATCCACACAATACCGGTATTAGATGCGCTGCGAGAACCAGCGTACTGCGCATTTTGTGTAATGCAAAAAAAACTAGAAACCAGTGTCATACAGTTTATACTGGGCCCTGCATATATGGAAGATGATGTACGCATGGAAACAAATAAGGTGGGGTTTTGTAAATCCCATCTAGAAACCATGTATAAAGAGCAAAACCGCCTAGGTCTTGCTCTTATGCTACATACGCATATGCAAACCTTGTGTAACGACACCGAAAATATTATTAAAGGAAGGCAGCCCACAACATTTTTTGGTAAAGATCCTAGCGGAATGTTGGCTCGAGTGCAGGAGCATATTGCAAAAACAAGTGAAAATTGTTACGTATGCCGCCGTGTGAAGGATACGTTTAATAGGTATGTAGATACATTTTTTTATTTGTGGGGTAAGGGCGGCGAAGGGGCTGCGCTTATAGAAAGCCAAAAAGGCTACTGTATGCAGCATTTTATCACGCTTTTTGCAGGAGCAGAAAAATTTGGCCGTGGTAAGCGTGAGAAATTTTTAGACGTACTCTTGCCTCTATGGCAAAAGACAACGCAGGAACTATCGCAAGATTTAGACTGGTTTGTACAAAAATTTGACCACCGCCATGCAAGCGCACCTTGGAAAAACTCCAAAGATGCCCTACCCAGGGCAATAGACTTTTTAGGTTAACTATATGAAAATTATTTGCGCACCCAGCGTGTATTCGTAGGGAAGGGAGCGTAGCTGGGTTTTGCTCGGCAGAGCGGTGGGGCAGAGCCCTATTGAGAAGGGATGGCTAATGATGACAAATTTAATAAGAATAATAAGAAAACGGTTAAAACATTTTTTTGCAACAGAGGGTGCAAAGCTTCGAGAAATGACTTTTCAAGAAAAGCGCAGTTATATATGGATGTATTACAAAATACAAATAATTGCTGCTGTATTTCTTATTTTCATGTTTGGCAGCTTAATTAACACCTGGTTTATAAACCCGCCAAAACAAGAGTATTTATATATCGCCTGGCTTGGGGAGTTTGCAATGCCTACAACCCTGGATAATTTGGCAGACAAGCTTTCTGTCATTGTAACCGATCCAAACCGCCAGGCAGTTGCGGTGACGTCCTATGCAGAAACAGGCGATCCGCAAATGGATATGGCACTGAGTGCGCGTTTTTTTGGCAGGATGCAAACGGAGAGTCTGGATTTGGTTCTGCTCGATTATCATGAACTCAATGGCCTTGCGTCAATGGGTGCTTTCCGTCCGGTTAGGGATATTGCGCAAGCTACGGCAGATAACCCTGTGCTTTATCAGAAAATAACCGAGCGCATGGTAACAATTACTTATGTGTGCAGTGTATCCGATGTAGAAATTACAGAAATGATAGCAATATCCCTTACCGGTGTGCCATTTTTGGAAAATTTAGGTTTAAGTACAGAGGATTTATTTCTTACTATGATATTTAACTCGGAAAACATCTACGAAACAGCAAAAGCCATGGAAGTTATCTTTGGCATGTGGACGGAGGATGAATATCAATGACGCTAAAAACTCCGAAAGTAAAAATCCCGAATTTAAGAAACCCCGGCAGCGCATTTATGCTTTTTGTTGTTGTTTTTTACTTGGGGATGGTACTTGTAAGAGATATGGTGCTGGTTACCTTAAGCAACCGCGGAGTTAACATAGATGCAATTCCCACACCGCTTATACTTATTTCTGCTCAGGTGTTTGGGCTCGTTTTGCCTTTTGCTTTATGGATTCTTTTTACACGAGATAGTTTTAAGCGCAACTTACCAAGTCAGAAGCTGGATAGGACGAATATTAAGTATATTGTTCAGCTCAGCTTTTTGATACAGCCTGCAATGATGGCGCTTTCAGCCATTTCTACAATATTTGCCCCCAATATAGCCGGAGAGGTGCTTACGGCTTTTATGGCCTATCCGTTTTGGCTTTTGGTTTTGGCTATTGCTGTCACGCCCTCTATTTGTGAAGAGTTGGTATTTCGCGGGTATATTCAGACGAATACGCCCGGGAAAAAAATTAGGGATATCGCCATTATGAATGGCCTTTTGTTTGCGATAATTCACATGCACCCTCAGCAATTTTTTTATACATTTGCCTTGGGTGTTCTGTTTGCATACATGATGTATTATACGAAAAACATTCTTTCAGTTATGCTGGCACATTTTATTATTAATGGTACCCAGCTTACGTTTGCGACAGGAGCGCTCTGGCTTGCAAACGCTATGGAGCGTATTGCAGAATCTTTGCCATATGTGCAAACACAATTGGCAGATTTTTTAGAGGAGCGATTTGGAATAACTCATGGGATAGAGATAGCAGAAGCGGCCGCAGTATCAATGGATGCAGAATTGACATTAGAATCTATAATATCCACGATTGTTATTTTGGGCGTGATATTAATTGTTACAGTTTATTTTGCGGTGAAGATTTTCAAGAAATTTGCTGCATACAATACACCTCAAGGTAATGATGAGGTGCCTCCAACAGTGGCAAGCGAAAAAAGTGGATGGCGAACTGTTGCACGTAATTTTATAATGGGCGACCCTGATGAAGATTCTGAAAATGAAATAGCAGGCGGTGTAAGAATTGACTGGTGTTTAATTGCCGTAGCCGTGATTTATGTAGTATTTGTGTTTGTTTTACCCCTCCTGCTGTAGATAGTTCCATGTTTCAGTTGGTGAGTATGGCTAACCAACTGAAAAAAGGAAGACCCGACCTCAGGGGGGAAGAGGCCGGGTTTTTGAGGGGGGATATTTAGTTGTTCCTTAAACGGAGTTTAAGGTCACAATTTAAATATTGCCAGTTTGTGTAAAGGTTATACAATACAAATAAAAAATTTTACTTAGCTTGCCATTGTTAGCGTAGTATAACAACAGCAAAAAGTAATTTTGAGGAGATTGGTTGCATGTCTTGGCTGGTTAGAAAACCTGAGTTTTACAAAACATTGTTAATGCTGGTAATACCGATGGTGCTGCAAAACATGCTTTCTGTAAGTGTTAACCTTGCAGATAATGTCATGGTAGGACAGCTTGGTGAACGTTATGTGGCAGGAGTAATGGTGGCAAACCAAGTGCAGGGCATTTTAGGCGCATTAGTTGTTGGTATCAGTGCGTCCCTTGTGGTTATTGCGGCGCAATATTGGGGCAAAAAAGATATAGAAAGCGTAAAGGCCATTATTTCTATTGCGCTAAAGTTAGGTTTGGGTGTGGGGCTTGGGGTAAGTATAATTGTTTTGCTTTTTCCGGCTTATGTGCTGCGCATTTTTACTAACGACCTGGGTGTTATCGAAGAAGGGGTGCGATACATACGTATTATTGCGTTTTCTTACGTATTCTTTTGCCTTACTCAAACTTTGATAGGTGCTATGCGATGTGTCGAGGTCGTAAAAATAGGGGTAGCCGTATCATTATCTACCTTAGCTATTTCAGTGTTTGGTAATTATGTGCTTATTTTTGGTAACTGGGGTTTTCCTGAATTAGGTATCCAAGGTGCGGCAATTGCGACATTAACTGCGCGAATAATGGAAGCGGTCATAATGGTGGTATATGTACGCTTTATTGATAAACGCTTAAAATTCCGATTTATGGAGTTATTTAAGACAAACAAGCAATTACTCATGGACTTTTTCCGTTATGGTTTGCCGGTTATAGGTGGGGATGTTTCTTGGGGTATGATTGGCACTTTTAAAATGGCAATATTAGGCCGCTTAGGAGAGTCGGTAATGGCTGCCCACAGTATTACTGTACTGCTGTACACATTAATAACCGTAGCTGTGTGGGGTATATCTGGTGCCGGTGGTGTAGTAATCGGAAAAACTGTTGGCAGTGGTGATTATAATTTGGTAAAACAATATGCTCGTACTTTGCAAGTTATATTTGTAGGAACGGGGATTATAGCCGGGCTTTCGATTTTTGGGCTGAGGGATGTTTTTATATCTCTATATAATTTTGCTGAAGAAGCACAGATTTATGCCCGCCAATTTATGACCATATTAAGTATATCTGTCGTATTTACCGCCTATCATGCACCCTGTTTTACAGGTATAATAAGGGCTGGGGGGGATACAAAATTTGTATTTATTGTAGATTCTATTTGCAGTTGGGCATTTGTGCTACCACTTTCATTTTTGGCGGCGTTTGTGTTTAACGCACCGCCTTGGGTGGTGTTTTTATGTATATTTAGCGACCAGTTTTATAAGTGGATTATTGCGTTTGTTAAGACCAACCGCTTTAAATGGATTATTAATTTAACAAGGGAAGAGGTAAGTTAAATGGGCGAAAGTATGAAAGGTATGAAGCGTTCGCATTATTGCGGCGAGGTTAATCAAAATATGATTGGCGAAACGGTAACTGTTATGGGCTGGGTAAATAAGCGCAGGTATTTAAGCGGCCTAATATTTCTTGTGGTGCGGGACAAAACAGGGCTTGTACAGGTTGTAGTAGATGAAAAGCGCGTATCTGCCGAGCATTATCAGCTTGCGAAGGAAGTAATTAGGGGCGAGTTTGTAATTGCCGCAGTAGGTACAGTCATTGCCCGCACGCCAGAAAACGTAAACCCTGATATGCCTACAGGTGCCATAGAAATTGACGTAACCGACCTGCGGGTGTTGTCGGAGGCAGAAGTTCCGCCATTTCAAGTTGCAGATGAAGGTGTTGAACTGGATATGCGTCTGAAATATCGCTATATTGACCTTCGCCGTCCAGATGTTCAAAAGATATTCCAAATGAGACATAAAGTAGCGCAAATTTTCCGCCAATATCTATCGGAAGATGGCTTTACGGAAGTTGAAACTCCAATTCTAATAAACAGCTCCCCGGAGGGTGCGAGAGATTATCTTGTGCCATCCAGAATGCATCCGGGGCAGTTTTACGCATTGCCTCAATCCCCACAGCAAATGAAGCAAATTCTTATGGTGGCGGGTTTTGACAAGTATTTTCAAATTGCAAAATGCTTCCGAGACGAAGACCTTCGTGCAGACCGCCAGCCGGAATTTACCCAGGTAGATATCGAACTGTCCTTTGCCGACGAAGAAGATGTAATGACGATGACTGAAAATATAGCTGCACGTATAATGAAAGAAGTTATGGATATTGATTTAGCCAAAAATTTCCCGCGCTTAACTTGGGCAGAAGCTATGGAACGTTTTGGGTCGGACAAGCCAGATACCCGCTTTGGTATGGAGCTTAAAGATGTTTCTGATATGGTAAAAGGTGTTGACTTCCAGGTGTTTTCTTCGGCGCTGGATAGCGGAGGTAGTGTACGTGGTTTTTGTGCAGAAGGCTGTGCCGGACTACCGCGCAAGCAAATTGATGCCTTTGTAGACCTGGCTAAAACCCACAAAGCAAAAGGTTTAGCATGGATTACTCTGCCGGAAGACGGCACAATAAAATCTACAATTTCAAAATTTTTCTCAGAAGATGAACTGCGTAAAATTGCCGACCGTTTTAATGCCAAAGCAGGGGACGTTATTTTCCTATGTGCGGATCAGACACCCATTGTGTTTGACGCACTTGGGGTCGTGCGCCTTGCCGTAGCAAAATGGAAGGGTGCAATCCCGGAAGGGCAGTTTAACTTCCTTTGGGTTACACATTTTCCGCTTTTGGAATATTCCGAAGAAGATAATCGCTATTTTGCGGCACACCATCCATTTACATCACCACAGGAAGATGACGCACACATGCTGGAATCCAATCCGGGGTCGGTGCGTGCGAGGGCATATGACCTTGTGCTAAACGGCAGCGAAATTGCCGGTGGTAGTATCCGTATCCATCAGCGAGAATTGCAAGACCGCATGTTTGCGGCCCTTGGTTTTACACCGGAAACCGCCGCAGAAGGCTTTGGTTATTTCTTAGACGCGTTAAAATATGGTGTTCCACCTCATGGGGGTATTGCATGGGGATTTGATCGGTTTATTATGATTTTATCCGGTGCGGATTCTATTCGTGAGGTTATTGCATTCCCTAAAGTGAAAGATGCGTCTTGTCCAATGACTGGCGCGCCAAATGAGGTTGAACCGGCACAGCTTACAGAACTTGGGATTGAAAGGGCCGGACAATAGACAAATTAGCGTAAAGAGACTCCGTGGGGAATGATTAGCGAAGCATTCTCTACACAATATGGCTGTTGTAAAGGAGATGTAAAAATGGCAGAAATTATCAATGTTTGCAAAGAGTATTTTCCGAAGGTACGCTTAATAGGTAAGCGTTACACCGGTGCAGATGGCGCAGATGGCGGCTTTGGTCATAAATGGGGAGAATGGTTTCAAAATAACTGGTTTGCCCCATTGGAAAGCTTGGATCAAGTGCCGGATATGGAAAATGGCTACATCGGCTTTATGCGTGGATGTCCGGATTTTGAATACTGGATTGGCATGTTTGTACTTCCGGAAACGCCTGCGCCTGACGGCTATGACTATGTGGATTTAGGTGAATGCAGTGTAGGTGTATGCTGGATAAAAGGAAACGATGATGACGGCAGCATATACAAAATGCATGAAAAATGCTTTGAAGCCCTTAAAGAAAACGGAATTGTTAAACACCCATCTGATTGCGCTACCTGCGTACCTAAAGATTGTTTTTCCTTCGAACGGTACAACTGTCCTCGTTTTACTGAAAAAGATGCCCAAGGTCATGTCATCTTAGATTATGGAATTCGCTTGCCATGACCACACAAGCAGAAGTAGAAAGGCTATATGTCAAGTCTGACACCCTTACGACAAGGATGGACTTTCATACAAAGTACAGCGTAAACAAGTATGGATTTGGTAACTGGACTTTTGACCAGTATAACTTTAAAGATGGAATGCGTATTTTAGAGTTAGGCTGCGGCACGGCAAAAATTTGGCATAACAGAGAAAGTCGCCTGCCAAAAGATGCGAAAATAATTCTTTCTGATTTTTCGCCGCTGATGGTTAATAAGGCGCGGGAGTTGATGCAAGATAATCCGGCTTTTTCTTTCCAGCAAATTAATATAGAAGAAATACCATATGTCGATGATTCCTTTGATATGGTTATGGCCAATCATGTAGTTCACCATGTGCAAGACAAGCCTAAGGCCCTATCGGAAATAAGAAGGGTTTTAAAGCCGGGTGGTAGTTTTTATTCAACGACAATGGGCAAGGATACGCTGAAAGAGCTAACTGATATATATCAGAAGCTTGAAGGTAAGGCGTCCTTTGTCAGTCCAAAAGATATGCCATTTACGCTGGAAAAAGGGAGAGACCTGCTGCAGCAATATTTTACAAATATTGAGCAGAGGCAGTATATTGATTCTCTTGAAATTACAAATGCAGATGATTTAGTGGAGTACGTGACATCCTACAATGAGCTTTGCGACGCTGTAATTTGCGAATTGCGTCAGCTTATAAATGAAGGTTTTGTTAACGGCGTATTTAAAATACAAAAGACTCAGGGGATTTTTATTTGCGTTAAATAATTCAACTGGTAAGAATCTCTTACCAGTTGGTACGAAATCCGTACCAACTGAAAAATCTCTTGGTATGGACAATTAGCTTTTGTTGCCTCAAGCTTTCGGAAATCCGCATGCTGCCGAGGGTTTAATCGACTATAGTACAGAAGGGATGACTGCACATGCCACCAGATAATGTAGCACCTGATATTTGGTTTCCAAACTTAGGAATTTATTTTGAAAATGTGCCCCAGCATATTTTTAGTATTTTTGGTTTTGATATTTATTGGTACGCCATATTTATAATTATGGGTATTGCTGCCGCATACTTTTTAGCAGTATGGCATGCCAAGAATACAGGCCAAAATGCAGAAGATTATACAGACCTGCTTATGCTTGGTGTACCAATGGCTTTTGTTGGCCTGCGTGCATACTACCTGATTTTTAATTGGGATTTGTATCGCGGACAGCCGGTACTACGTACAATTTTTGACTTTCGCGGTGGTGGGCTTGCCATTTATGGGGGTATTATTGGCGCGCTACTGGCAGGGATTATTATGGCTATGTGGAAGAACATTCCCTTTACACGGTTTGCGGATACTTGTGCGCCGTCGTTACTATTGGGCCAGATTATAGGACGGTTTGGTAACTTTTTTAACAGAGAAGCTTTTGGTGGTGTTTCTGGCGGGCGTTTTGCTATGCGGCTTAGGATAGACCAAGTGCGTGGCGGGGTAACGGAGGAACTTTTGCAAAACGTTTTTGTTCACGAGGGTGTTCAGTATTTTCAAGTGCATCCCACATTTTTGTATGAGGCGTTTTTTAATCTCCTGCTTATGATTGCGCTGATACTTTACCGACCACACAAAAAATTTGATGGTGAAGTTATTCTATTGTACATGTTAGGTTATGGCGTAATTCGCTTCTTTATAGAAGGACTGCGTACAGACCAGCTTATGTTCTTTGATACAGGGTGGCCTGCAAGCCAACTGATGTCCATTGTATTTGCGGTATTCGCGCTAATACTAATAATTTTAGGGCGTATATATGGAAGAACCTCTGGGAGAGGAGGAAGACGGTTTTAGTCGTTAGCTTAGTCAATAACTATTTGCGCGCACAGCGCGCACCCGCAGCGAAAGGGTCGGACGCGTAGCGGCGGGGTGTAGGGGCAGCGCCCCTACTTAAATAGAAAGGGAATGATTTGTAATGAAGGAACTCAACATTGCCTTAATCGGCACAGGCATTATTGCCCATGAACATATGCAACGTTACAGCGAAATTAAAGGTGTAAATGTTATCGCAGCTTGTGACATTAACGAAAGCAAGCTGAATGCTTTTTGCGATAAGTGGAACATTCCTGACCGTTACACAGACTACAGGGAACTTCTTAAACGTGACGACATTGTAGCTGTGGATGTAAACTTGCACAACAACCTTCATGCCCCTATTTCTGTTGCTGTAATGGCAGCCGGAAAACATTGCTATTGCGAAAAACCAATGGCAGGCTCATATGTTGACGCCGCGGCAATGAAAGATGCCGCTGCAAAATACAATGTTAAACTTCACATCCAACTTGCGTTAATTTACGGCCCTCAAACCATGTGTGCTAAAAAAATGGTTGAATCCGGCCGGTTGGGCAAGCTGTACCATGCGCGTTCTTATGGTTATCGCCGTCGTGGCCGCCCATTTGTGGATGGTTATGCGGAAAAAGAATTTGTTCAACCCCACTGGGCCGGACATGGCGCCCTTTACGATATGGGTGTATATCACATTTCTCAATTGCTATATTTACTGGATACGCCGGAAGTTGACCGTGTATCTGGATCAGTTTATCAAGAATTGGCATTGGAGCGTAAAGTCGAATCTGGTTATGACGTGGAAGAGCTTGGGGTTGGCTTTGTAAAATTCAAAAGCGGGCTTACCATGGATATACTTGAAAGCTGGGCGATACATGGTGGCAAATTCCCCCCATCTTCTATACATGGGTCGGAAGGCGGACTGCAAATAGAGCCTTTTAACAACGAGACTCTGTCATTCTATTCGGAAATTGAAGGCTATCCAGCCACTACGCAGCTAGATATTGCTGCCGAGCATTACCGCCGTCGTAAAATTGATCCGTCTATTTGGACGTATTCTAACTCTCAGGCCCATTGGGTAGGCGTATTACGTGGGGAATGTGAACAAATTGACACTCCGCATATTGCCTTACAAACCATGCTAATATCAGAAGGTATATTCCTATCTCATAAATTAGGCCGGGAAGTTACCGCGGACGAAATACCTGAATTATGTAAGTCAATTGCAATAAAGCGTCAAGATACACCGTTTGGAGAACTCACCTACCCAGACTATCCATTTATCTAGAAGGAGGAATTATTATGAGCAACCTACCACCAGGATGGGGCGAAAACCAACAGCCCGCATTCGAAACAAACCTACCACTTGCTACACAACTTTTTCCGGTAGCAGATATGCTTTCAAAAGATCTTCGCGGCACACTTAAAATGGTTAAAGAAGCTGGCTTTGACGGCGTAGAATTTGCAGGAGGGCTTAAATATGCCGCCCAAGACGTAAAGTACGCTTTAGACGAAGTGGGTCTTCAAATTGCAGGATGGCATACCCCATGGAGCTATTTGTCTCCGGAAAATATTCATTCTACCATTACCTACAATAAAGTGCTTGGTAACCAATTTATAATTGTACCTTGGATGCCGGATGAAACCCTTTACACAAGAGAAAGCTGCTTGCGATTTGCCCAGCAGCTAACATGGGTATCTGATGTGCTAGGCATGTACGGCATGGTTACAGGCTACCATAACCACGGCACAGAATTCCGCCCTACAGACGATACGAAGGAACTTCCTTGGGACATTATTGCACAAAACACCCCATCCAATGTGATTATGCAAAACGACATTGGCAACGGCATGGCCGGTGGTGGCGACATGATGGGTATGTTAAAAAAATATCCGGGGCGCACAGGCACCCTTCATATTAAGCCTTTTGCTGAAGATAATGCTAGTACATTCTTTGACAATCCAAATTGTGTAATTAATTGGGATGAATACTTTGAAGTTTGCCGTAAAGAGGCGGGTGTGCGTTGGTATATCATAGAATACCTTGATAACGAGCGTTTCCCGAATGATCCGATGGCGGCACTGGCTGCATCTGCAAAATGGTTTAGAAGCCGTAACGGCAAGTAATAGACAAAGGGCTGTCTCACTGGTGAGACAGCCCTTTTGAAATGATATGTTTTCTCATTTTAACTAACTTCTTCAAACCTTCTAATACGTCGCCCTCGGGATTATAGAAGCACATGTCCACGTCAGCACCATTGCAAATATTTGTGAACGTTTTGCCAAATATTACTTTTGTTTTGCCGGGGCTGCAATCAACACCTTCGCAGTTTCCGCATTTATTTGCATTGGCCCAAGCGATTTCTTTTGTTTGCACGTCAACTGGAAAATCCTCGTGTTCTCTGCTGTAATCTCCAGCGGTCCAAACAAGCCATGCATGTTGCTCGTTTCGCGTGTCTATATAACACACACATTCGCCATTGTAGTGCATTTCGTGTTGTCCTTTTTGAATGATCCTGTTTGTGCTTAAAAATTCTACAAAATCTAATGCGTTTTTCAATACATCACCGGTAAGTACTTCGTTGAAAATATCTTCGACTCTTTTTTCAGACATTACTTTTCCTCCATTCATATAAAATTTTTATATACATAATACAAGTTAACGCAAGGTCAATGTCAATGGATTTATGAAAATAAATTCACGATCTTCCTTAAATGACAAGTGCCAGATATATTATTTTGTATCTCTTTGTTTGAATGTATATGGAATGGTGATAAAATGGCTATAGACAATCATAAGCATTTTTTGACATGACTTTTATCCCTTTGGTATCGTAATATTAATTGGGAAGGAGGCCAGCCCATGAATTGGATACACAGCCTTAACACGGCCATTAGGTATATGGAGAATAATCTAACTCAAGACATAAAGGTAAATGATGTTGCGGACAAAGTATATGCATCTAGCGCAAATTTTGGACGTGTATTTCACTTAGCTACAGGGGTAACCATTGGCGACTATATCCGGAATAGGCGCCTAAGTTTAGCCGGGCAGGAATTATTGCACCCAAAGGCCAAAATTGTAGATGTGGCAATGAAGTATCAATACGACACGCAGGAAAGTTTCTCTAAGGCGTTCTCCCGGTTTCATGGCATAAGCCCTTCAGATGTGCGGAAGCATTTGAGTAAACTCAAATATTTCCACCCATTGGTTATCAATATTACCATACAAGGAGGATTTAATATGTCCAATAGCTTAGAAATTTTAGTATCCGCCCAGCACGCGGGGTTGGAATCTGATTCTATTGCAAACTTATTTGCAGGAGTCGAGCCTACGCGCAAGTGCAATAAGATTCAAAATTACCGCAAAATTGAAAATTGGCAAAATTATTTTTTATGCTCCGCCATTCATTCTGTTGGGGAAATAGTTGGTGCGGATACAAAAGATTTTAAGTTTTACGCAAACTTTACCGGAGATAATTTTACTTATCTCTACCCCGCTGAAAAGGGCAACCCTAACAATGTGTTTTGTGACAGTGGTGTGACAGCATCTTTCTTTATGCCCCATGTGGTAAAAAAAGCCTATGCCGCTTTTGGGTATGACTGTATTTACATTTCTAACAGCCAAATAAAAAAAGAATTCCGCGCTGTGATGAATGCCATTAAAACCTCCATTGACAAGGGCATTCCGGTTTTGGCATGGGGTATGGG
>Ga0123355_10002383_pt1 | contig 26580 bp, 21 predicted proteins | sample TergutEmb28metaG_3_FD_89872 | JGI IMG/M metagenome (GOLD analysis project Ga0123355, IMG submission 89872) | Embiratermes neotenicus P1 segment gut microbial communities from Petit-Saut dam, French Guiana - Emb289 P1 | ecosystem: Host-associated > Arthropoda: Insects > Digestive system > Gut ... | reverse complement strand
TTACGATTACTGTCATGGTGTGGAGAGGGACAGCTTTACGCTTACTGTCATGGTGTGGAGAGGGACAGCTTTACGATTACTGTCATGGTGTGGAGAGGGACAGCTTTACGATTACTGTCATGGTGTGGAGAGGGACAGCTTTATGATTACTGTCATGGTGTGGAGAGGGACAGCTTTATGCTTACTGTTGTGGTGTGGAGAGGGACAGCTTTATGCTTACTGTTGTGGTGTGGAGAGGGGACAGCTGTATGCTTACTGTCATGGTGTGGAGAGGGACAGCTTTATGCTTACTGTTGTGGTGTGGAGAGGGACAGCTTTATGCTTATTGTCATGGTGTGGAGAGGGACAGCTTTATGCTTACTGTTGTGGTGTGGAGAGGGACAGCTTTATGCTTACTGTTGTGGTGTGGAGAGGGACAGCTTTATGCTTACTGTTGTGGTGTGGAGAGGGACAGCTTTACACTTACTGTTGTGGTGTGGAGAGGGACAGCTTTACACTTACTGTCATGGTGTGGAGAGGGACAGCTTTTTGCTTACTGTTATGTCCATACACACCTGACAGCATAGTGTTAGTGGTACCTTCCTGACTCATCTGTAGGCAATGCGGGATTTGAGTAGATGATCCCCGAAGGTTGCTTACTTCAGGTGCATGCTGTAATCCATGGTTACTTCTTCTCCACTCTTATCTTTATCCCCAGACGTTCATCTTATTTGTCTAGGCAACCTACCAAGTTGGCTGTAGCAGTAAGACTTGTGACTTGTATTCATAACATGAGTGGTTCACATCCATGGTGTAACATGCTCTGACTGTGGTTGTTTGTGCAATTGCTCAGTTCATGCTGCAAATTCATGACAGAAACTTGAAGCAAAGTGTGACCACAATTCATTATGTACTAGTCTTATTTGACCCTCTGTAGGCCATGATGCTGACAGCATTGCTAAGTAACCAGTAACGATAAGTGACAGTAGTAACACAGTAACCTTTGCAGTTGATATATCACTTTTAAGTAACCTGAACCATCTTTCCATACTCATGGTGATTTCATGTTTCTCTTGAACAGGCGGAGTCATTCAGTACTGCAGGTATCACTGCCACAAAAGGAAGAATATGTCCTCCTGCTGCGCATGACAAAGTTTCAGAGAAAATTGTATGACACGTTCATGAATGAAGTTGTTCGTACCAAAGCTGTGCCAAATCCACTTAAGGCTTTTGCAGTGTGCTGTAAGGTACTGTAATAATGAATTGCATTTTAGGAGCATAATTTTTCATAATTAACCTTCCAATGCAGTGGAGTAGAATCCTTAAAAGGCTGCTAGTATTTAGGTTGTCAAATTCCTGACAGTTTGTGGAACTGAAGGTATAGTACTGTCTTCACAAGAGCCTGACTCTTGGCCCTATCCTGAATCAGATGAATTCAGCCTGTGCCTTCCCACCCTGTTTCTTCAAGATCTATTCCAATATTATCTGCTTAATTCCTCTACCTATCAAAAGAAAGAGATTGGAACAGTTTTTGAGGTTTTTAATAGCTGAACTAATTGGAAGCAACGAAATTGTACCTGTACTCAAATGAGGCATATAGGGGGTGGGTATCTTGCTATTTTAGCGTCGTTCGATATGTTATTACGGCCTACTTACGGAAATGAAATTAGATATGTTAGCATTTAGTACTGCTCAATTTATTTGTAGCTTGGTCATAAGTGGAAATATTTTAGTGCTGTTTCTCAAAATCTGCCATTTGAGTCTGTTGTTGGGATGCAACTTACCAGACAGACATTGTGATGCTGTATCAGTACATCCACATTCTTTGTTGAATGCAGGAAGTAACTAAGAATCACTGTAATTGATGTAATGTATCTCCTTTGATATCCGTTTGTAGGTAATAAAGTTGAAGAGACAGAGTACATGCAGCACTTGGAATTGCACTTGCTGTACATATTTTTGTCTTTCCAGATCTGGAATCATACTGACGTTCTGTATTACTTCCTGAAGAAAAGAATGTATGGTGAAGATGTTGATTTAGACCTGGAAGAAGCAACAGCTGCAGCAAATACCCCACTTGTTCCAGGGGTTGCAGCTAACCCTAGGGGTGGTCCAGGCAAAAGAGGCAGAGGTGCCAGGGGTCCACGCAATCTAGTTGGACAGAGTAAGAGGGAGCGGAAGGTATGCAGCATTAAATCCCTACAATTATAATTTTCCTACCTGAAACAGTACATGCTGTGCAGTAAAAAATTAACCCCTGAAATTTAATGTAAGTATGCATCTGGCATAATAATTCCATTCATTTGTAATTTCTTAGCTTCATCCTTCTTCTTGGGCCCTGACCCCCATTACAATTCTTTGAAACATCAGGAACCACTCACAATATGATGCAGTGTCACATTCCAGAAGATCTGAATCCCCAGCTTCATTGCTTTGAGAACCTCATATCTCATATTCTGCTATCATTTTCTGCATCAGCTATACTATACTCTATAGCAAGTTATATGAGGTTTGTCTGTGTTATGTAGTTTATGTTTTACTTATGAAGTAAGAATGCCGTATGTACACACATTAAGACACCTGCCTTTATAATCTTGAATTTTCCTGAAAATACTTGGTGTTATTCGCCACATGATGGATTTAAAAAATATATATATATATATATATATATATATTTGTTTTTGGGTAAATATATAATTCCTTATCCTCAGAATCTGTGATATCAGAAGGTATTGCAAGTACATCAGATTCCTTGTTCAACATTTAATAGCCATGGCTCTCATTAAATGCTGTGCTGAATTTGGTCGGAACATCTACAGCCAAAGAATTGGTCAGTGGACCAGTTTATGAGCTGACCATTTGTGCTGTGTAGCAGTGCACCATACAGCTAGGTGTCTGTGGTGTCAGACTTGCACTTTTGATCGTTAATGATGAATTTCAATACTTGTACGCAAATTTATTCCACGAATGTTACATTTCAGAGCTCTGAATATTTGTTGGAGTGTGTTCTGTTCACAGGCAGTGGAAAGTGAAGGCTGGCAAGTGGAAAAGTTTTTTTGACTTTATTTGTTAATAATGACCCCCATGCTACCTTTTTTGTTTCCTCATGGGTGTCAGAAAGTAATTTTGAACAATAAATGATACCTTGTATACCTATTATATAAGGAACATTGTTGTACATGTCATGTATGTTACATAATAGTGAGTATGCCGTCATGTAGCAGTGATGGTGGAATGAGTGTGGGTAGTGAAACAGCTACACTTGTAATTTTTTTCAGGTCCAAAAGTGCTCTTAAATTTTCCATGTTTGAACTTCAAATTTTTGTGTAATTATATTACGTTTTTTGTTCTAGAGTTCAACACCTTTTCGTCAGTTAGGCAATAACAAGCCTGCCGCAACAATTACACCTCAGACAGTGGGTACCTCAACCAGCAACAGCAGCACTAACACTAACAACTCTTCGCAGTGTAATGCAGTGCCAAGTATGGGTTGCATGACTACAGGGACCCCAGTGCAGCAAGATCCACAGGGTAGTAACCAGCCTTTTAACATAATGGGTCAACAGAACTCATCGTTCAGTAATACTGGCTCATATCCAGATGTGCAGCATTACAATCCTAACAGTGCTCCACCTTATGGCTACCCAACAAACCCGTCAGCTTCTAGCTATGATCCAAACTATCCCAACAATGGCTACAGTTCTAGTCATCCACCATACGGTACCTCAAATCACAACACATCTGCACCCCAGTATGGAGGGTCTGGCAATTACTACCCTTCTACTGGTGGACCAGCCAGTGGCCAGCAGGGCAATTATGAAAATAATTCTATGGAGTCCTATTATCCTCCAGGTCCAGGGAACAACCAAGGAAATGGATACCAAAACCCTGTGGCTGGGAATAGCACTCCATATTGGCAGCAGCCTGCAAGTCATGGTTTCTATCAACATCCTATGAGCAGTGCTGGTGCAAATGGGAACGGAAGTCAGTATTATGGTGGAAATGGAGCTGGTTCGTACGGTGGTACACATAATGGCGAGACAGGAGGGAGTTCGTATTACATGGGGCATCACCCCCACACCCATCAGCAAGGGCCGTATGGAGATTATGGGAACAGAGAACAAGGAAACATGTATCATGAAATGAATGCCAGTGGGTGTATGGGTAACATGGGACAGAACACAGTTGGTAGTGCAAATAACAGTGGACTTGCAGGCATGGCAGAGAGCAGCCAGAGCCAGAGTAATAACATGATGAATATGCAGCACAATTCAAATATGAACAGTAACATGCAGAACACAGGGACGATGGGAAACTTACAGAGTTCACAGAATTTAAGTTTGAACAGTATGCAGAATCCTGTAGGCAGCCAGCAGAATTCCATTGACAGTCAGAATCAGAATATTGTGGGAAATACACAGAATGCTGTAAATTCCATGCAGACTAATGCAGAAAGCAATCTTGTAAATAAGAACCAGAATCCTGCTGGAACTCAACAAAATCCTATTGGCACTGCACAGAGTCCTATTGGAAACCAGCAGAATGCTGCAGGGCAGCAACAGAATTCTGTTGACAGCCACATTCCGATGGGAGCTCAACAGAATTCTATTGCTGGCACTCAGACTCTTATTGGAAATCAACAGAATCCAGTGGGGACTCCCCAGAACTCTATGGTAAATCCACATAATCCAGTCAGACTGCAACAGAACGCCATGGGAAATACTCATAATCCTATGGGGACTTCACAGAATCCAGTAGGAACATCACAACCGTTGATTGGAACTCAGCAGGCGTCAGTGGGCAATCCGCAAAGTATGGTAGGAAATCAACAGAGTTCAGTTAGGAATTCACAGAATTTGGTAGGAACTCAACAACAGAACTCAGTGGGAACTCCACAGAATGTGATGGCAAATTCGCAAAATCCAATGGGAAATAATCAGCATTTTATGGGAACTAATACATTACTACCACCACAGAATCCTGTAGTAACTCCACAGAATCCTATGGGAGTTTCTCAGAATCCTATTGGGCCCTCACAGAATCCAATGGAAATGTCGCAGAATCCAGTACAAACTACACAAAATATAATGGGAACATCACAGAACCCCATGGGACCATCACAAAACACAATGGGTATGTCACAATCTGCCATGGGGAATCCACAGAGTTCAATGGGCACACTCCAGAATCCAGTGACACCACAACAGAATGTGATGGGAATGTCACAGAATCCCATGGGAACACAGCAGAATTCCATGGCACCACCACAGAATTTAATGGGAATTACACAGAATCCAGTTGGAACTGGCCACAATCCAACTGGGACACCACAGAGTCCCCTAAGTACCCAACAAAATATGCTGGGAGCTTCAAATAACTCTATGGCAACTTCAAATACAATGGGAGGTGTGCAAGATTGTATAGGGAATTCACAAAATCTGATGGCAAATTCTCAGAATTCATTAAACAGCTTCCAGAGCACAGTGGGTAGTAATTCACAAAATGCCATGAACATAATGCAGAATGTACATAATTACATGCATCCTCATCCTGAAATGGGTGGTAATACCAGTAACACAGTCAGAAACAGTGTCCAAGACACATACGGCAGAATGGACCCCAATAATTCCGGACAGAATACCTCCTACAATGTGGGAAATAATGTCAATTCGTATCACCACCAGCAGGCTGTGCAGAATGCTAGCAGCCGGCCCTGCTTGCAGCAAGGAAGTGGCTCGGACAGTCTGTATGGCTCAATACCAGCAAATGTGCAGTACCTTGGTGAGGAAATGGGGAACATGCCTATATGTAAAACTGAACCAGTTAGTCAGAATTCTGTGAACAGTATGGTGGCGGTGGATGGTAGTTCTTCCAGTGGTCCAGGTGCTCATGGGAACAGTGAACTGTCCATGTATGGGCCTCCATCAGTCAGTGGCCCTTACTCAAGTAGGTGGGATGATAATTCAGCAAGTGGTAGATTTCCAACAGCATTACAACAACCGGACGAGAAGACAGGAAAATGTGAACCTAATGTAAAAGAAGAATGTAAGAATGTGGGTACAGATAGGAGTTCATTCATTGCTAACAGGGATAAAATAACGTATGGGGAAGAAGATCAGTGTCACGAGCAGAAGAATGCTTCAAATTCGTACTGTAAATCTGTTGGTGATGGCCCTGATCAGAGGACATCCTGTGATAACCAGCAGGTGTCTAGAGAAAGCTATTCTTCAAACAGTGATTCCATTAAATGTCTTAATGATGTGAAAACAGTCAGTTCTGGCACAAGTAATGAGCAGGAAGGAACAAGTAACACAGCGGCATCTTCTTCTAATGTACAGCAGAATGACAGTGTTAAGCCTACAAATTCTCCACCATCTAGTTTAAAAAATGAAGATAAAATTAGTCTCAACTGCTCAAATGAAACTCAGACTGATGTTCAGGCAATTCCATCAAATAATTATAGTTCCTCAAATGTAAAATCTGATGTATCTGGAATGTCTGACATGTCATCTCAGCATAATGCATTCAAAATGGAGTCAGGTGCATTTAAAAGTGACAGTCTTTCCCAAATGGAAACTGTCAAAGCTCTTGAGAATGCATCCTCACATTTTCGAGAGAAGGAAACAAGAGATATGAAAGAGTATGACCTCAGTAATGAACACAAGGATAGGAAACCTAATGAGAGTATGGATGGAGGAAGATGTGAGTCTCTGACTGTGGAGAGTAAGGATGCGAGCTGTGGAACGCAGAGCGTGGATCTGAACTTGAATGAAGGGAAGCACCTTGTAGAATTAGGAGCAGGTGCTATGAGGAACATTGGGGGCAAGGAGGATCCTGGCATTCCTTATGACTGGGTAAGTAATGGAAAATTATAGAATTGTTTTCGTGAAGATTTGCATTTAGACTTGAGAGTGTTTCGTTTTTCGCTCAGAATTCAATAACCGTACCTGTGAATTTGTCAACAGAATATTAATATGCTTATCGCAAAATTGTCTGTATCCATTGAGACACAATTCTGTGCTTTATCAAAATCTGTATTTCTTTTTTATGTAAATTCTTTTGAGCATGTACAGTCTTCATTGGTGCTGGTTTCCGCTACTTCGTCCTCCCATCAGCGTTAATTTTTTGCAGTTATGGTACTTTTGTGTTTTTCTCCATAATCAGTATTTGTATTTTATATTAAAGCTGTTTAGATTAGATTTTACATTTAATTTCCTTCCTCCTCTTTCAATCCACATTACATTCTCATATTGCCCAAAATGGGTGAGAAAATGCTTGATGTTGTAAGAATATAGGAAGAGGTATGACATGAAATGACCTGCACATTGTGAGTCAAAATGTCAAGTTTAGCTGCTGGTGTTCAGTATGAACTCTCATTATGTGGTGGATGTCTGAACAGTAGTTTTAATTCTTCCAGTATTTGCCACACTTTTTCTCTGCCCACCTTGTTTACTGTGTGTGTGTGTGTGTGAGAGAGAGATATGATGCCACAGCTGCAGGACCACACTGCTGGTGTTCCATACAGAGGTCCATGCGTATCTCAACGCATTAATTTCGGGCAAGTGGATTGCACATATGGCATGTGTGTCCACTGTGACATGCAGCAGCACATGTCAAGAGGCAGTTAACAAGGTGGACGGAGGTGTGGTGTGGCAAGGGTATCGTTGGGGCAGGGGTAGCATCATCAGGCGAGTTCCTGTAGAACAGCTGTAGATACAGCCATGACATGCTTCCTCGTGTTGCAACACTGTGTGGCATTGTGTATTGCAAACGTTGCACCTTAAAGTTGTTAAGAAGTATTATGTGTTAGATCATACTGGTGGTACATGCATGCCAAAGAAACTGGTTTGTAGTAGATCTGGCACTATGTGGAAAATGACAGGCCTGTACCAAAACTGTCTGCATTCAATGGGCTGGTGAAAATTGTTATGCTTTTAATATGACTCACCTGTGTACAGTTTAGATTAGGGGGGACATGATCCTGCAGTGCTGTTCAGAACACAGTAAGTCTCCATCTTAAATGAGTTTGTTATTTGAACAATTCAGGCACTTTGATCTGCGGTCAGATATACAGGGTTTGTGGATGATAATACATTATAATGTGATATGTTATTGTACATTGTTATGGTACATGTATTTGTTATATGTATTTCATGTTCACATTGGGGAACATATAGCTCAAAGTATATACTCCCATATTTAAGCATTGTTAGCAGTACATGGAAACATGCAAATGCCTTAACTCTGTGAGTCAGGGACTTGCTGCATGTTTAAACTGTTTTATTATTTGTTACATGATATGAGATATGTTTCTCTTTTTTCTTGTTTCAGGCAACAGAATTACTGAAAAATTATATTCCTGGATCAATTGAAAACTCAGCAAAAATGGAAGTACTCTTTTGTATTTTGGAGGAGTCGATGGCACTAGGAGATCGTATACTAGTGTTCAGCCAATCTCTTTTTACATTGAATCTCATAGAAGATTTTCTTCAACGCACCAGCTTACCCGGAAGACAGGAAAAGTGGGCTCGGAACTGGAATTATTATCGTAAGTTAAGCACCGTTAGAATTTTGCGTGTCTCATTATTAAACTTTAAGCCCTTTTTTCTCTTAAATTTGAGGCTATTTTTTGCTTGGAGAATGATTATGTGTAGGTTATGTGTGTGCCTCTTCCTGACTCAGAGTAAAGCTGAAGTTGTCCTCCTGCATGTCATGAAGTCATATGTGGGGAGTAAAGATATAGCTGCATCCATTCGTAATTTTGGCATTAGATGGAGGTGAGTGGGTAACTTCACGCCGCAACCATTTTACCGCTGGGCAAGAACCCAAGAGCACATTGAACAGGAAGCTGCCTGAGCCCCACATCTGGTCTTTATGTTTGGAAAAAGAAGAATTCTTGCCTCTGTTGGGATTCTGACCCTGTACTGTCCCATCTGTAGCACAGTTGCTATACTATCTCTGCTGTCTCAGCTCATACTGCATGTGGGGCTAACAATAGTAATTCAATTACAAGCCGTAGAAATGAGACTGTGTTAGTTATTTGTATTACATAGTGTGCCTTGAGACAGGTCCATAGACTCTTCCAAAGTGAGTTCCCCACAGAGTGTGACATACTGCTTCCTCTTTAATTTCCAGTATTTTCTCTTTTCCTTAAGGTCATCCAGTAGCTGCTTATGACTTCTTCATTGTCTTTCTGTCCTTCTGTCTTTCCTGTAATAATGTGTTTTAGAAGGCAGTTCCCATGCAAGATGTGACCAGTCCAGTTAGTCTTCCTTTTTATTGTACATAGGACATTCCTTTCATTTACTTTACATTTCACTTAATTCTGGCATGAAAGGGTTTTTGTCCATAGTTTGGACTTGGATCATTGTTACATTGCAGTATAATTTATTTATTGTTTGTATTTTTGCAGGTTTAGACGGAAGCACATCAGCACTTGAACGAGAAAAGTTAATCAACGAGTACAATTCAAATCCCAACATCCACTTGTTTCTTGTGTCAACAAGAGCTGGTTCTCTGGGAATTAACTTGGTTGGAGCCAATAGAGTAGTTGTGTTCGATGCTTCTTGGAATCCCTGCCATGACACACAGGCAGTGTGCAGAGTGTACAGGTGATTGGGCAGAGTGTGTTCTGTGTCTAGAGTCATGTGTAGGCGAAGTGAGACCATTGTTTGATGTTGACAGGGATTTATCAATTAAACGTGGACAACAACCCACATGTATAGACGTTCCCATGAAATGTCTTGTTATAGCAATATACAGGTGTGCAGACATTCAGACACAAGTTGTCTTGTGAGTGTTCATTAAAGTAATAAGTGATATGTTAATGCATATATCCTGAGATGTTATCTTGAAGTGGACTAACACACTTGGCAGCACTGTTTTGTTGTCATGATGATGAAGCAAGCTGTTGTGTTCTGAGGACACCATGCACAACAGGGCCAAGTTGAGGGTGAATTATCATGTAATACGCACACAATAATAATGTGACATGCTCTCAGTCCTTGGTGCTTTTAATAGTTGAGCTGATACTGATGTGATGGTACAGGTATCAAACTGCAGCTGAGATTGCATTGGTAAAGACTCACTTTGTGACACTTGTTGGTAATGTATTACTGTCAGCCATCTGGTGGCTTGTTTGAATCATTTTATAGCTAGTGCAGCATACAGATCCCTCCTGCATGATAATGATCATTGAATTTGGCCACACAAGCTTGTGAATAGTCTTGCTTACCATACTTAGCCTGCAGGCAGAAGTCTCATCGATTAACCACACCCATATTTTGCTGTCTTGTATGCTCCCAATTGTCCTTTCCAGGCATCAAGACATTGTGTTCAGAAAAGGTCCTGGTAGGGTGTAGCTGTACGATAACCTGTGCTAGCAACAGGCACTGTGAACTTCTGTATAGGCTACAGAAAAGTGAGAAGGAAGGCACCAAGGGGGAAGCCTGTAGTGTGATCATCCTCACCATACTTGGGACTTGTTTCTGTGTTGGCAGGATAATATCATTTCTTACTAATTTTCTTTGTATTTAGGTATGGTCAGAAGAAGCCATGCTTTGTGTACCGACTTGTTATGGACAATTGTTTGGAGAAGAAGATTTACGATAGGCAGATAAACAAGCAGGGAATGGCAGACAGAGTTGTGGATGAATGTAATCCAGATGCTCATCTCTCCATCAAGGAGGTCACAAACTTGTGCTGGGATAATGAGCAAGATTCAGAACCAAGAGACTTCAGTGCTGAGAAGGACAAATACATTGATGTGGTGATGCAGAAGCTGCTGCAAAGATTTGGTACACGGCTGTCAAAGGTGTGCATGTTGCTTCATATCATCACTAATATCACCTGTTTCTGTTGCACTTGAATGTGGCTCCCTGTTTATGACTTAGAAATGTAATTGACCCAATATATAAACATTTACTAGCTGAGGTTACAAATTGACATGTTTTCAGGAACCATTTCAACATGAGAGTCTGCTTGTTGACCGCAAAGAGAAGAAACTGTCTCAAGCAGAAAAACGCCTAGCAAAGAGGTCTTATGAGCTGGAGAAGCAAGCAAACATTAACTACAGCCATAGACCTCAATATTCATACTATCCTGGTACCACTACAGCTGCAGGAAATCCTGGAATGCAAGGAACAGGTCTCCAGATAAGGTCAGATGTGATGAAAACTACTTTGGTGCTGTGTATATTATTAGCTAATGCAGTAGAATCTCAGATTATGTAAACCTCAGTGTCTGGGATTTAAGCCTCTTATGTTCACTCATTTTAATAGCATTGTGTCAGCCTTCTGTGACAGGTTATAACAAATCAGGATGAGACCATGTGGTTGGTGAGTCTCTTTGCCCCACTTTTCTGTTATAGCTTAGATCACTGCCAGCCCATTCAAGCTGTCTTCCATTAAGTGCTTCAAAAGTTCCATATCAAGTACTGTTCTGTCTTAACTGTGCTGCAGTTTACTGGTTTATCAGTGTTAAATCCAGGCAAAAATCCCACAGTACACATGGCAGTGTCCATCTGGTGGTGTGTGGTGCCCATCAGGTGGAACACTTGGTGCTGTATATAGTCTTCACTTGACATTGTGACCCTGCATACTTTTTATGCCTTGTGAGTTTAGTGTGTATTTTTGTAACAAGGACATCTTAACATCATAAACAAATTCCAGTTTACGAGATGGTTTTATCAGTCCCCATTAATCATGAGCATCACAACTAGTGTATGTCTGTGTACAGTAAGGTTTTTAAACAATGCAGCCATGAAGTAAACCTTTGCATAATGGAGCTGATTTATATCTCCCAAGCTTCATTTTGCTTTAACTGCTGCTTGATGTTGTAAGTTGTTTATGGCTTGGCCATGTTGTTTGTTATTTTATGACATTTCATTTGCTGAAATTGTACCTTGTTGATGGTGAATGGATTGATGAACAAGTACATGAATGAATGAATGAATATAGAGGATTGATGGAGTGATGCTAAAGGGCAGGAGGGGGGCTGAAGTGCTTCAACAAAATTGCAGACCTGTGTTAATCTTTCCACCACAAATTCCACATGGACCTCCGTGGGATCAAACCCAGGCCTCTTTGGTGACAGAGTCTTGGTATTTACTGTGATGAAAAGTCACATGTAGGACACACAATGGAACAGTGGGTGTTCACATGCCATGCCTAATCTGAAGAGTGCCGCTGTAAGAAAAGTAAGAAGAAGAAATCTGCATGCTATAGTTCCATGTAAGAAGCTTTTTACAGAACTGTACTCAGAATCAGGTGTCTTCTCAGACTGCTTGATGCAGAAAATGAAGGCCATATGATTCTTCAGAAAATCAGAAATTATGCAGTGATGTGTAGTCACATCCCAGAGGATGTGACTACACATCACTGACAAAAAAGTTTTTTTTTTTTTGGTTCAAAGTTCCAGATTATTTCACTGAAGTTTAAAATGTATTGGAAGTATTAATTTACCATTATGTTGCAGCAGAATAAGTTAAATAATATCTGCATCGCTGTACTGTGGTCACTTCCCAGGGCTATCAGGACAGATGCTGCTGGTGGAGTGATGCCAAAACCAGTTGCCAGTGTACGTCCTATGCAGGCAGAGTTGAGCCAGCAACTGGAGCGGGGACAGACAAACCGTTCAACAGTTACGACACTTAACACAAGTGGGCGTTCAAGATGGATTCCAGCAGAGGTGTGGCAGAGGCAAGGCATGTCTGCCCAAGAGATGACACTGCCACTGGGTATGCATATGTTTATAATTATCGGCTGAAAAGATTATACTAATTCCTGTATTTTCTGGATCATCAGACACACTTTCTTCTCTGAAAAATTCTGTATAAAATTCTCCTGCCTATTATGGTCCAAGGCAAATAACATTTTTTGCCTGAAATTTGCCCCCCAAAGTCTGTTTCCTTCTATATGATGAAGCTGATGCACTTCTCAAATTTGTAACTTGTGCTGTGCGAGCCAGCTGGTGGTAATTGTACTTTGCTACATGATCCTGAGTGACTGGTGATGGAGACATTAACCAGATATTTTATATTATACATTTTCTATACAACTGTATTATATTCACAAAGAATCAAAACCAACCTGTTGCACGTACTACTCTTTATGTGTAGTTAGATCTGCAGCATGTTTCGGCCAGATTTATTGGCCATCCTCAGGGAGTCATATGAGCAATGTGGAACAGTTTGTCAGAAATCAGAGAAACCAAAATCCTTTGCTTCTATTTATAGAAAGTGCATAATTTATCACAGCTGTGGACTTCATTTCCATCGCTGTTTCTGCAGATATTTTTATTTTGAGTTTAAGCTGTATGGGCTTATTTTGTTACGGGTGAGAAATGTGCACCTTAGCACATGTGCTTTTGTATTGATTAATATTTGTGCTGTTTCAGATGTTGTGATTCCCACAAATTCACCAGACCGCGCCTCTATTGTGCTGAAGGCAGGTCAGCGTGTTATGGTGCTTAAGAGCCCAAAGGGCATTTATATGCAGCTGGAGAATGGAAAAATTATTGCTATTCGCACGGCATTCAAAGTGGGTGGTGCAGGCAAGGGGTCTGGGGCACAGCACCAAGAATGCAAACCTGCTTCTGAAAAAGCAGAAATTAATGCACCAGATTATAAGAAAGGTGTGCTTATGCTTCTTAGATTGAATGTAACTCTGAAGGGTATTTAGCATATAGACTGTGTTCAACTGGAAGAATGCAGTACAGTAGAGTCTCAGTGTTCATGATTATTGGGGACCAGTATTACCATCGTGAATATCAGCATCCATTTTCAGTGTGAAACGGCTGTTTGGTTCCAAGAACATGTGACGTACTAGTAATAGAAAAATCAAGTAACTTCAGAGAGCATGACAAACGTGAGTAGCACGATATCACTTTTTGGCAGAATAAAATAATTAAATTATTGAAAGAGGGTGTCATTTCATAAAGCATAAAAGGGGTAAATTTTGCTGTCGAAGATGGGGTTGATTAAGCCAGTTGCGATCTGCACGACAGCGAGAGCGTGGGAGAACCTGACCTACCAGCCACAAGGTTTCAAGTTTTGTTGAACCAGTAATGAAAGGTCAACACAGTGGTAGTAAAATGTGTGTTTGTGAAAGTTCAACGTCCCAGACATTGAGACTGTACTGTATTAATTTCTTTTCACTCACCCCTCCCCCCAGCCTGTTAATGATATATTCCTAGTTGTGATGGCATGTACGTGTTGCAAGGGACGGTGTGTTCTGTATGATGGTATGAGGAGGAAGATGCTGTTTGGCATTCATGCAGTAAATTGCAGCCATTTTCATATAATCACATCACAGTTTCACAGCAAAAATATTGAATTTGTTTTTTTTGTGCAGGTTTTATGTTTGTGAATATAATAATGATGTAGGGAACCCTTCTGGGGTAGTTTGTGGGACTTGCAGGCTCTGGAAGCGAATGCTTGTTTTGATACAGGAATGTTGTAGGAAAGTGAGAATTTTAGACTTTCTGTGCAGGAAGCGATTGAGATGCATATTGTTTATTTTAGCTAGCAATTCCCCTTATTTATTATTTGGGTTCAGTGCTCATGTTTCCTGGCATATTGCACATGGTTGTCTTTACTTTGAAAATGACCCTAAGTTTTCAGTGTGTTTTGTACCAGGGGGACGTAACAATGAGAATGGGACACACTATGTACCTATATTGTGTTTTATTTTGTTCATTTGATAGCAGAATTGTTTATTATTTATGCACATAATAATTGATATAAAATATGGCCTTTATATATATATATATATACCCTTGTTTTAAAACAATATTCCTTGTCTCTGCCTATTCTTATTTATCCTGGAGATTTAAAATTATAATTGTTTTGTATACCTGTTATTGTTAACATGTCAATACAGAATTAGTAGTGAAATCCTGAAAATGAGTTGATCTGTAAGTCAGTATACTTTATATTAAAAGCTGGTTATGTGTAACATGATGGTATTTCTGTACATGTGTAATATGTTTTGGTTTCAAATTATGTGTAGCAACCGTACTAGATTGACTTACTTATCCATCTTTTCAGAGAGCAACGTCACTGCAGTAAATCGGACAGCTAATGTAGCAAAAGTTAGCAGTGTGCTTCCATTCAAGAATAATTCTGCCATCACAATAATACCAAAGAATCCCCAACCTCAGCAGCGAGGAACAGGCAAGCCTATGGGTAGAATAGGGGGTAATAGTAGTGGCACTGGCATTATAAAACAGGATGTAACGGTGAAGCCGTGGAGCCCGCGGACTGGCACATCAGTTGGTGATGTCTCCATACCCATGGGAGGTAATAGGAACATTGGTTCTCAGCAGCCTATGGCACAAGCCAGACCATACTTTCATCGCACGAACACTGGCAGCAGTGCAGGTAAGCTGAACAGTCATGACTGTGTTCTCCTTGGTTGTGATGATGTAGCATTTCACAGGAACATAAAACCACATGTATGCTAGCTTCTGCCTACAACATGAAGGCAGTAGGGTCTTTGAAAACTGTGACAACCATGCGACAGATTGCAGAAGGCTGTAATGTAGATATGATCAAACACCATTGTTCCTATAAATATACGGTGAACTTTCCATAGCCAGCTTCCTAATACTGACTTTTTTATTCCAGACATTGTGTATGTAATGTTTGCGTAGTTCTGTTGCAGCAAATGTTTCCTTATACATTGAATTCATTTGTAGAAAATTAGATACTAGTCTTGTGTTAATTTCATAATTTTTCAGTCCTGTAAGATAGTTCAGCATCTGGAGGATGCTACTGTGTTCCTGAGACATGCGAAGTATCAGTTAATGCCAGTGTACAGGCTTGACTGCAGGCTCTGTTTTGTAGCAGTGCTCTGTAGCTGTCATTCACCTTGCATTGTGTAACTGGTGGAGCATGTATTCTATTTTCCAGACCTTTTGACATGACAAGATTTCAGTAGGCAAAAGTGGGGAAAGCTCAAATTCACGAATGTGGTACAATTCATTTAATCTGACACACACAAAAGCAGGCAGATGCCATATTACCAAATATTCTTGGTTATGAAACTGTACCTATGTACAGATAATTTTTTGTTAGTGCTCCTGTGTTTGGCCTGCACAAGTGGAAGGAGTATTCCCTTCAGTTGCTGGTTCAGGGGCATTGGGTTCCCCTACCGCAGTTTCTGGAGTTCTGTCGGTTTCTCTCAGTGTTTCTGACAGACCAGGAGACAAAGGGTCAGGAGTACCACAGTGAGTGATGTAGAGACACTCATTATGCTGTTGTCTTCAAATGCCAAAGAGCTAAGATGTGTGCAGTATCAGCTGCCAGATTAAAGGAATTTTATTGTACTACTGCAACAAAATTGTAGTCCATTATGAAGTTTCTGCCAGTCATAGAATCCACCTAAAATCTTCATCACTACATCATCAGTACCATCAAAGGCATTACTAATTTCACACATCATTATAAAACTTCTCAGTAGTCTCTCATTTTCTAGTCCACTCCTCTTCATAAGTCTTTGACACCAAGTTGTCTCAGCAGAATCAGTGATGTAATGTGTTCCTTTTTGGGTAATTCCCCAGCGTCTGAGTTCTAATAGCCGACGTTTTGGAACTCACTGTCGGTTCCATCTTCATAGGCAGGTGAATGAAGTATTCATTTGCCTATGAAGATGGAACCGACAGTGAGTTCCGAAATGTCAGCTATTAGAACTCAAGACACCGGGGAATTACCCAAAAAGGAACACATTACATTTAGAACACGGTGAAAGCTTGAAAACAAGAAGAATCAGTGACGCTTTCTGTAACCATTCTTCTTCTCCTTTCAAAAATTGTAATTTTTGTAGACACAAAAATTTTGTTTCGTGTGTAGTGTGTCATCCATTTCACCTCTGCTTCAAGGTCATGCCATTTTGCAGTATGTGTATGACAAGAGTGTTTTTTTCTCTCTAAGTTTGTAATTTTTCCTTTCTTCTTCTTCATTCATGTACCACCAGAGTGTCTTTTGACAGTCCTATTACCATGCTGTTTCAAATACTTCACATTTAATTTGTAGCCTGCAGTATAGAAAATCCTTGTCTGTTTACTGCACATTCCAAGAACGAATTTGTTTCCAGTAAACTGACTGCTTGTTCCTGAATAACAAGTATAAGGAACAATTTGGCTTTGTTTGTTTCACTTTAGGGATGAGTCATGTGATAACTACTGTTATTCCTCCAGTGACTATTGGTGTCTCAGTTGCCTTGAAAATCATATTGATACCTTTTAGACCATAAGGTACAGGAGAATTTTACATAGTATTTTGGAGGGGAAAGAGGTGTGTCTTTTGGCCCAGAAAATATGGCAGTTTATTTGTGTGGCACCAGGCATGAAGTACGTGATGTTCGAAATTACCTCACTTGTTTTGCTTCAGTTGCAACTTTGAACAGTATTAATGTGGCAAGTAGGCAAACTGTCTGCTGTTGGTGTGACTTGTCATCATTCAGTGCAAGCCTGCTGAGTTTTGTATTGTGACTGGTCTTTTGAAGAATCTATAATTTGTGTTCAGGTTTTTTCATTTTAATATGCAGAATACTTTTATGCTTTTATTAGTATTGTGGTGCTAATGGCACTAGGTATGGAGGCATTGTGAGTACAGTGGTGTTACAAGCAACATAATACAAGTATTCTCCATAAGCTTTTTTAAATAATTTCTTGAACACGCTGCTTGTGCAGAGTTTTGTATGTCTATAAGTACACATTTGTAGTCTTGTGTTAGGTATATTCATATCTTGTGATCATATAGAATGCATATGGTGTGTTAGGTTCTCATGGTAGGGAATCTGGAGGCACTAGAAGATTCAAATCTTCTTGAAACTGATGCTGGATCATTGGGTGAGTAGATTCCAACATTCTGAAGGAGCATAGTGCCTTGTTCCGCAAGGTTCAGGCATTCTAAGGAGGGTGCTTGACCCTGAAGACATAGACACTACAGTTCTTTGAAACAGCAGAAACTACTGGCACTGTGCAATGACACAGTGTCATATCCCAGAAGACCTACTCTAAGAACCTCACATCTTGATTGCCTTGCCCCCCTTTCTGCCCCCAAATATGTTGCTGTATAGCTTATACAGCTGCCATAATGGTACTGTTCGTGGTAGAAAATAAAACTGTGTTGTCTCCCTGATGGTTGTGATTGAGCCTTATGATGGGCACACTTGAGATTTGCTCCTTTTCCAGAAGGGGCAAACAGGTTTGGTTTGGAGCCCTGGAAATGGGTGGTTTTTGTACCATTGTTTTTAATAGTTCCTGTCTTGTTTACTCAAAATAGACATGGCAACTGCTAAACCATACTACCATCAAGACAGTTCGTCGGATCATGGAATGATGGGCCACCATACAAGTGATGAGGGCAGTTCTGGTGCTGAAAACATGGGTTCCACACCATGTGGTGAAGACAGGGATGTTATGGATGGTGGTGTTTTGAAATCTCCCTCGTCTGATGACTTTAATCAGGATAATTCAATGAGCAGTCATGCATTTGGAAGTATTCAAGAATCTAACATGAGTAACAGATCATCATATGATGGTCATTTGGGAGACGATATGGTACATGATTCAAGATCTAGCATGAGTGTGACATATGGGAACCATTCAGATCAGGGAGTTCAGGAAACTAATATGAATAATTCATATGGAAGGCAGTTAGGACAAGATATTCGTGACTCATCTGTCACTGGGAATCGTGCATTTAGGAGACAAATGGACCAAGGTGTACAGGGGGCAGGAAATGTTGGTCACCCATATGTTAGGCAGACAGACCAAAGAGTGCAGGAGACTTCTGTGAGTGTAAATCATGGGTATGGAAGACAGATGGACCAAAGTATGCATGATCAATCCAATGTAAGTCATAGATATGGAAGGCATGTTGAACAAACGTATCATGATTCATCAGCTGGAGGTAACCATGGATTTGGGAGACAGGTCGATCAAAGCATTCAAGACACTGGTAGCATAAATCGTTCATTTGGTAGGCAGACACATGGTGGGATGCTGTATAGTCAGCAGAATCAGGCGGGTGGCTATGATGAGCATAAAGACACAAACTTTAATCGATCGGATGCAACTTCTGATGGGAGGTACTGCCATGCAGAAACTGATAGTGGGACCAACAGCAATTTGCATGGACCATATGAGGACAACTGGCAGCAAGGTCAGGGCTTCCGAGGGATGTCGAGGGTCAGTGGTGGTGCACATGGACATGATAGTAATACAGCTGATGGCAGACATTATCAGCAGCCATTTAAAGGTAGTCAGCATGGAGCAGAGAAACATTCCCTTGCAAACAACAGTACTAGAGAAAAGCCACACAGCAGTTTTGCTGACTACAGTCACCGACAGCAGCATCAAGAGGCAGAATCACCTACATTCCGGTCTGAAGTCACTGATTCTGCGACTAGTGGAAATGACAGTGGAGTGGAGATTCTTCCTTTACCAACTCCACATTTCACACCTGCCAGTAAGGAGTTGCTGCCGCAGCAATCGACAAATCTTAATGCTCCTCATGGAAAGACTACATCTTTAAAGAACTATAGACATAACTCTTTTAATGCGCAGCTTCATGGCAGGGACATCGAATCTAGTACAAGCAGTGAGAATACTATTCCACCCATACGAAGGAATTTGCCAGAGAAACCACTGTCTGCAGAACATTATATTAAGTCTCCACAGCAGACTTCATATTCCAGTGACATTAAATCTCCATCTAGTTTCCAAAAAAGTAATGATGAACTGAAAGTTTCCAACCAGAACATTCCTGTGTCAGCTTTCCCACATGCTGGAAATATGGGAAACTTATCAAGAGAAGATTCATCTAATGGAGTCATGGGTTCACCTTTCCTAGGAACTGGTAATTCCCCAGTCAGTCAACGCACATTACACAGTTCTAAAAATCGTCAGAAAAATGCTCCAAATATTGGAAGATTTAGTACTGCAGTGAATTCAGCTGGTAATTTCAATACTAGTGTCATTCCACCCACACCAGCAACCAAGTCCAAACGTGCTAACATCAGGGGTGAACAGCAGCATTTTGAGTTTGAATCACATGATGCCACTTCAGAGGCAAGTAGAATTACCCCTCAACAGCAACAACAACTGCCTGGTAAATCTGCAAATAGGAATCAGATATTTCCAACACAACCCCAGCCATACCACAGTCACGCGTCCCCACAACAAGCCCCATCGCACACCCCACCCAGCAGTAATCCTGCAAACAGTGCTGCCACTTCAGTATCAAAGAAAGGGCGTGGAAACAAGAATGCCTCATCAGATAGATCTCCAAGTTATGCAGGTGGAGGAACTAACACTGATAGTGACTCCCAGCACCATTCAAATGGCAGTAACTCACAGCAATTATCTCCTCAGAATGTACCAGTTCAAACCCCACACTCGGCCCCAGTTTTCCCACCAAATCCACAGTACCCAGCTTTTGATGGCAGTTCCAACAAACCTCTGGAGCCGTACAGCAGTCCGATGTATGGACATCAGCCATACTATCCAGCACCTGGCTATTATGGAGGCTTTGGTGGTGCTCAGCAGCCTCCTGTTGCATTTGGTGGCAATCCATACTATTCTGGTGAGAGTCAGTATGGTGCTGGAAGAGTGGACTCAACAGAACCTTCAGTGAATAAACATATACAGAAAGGAAACCAGTCTCAATCTGGCAGTTCACCACCACAGCAGCAGCAGCAGCAGCAGCAGCTGCAACAGCAGTCAACTCAGCCCATGTCTCAGTCCACAACACCATCACACACACAACTTCCTTCAGGTAGTATGCATTTAATGAGTTTTACAGAATAAATTTGTGCTCCATATTTCCTGTAAATTTATTTCCCTAATTACATTTAATTGTCAGGAAGAGAGGAAGACTTTCACTTAGATGGTGAATTAGCGCAGAACAAATTACAGTATGGTTGCATTTTATGCAAGGGATGCGTTCCTGAAGATCTTGCATAATTCAAAACTAATTTTCTTCATAGGAGTAAATGTAAATTAGTGGGCTGCATTCTTCGAGTACATAATCTAAAACCATTATAGTGTGTCTATACTTTTAAACATACTTTTTAAACACTGTGTGTATCAATGAAGTTAATTTTTGTATTCACATTATTTCAAAACTTATGCATAAAATGAGACTCTTAGTAATTTTAGATCACACATTTTGTGTTTACATAAAATGTAACCACACTCTGTGTAAGTACTGAGGTACAGACACCAGGGGACCATAGCACTTGGTGTAGTGCCAGAGGGAAAGGATAATATGTCATAATATTTCAAAAATGATTTTTGAATTCAAACATATATATTTAATGTTACCAGATTCTTGAGCCTTTTCTGTCATCTGGTATTCTGAAGAGACTGATTTTCAAAATGTATGCTCTTCAGTTTGTTATATGATGTTGAAAGCCCAGAGACTTGGCAAGTCTCAGTGTAACATGCCATTATCAGAACCTTGTAGATTTGGTTAAAATGCATGAATGTTTTACCAACATTTAAAAAGTGTACTGTTATTCTGGAGTAAGAAAGCTGGGATAGCTGTGTCAGTACAGAGACAAGGCTATTGGCTGGATGAACCAGGGTTTGATTCCTACCAGGGGCAACAAATTTTTCACATCTCCAGAATATCCAGATCAGTGCAAGGCCCCAGTTGTCCTTCTGTCCAAAGGGTGCCAGGGGCTGTTGTGCTAGGTTTAAATGGGCCAGGAAATGAAGGTGACTGCTCATGTCCATCTGTTGCTGAGGTTAAGAATGAGTGGAGCTGTACTTCTTCTCCCCCTATCGCATACATAGGGACAAGGTCACATGTACGGAACAGTGTTCCTGCAGACTGCATTGAGGTTTGCGATATTTGTGTTTGTCACAGCAATACTGCTGAAGATTCACATCTTCTTGGATGTTATGCCATGGCAATTGTAGCATTGAAATTTGTCGCCTGTTGCACAATTGTTATAAATAACAGTATTTCATATACTGCTCCAGTGTTGGAATTCTGTTCTGTCAAAATCTAAACTTTCCACAACCTTCAAGAATCTTGCACCCATAATTAATCTGGCTGTCTGATACAGGGTAGTTCTTGAGTAGTTCACACATGGCCATGTGATACAGGGTAGTTATTGAGTAGTTTGCACATGGCTGTCTGATACAGGGTAGTTCTTGAGTAGTTCACACATGGCCATGTGATACAGGGTAGTTTTGAGTAGTTTGCACATGGCTGTCTGATACAGGGTAATTCTTGAGTAGTTCACACATGGCCTTGTGATACAGGGTAGTTATTGAGTAGTTTGCACATGGCTGTCTGATACAGGGTAGTTCTTGAGTAGTTCACACATGGCCATGTGATACAGGGTAGTCATTGAGTAGTTTGCACATGGCTGTCTGATACAGGGTAGTTCTTGAGTAGTTCACATGTGGCCATGTGATACAGGGTAGTTTTGAGTAGTTTGCACATGGCTGTCTGATACAGGGTAGTTCTTGAGTAGTTCACACATGGCCATGTGATACAGGGTAGTTATTGAGTAGTTTGCACATGGCTGTCTGATACAGGGTAGTTATTGAGTAGTTTGCACATGGCCATATGATACATGATAGTTCTTGAGTAGTTCACACTTCCTCTTCTGATCAAGAACTTATGTTATGAGCTCAAAAGTCTTCTTACCATCTCCTTCAAACTGTGTTGAACCAGTCAGTATAATAACATTCACTGTGGTGTTCTTGGTTCCCAAAAGGTTTGTTTCCATGAGGTTATGATATATTCGTTCCAAGTGTTGCAAGCATTTCTTGTGTCCATCATGTGTGCTGTTTTGTTTGGTCCACCTGAACTGCCATGCTGCAATCGCTGTGACACCACTGGATGACATTATGCTTCACAGATGGTTGCACCTGTTAATGTGCCTATAAATGCACCCACATATGTTGCATTTAGTTCCTTATTCCCATATTTTATGAAAATCTTCAGTGTGCTGAAAATATTTTTCATTCAAATGTTTGTGTTTGTCCGTACAGCAGTGACATGTACCTTTCACATAGGATTGCTGTTTGTTTAACTTTGTACATCATCTGGTATTCCAGAAAGAACACAACATTTCAGAAAGTGGATCTGTTTACAAATTTGAAGGTTCTCACAGTAACATTGCTGAAGACTCAGGTCATTTGTTACATGACACTGCATCTTGGACTGCTTGACGCTGAAGATAAGAGCGCTGTGATCCTGCGAAATGTCGCAGACTGCTAACCTGAATGGCACAGAGTCATGTCACAGAAGAGTTGAATATCTGGACATTTTGATGTGACGTCGGTAACAAAGATCAGGAGACAGTTACTCAGTCATGTCTGCTAGAACCAGATTCATACTGGTCATTGAGATTTATGGCACAATATTAGAAGATTATAAATAACTATAAATGTGGTCTATTTAGGTTCATTCAAAGTTTTATGAATGTCTGGAAGTTGGTTGAAGTCTTCAGAAGGAACACATGTATGGACATAATGTCTATAATATAGGTGATATCTGTCAAAACCAAACATGAACAAGTTTAGGCATCATGTTTTGTACATTTTATGGGCAGGAGCTTAGATAGCATAGTATAGTGACAAGGCTGTGGGATGGATGATCCAGGGTTTGATTCCCACCAGGGACAACAAATTTATCTTCTTCTAAACATTCAGACTGTTTCTGGCCCCATCAGACCTGCTGTTCGGTTGATACTGGGGTCTGTTTTCCCCATGGTTAATCAGCCAGAGCATGAAGTTGGCTGCTCATGTCCACCTAGTGCCATGATCAGGAGTGGTGCTATAGCTGTTCTCATGTATACTGTCATGGTGTGGACAGACATCTTTATGTCACCATATGATTTGTGGCTGTTTGCAGGAATTGGGTCTCAGAAGAAGGATCAGTCAAATCAGCTTGGCAACAGTGCACCAGCATCAGATTCACCAACCAAATCTGTTGCCAGTGTAACCACCCCATCTACACCCACAACCGTAAGGGACGTGGCAAGTCCGAGCAGTACTAGTGGTGGATCTCGTAGTGGCAACAACAGTGCTCGCTCCACTCCAGCTACAGTCAGCAGCACAAGCATTATGCAGGAGCCTAACTCGCCACAGCTTCATTTTAATACGCCGACATCAGCCAGCTCTACGACACTGGAAAATAGGTCACCTGTCCAGTATAATGCAGCTATGACTGCAAATCCAACGCCACTTGACCCTAAGTCACCACTTCAGTACAGTTCTAGCACAGCTGGTGGAAACTCATCTTCATCTACAGCACCACCACTTCAGTACAACACCAGTGCCACCTCTTCTAATTTTGCTGCTGGTATGCCAAGTACACCACAAAGCAATATAATACCACAGACTTCTTATGAGCCAGTGATGCTTGGGGGATATCCAGCTGGTGCTGGTGGAAGTGGCTATGCACCACCCCCACCGCCGCCACCACCACCACCAGCACCGCCACCACCACCACCACCACCACCACCAGGAATGGGTTATGGAAGCTACAGTAACCCTGCAAATCAGTATGAGGCAGATTATGCCAGGGCATCCATGTATAGTGCATTCCATAGACCAGATCCGCATCCTCATCCATTTGCCCCTGGTCACCCACCAGGTTTCCTTCCACCACCACAGAGTGCTAATTACTACCCTCAGAACATGTATGGCCCCACTCCATATGGGACTCCTGACCCAGCGTATTACAGCAATCCTTTTCTGAATGCAATGCATCAGCACCCATACCCTACTTTGCCTGGAACAGCACAGAACCCAGGGCCTCATTCCCAGTGAGCAATATCCACAGTTCAACATGGCAGGTGAGCGTTTCATCCATAACTTCTGAAATGAGTGTGTAAGACAAAGGGAAGTATTTTGTAGAGATGTGTGAGTTGATATATGAGTGTTGACATATACTTAATCCATATTTTCTGCTGGCACTGGTGGGCTGTGAAATTTTTCGCTGGTACATTACGTGTGAATGTCAGTTACTTCATGAAATGTTATTTATTTTGGCATTAATGTCAACAGATCATAGTGATTTTTTTAATATAATAACTTAAGGAATTTTATGATATGGTAAGTTGAATTAAAGTGCAATATTTATTTCAATGTTCCTATAAAGCTATAATTTGTTTTCTGTAATCTTCATCTCAGTCTCAGATGTAGCCTAACTGTCCAGTTCTGGGTTAGTGTCAGAGTTCACAAGCTTCAAAACAGAAATAAGTTCTCTCTGGCTCTCTAAGGATGAAGCAAAATTCTGTGACAGGCAAGGTATGTTAATAAATTTTGGGTTAGATTTAGTTCATGGAAAGGAAGTCGAAGGCAGCATTTGGTCACTAACTGACATTAGAATACATGTCTGTAAGAAAGGAAAAAATTTTGTTCGACATGTTAAGTAATATTTTTGTGCTTAGGTTTTCACAGACTATAATATGTAATTTTGGCAGCATGTGTTGAAGTTGTTCTGTATCATTGTACATTGTACTTACCGTCTTCACGGTGCATTAGGCAGACAAGGGGTGCAACGTGATGTGTAATAACTCTTGAAATGGAAATGAAAATGCAGGATGAGAGCATAGAGCCTCTTACATTTGTTACAAGGTCTGTATATTGATCCTCAGTATCCTCTTGTGTCCTTCGTCCTGATGATGGTGACTTTGCCGTACAAAGGAGTGTCAGAACAACATCAGCACTTGATATGGCTAAACCGTGAAAACCACTTACAATTTACATCATATTTGGCTCTCAGTTTGAAAGCTCACACATCCCTAACATTGCAGAGTATTTACTTTTACACTTTCTTTGATGTTAAGCATGCTGTTTATGACTTGTGAAATATCTTGTCATATTTGTTATAGTAACTGCATGCATACATAAATTATTGAATTCAGTGTATCATGTCTTGAAATTCTTCATACAGTTACGCTATGATATTAGCTTTATGGATTTTTTTAAATACCCTCCTTTTGAATTAGAACGATAAAATGAAATGATCTCATTAAAATTAGGTGCACAGAATTGATGAACTCAGTACGCACACAGTTGCACTTCAGCATTGTGCACTGGCTGTGATGTGTTGCTGTATGTTCAGTCAAGGTTTGTGGCAGCTTTGCATCCTGTCCTGCCATTTCCTGAATGTACATAGGCTGTTTTCCAAGGTCCAAGTCATGCGTAAGTTCTATACAAGTGTTACAAATATGAGCCCATGGAAGGAGGCACAGTTAATATAGCTATTTCCCATACATATCTTTGAGTTCTAATTTTGACATGCGCTGTCCTGTGTCTGTTCTTTCCACCATGCACACAGTTCTGCAACGTTTTGACATGTCTGTGAAGCATGTTGTTAATGTTATCAGTCCAGTGCTGTGTTGTCAGGAACTGCCAAACAACACAGTGCCACATCACAGCACCTCAGATGTCACAAGTCCAGTGCTGTGATGTTGCACTGTGTTGTCAGGAACTGCCGCTGAACAACACAGTGCCACATCACAGCGCCTCAGATGTCACAAGTCCAGTGCTGTGATGTTGCACTGTGTTGTCAGGAACTGCCGCTGAACAACACAGTGCCACATACAGCGCCTCAGATGTCAC
>Ga0123355_10002382_pt1 | contig 26581 bp, 25 predicted proteins | sample TergutEmb28metaG_3_FD_89872 | JGI IMG/M metagenome (GOLD analysis project Ga0123355, IMG submission 89872) | Embiratermes neotenicus P1 segment gut microbial communities from Petit-Saut dam, French Guiana - Emb289 P1 | ecosystem: Host-associated > Arthropoda: Insects > Digestive system > Gut ... | reverse complement strand
CGTGAGGCAAAGCTCCCACATCGCATCTGTGGCTTCTGCGGATATTACAAGGGTAAAGAAGTCGTCGAAACCGAGGCCTAAGCCTTGCCCTCTGTACAATCAAAAGTAACCATCGCCGTCGATGCACTCGGCGGCGATTTTGCGCCAAAGAACGTTCTTGACGGAGTCGCTTTGGCGCTTTTGCACGATGTAGCATTGCGGGTAGCATTGTGCGGACCTGCTGACGTTGTTGAACCTTTTGCAGCAAGTAAGGCTGCTGCAGGACGTGTTGAGGCAGTCGCTACCACAGAGGAAATTTTCATGGATGAACACGATCCAGCACGTGCGGTTCGCAATAAAAAGGATGCTTCCATTGTTGTTGCAGCGCGCCTTGTTAAAGAGGGTCGTGCACAGGGTTTTATTTCTGCAGGTTCGACAGCGGCGTGTCTTGCCGCAGGCACTTTGATTGTTGGACGTATTCGCGGAATACAGCGCCCAGCTTTAGCGGTGGTCTTGCCAGGCAAACGTCCTGTTGTCATGTGTGACAACGGTGCTAACGCTGACTGTAAACCAGAACTTTTGGTGCAGTTTGCTGAAATGGGACGTGCCTACGCACAAGCAGCTCTGGGTGTGGAAAATCCTACCATCGCACTGCTCAATATAGGCTCAGAAGAAGGCAAGGGTTCAGAACTTGCCAAGGAAGCCCAAATTCTAATGAAGGAACAAACGCGCAATTTTGTTGGCAATGTTGAAGGGCGTGACATCCTTGAAGGCAAGGCTGACGTTATTGTTACTGATGGCTTCACAGGTAATGTTGTGCTAAAAACTCTTGAGGGTTCAATGTTTTACCTATTGGGTAAATTACGAGCAATTTTTACAGCGACCATAGCAGCTAAGCTTGCAGGATTAGCATTGAAAGGTTCTTTCGGTGAACTTAAGCAAGAGCTTAATCCTGACCAATACGGTGCTGCTCCTCTACTGGGAGTCAAAGGTCTTTGCCTTGTTGCACACGGCTCATCTTCACCAGAGGCTATTGCAAACGGTATTCTTGTGGGCGCACAATCTGTCCGCGGGGAGCTTACTGAGAAGATCACTGCTGCTGTTCAGAAATAACTATCTATTCTTCATAAATTAACAGGCTAAAATTAGCCCTCGCTTTGCTACAATAAAAGTCTTGAGTATTCGTTTGACAGGACTCTTTTTGCTGCAGCCTTGTAACCGTCACCTAGGTCAGGCTGCTCTTTGTTTTGAGTCCGCAATTTTTGAGGAGAATCATGGCACGTCGATCACCCATGAACAACCGTTATCAAAAGGGCACTACCCCGAAAGGGGTAACGCGTAAATCTGCAGCGAGCGCAAAGCCGAAGCGTGCTGTTGGCGAACAGACAAACCCTTCGGGAAGGTCTCGCGCAGACTTCAAAAAGAAGGGAAAGCAATCATCCCAGGTAAAAGGGCAGTTTTCAGACAGCAAGAAAGCTTCACTTTTGCGTGAAACGCCTGTGACTCCTGAATTTAAGCAATGCCGCAGAATATGGTGGTATTGTCTGGGCGCAGCGTCTGTTTTGCTTGTTGGATCATTGGCCTTGTCAAGCGAGCAAGTTCAAGACCTGGTGGGTCTGGAACCAGGGATTGCTTCAAGCGTTGGTATTCCTATGACCTTCATGGCTATGGTGTTGGTTGGGTATGCTTGGTATATCGACTTGAAGAAGATTCGTCCCATGATGCGCAATTTTGATGCTACAGGAAAGGTAGAGCCTGTAGCCGCTAAATCTGATAAATCCAAGCCCAGCAAGGATGAAAAACTAGACAAGGGCACAGACGAAAAATCAGAGGATAAAAAACTAGAGGCCAGCGGTAAGCTTTCTGTTAGTGATAAATCCAAAGAGTCAGATAAAAAGTCTAAGGATGCAGGCAAAGACAAGCCCTCTGACAAAGACAAGGGTAAAGTTGCATCTAAGGGCGCAGATAAAGATAAATCTAAGGATCAAGGTAAGAAATCTGAAGCGAAAGAAACGAAAGATCCAGATAAGAAGCCTGAGGACAAGAAGCCCAAGGATGTTGATGGTAAGTCAGATAAGGAAAAGGAATCCAAAAAGGACACCAAGGGCAAAGGTAGCTCTAAGGATTCTGATAAAAAGCCTGCAGACAAAAAATCTGAGAAAAACGATAAGGATAAGAGCTAATGTTTACTGCTGTTCCTTTGGGGATGTCCCCCATACTTGATGGGGTAAGAGTATTTTTAGCACTTTTGCTCCTCCTGCCTTTCTATGTGCTCCTAGATTCTCTGCGCCCCTGGCGACATGCGGTCGAGGCAGATTTTGATGAACCAAAAGAGGGTATGCAGGGCTATATTTGGATGAGCGGCATCTTGATAATTGTAGGCCTCTCTGCCTACGTTCCTGCGCTGCTGGTTCGACTAGGGGTTGAGATTGGAGCAGTGCCAGGAGCCATTTCTGGACTTGCCCTCTTCCTCATGATCGTACTGTTTTTTGCTTACTTGAAAAGGGTTGTACTTAACCCCTACATGAGGCGCTATCGCAAAGAGATGCGCAGGCAAAAGAGGCTTGAAAATGCAGGAACACCTGTAGAAGCAGGCGACTTTGATAAAGAAGAAGTCTTAAGGCATAAGAAGGCAACAGAAAAGCAGCGCTATGGATTTGGAGCCGACAGGGAACCAGATGAAGTAGAAGCCACTGTTACAGATACGCCAACTGGCGATAAGGCGGCCAACTAAAGCTCTCGTAGCTATAGAAAAAATAGAGGTATGTTAGATAAAGACGCGACTGTACACGGAAAGAAAAAGGAGTTCACGAGTGACAAGGTCTAATGCCGAAGCAAGCTTTGCCCCATCAGCACCATCAGCCCCGTCAACCTTTACCGTTCCCATCTCAGATATTTCTGCTGCAGATGCCCCTAAGCTAGCAGCAGAGTTGGGTTTACGTCCCGAAGAATACACTAAAATTGCAGAAATCCTTGGGCGTATTCCTACTGTAAGTGAACTTTACATGTATTCACTTATGTGGTCAGAACACTGCAGCTATAAGCATTCAAAAGCGCACTTGCGCAAATTTCCTACCGAGGGCAAATATGTCTTGCAAGGTCCCGGTGAGAATGCTGGTGTTATCAGCGTGGGAGAAGGCTGGGCTTTGGCCTTCAAGATGGAAAGCCATAATCACCCTAGTGCAATCGAGCCTTACCACGGCGCAGCAACAGGCATTGGTGGCTGCATGCGTGACATCTTTACTATGGGCGCACGTCCCGTAGCCGCCCTAAACAGCATGCGCTTTGGTTCACTTGATCATCCGCATCAACGCTTTCTTGTAGATGGTGCAGCTAGGGGATTTGCTGACTTTGCCAAAGGTATTGGTGTTCCAACACTGGGTGGCGAGGTCTATTTCGATGATGCCTATGAAAACAACTGCCTGGTTAACGCCATGGGTCTAGGCCTGATGCGTGAAGAAAACCTGACACTTGCGCAGGCGACAGGTACAGGAAATCTATTGGTCCTGCTGGGCGCAAAAACAGGGCGAGACGGCATTGGTGGTGCCAGTATTCTTGCCAGCGCTGAATTTGGTGAAGAGGGCGCAGCCACTGCCTCTGACCTCGACATGCCAACTACGGTGACAGGTGACCCTGAGCTAGGTAGACGCCTTGCAGAAGCTTGCTTAGAATTGCTTGAAAATGGCCTACTTGTCGGACTGGGCGATTTAGGTGCAGCGGGACTGACCAGTTCCGCCAGCGAGATGGCAAGCCGCGCGGGAAGCGGTGTCGAGATTGATGTAAGTAAAGTCCCGACACTTGTAAGTGGCATGCGTCCCTTTGAAATTATTGTCAGCGAATCTCAAGAGCGCATGCTTGCAGTATGTACTCCGCAGCAACTTGATAAAGTGGCAGAGGTTTGTGCACGCTGGAACATTCCTGCAACAGTGGTGGGCAAAGTCACCGACAGTGGCAATTTCGTAGTCAAGTCGGGGGAGGATGTCCATGCCTCTATTCCGGCTCGGTCTTTGGCAGACGATGCGCCAGAATATGATCCAGAGTACACTGAGCCTACCTATATATCAGAGCTTGCTGCCACTGACCTTGGTGGACTTGCTCACCCAGAGGGCCATGACGAACTAGGGGAAGCGGTGCTAAAACTGCTTGCAAGTAGCAATATTGCCTCCCGTGACTGGATTGGCAGACAGTGTGCCCTTCCAGCAGATGAAGCAGCCCGTGACAGCGTAGTCATTGCCTCGGGTGGGGATGCTGGTGTAATTCGCATTGGTGTGCCAGGCAAGCCTGAGACGATGACTAATCGAGGCATTGCTGCAAGCTGTGACTGCAATGGTCGCTATATTTACCTTAACCCGCGCAGAGGTGCTCAAATCGCGGTAGCTGAAGCGGCACGTAATGTTAGCTGTGTAGGTGCAGTACCTGCTGCTTTGACTGATTGCCTAAACTTTGGGTCCCCAGAGAAGCCAGATATTTATTGGACCTTTGTCGAGTCAATAGAGGGTATTTCTGATAGCTGCCGTGCCCTTGATGTCCCTGTTGTTTCGGGCAATGTGAGCTTCTACAACGAGTCAGCGGGCAAGGCAATCTATCCTACCCCAGCAATTGGTCTTGTTGGCGTACTTGAAGACATTGACAAGCATTGTACAAGCGACTTCAAATCAGCAGGGGATACTATCATTTTGATTGGTGAAACCTTTGCAGAGATTGGCGGTAGCGAATACCTAAAAGTTCAGTTTGATATGGTTGCAGGAGAGATTCCAGCACTTGACCTTGAACTTGAAGGGTGTACCCAAAAAGTACTGCGTGAGCTTATTGCCGCAGGGCTTCTTAGCTCAGCACATGATTGCAGTGATGGTGGCATTGCTGTAGCACTGATTGAAAGTGCCATCCAGGGTGGTCTGGGCTTTACCCTTGCCCTTGATGACGGACTTGCGCCAGCACTCTCTTTGTTTAGTGAAAGTCAAAGCCGTATCGTGGTCAGCTGTGCTGCTGACAAGGTTGATACTGTGCTTGACCTGCTGCAAGACTCAGATATTCCTTTCAGTGTTCTTGGTGATGTTGGCGGTGACACGGTGACTATTAAGGACAAATTTGACCTGCCCCTTGCAGTGGTGAGGCAAATCTGGTCAAACTCCCTCGAAGGTGTTGTCAAAGCGCAAGAAGGAGGCAGCCCAGCAAAAAGCAATCCAGCAGCTGCAACAAAGGTTGTTCATGAGGACTGCGAATTCATGGATGGCATCTAGGTGAGCGGTGTAATTGGCGTTTTCTTAAACGGCAGCTTAGACCCTGCCCCAGATGAGGCGGCCCGCCTAGCATACTTTGGGCTACATGCCTTGCAGCATCGCGGACAAGAAGCTTCGGGTATTGCTGTCGGTGACGGAAGAACTATTATCGAAGTTAAGGACTTGGGCCTTGTGGCTCAGGTATTTAAAGAGTCAGGTCTGCGTGCACTTACTGGCCATATTGCCTTAGGTCATGCAACCTATGGTTTGGCTCGCGGAAAGGGCGACTTGCCTCAGTGGGAGAGCGCCCAGCCGCATATGTTTTCCATTGGTAGGCAGCTTATTGCGCTAGGTTTTAATGGCAGCCTTGTGAATTCTGCCGAGGTCCAATCGTACTTACAGGAAAATCGCATGCGCCTTGATTCGATGGCTGATGCAGAAGCTATTGCTGCCCTTGTGGGCAAATTTACTGAAGAGACTAGCCACATCCGCGAAGGTATTGCGCGCACCATGAACATGGTGCAAGGCTCCTATGCTGCTGGGATTATTACAGAGTCAGCCCTTTATGCTTTCCGTGATCCTCTGGGAATTTGCCCCCTTTGCCTTGGGGAACTTCTGGACGAAAAAGGAGAAATTCGAGGCTGGGTTATTGCAAGTGAAACCTGTGGCCTTGACATTGTTGGCGCGCGCTACATTCGTGATATTGAGCCTGGTGAAGTGGTTAAAATTAGCGAGGTCGGAGTCGAGACTCTTATAGCTAAGCCTGCACCAAATCAAGCACTTTGTGTATTTGAATATGTGTACTTTGCACGTCCTGACAGTGAAATGGCAGGACTTTCCATGTACGAATCTCGCCTGCAGCTAGGCGAAATGCTTGCTGCGGAATCACCAGTTGACGCAGATGTTGTCATGGGAGTACCTGACAGCGGTATTCCAGGAGCCGTTGGCTATGCAAAGGCAGGTGGTATTCCTTATGGTGAGGGGCTTACCAAGAATCGTTACGTTGGGCGAACTTTTATTAAGCCAACGCAAGCACTGCGCCAGCGCGGCATTAGATTAAAGCTCAATCCCATGAAGCATGCAGTGCGCGACAAGCGCCTTGTCATTGTGGATGATTCAATTGTGCGCGGTAACACCAGCAAGCAAATGGTAGCTATGCTGCGCGAGGCAGGTGCAAAAGAGGTGCATTTGCGTATCACCTCGCCGCCTGTTGTCTCGCCTTGCTACTTTGGTATTGATATGTCTACCAGCGACCAGCTAATTGGCGCGCGCCTCACACCAGAGGAAATCTGCGAATATGTCGGAGCAGACTCTTTGGCCTATCTATCCTTAGAGGGAATGGTGCAGGCAACAAAAATTCCTGCAAGCGACCTTTGCATGGCATGCTTTGACGGAAAGTACCGCATTAATGTCAGCAAGCTTCTATCTGCAAAGACTACTCCAACAAAAGAAGGGCAGTAATGATCACTGACACAAACGCATTGACTTATGCACAGGCAGGGGTTGATACTGCAGAGGGTGCTCGTGCTGTAGATGCCATCCGCGCAAGCGTACAATCAACCTATCGTCCCGAAGTCATAGGAGACATCGGTGGTTTCGGTGGTCTTTTTTCAGCTGCAGCCCTCAAAGATATGGATGATCCGATTCTTGTATCAGGAACAGATGGCGTTGGCACTAAGATAGAGCTTGCTCGTCAGATGGATGTCTATGATACGGTCGGAATCGACCTTGTTGCTATGTGCGTCAATGATGTATTAGTTACTGGCGCTGAACCACTTTACTTCCTTGATTATATTGCCTGTGGCAAAATTAGCTCAGCGCGCATGGCTCAGCTAGTTGAAGGTGTTGCCGAGGGCTGCCGCCAGGCAGACTGCGCGCTCATTGGGGGCGAGATGGCAGAGCACCCTGGGGTTATGGATGATGACGCCCTCGACATGTCAGGTTTTTGCACAGCTGTGGTCGATAGACCAAAGCTTATTGACGGTAGCAGCATTAAACCGGGAGACCTGATCTTTGGTATGCCTTCAAACGGGTTTCATTCAAATGGATACTCTCTGATTCGTTGTGCTATTGAAGGAATTGATCTTGACAGTCGATTTGTTGATGTCAATAATACAAATAAGATAAACACTGCAGAGGAAGAGAGCTGTCCATCACTGGGGCAGGCCCTGCTCAAGCCCACGCGCATCTACGTCAAACAAGTCTTAACATTCTTGCGCTCAGGTGTTGCTATTAAAGGAATGGCGCATATTACGGGCGGAGGCATTACAGAGAATCTTGATCGAATCTTGCCTAAAGACACAGATGCCCTTGTAAGGCTTGGTGCCTGGGAGATGCCCTCTATCATGAGGTACGTCTGCACTCTTGCAGGCCTGAATCAAGAAGAGGCGCTCAAGACCTTCAATTGTGGCATTGGCTTTGTATTGATTATAAGCCCAGAGGATGCCCCGCAGCTTCTTGAAGAAGCAAGTAGGCAAGGGGAAGATCTGATTGAGCTTGGGCAGATTGAAGAGGGTACTGCTGCTGTCAGGTATAGAGGGACTTTGGGACTCTAGGCATACTGAGTGAATAGAGGTACGCATCATGACTGAAATTAACGCCGTGCATACTGATAGCCATATCGCTGATCATAGTATAAGGCTGGGTGTTCTTATTTCTGGTGGTGGCAGCAATCTGCAAGCCATTTTAGATGCCATTGATGCAGGAAAGCTTGATGCGGCAGTCACTGTTGTAATCTCTAATAACCCAGACGCATACGGCCTTGAGCGCGCTCGCAAGGCAGGTATCGCACACATTGCTCTTGATCCGGCGAACTATCCTGACGCGCAGGCTTTCGACAATGCCGTTCTTTACGAATTGCATCGCAATAAGGTCGAATGGGTTGTTATGGCAGGCTATATGCGCCTAGTGACTAGCCGTGTACTTGACGCTTTTCCCCATAGGGTCCTTAACATTCACCCTTCAAAGCTGCCTGCTTTTCCAGGTGCCCACGCTATTCGCGATGCACTGGCTGCTAAAGCAACAAAAACGGGGGTTACCGTTCACATTGCCAATGAAATCTTTGATGAGGGACCTATTATTATGCAGCGTGATGTCCCCATCCTCGAAGGTGACACTTTTGACACCTTGGCACAACGTATCCATGCAGTCGAGCATGCTCTGTATCCTGAGGTGCTCCAGCTTATTGCAGAGGGTCGTGTAAGCTTGGAGCCCCAAGAAAGATATACAAAGACGGGTAAAAAATTTCACAGTGTAAGAGGCAATAGGCTAAGAGTAATTATCTCGGAAGGAAATTAGGCAGTGAAGCACAGTACAAAACTTCTTGCAGAAACCACAATTAAACGAGCCCTTGTGTCAGTTACCGACAAAGGGGGTATTGTAGATTTTTGCAAGGCGCTGAATAGTGATTTCGGTATCGAGATATTGTCCACTGGTGGAACGGCTAGAATCCTTATGGACGCAGGCATTCCTGTTACTACTATCGAAGAGGTCACAGGATTTCCTGAGATGATGGATGGCCGCGTAAAAACCCTTCACCCAAAGGTTCACGGGGCACTTTTAGCACGCCGAGACAATCAGGAGCATATGAGGGCTGCTGCCCAACACGACATCGCAGCTATTGATATGGTCGTGGTAAATCTTTATGCTTTCGAGGCAGCTGTTGCCAAGGTAGAAGCAGCAAAGGCAGTAGAAGCCAGCGCAGATAAAGCCTGTGAATACGAGGAAGAAATAATCGAGAACATCGACATTGGCGGGCCGAGTATGCTGCGCAGCGCTGCAAAGAATTTCGCCAGTGTAAGTGTGGTCACATGCCCTGAATCATATCCAAAGATTCTTAAAGAGCTTCGTGAAAACGCAGGTGCGACAACAGTTGAGACGCGCAGAAAACTAGCCCAGGAAGCGTTTGCACTTACTTCACGCTATGACACTGCAATAGCGGATTATTTTATAGGGCAAGATGCTTGTTGCAGTGAAGACAGACTTTCCCTTGAGCTTGAGAAGGTTCAAGATTTGCGTTATGGAGAAAATCCTCATCAGTCGGCGCGCTTCTATTCTTATCAGGGAGACATTTCTTGCACTCTTGCTGCAGCAGAGCAATTGCAGGGCAAAGAGCTTTCGTACAACAATATTCTTGATACTGATGCTGCGTGGTCAGCGGTGCGAGAATTTACCGATCCCAGCTGTGTCATTGTCAAACATACTAATCCTTGCGGGGCAGCGACAGATGCACATATTGCCACAGCTTATCAGAGGGCATGGCAAGGAGACCCGTTATCAGCCTTTGGGGGGATCATTGCAACAAACCGTCCTATCACCGCAGCAGTGGTTGAGGCAATTTTTGCTAACAAGCAATTTGTTGAAGTGCTTATTGCCCCAGATTTTGAGCCAGCGGCACTTGAATTGCTGAACACAAAACCCAACATGCGTGTCTTAAAAACAGGTGGAGTAAATGCTCCAGGGGGACGTCCCTCATTGCGCAGTGTAGAAGGCGGAGTCCTTGTCCAAGACGAAGACACTGCGCAAGAGTGCGCAGAAACATTCAAGCTTGCTGGCAACATATCGCTAGAGGCAGCAGGTGTTGCGATGGCAGACCTTGCTTTTGCATGGAAGGTTTGCAAGAGCATCAAAAGTAATGCTATCGTGCTTGCAAAGAATGGGCAGATGCGTGGTATGGGAGCAGGACAACCCAATCGTGTGAATTCTGCCCGCATTGCTATCGAGCAGGCTAACAGGGAATTTACTACCTGTGAGAAGCAGCCTGTGGGTGCAAGGGAGATTGGCGAAGCTGATGCCACGATTATTGACACCGAACAGCTTATCGAGACAGCTGGCTCTGCAGATTGTGTTGCTGCCTCAGATGCCTTCATTCCCTTCCCTGATACGATTGAAGTGCTTGCAGCAGCAGGCATTAAAGCGGTGATACAACCAGGCGGATCAATACGTGACGCAGAGGTGCTTGCAGCAGCAGATAGTGCAGGTGTAGCCATGGTGTTTACGGCAACACGTCATTTTCGCCACTAACCTCATAGTTCTGGTTAGCAGCGAATCTGAACGAGCAATTAGTTTGTAGCTATTATTTTTTAGATGCTATTTAGTAGTAGGAGCTGGCTTTGCTGATGTATCAGCTACTGGCTGCTCCTCAGTGCCAACGTTAATGAAGCCGCGTACGCGAGCGCCATGTCCAATCGCAATCGACCCAGCCTCAACATCACCTTCAAGTTTTGCAGAGCTGTGCACGTTAAGCTCACGCTTAACAGCAGCATTACCCTTGACCTGCCCACGCAAATCCATGCGTGATGCAGCAATGTCACCTGTCAGTACTGAGCTATCGCTTAGACGTAGGTCACCCTGAGTTGCAACGTCACCTGTAATCTTTGCATTCATCATGTCGAGGTTCTTGGCGACTACATCACCATTAATCAAACCTGCGTTGGTAACGATGTCATTATCGCTTACCACTTTGCCGCTGAGCGTACCGTAGATTTCAGCGTTTGAGCCAAACTTTACCTCACCTGTAATTTCGGTGCCCTCAGCAATGATGGATGTGCGATGTGCGCCACGTGGCTGTGCCGCTTCTGAGCTTAATACAGCACTCGCGCCACTGCTAGGTGGGGTAGGGGTGTCTCCACCGCGATTATCACGGTTGCGATCGCCGGTTCCACCGACTGCCGCCATACGGTTGGTAGTATTTTGGTCAGCTATCTTGTTCATGGGTCCTCCGTAGGAACTTCTTTCGCCTTGCGAATTGGCTAAAGGCGCATTACTTTTACCTGCCGGAACTGCAGCACTGTCTGATGCAGTAGCTCCGAGCTTAAAACCTGACATATCCTGATTCATTCTTGCAAATTGAACTTCTGCGGAACCTGGATCTGGCCTATCTGCTGCAGCGCCCGGTGCACCGCTTGGCACAGTGGGGCGTACAGTTGCAGCTGTTCTTGAAGTAGGGATGGGGGAAGCCCCTCCTGGTCTCATGCTTGAACCTGGGGCAGTAGTTGGTCTATTTGAAGTAGATGTCATTCCTGTTACCCCACTGTTCTCACTGTTTTCGCCCATAAACATTTCCGACATTGCCTGCCTGAAACTGTCACGCACTTCCGCGGCCACATTTGTTCCTCTCGTCATGCAAGTCTACCTGCATCAATGCTGACAGACGCATGCTCACTTCAATTGCACTACTAATAGTACCAGTATTGATTAGTTTTCCCAAATTATCTCATTCACACGCTGTTGAATGGTTCGGAAATTATACCCTGCATTCTCGAGACCATCAACCCGAATACGCCCATTTCCCCAATTCCCCATGATGACCTGGCGTGCTAACTCTTCCAATTGTTCGTTGGAGGGACTGATTTTCTCTTCTGCACCAGCAGCACCCATGATCCCAGTTGACCTAGTAGCTGTAGCGGAAGGATTGCGTTCCAGTTCGTAAATTTCTTGCTGAAGAAGCTCTTTTGCTTGCCTAAGTGCATCCAATTCCTGCCCTGTAGAAGAGAGGTCTTCGAGCATATCTTCTCGCTCTGTGGCCATGAGCTCAATTCTGTCTTGTTGCTCACGTATTTCCTGATTGGACTGAGCGGTTGTATTGTAAAGGGCTAAAGCGGTCAGGCCTGCTGCTACCCAGGGTAGAGTAAGCACTGAGACGATGAGCACTTTAAAGAAATTTACTAGTATGCGGTTGCCAGGTTTTTGCTTGGCGGAGCTTGCCCTCACGAATTTTCCTATCTGTATTTAGGCTTTAGTCAGGCAGAATAATTTGCGGCTGAACTATTTTTTCTTGCTTGAAGCGTGTCTGTATGTCTTCAAGGTATTCGGAGATAACTCTACCACGTTTCTCATAAGCAACTACAGGCAAAATAGTGGCAAGTGAAATCCCGCGCTCTGAATTCGCTGTTACGATGATGCGCGGATCTTGCTCTTTATGAACATAGTGAGAGCTATCCATAAGATCTGTTGCTGCTTCGCGCATTATCCTAATTACTTGCTCAATATCGTTTTCATAAGAGACAGTAGTGGGAATTACAAGGTTATATGCTTCTGCGTTGCGACTGAAATTGATTACCTGTGAGCGTGCAAGGTTGGAATTGGGTACAATGACGAGCTCTCCAGTAATGCGGCGGATGGTGGTATTGCGCCAAGTAACGTCTTCGACCACACCCTCCTCATTGGTTTCGAGGCGCACAAAATCACCGGGTTCAATTTGTCTTGAGGCAAGAATCTGAATACCTGAAAAGAGGTTGTCCAAAGTAGGCTGTAGAGCAAGGCCTACAGCAATACCTGATACACCCAGCGCACCCAAAAGTGGGGTCAGCGAACCTGCAGATCCCGTAACAACGACTGCGCTAGTAATGCCGAGAATCCAGATAACAGCTGCGACGATATTTCCAAAGATGGAACTTGAGGGAACCTTGATGCTTTCGCGGGCAGTATAGGCACTGATGAAGCGATTGGCTACGCGAGCAAGGAAAAAGGTGATGATAGCAATGGTGATGACCTGTAGTGCCGCGTGATTGTTGTCGAGAAATTCGAGCAGCTGCGCATCGCGAACATTCATCAGGCGAATGTTTGCATATGCTGCCCACATGCCCACGATGCCGCCAATCCAAGCAATGCTTCCGCGTGCAGCAATTACGAGCGCTTGATTAGCGCGTGATTGGTTTTTTGTTGCAGCATTACGCAGAAAGAAAGATATGATTTGTTGAACAATAAGTCCAGCGACAAGCCAGCCTCCGAAAATGAGGATTGCAAAGCCGTATTGTGCGGTAAAGGTGGCAAATGCGTCAGGCATGATGACTTCTGCTTTCTACGTGCAATTCAGCCGAACTAAGCTAGTCTGGTACAGAGGTCAGCGGCAGCCTCTGTGTCCAGAACGACGTTTACTTTGCGGTGCAATTGTAGGGCAGAGGCAGAAATACGCGGAACAATGTCACCCAGTAAAGTGTCAGCAATAATCTTGCTTTTTCTAGAGCCAGTCGCGATAAGCAGTATCTGTTCGGCCATCATGATAGTGCCAACACCCATGGTAAGCGCGTGCTTAGGTACATCATCTGCTGATTCAAAAAAGCGAGCATTTGCCTTGATAGTTGATTCGTCAAGTTCGACATAGTTGGTACGTGCAGGGAAATAATCAGCAGGTTCGTTAAAGCCAATATGTCCGTTTTCACCTATGCCAAGGATTTGCAGCTTAAAGTTATCTAGGCTGCGCAGAGCTGCTTCGTAGCGAATGCATTCTGCTTCTGGGTCGAGGGCTTCTCCGCTAGGAATGTCACGATTTTCTGGCTTGACATTGACATGATCGAAAAGCTCTGTCGACATAAAGTATTCATAGCTTTGGTTGTTTGATTTTTTGATAGGGTAGTATTCGTCTAGGTTGAAGGCGTGAATACCGCTCATGTCGAGTTCTCCGGCTTTGTAGCGGGAAATGAGTTCTTGGTACAGGCATACAGGGGTGCTGCCGGTGGCGAAACCATAGCTGCCCTGCGGGGCATCGTTTAAGGCGGCACAAAAGATGTCAGCAGCGCGACTGCCGACGCTCTTAGGGCTGTCTTCGATGTGGACGGTAATGTTGTCGAGGGTGATTGTCTTAGAATTGTGCATACGGATATTCGCCTTTCATTGGAACAAAGTGGTAAAGGATAATTGTACTATGTATTGAGGATAAATTAGGTTGCGAGGAAGAAACGAAAATTTGTGAGAGATACCTATTTTCTAGGCAAGGCTATAAATTCTCTGCATTGTCTATCTCCTCGACGGCTAACGCAGCAAAATTCACACCTTTGGAGCAGTAAACATGAATAAGCAGCGATTTCAGCGAACAATTTTAATAGGCATTCTCTTGTTTGGTGCTGCCTTTTTGGTAGCAATTTTGGCGGACTCTTTTAGAACTGTGGTATCTGCAGAAGAGTTTACATCGCTTGTGGAAGAGGCTGGGTACAGCGTGAGAGAGAAAGAACATCCATCCGAGCAGGTCGAAATCTATCTCATAGCAGACTGTGACACCTTTTATGTGGAATTTTTGGCACATGAAACGATGGCAGATGCACGACATACATTTGGCCAAATTAGAGATGATTTAGAGCAGTCACAGGGTTTAGTGGCTCATGGTTGGAGTAGCTCAGGCTTCAATAGCTGGTACGAACAAATTGCTCCTGATGGGCAGGTTGCAAGGATGGTTAGAATACGTAGCACGATTATCTTTGTAAATGCAGCAGGGGAGAATGGTGCCCACGTGGCAGAAATTATGGAAATGCTAGGACAGTAAAGTCAGTGCATCAAAACTTTCAAAGCTTGTGGCGGAGGGGGTGGATTCCATGTCTTGCGCGCTCTGTACGAGCGTCGTGAAGTGTGCCATTGACGATACGCTTAAATTGACCCCTTGAGTCATCAGGACGAAAGCCAGCATCGCCACGTATTTCATATTTTTTTCGATTCTAGCTTATAGATGCCCTGTGTCGATCTTTTCACGCATGATGCTAAAATATCGTCACGGCTGCCGCAATTAGAATTAGTGCTAGCAGGACAAACATCTGCAATGCACAGCCTCCAGCAGCCTTTGGTGGTGCTTGTGGAGTTTGCTGTGTTGCCCGAGCTTCATTCTGCTTGCTGCACCTTGTCATACGCTTAAGTTTGTCATTGCAGCCAGAAGAGCATACATGCCTATCTCGCTGCACCCAGTGTGCCCCGCCGCCGATTGTGCCGCCACAGACAATGCAGACGTCACCTTCTCTCGCTCGGTATTCCTGTGACAGTTCATCCTTCTTTGTGACTTTGGTGCGCCCATCCCCTGTGGGCACGTCAAGTCTTTTCTCAAGCAGGCACTTTAGCCTCTGGAAGACCTCTGCTGCCAGCTTGGCATCGCCCAGTGCTCTATGGTATCCGTCCCGACCAAGCTCAAAGTGTGCAGCAACTGTATCAAGGTTATGCCTTTTGAGGTTTGGCAAAGCAAAGCGCGCCATCTGCATAGTGCAAATCATGTTCCCATCAAACTCTTCGCCTGTTGCTTGCGAGTACCACGACTGCAGGAAGCTGGCATCAAACTTAACATTGTGACCGACAATCGTGTCGCCGCCTAGCCACTGAACAAAGTCAACAATGACCTTTTCGAGCTGTGGCTCACCAGCGAGCATACCATCTGTTATGCCAGTAAGCTCAACAATTCTTTCTGGCAGCAAGTATGGGCATGCGATCAGCTGCGAGAACTCCCCAACCTGCCTATTGTCTCGATATCTGACTGCCCCGATTTCAATTATTCTATCTTCAAACGGATTTAACCCTGTTGTCTCAACATCTAGCACGACGAAATTGCTAGGCAAACTCTCAGACATATGGCAGCCCTTTCTAAAACGGCACTATGAAATCAAATGGCACTGCGTACCAAATGACCTTTCCTCTAATTTCTATATTGCTGCAATCTTCATCTCTGCATTTATGTATCTCTGACTCATGTGTAGGATCAGTGCTGTCAGGCAATAGTTCTATACCATTAGCAAGCAGCTTGATATGCTTAATCGTGCCATTGTGACCATCTGTACATACCACAGCAATATCTCCAGCTTCCACAGTAGAGCCAAAGTCCACAAGTGCCAGGGAGCCTTCAGGGAGCACCCTGTCCATGCTTGTTCCGTTAACTTTTACAAGTCGTGAATGCGGGTACCTTTCCATTATTTTAACGGGCACGGGATGAACGCTCTCTGTTTCTAGTTGGTCATGCGGGGTTTCGACCATTAGTGCGCAGCAAGTTCTTTGCGTGGCCTGCCAGCTTTGCGTGCAGATTGTCTGAGTACCTCAACATCAGAGCGGCTATGAAAATAATCTCTGCCCTGCTGCCTAGCAGACAGCTTGTCTGAGTCACGTAGCTGTGCAACACGTTGCTTGCTTACACTTAATAGCTCCATGACCTCCTTTGTTGTCAGATCATAGTCTGCCATTGAGTCAACCTCCGTTGAGATAATGGCGTAAGTGTCACCTTCTCGAAGTTCAATATTGAGGTCACTTGCAGGTGGCTTTTCTTCATCGTGAGCATAGTCTAAAAAGTATGTCTCAAGTGCATCAGAGGCCATAAAAAGTGCCTCGTTCATATCTTTTCCTTGCGTGACTAAGTCAAGTTGCGGAAACTCTGCTACAAATCCATGCTCGTCCCTATAGATGCGTGCTGCGTATGTCATGCGCTCTTTCATTATTTAATCCTCTCCAGTTCTAAGACCTTCTCTGAGATATGTCCAAAGGTTTAGGGTGGCTATTGCCACCCTGCCTTCTTTGCGATATTTCTGTAGACTGCTGGGTAGACAGTTCCTTTGGGTACGATGGTCATTCCTAGTCCTCTCTTCCTGAACTTTCTGTGAGAACCTTTTCCTTGCCCTTTGACCTCTTCCCAGCCGTCTCTTTCTAGTCGTCTTACTATTTCGCGGTCTGTGTAAGTTCCCATTCCCTCCTCCGTTCTACATATATATTATAGACCATAGTCTAGTATTATGTCAACACATTTAATAAAAAGTTTGAGAAGTTGTGTCGGGAATGGGTCGAAACGAAAATGACCTGCGAAAACCGCAGGTCACAGGGCTGTTTATGGCGGAGGGGGTGGGATTCGAACCCACGAACGGGGTAAACCGTTGCTGGTTTTCAAGACCAGTGCATTCAGCCGGACTCTGCCACCCCTCCAAGCGACGTACAAGGATAACATAAAGTCATAAAAGTATGTAAGCTATTCTATGCGGGAGAGTTGACTGCTGCAACAAACGTCTTTGTGAGTTTGCTGCAGCAGTCAATTTTTCTAGAGGAGCGTGCTTATCTTGCTAGCCAATCTTTCTTTTTGGCAAAAGCTGCCTTCTCAGTGAAACACTTACGGCTAGTAGGAAAAAGAGACTAGTAAGCATGAGTATTGCGTAGAAGAAGGCGCTGGCTTCGTCTCCTGTTACTGGCCCTGAGGGTGGTGCAGACTGTCCTGGCATTGGAGTATCTGCTGGTTCTCGCTCTGAGGTAGTCTCATTAGGTTCGACTTCTTGTTCAGAAGTAGTCTCATTAGGATCTGTCTTATCCTCAGGCGTGCTTTCGTTTGGAGTTGACTTGGGAGGATCTGTCTCAAAGGGTTGGCCTGGAGGATCTTCGCCCGGTTCATTTGGTGTACCTGGCTCATTTGGCTCAGGTGTTGGGGCAGCAGTAAGCGACCATGCCCACTCAGTTTTTGTAGTCTCTACAGATATTTCACTGTAAGAGAAATTTTCTAGTGAGAATTTTTGCTCTGGCTGCAGGAACTCTTTCCATGACCAGTGCTCCTCCATTTCTTCAGCGTACTTTTTCGAATAAGAGAATATCTCTAGGTTAAATACCGGCACAGTTTCTTCAACATACTTATTCCAGGTAAAGTTGTTTGACGCAAGTCTTGTTACCGTCATATACACGGTACCAGTATTGCCTGCTGTGGGGATACGGTGTGCAGGATTGCTAACCCACCTGTTGTAGTCTGTGATTTTGCCTTCGAAAGTAAGCGAAGAGCCTACTGTAATTCCGTTTAAGATTGAGGTAGATATGTTATTAAAGCCTGCTGGTACAGCCCATCCAGATATATAGCTAGCCGTCCCATTTCCGTTATTGAAAGGATCAGTGTCCCCGGGCAAAAAATTCTTTCGAGTATCTACATGTACAAGCCCCCAGCTATACCCGCGAGCAGTATAAGGAATGGCATTGAGGTAACTATCCATATACTGGTCACCAATCAGAGCAGTAGGCAAGCCTGTTACCGTATCTAGCATAAGCTGCTTTGTGTAATTGCTACCAATGTCGTCTGGTAGTTGATTAGCGAAAGGCAGGGCATATTCATCGCTGTTGTAATTTCCCGTAGTGGTATATGAATCGAAGTAGCTTTTGCCCGTGGGTACAAGGGTGCTTGATAGATGGGTGTTGTTGAAATCAACGAGTGATTTATCGCTTGTTGCAAAGTAAAGCGTTGTAACATTGTCCTCATCTACTATTGCCTCGACAAATGCCTTGTGGCTTGAAAGTTCGGCAGGAATTTCTGCAGGACTATTGCCATGGCTAACCAGACCCCAGGGAGTTTTAGAGCTGTCATAAGACAGTTCGTTTACTAGATAGTCTTGCCACTGGCTTCCTATTAAGAAATAGTTATCTTTAACATTGTGGCTGTAGTTATCACCTATTCCTTCGGGAAGCAGTGATTTTAGATGGACAACGTGTGAATCGTTCTCTAGACCTTTTGTCTCAAATCCTGCATGAGTGAAATTGCCTGTGCCCACTTCTGTCTCAGTGAGGTTTGCTGCATTCCAATCGACATGGTCCTTATTATCCGTTTTGAAAAAGACTTCTGCTGACAGTCCATCTGAACTAATTTGATACGAGTTAAACGCTGGGTTGTTCAAATATTGCGAGACGAACTCTGGCGGATCGTGCGCAAGAGCTGTGACTCCTGAAGATAGTGCAAGTAGGATGGCTACGGCAAAAAACAGAACATATTTCTTAGACTTCATGGTGGCGGTCCTCCCTCATTGTGCGTGATTTGTGCAGCATAGCTCAATATTTTCTTCACAAATTCAACAATTAATTACACATAGTGTACACTACTTTTCCAAATTTGCAAACAAAATATCCACATTTCATCAACTTTTTTCACATAATAGCTATAACGATAGGTCGCAGTAAAAGAGGCAGTATGGTTAAATACATACTTTACATATGTCATGACACGTGTAAAATATAGAAGATGAAAACACGAAAGAGAGGATTGGCTTGTGCTGGGTGTTAACTTAGTGTTTGCGGGGTTTGCGTTGACCTTAAACGGGGTGTCTTATCTGATGCCTGTCGACAATAAGGTAAAAGGTGTCGTTAACCTTTCAGTAGGCTTAATTATTGCCATCAATGCTGTAATTCAGACGACACTTGCCAGCGATCATATATCCTTTGGATTTGCCGCAGCAATGTGGATGTTTGCTTTAAATTATTTTATTATTGCAGCTCATATTTTTTTCAACAGCGAAAATTGGAAGGCTTTTGGCTTATTTAGCCTCTTTGCGTCAACTGTCTCTTTCACCTTTGCAGGGGACACCTTCTTTAGCGGTGGCCCTACAGTGATGGTTTACCTCTGGCTGATGTGGGCGTGCTTGTGGCTACAGAGCTTTGGGGCGCTACTATTAGACAGCAAGCCTGTTGATAAGCTAAGTCCTTACATCCTTATCACAAATGGTATAGCCAGTACGTTTGTGCCAGGCTTACTGATATTGCTAGGCATAATACTGTAGCTTCCATTGCAGCCACGACACTAGTGTGACCTTAAAGGTAGACTGACAGAAGGGATTAGCAATGTATAGAGTGTTGATTGTAGTAGATATGCAGAATGACTTTATTGACGGAACACTAGGAACGCCTGAAGCTGTTGCTATTGTAGATAAGGTCTCAGGTCGCATAACCACCTCTCAAGATGAGCTCATTTTATTCACCAGAGATACTCACGGTGCGGATTACCTTGATACTCCCGAAGGAAAAAAGCTCCCCGTAGTTCACTGTGTGGAAGGAACAGATGGCTGGCAAATCAATGATGTTGTCATGGATGCCTGGCGCAACAATACCAACACAAGGATAGTGGACATACTCCCCAACAATACTTTCGATAAACCTGTTTTCGGCAGTGTAGACTTAGTTAATTTCCTGGCGGAGTACGCCCAGAACATCAGCGAAATAGAAATTTTGGGACTATGTACTGACATTTGCGTTGTGTCCAATGCCTTAATGATCAAGAACACCTTGCCAGATATTGAAGTTGCTGTGAACGCAGCCTGTTGTGCAGGGGTTAGTCCCCAAAGCCATCAAGAGGCGCTAAACACTATGCAGATGTGTCAGATTACGATACTCAATTAGGGCCTACTCATGAGTGCAGCACTTCGCAGGGAACGGATTTTAGATATCATCAGGGGCAGTTGCCATGATGGCGCCCCTGTCAGTGCGTCAAAGCTTGCAGCAGACTTAGAGGTAAGTCGTCAGGTTATCGTGGGAGACGTTGCCCTGCTCCGTGCACAAGGACATGACATTGTTGCGACAGCGCGGGGCTACATGATGACGCAGCTTGTTCAGGCAGGTCATTTTGTGGCTAAAGTTGCCTGCTGCCATGATTCGCACGAGGCACAGGCAGAGCTTTGTACTGTGGTAGACCTCGGGGCAACAGTTATTAATGTCATCGTCGAGCACGAACTATATGGTGAGATCATAGGGCGGCTAAATTTAGGGAGCCGGGATGACGTGGAACAATTTGTTACCCAGTGTGAACATTCTAATATGAAGCTGCTTTCAGAATTATCAGGGGGAGTACACCTGCATACACTTGCTTGCCGCGATAAAGCTCACTTTGATCAAGTGCAGCAGGTATTGCAGGCAAAGGGATATCTACTTGTAGAGTAGTTCTATAGGGATCACCTCGCTTTTGAAGCCAGTCCTTTCGTGGCCACGCAGATTTTGGCAGAGTGGCCACACCTCATTTTCAGGGCACAAACACACAGACAGAGCTATCCGCGCGACCGCTTGCTGATAAAATAAATAAGAATAATAATCATTATCATTATTGTGATACTATATTAGCCAGATAGAGCTTTCAAATTTTCAGTAGAGCGCTGGATGGAAGGGAAGAGCAATGAAGTACTTTAAATCTTTTAAAGCTACAAAAGCTACTGCTGGCACTACAGAAACTTCTACTAGGATGATGAAGGCTGCCAAAGATGTCACCCTAGATCATTCGAACGATGAAGCTTCGATTGTTCAGAAATTGGGTGCCCTGCTTTTATTTGCAACAGCAGCATGGAGCATCTATGTCAATATCGATAGCTTTGGTACCTTTCTGGTGATGTTCAATGAAATGTTTGTGACTCACTCCAAAGTTTTGTCAGGAGACTACCTAGTGGCATCCTTTGTCTTAGGATTTGGTGCAGTACCCCTCTTTGTGCTGGGAGTGCTCTTGCGCAGAGGCGCTTCTGGTGGAAGCGCTCTTAAATGGGGGGTCATTGGACTACTTACCTCAGTGCTAGCAGCTATCTTTTGGCTTGTAGTAATCATAATGATTTCGGTGGGAATAGCACTTAGCCCGTTTTAATAGGCAAGTAGCACTTCTTAAATTAGACACTTCCCCCAATGTAGTGGTTTTCGTTGTCGGCTGTCATTGCTCAGGGCATGCAGGCAGCGAAAACCACTAATTCATTCTTAACGCAGCACAGTAGTGCAGTGACGGCGAAGTTAACCGACTGCTAAACTTATCTTCATGACTAAACGATTTCGTCTTCTATTTTTCTTAATTGGCATCTTTACTGCTCTTGCAGTGATTGCAGGTGGCGGATTCCTTGCCCATATCTATCTTGAGGCGCAGGAGCAGATTCGTTATGAAGAAGCGCTCGCTAGGCAGCGAATCGTTGCCCGAGTACTTGAATCTTTCACCATAAAAGAGCCATGGCTTTTGCCGGTGATTGATATTCCCTCAGATATTACTCCCGCTACGACTACTTTTAGATTTATAGGGCAGGAACACTCTATTCAAGCAGAAGCTAACTTGCGAATTTATTACGGAGCAAAAAAGGCTGACCGAACAGAACTCTGGGAATACTCGTGGTGGCAAAACAGCAATTTCGATGTGGATGAAGAATACTACAACACTCTTACTTTTGAGCCACAGATGGATCATGCTATTGAAAGCGTGCTGGTTCAACTGCGCGAAATTCGTGATGAGCGCGATTTAAGTAATGATGAATATATAGAATTGATAGTTAAATACGTCCAATCCATGCCCTATTGCGAAGAGCACGGGACGCCCTATCTTGACCGTCCTGTTGGTTGTCCGCGCACGCCTATACAGACGCTGGTTGACGGTACAGGGGATTGCGATGAAACGAGCATGCTTTTGGCAGCATTGCTTCACAGGGAGGGTTTTCCCGTCTCGCTACTTTTCTTTGAAGAAGAACGACATATTGCCATAGGTTTGCGCATCGATGGCGAAGGCTTCGAGGGAACAGGGTATGCTTTCGTAGAGACCACATCCCTTGTCTACATTTCAGAGGTGCCTGAAGTTTTCGCGGGTGATATCGTATTGGAATCTATGCCAATTGTGCTGTCAATGGGAAAAGAGATTGAAAACCCCATGCCTTATTTTTCCGCAGAAGCTTTAGATGAAATTACGCGAATTATCGATGTTCGCGATCGTGCAGAGGCCGCTGCTGATAGACGCTTTCGCCACATTCAAAGAACACCGATGAGCTTAGCAGAATTCAATCGACAGCGAGCAATGTATGAGGCCTGTTTCGTACCCTTGAATCGATTTCTTGATGTGGAGCCTTGTCCGCGCGGCAGCATAAATACCACCTTCATGGATCGTGTAGAAGCTATTGAGTGGATTGACCGAAATGCTTGGTGGGAGTAAATTTTATGATTGATCAACTTCTTGCACAAAATAGGCAGAGGAGGGGGAGTTTGTCCATTACCGGCAAAAATACTATCTTGATACTGCTTGCCACACTTGCCTTAGTACTGAGCATGGGGTTTTTAACAGGCTGTGCCCTGCTTGACCAACTAGCCCAACCTGAGCCTGTGGACAGTAACCCCGTTCAAGCTTTTCTTGATGAGCATTACGAGGCTCTAGAAGAGGCAGCACAGGAACATGTAATGATACTTGGTTCTGATTCAACAGTGCGCTTCGAGGCGGGAGATAGGGAGTTATTCCATACCTATACTTTTGGCCCTGGACCCACCGTAGACGAGCTAGGAGAATTCACCCTTGCTTTCCTCGAGCTGCCTGATAACAGAGATATGTATGAGTCTTTAGCAGGAAGGCTGGCTAACTTCATGGAAATTGACGCCCTTGCCATCACTATTGCGTACTACGACAACGAAGGCAACTACATTGCCTCTGAAAGCTTCCACAGCAGATAATCAATAAAGTTGCGCTTCTGAGCTAAGGGAGCAAGTCTTTAATATAGTTTTCTTTGGCAGAGTATATTCGCATGATTTTGATATACGATTCGACATCTGCTCTTTGGATGGTTTTTGCAATATTCTCATGTCCAACCAATATATGATTGTCCAAAAATTAGACGATCATATATTGCTTGGACAAATGCGTAAACTTTGCACATTTGAACTAAAACTCTTTTCAAGCTTGAATAATTTCTGCATAGTGGATTGTTGTGTATTTTTTGCTACTAACTTCGTGCTAATTGTGGTGACATAGCTTGATACACACCTCGTCCTTAGTTGTAAGCGTTGGTAAGTCATTTGTACGGCTATTGGTGGGCACTTCACTGTGCGAAGAGAAAAAAGAATGTGAGGTTACGTGTGGACGTAAAATCAAACGACAAATCAAAATTAACTAAGCGATTTTTCAAAATAGCTGCTGTTATAACAGTGGTAGCTATTGTTGCCGCAATTAGTATTTCACCTGCTTTTGCTGCTACAGGAGTGGGAGGGGGCATTATTCAATGGGCCCAAGGACTGTTTTCAAATAGTAGAGCAGTAGAGACACAAGCACCTATGACCCTTGAAGAAGGTGTTGAGGCTTTGAGCAGCAGCACAGGACTTAGGGTTGTGGAGTTTGCAGCTGGAGGCAATCACTCACTAGCTATACTTAGTAACGGTACACTGTGGGCTTGGGGAAGTGGAGCAAATGGCCAACTCGGTCTTGACTCTACAGCCAATGCTTTAGTGCCCACTCAAGTACCTACACCTGCTACGGCAGCACCAGGAACTACCTGGGATAGTGTTGCAATAGGAAACACTCACTCACTAGCTATACTTAGTAACGGTACACTGTGGGCTTGGGGAGGTGGAGCAAATGGCCAACTCGGACTTGACTCCACAGCTAATGTTCACGTGCCTACTCAAGTAGGAGATCTCACTAGCTGGAATAGTATTGCGACAGGAAACGCTCACTCTCTAGCTACAAAAATTGATGGTACTTTGTGGGCTTGGGGACATGGAGGAAGTGGCCAACATGGCCTAAATTCTACAGCTCATGTTCACATACCTACTCAGGTGGGTACCGATGACGATTGGGATAGCATCTCAGGAGGAGGCAATTACTCTCTAGCTACAAAAATTAACGGTACTTTGTGGGCTTGGGGAAGTGGGGCCGACGGTATCCTTGGTCTTGACTCCACAGCTAATGTTCACGTGCCTACTCAAGTAGGAGATCTTACTGGCTGGGATAGTATCTCAGGAGGTGCCAATCATTCACTGGCTATACGTAGTGACGGTACTTTGTGGGCTTGGGGACGTGGGTCAAGTGGCCAACTTGGTCTTGACGATACAACTCGACGCTTAGTGCCTACTCAAGTAGGAGATCTCACTACTTGGGATAGTATTGCAACAGGACTTGATTCCTCTTTGGCTACAAAAACCGATGGCACTTTGTGGGCTTGGGGAAATGGAGATTTTGGTCGAACAGGTCTTGGCTCCTTTGCTAATGTTCACGTGCCTACTCAAGTAGGAAATCTCACTACCTGGGATAGTATCTCAACAAGAAGCTCTCACACGCTTGCTACAAGAACTGACGGCACTCTCTGGGTTTGGGGATGGGGATCAAGTGGCCAAACTGGTCTAAACTCCACAGCAAATGCTACAACACCCACCCTTGTTCACGCACGCGCAACTGCCAACACACCAGCAAACAATGCAATAAACGTATCACTTGATACCAATACCATAAGCATCACCTTTAACAGACCTATGGCTGCTGTTGGAAACATCACTATAGATCAAGGTGCAAGCATAGATGTTGCAGCAGGTAGCTGGAATGCTGCACGCACTGTCTTTACCGCACCTCTAACATTGGTCGTAGGAGACACACTCCATACGGTAACGGTAGAAAACTCTAATGGTGCACCAGGTTCAACAGCTTCAAATGCAGGCCCTGGAAACTTCCCAAGTTATCACTGGTGGACACCACATACCTTCAGCTTCACCACTGAGCCTGGCATAGCACCCCTAACTGTTGTAGAAGTATTCCCAGGAGGAAATCGCGTATCAGTGGAAACAGACTATATGTCAATAGTCTTTGACGCTCCCGTAAATACAACAAATCTAGGAACAGTTACCCTAAACGGAGAAACACTCAACGTAAGTAATGCTACCTGGAGTGGAGATAACACCATTCTTACTATTCCTCTTCCTGAACTGGACTACTCAACAGGATACACAGTAGTAATAGATGGCTTTAGAACTACTGAGGGCGGAGTTATGACTAATCCTCATACTCACAACTTCAGAACAGAGCCAGAGCCTCAAAGTGGTCTCTTCACTAAAGTGTTAGAGCTTCCTCTAGGTACTACCGTACCGAGTCCAGAGTTTAGCTTTAACTTTGTACCGGTGGTGCAAAGACTAAACAATGAGAGCCCAGCAATATACTCTGAAGCAGTAGATAGATTTGAAGATCTTGTAACAAGTCCTCAAAGTATCAGGCTAGATGCAAGAGATGCTACAAGCATAAACCTTGATACTCTTCGAGTGACAGGAGAACTTGACTTGTGGAATCTACTTAACACTACAGATTTTTCAAGCGCTGGAGTCTTTGTTTGGAATGTATATGAAGTAGAAGGGTCTTCAAATACAGAGTCTCCCTCACATATGTCTTATGACCCTAATCGTTTTCAAGTAAGAGTATGGGTAGATCAAGATGGTATTGAGTTTATTGCCATACACTCTCTTGCCTATGACGAAGCAACAAGTACTTGGATAGTAGACGACAAGCTAGAAGAAGGTATTACCTTTAATAACTTCTACAGAAGAGATGTTGAAAGAACACCAGAAGAAGCAGCACTTGAAGTTTCAAAAGAAGTTACAGGACAGTTTGCTAACCTAAATACTCCCTTTAGTTTTAGACTTGATTTGATAGCTCACTCTCTTGCACCAATAGACTTTAGTGAACTAGAGGCATTTATCTATACAGGAAACACGAGAGGTGTAGCCGTAGAGATAAACTCAAACGGTCTAGGTACTACTTTTACACTTCTAGACAATCAAAGACTCGTTATCCCAACGCTTCCTGCAGGAACTACTTTCTCTGTAGCAGAGCTAGCAACTGCTGGATTTAGTCCTTCAGTTACCGTGAGATCAGGTGGAGAGGTAGTATTTGAACAAATCTCTGAAGAGGCAATAGATCTTTTAACAGGTACTCACTTGGTAAGAGATAGCGGAAGAAATGCTGCTGACTTTATAAATGAGTATAGATTTGTACCCCCTACAGGACTTTCCCTCATGAACTCGGTGCCACTAGTACTTGTAGGAGCACTAGTGAATCGCCCCGACTTTTCTGGACGGTTTTACATCTCACGATTTAGCTTCCTTTCGGAAGTCTTCTCCTGTAGCATACCATAGCTGCTCTACCTCGCTTGGCGTTTGCCAGTCACAATATT
>Ga0123355_10002381_pt1 | contig 26590 bp, 28 predicted proteins | sample TergutEmb28metaG_3_FD_89872 | JGI IMG/M metagenome (GOLD analysis project Ga0123355, IMG submission 89872) | Embiratermes neotenicus P1 segment gut microbial communities from Petit-Saut dam, French Guiana - Emb289 P1 | ecosystem: Host-associated > Arthropoda: Insects > Digestive system > Gut ... | reverse complement strand
TCCTATGCCTATGCCACTAACAACTGATGTGTGGATAGTACTTGACGCAAGCACTGCAACAGCACTCAGTGGTACCTATCAAGGCTTTAGTTTCCCCAGAGGTGGCGGAAGTGGCGGACCTGGAGTGGACAGGACGATTCTCGCTGCCCTCATTGCGCAGTCAGAATTGGCAGTCGCTTCTAATGACTACACGCAGTCGTCCACTGATGTGTTAGATGCAACGCTAACTGTAGTCCGTGCGACCTATAACAACACGAACGCCACTCAGACAGATATCAACATGGCATATCTTGAGTTGCTACAAGCATACAATGCCTTAGTGTTGCGTCCGACCACGCCACCCGAACCACCTACTGAGGGTCGCTTCTATCTGGTCAATATCTCTGCCAGAATGAGTGGAGACACCACACGTCTATCTTCAATGAATGACTTTTTCCACCCCAGAGCAGTGGTGGAAATGAGAGATGATGGCAATCGTGTACACTTCTTCCAGACAGAAAATCTTGGTCTTGCTTCAGACTACACTTTTGACAATGTGCAAAGCGATAACAATGCTAGTGCGCGCGCGAATCTGATTCTTGCCATGCGACATGCCAGAAATACTGCAGATACCGCTGAAGTTATTACGGTGGGATGGTCTGACACATCAAGAACACTCATGGTAGGAATGACGGTTACTCCTGTCGGATTTGCACCGATGAACAATGATGCTCGCATGATGCTTGACCTTTCGACTTCTACCAGACTGACAGGCTCGACCTATATGGGCTTTGACTTTAACGTCACAGGCGGACAACAGCCTACCCCTGCAGATAAAACTGCCCTGCAGGCCCAGATTGCAAGTGCGGAACGTGTGAATCAGGCAAACTTTACCGCACAGTCGCTTGATCCCTTTAGAGCGGCACTGGCTCATGCGCGTACAGTGAACAATAACGAAAATGCTACACAGGCTGCGGTTAATGCGGCACGTGACGATTTGCGTCAAGCGCAAAATGCACTCGTGCGTCGTCCTACGACACCGCCACCTGCGACTACTAATGATGGACAGTTCTATCTGATGAACATCTCGGTGCGTCGCAGTGACAATACGCGCCTACTGTCATCAATGGATGCTTACTTCCACAGTCGTGCAGTTGTGGAGGTGCGTGGCAACAGTCATCTAGTACACTTCTTCCAAACTACGAATCTGGGAATTGCTTCGAATTACACCTTTGACAGGACGCAAAGCGACAACAATAATACGGCACGCGCAAATATCGTACCTGCGCATCGCCACATTAGGAACAGCGCAGGCAACGCTGAGGTCATCACGGTGAGTTGGCGCAATACCGCAAGAACCTTGATGGTTGGTATTGATATTGCTCCTCCTGGTATGGCGCCGATGACTCAAGATGCTCGTTTGATGCTTGATCCAACAACAGCAACCAGGCTGACTACTTCAACCTACAGAGGTTTTAATTTCTCTGCACCAACTGACGTTGATTCAGGTGGACAGATAGCTGTTAATAGAACAGCACTTGGACAGCTGATTGATCGTGCTGATCGTGTGAATCATGCGAACTTTACTGTGTTGTCGATAAGCGCACTAACAGAATCGCTTGGTCGTGCTCGTACGGTATATAACAACGCAAGTGCGTCACAAGCTGCAGTGAATAGAGCCTATGGCGATTTGCGCCAGGCCTATGACGGGCTGGTTCGTCTATCTGCAGATACCGTAGACGTTACCGAGATGACTGACGGACGCTACACAGTACGCGTGGACTTTTGGCATGCGACCAACAATGCGCCATCAATGGCAAATGGAGCACTGAATAATCGCGCAGTCATTAATGTGCATGATGGCAATATGACAATGTCGATTGCGACAAATCCCTTGCAGGTGGGCAATGTTGTAACGAATCTGGGCACACTCAGCGTTAATGGCCGTACTGCTAATGTGCTTGCACGCAATCTGCCAGGTGGCAGACCCAGTTCGTTTAGCTTCCCATTACCCAACAGGAATGCATGGCATCCAGTGAGGCTGTGGATGAGTCCTGAGGTTGGTGTGATGCCTAATGCTGGTCAGAACCTGCCAGCCAGATTACGCATTAGCTGGGATACCCTGCAGCGCGTTGATGGCGCACAGCTATCTGGCAGTACCGCTATTGTTGTTGCAGAAATGCCTGACGTTGAAGATGTCGAGCGTACCGCAGAACTTGCTGAAGAAGAAGCACCAGAACCCGTCTTTGGAATTGCTGAAGCGTATGGTGCTGAACTTGACGCTGAAGCTCGTGCAGCAGAAGACAGAATAGCGCAGACACTTGCATCCGTGCCTTGGTTTGCCTGGCCTGCGATTGCTTTGGGTATAATTGGTGCGATTGCAGCTGGCTGGCTGCTCTATACCAAGAGAATCGTACCAAGGAGGAGTTCAAGTGGAGTTGGTGAAGAATAGCAGCGTTCTTACACGCTTTAGTACTTACATAATCTTTGCAGCAGTAATGGGGGCACTACTTGCCCCCGCTGCTCCTTTCCTTTCTGTGGCAGGTGCTGCCGAGCAACAAGATATGCAGGCAGTTCCATCCTATGTGAATCCGATAAGTGGCGTGATCGAAGACTCAGGACAAAATCCTGGCTTAGGTCAGGGTATGAGCGAAAACTTGATTATGGATACCCCTGCGACACTGCTGGTCGATTCAGAGGGTAGTGTATTCTTTACCTTTCGCATTGGACTAGTAGAGGAATCTGCCGACCTTGCCATTGAACTGCTTGATGCAGATGGTCAGGCTATCCAAACGCTTCCTTATAGCATTGTCGAAGATTTGCCCGAGGACAATATGCGAGACATTCGCATTATGATTCCTGATGGGGATCGTGACCCTACTTTACGCATCTCACTGGTGTCCATTCCTATGGGACGTGAAGTAATCTGCTTTGCAACCTTTGCACCTGCAGGCGAAGCGGTCGAAGTCCCTGTTGCTGAAGGCCTGGGCAATGCAGACGACGATGCAATCGTTATAGCCGAGGCACCTGACGAGATTGTGGGCATAGATGACGAAGACCGCGGACAAGTCTTGCTATTCTTGGGCATTGCAGGCGGAATTCTGCTTGTCATGGGTGCTATTGCTGGCGTGATGATGTTTCTGCGCAAAAAGAATGCTGACGAGGGCAGCTAGAGCACAGACGATGTCCATGATTATTTGGCAGAGGAGGAAGTCCATGTTTGGACGTACTCTGTCACTATATGCTTTGTAGTAGATGCCGTGCTTGCCTTAGGGGGAGTGCGGTATCCTAGTATTCTATGCAGTTTGTGAAGCGATATAAAAGTTTGATTTTATTGATTCTGGCAGGATTGGTCTTTCTGGGGCTGATACTGGCAGCGCCTCATGTTTTGGTTGATCAATTTCCGCAGGGTCACGATGGTCCCAGAGTAGTTACTGGGCATGAGCGTGTTGTTGCGAGTTCACGTGCTGTTGCCGAGATTATGGACAGGCTTGAGGTTGACGTTGTGGGTGTTCCTCAAAGTGAGCTTGAGGCCTCTGAACGTTTTGCTGGTGCTGCCAACATTGGCGCATCGATGAATCCCGACATGGAGATTATTCGTGCCTTGCAGCCTGATTGGGTTTTTAGTCCGCGCACGCTTGAGAGCAGTCTGCGCCCTAGCTTTGAAGCTGCACGCATTGATGTAGCTTTTTTGAATCTGCGCAGCATTGATCATATGTATGAAGCGATTGATCAGTTGGGTCCGCTGCTTGCACGCGAGGAGCAGTCCCAGATGTTGGTACGTGAACATGATGTCTTTAGGACAGATGTGCAAGAAGAGCTTGAGCGTGACGAGCCGCTGCGCGTGCTGATTTTGATGGGCTTGCCTGGATCGTATTTAGTTGCGACTCCGAATTCTTACATAGGGTCATTGGTTGCCATGACAGGTGCAGAAAATGTTTATGCTGATGAATCGGCAGAGTTTATTTCTGTGAATACAGAGGATATGCTGACCAGACAGCCTGACGTTATTTTACGTGCGGCACATGCGCTGCCTCAGGATGTGCTGGACATGTTTGATGAGGAGTTTCGCGACAACGATATCTGGAGCCACTTTGATGCGGTGCGTGCGGGCAATGTCTTTGACTTGCCGCATGCGCAGTTTGGCATGAGTGCGAATTTTGAATATCCTGCTGCGTTGGACACCCTTCGCCAAATCTATTCCCAAGTGCAATGACTGCAGCCTAGTAGATTCATGTAGTAATTTGTGCCCCAAAGGAGGGTCGTTAGGAAAATAGGGTGGGAGATTTTTCAGCAATCAAGGCTAAGAAGCATTGTGAAATTCGCAACTTGCAACAATCGTTACATAGTTTGAATATATAGCTATTTGAAATGGAACAAGAACGGTGATCTCTGTGCTAATATGAGGGAGTTAATTGTGTATTAATTGCGCATTAGACATGACGGCTTGCGCAAGCATGAGTTGCTAGGGAGGCATAGGTATGAATCTTAGAAAAGTGTCGTTGTCAACATTATTTGTGGTGCTCCTGATTGTGCCAACAGTATTGGGGGCTGTGCCTTTTGATGTGTACACTCCTGCGGGCACGGTGTCGCTTGCCGTTCCGGAAGCTCAGGCTCAGGCTCGCAATACTTCTAACAATCGCTTAAATGCGCTTCGTGTACCGACGAATCGTGCAAACTTTACAAATTCCTTTAGTGCTACTCGCCATACGTATACTATCAACCTTCGAGAAGACATTGCGAGTGTGCAGCTGCAGCCCACAAGGGGAAACAGTGGACAGTCCATACGACATCGGACAGATGTCCGTCGTGAGACGTGGCAGCCCTGGAGCAATGGAAATTGGTCTCGCTGGCGCACGGGCAGTTCTGCAAATAACCGAATAAGCGTTAACATAGGTCAAGGGCAAGAACGACGCGTTCGTATTGCTGTGCGTGACGCGAGAGGAAATGTGCGTACCTATACAGTTACGATAAGGCGTGCTTCTCCTAATGTTAATGCAGCATTTATTTATTCTGATCGAGGAACATTAACCCCACGGTTTAATCGAACTGTGACGAGCTATACCCTTAACCTTAGACACAATGAAGCTGCTCGACCAATTGAGATAGGGACAGTTCATGGCAATGCACAGGTACGGGCACGCCTGGGAACAAATACCTGGTCATCATGGGCTCGCAACTTTAGAATAGCGCGACCAAGTGTGGCACAGGGAGAGACACAAAGGGTGCAATTCCAGGTACGTGGGGCATGGTCAAACGTTGCTGCGTCTCCTACGCGTACGCGTATTTATACGGTTAATGTACGAAGAACAACAGCAAGGCAAGATGCTGTTGCTATGGCGCGAGAGTACCTACGCTTTGTTCCTCTGTCACGCCAGGGAGTAATCGAAATTTTGCGCGCCGAAGGGTTCTCTAATGCAGTTGCAACCTATGCTGCAGACAATATAAATGCTAACTGGAATACGCAGGCGACAAGAGCAGCCCAGTTGTATATAAATTGGTGGCCAGGTCTGTCGCGAATTGGCATGGTAGATATACTTGTGCACATAGATGGCTTCACAAGAGCCCAGGCAGAATTCGCAGTAAATTCGATAGGATTGACTGCGGTTCAGCAACCAGCTGCCTTGCCCCTTGGCGAGCTGATGGAATTGTCTGAGGCCTACCTTGTGCTGGAAGACTATCTAGCTGATCTTGACTATGAGGATCTGATTGAGGATATGCTGGCAGATCCTGATGCGATTCCGATTCTGCCATCAATAATTAGTGATGAGATATCTTTGGATGATCTAGAGTTCCCAAAATAGCTTTTGCCTAAGATATAGGCTTGACTGAAGTCTGTGTACATCCCTCCTGTGCTTGATTCGTGCGGGAGGGATGTTTTCTTTGTTGCGCTAAGGTGAAATTCAATTTAGACATGCCTGAAAGAGTAAATAGTGCAAGTAGAGTAGCGATCTGATTTCAGAGGTGGGTGTCTTTTCAGAGATCACTAGTAACCCTTGCATAGGGCAAAGGTTACTAGTAGCATTAAGATATGGAGGTTTGCAGTGCGACACATTTCTGAGAAAACATACAAAATATCCGATGCTGCCGTTGCTCTGGGAGTTTCGTCCGACACTATCCGACGTTGGGAAAAATTGGGTCTAATCAGGGCTAGGCGTGACGAAAAAAATCATCGCCTGTTCAATTTAAACGAGCTCGAACGTGTTCAGCGAAAAGTTAACGGTCAACACGATGAAAACAATTATCAAATTTTGAAATCAGGCGAGAGCTATGATGCTACCTGCATTGATCTGTTTGCGGGTGCGGGTGGAACTGCACTTGGGTTTCACAATGCAGGCTTTAAGCATTCGCTGCTTTCAGAAATTGACAAAAATGCAACCGAGACTCTCAGGCAAAATGCGAAATCCTATGGATACGATTGGAATATTGTTGAAGGTGATGTGGCAGATATAGATTTTTCTGGCATGACCGCAGATGTAGTCCAGGCAGGCTTTCCCTGTCAGGCATTTAGCTATGCTGGGAATAGCTTGGGATTTGAGGATACGCGAGGAACCCTATTCTTTGAATTTGCTCGAGCAATAAAAGAAGTTCAGCCAAAGATTGCTATTGGCGAGAACGTTCGTGGACTTCTTACGCATAACAATGGGCGCACTTTGCAGATCATGGTTTCAGTACTGGATGAACTTGGGTATGATACCGAGACCCGAGTGCTTCGTGCACAGTATTTTGATGTTCCTCAAAAGCGCGAGAGACTTATTTTGTTTGCGCATCGCAAAGATCTAAACTTGCCAATAATTTTTCCGCGCGAAAGGGATTACTTTGTTTCTCTTAGAGAGGCACTTACAGATTGCCCGCAATCACCAGGAATTTCGTACACGCAACGAAAGCATGAAATCATGAAATTGATTCCTGAGGGCGGATATTGGCGTGACTTGCCAGATAATTTGCAGCGTGACTATATGGGAGCAAGTTACTATTTGGGCGGAGGAAAGACGGGTATGGCAAGACGCCTTTCATGGAATCAGCCAAGCTTGACTTTGACCTGTAGTCCCGCACAAAAGCAGACAGAGAGATGCCATCCCAGTCAAACTCGTCCTCTGAATGTTCGTGAATATGCAAGAATTCAAACCTTTCCAGACGACTGGGAATTCTTTGGCTCCGTAGGAAACCAGTACAAGCAAATTGGGAATGCAGTTCCTGTAAATTTGGGCTACCATATCGGTAGGTGCGTGCTTGCATCTTTGGGCTATATCGATATAGATGATGATATGGATGTTGGTGCTTCAAGGGAGAAGGATTAGTAATGTGGGATATTGATTTTATTTCGCAAGAACAATTTGATGCACATGTTGAAACTGTAATAGAGGCCTATAGAGAAAACATAGCATCTGTCAGTGTAAAGGAATTTAATAAGAACAAGGTTGATTCCATTAAGTTAATGTTTGACAAGTATGTAAATGATGTGACTTGGGAGCATGTGATTAATAGTGAAATTTTAAGGCAGCGTGACAAGTCAAATAATAACATCATTGGAAGTTTTCACCAGCAAATCTTTAACTATATTGCTGATTGCTCAGTGCCTCCTCAAGGGTGGGATGTTATTTTTACTCCGCAAGGCAGGATCGAGATTCAAGACGGCTTGACTGTTTCCACTCTATTTGTGGAAATAAAGAATAAGCACAATACGCTAAATGCTGATTCGGGGAAAGCCCTGTACAAGAAAATGCAGGACAAGATACTTGCAGACGACGATTGTGCATGTCTACTTGTAGAGGCTATTGCTACGAAATCTCAAAACCGCAATTGGATAAAAACTATAGATGAGAAGAAAAAGAGTCACAATAGGATTCGACGCGTTAGTATTGACAAATTTTACGAAATAGTGACAGGCGACAAGAGAGCTTTCTTTCAGATTTGCGATGCCTTGCCTGCTGCAATTGGGCGCGTACTTGAGAATTCGCATATGACACCTAGCGCGAACGATACAGTCTTTAGCGAACTGCGCACCATTGCAGATGAGGGTGAAACTTCAATCGATGTGGCTCTTTACATGTTGGGGTTTGAGGGGTATTTGGGTTTTCCAGAATCACGAAGGAGCAGCTAATTTTGGACACGCTTTGCCAGAATATGCGCAAGTACAATGACTACAACCAGAACTAGACTAAGAGCAGTTGCTCATCTGGGCAAGAGCTTGTGGGAACTAGTCACCGCTAAGTAGTATCGTTACCCTACTTGTTGAAGCTGTAATCATATTAACTGCGGCATGGATGGCCTGCTTTTTTGCACGACTTGTAGTGGTTTCCTCAATAGGTTTTGATATCCCGCGACCTGTCCTTTTTCGAATGATTATAGTTGCGACAGTGATATATCTGTTGCAGAAAGTACCAGACTTTCTGTCGACCCTATTATGGTACAGTTCCGCAGTTTTGATTTTAGCTGCAGTAATTGCGGCAGCTTTGCACATTTTTTTGCACCTTGCGGCAGTAGCAATATTTCGCAAATATTGGGATGGAGAAGCAAAAGAAGGAAATGGTGCCCCCTAGGGAATTCGAATCCCTGATGCCGCCTTGAAAGGGCGGAGTCCTTGGCCGCTAGACTAAGGGGGCAGTTCCATAAGCATGCTACGTTTGTGGTGGTGGGCCGTATAGGGCTCGAACCTATGACCAACGGATTAAAAGTCCGCGACTCTACCAACTGAGTTAACGGCCCTTGCAGTGCAGTACCGCGAACTCTGGCATACATCACGATGGCCAAATGTAGCGATATTCTGGCGGGAGTAACGGGACTTGAACCCGCGGCCTCTGGCTTGACAGGCCAGCGCTCTAACCAAACTGAGCTATACCCCCACACAAGTCATGCCGCCATCAAACACAGCAACTTGCAATGATACCGATTTTTGCTGCTTCTGTCTAGTAAGTAGGGTAAGAAAAATAGGAAAGTGAGGATTTCGGAAATGTTTGGAACTGCATGGAGGCCAGAGAGAGTTTCCAGAACCAACCAGAACCTGCTAGAAGCATTCGAAAACCTTTCGAATTGATCAGGAACTTTTGGAAAGAAAGAGAGCCTCGCAGAAGCACTTTTGTGGGTTATTGTTAAGGTGTCAAAAAGTGAGTCATTGCTCTACACAGCACCAGCCCACAGTGCAGTGTCTCACACTAAGCTAAAGACCCCGCAGGGGTCTTTTTTCATGAAAAGGAGAAAACATGAACACGCAATATGTACACACGGGCAAACCAAACGTAGGCGGCGCAATCTTTACCGCACCTGCAGGAACAGAAGTCCCAACAGATGCTACGACACCCCTTGCAAATGTATTCATTGAACTGGGTTACGCGTCAGAAGACGGCATCACCAACAGCATTGAAACTGAAAACAATGCAGTAAACGCCTGGGGTGGCGATGAGGTTCTGAACGAAATCACCAGCAGAAGTGAGCAGTTCAGCTTCACACTAATCGAGACCAGCGTTGCGACTTTAAAAGAAGTCTATGGTGCAGAAAATGTACGCACAGATGCTGATGGTATTGCAGTCTTGCACAATGCGCGTGGATTGGCAGAGCGCGTCCATGTCTATGAGATTCTCATGGGTGCAGGACAGGTTAAGCGCATCGTTGTTCCTCGCGTAAAGACAACAGAGCTTGGTGACGTTGTCTACAATGGTTCAGATCCTGTTGGCTACGAGCTAACCCTAGCAGCCTTGCCAGATGCCATGGGCAACACTGCCTATGAATACATTGCTGAAGTTGTATCTGGTGATGTAGATGGCTAGCCCAGAGGAAGGCGCGCATGCACAGGCTGCTCAAAGTATGCCAAGCAGCAAAAGGCTTGTCACTATTACTTCGCATGGAATTACGGTACAGGTTGACCAAGACACCTTCAATGACCTTGAACTGTTCGATATGATCGATGAAATTCAGTCAGGTAATGTCTTTAAGATGCCAAAGCTGCTGCAGCGCATTTTTGATGATCAGTACGAAGCAGTTCTGGACGGACTGCGCGCAGAAAGTGGGATTGTTACTGCCGAGGTAGCATCAGAGTTTTTAGTTGAGGTGCTACAACAAGCAGTCCCAAACTCCTAAGGCTCTTAGTTTTTTATAAGGAGCACAATTCAAAACTAAGGGCAGACTTTCAACAGTACTATCAGCTAAACCTTGATGATATGTGTACTGGCTATACAGTGTTACATGCAGCGGATTTAGCGGCGAACTTGCCCAATGAGTCGCGCTGCATGTGCGCACTGGAACCTGTTCTTGAGTGGAGCAAGCAAGATCAGATGCTAGCAGAAGCAGTAAATATGTTGCGTCTGCTAGTGTGGGCACAATCAAAAGATGGTCAAAAGGGGCGCAGACGTCCAAAGATGATCGATCCCTTCAAATCTGCTTCACAGGCTGCACCACGCAGCAAGAAGAAAGGACTACCAGTTGACGAATATCGAACACAATTATCAAAGATAAGAAGGTCAGTAAAGTAGAAAGGATAACTTTCGAACAAAATATTGAAATAGGTCTTGTAATCAATACTAATGTTCTATATCATGGTTAGTCCAACACCAGCATGGTGCATCCTTCCCCGTGACACCGTGTCGGTGCTTATTAAGTGCCAGATTATGACGAGGTAAGGATTATTCAATGAACATTCAAGGCAGATTAAAAGCACATGCAAGTCTTCTACGTAAAATTCGGATCGTAGAACAGCAATCGGGGAAGCTTAGTGAGGGCTTGGTATTGCCTAGTACTACCGATCCTTCACGTGATTCAGTTCAGAGTGGCAAAGTGGATGATCCTTTGCCACTTAGACTGCATCAAGTAGAAGTACTGCGTAGCGAACTAGAAAAGCTTTACGCCTTGCGAGATCTAGAACATGATGAACTATGGAACATCACAGGATTGCTTTCAGACATCAATGAACTTTGCGTTGTGCGTTCATATTATTTCTGGCTGTGTGACCGTGAAGAAGTTGCCCAGCAGCTTTTTGGATGTAAAGATGACTTTCAGCAACGCCGTAAACACTATCTGGACAGAGTGAGCAAACATCATTCAGCAGCGATGGCAAAACTCAAAGAGGTTTAGGTGGCAAATAGTTGCAGTAAACTGCTTCTGTCAAAACAGGAGCAGTTTACTTGTTTAGACATTGGCTTAGATGCCCTGCATATGTTACAGTGCAGATGTAAAGTATCCGAAAATGCGTTTAAATCGAAAGAAGGATAGATTGTGGCTAAGAAATTATTGATATGTTTGCTTGCATTGATGCTTGCTGTAGCTCTTGTAGGCTGCGATGAGGTGGCAGATGATAGTGCCTATGAACCAGTAGTTCAGGATGCACCAGAAGATGCTGCGACAGAGGATGATTCTGCAGATAGTGATGGTACTACATTTGAAGATGGCGTGCTCACTACAGACAGAATGATTATTGAGATTACTGATTACAGAGTAATCCAGCCTGGAGACGATGGAAATGCATTTGGTGATGGACCAGTTATCGCCTTTTGGTATTCAGTAACAAATCTTACTGATGACAGTATGGATCCAACAACAGCGTGGATTATGACAATGACTGCCATCCAAGATAACGATCCTAATATGACCAGAGAGTTAAGTGTCGGGCTGCATCCTGATAGTGATCTTGTCGGCAACCAAATGGCAGACATCAAAGAGGGTGGGACTATCGAAAATGCGGTTGCATATGAGCTTGATGATGAAACAACTCCAATTGAGCTTGTTGCATCTGAAAATCTAGGCATTACGTCTATTGGCTCTATGACCTTTAGTCTGGACTAGCGACTGGCATTATACTTACGTAGCGAAATCGCTCCCTTGATATGAGGGAGCGATTTTCAATTGTGCGGCGTGCGTTTGATGCCTTACTCTAGCCGGAAACATTGCCTTGTAATAGGCTGATGATTGCAGCGTTTTGCTGAGCAAGCTGTTCGTTTTGGCGAATAATTTCTTCGTTTTGGCGAATAATAACCCAATTTTGTCTTGCGGTGATGCGACCAAAACCTAAGTATTTTCCAATGTTTGTTATGGCCCTATCTGATGAATATTGAGCTTTGGCAGCTTCTTCGATATCGGCAAAATTATGAACTCTGAGTTCAACATCAGAGTAATTTTTGAAGTTAAGTCCATACTTGTCAAGAAGTTTAGTAGTTGCTTCATCATGCATTGAGTGAGCCTCCTAATAGAGTAGAAATATTATTAGTTCACAGCATGTTTGACAGCTGGAACTTTGTCCATTCTACAGGCTTGCGGGTGTAATCGCAATTTAGCACATCATCAAGGGAGGCAGTATGAAGCAAAGAAGGAATTACAGCCAATTCAAAAGGAGATAGAAAATACTCAACAGCAATACACTTGAAGCAGCAATGATAAAGTCTATCTTTAAGCAGCAAAGTAATTGCAGCACGAACAGCTTGTCCGTGGCTAAGGGCAAGCCGCCCTAATATCGTCATAGACAGATTACAGATATAATTGATGCAGTTGAGCGAATTCAATCAATCAAGAGAAAGGGATTAGTAATGAATGAAAACATGCAAAACGTGCATACTGTACCGCAGCAAATGACTGCGTCAGAAGCGCTCACATCAACTACAGTACCTACTTCAGAAAATCCAAAGCAGCCGCTATATAAAAAATGGTGGATATATGTAATAGTTGTTTTTGGAGTGCTAATGTTGTGCGGACTTATTTCAATATGCATGATTATCGTACTGGCCGATATCGGCGATGAGGTCGTTAATGAACGACCTATTCTAATTGAAGAAAGCGCATTAGAGGAAGATGGACAGCTTGCTGCAGAAAGCAATGCCACAGAGTCTGACGACAATTTACAAATTGAGAATATTCAAGATGCGATGTATTACGCATTTGGCATGTTTGATCCAATTGAAGCTTCGGGCTCTGGTGATAGCATCGTTAGAGATTTGCCAGGTGGAATATTTGCGGTAATCGTAACTCATGATGGGACAAGAAACTTCGCGATCCATGGCATTGATGACAGGAATGACCAAGTTGAATTGCTGGTTAATGCTGTTGGCACGTATTCAGGAACAGTACTTGCTGGGGACAGGAATGACGATATTGTGGGTCTTTCAATTACAGCCGATGGTTCATGGACTATTACTGTTGTGCCAATAGGCAGCCTCCCAGAACTCGTATTAGGCGAAGATTACATTGGCGATCAAGTACGCATATGGCATGCCGAGGTAAACGATCTTAGCATTGTCCACAGCGGAGAGAGAAACTTTGCAGTAAGATCGATTAGTGCAAGAGGAACCGATTTGCTTGTGAATCAAATTGGTGATTATTCTGGGGTTGTTCTGGCACCTGCGGGATTCTGCGTTATAGAGGTTGTAGCTGATGGAACATGGTCAATATCAAGTACTGATTAATGTAGCCAGGAACTGTTCGTCACTTGCAGTGATTTAACATTGGGAAAATATAGTAGTTACGTGAAACCGCTCCCGCGAGGGGCGGTTCTCAATTGGACGTGAGAGTATGCTCAACATGAGCACCTTGCTAGTCGGAGGCATTGCCTTGTAATAGACTGATGATTTCTTCATTTTGATGAGCAAGCAGTTTACTATATCGGATGATTTCGTTGTTTTGGCGAGAGAGCAGCTCATTTTGACGGATAATAATCCAGTTTTGGTTCGAGGTGCGAATGTCAGAAAAAGAAGCGTTGAATTGTCCATACTTTGTAACCATTGCCAAATCTTGCATGTTGCGATGGTGAAGTTCTTCAGACGAGAGATCATCAAGGTTTAATCCGACTTGCTTAAGATGTTTGCCACTTTCACTAAAAATCATCAGAGCACTCTTTCTTAATTTGTCTGGAGATTTGCCAATTTCAAATTGCCTTCAGCAGGCAGGACTTTTATTTTAGGTATACAGGCATAAAGTTGCAAATTTCATTAAATCGATCTGGTAAAAATTGCCGGTTATTGTACGGATAATCGGCATAAGTATGAAAGGAGATAGACATGTTCAGAAATAACACACTTGAAGCAGCAACGATTAAGGTTGTTCCCGATATGAGCAATTTTGCTGTTGAAATGCGACTGCAATTAAGGGGTATTAATTTTGCGCCAATAGGAAGAGAGATAGGAGAAGAGATAGTACGCAACATGCAAAACGGGCTAGAAAGTTTGGATCTGCAAACAACAACGAATGACTGGATGAATTCTTTTGCAAATCTTATAACAGTTGGAACCTTCTTCAGAGATAAGGTAGTGGGGCCGTTAAATTTTTCACTTGGGAAAAAAGGAACGGGCTTCACGGCACTATTAGGCAAAATTCATCCTGTGACGGCTGCTATTACGGTACTTATTGGAGCGATTGCATGGCTGATAGAAAGAGCAATTGGATTTCGCAATATCTGGGAAGGACTCAAGTTTGTTTTTCAGCCAGTTGCAGACGCGATTCGTACTGTTACAGACTCAATTCGAATTGCCGTAGATGCTTTTTTTGAAAACGAGATGGTAATACGTCAGCTTAGAAGTACAGTTATAGATATCCTTGGTCCATTTGGATTGCTGCTTGACAGGCTTGGCACATTGGGACGAAGTAGTGATGCAGTTCAAACTGCTCAAGAAAGCCTCAAGCAAGCATACGATAGGCAGCGCGAAGCAATCGATCGGGTATATGAAGCAAGTCAAAATCTCGAGGAGGCGCAGCGCAGAGTCGAAGATTCTAGTCGTAGCGTCGTAATGGCAAATCGCAGTGTTGAGGATAGGTATGATGCTCTGCAAAGAGCGCTTGAGAATTACGAAGAGGGCTCACGAGAAGTTATACGAGCACAAGAAGACCTTGAATTTTCAATTCGTGACTATGAGCGAGCGCAAGAGCGCGCTACTCAAGCAACTGTTGATCAAAAAGAAGCTCAGCGCGAGTCGGTTATTGCGGCCCGTGAATCGACGCAGGCAACCAATGAAGTATCAGAGGCAAACAAGAACCTCAAGTTTACACAAAGTTCTCTGGAGGGAAAAACTGGCAGTGTCTGGAATATTATTAGATTTGTTATTACTGGCGCAGAGTCATCAATTGGTCGAAATACTGACAGTATTGGTAAGCGTTGCAGAGAGATGTGGAATGGTGTTCCAGAACAGACTGATGGAGCATGGAGTAGTGTAAATGGCATTGCTTTGGCTCGGCTATCGCCGCTGCCTGTGCAAATGACTGGAATTGGACTCAGGATTATTCAGGGCATGATTAGGGGCATGAGAAACCGCTTTTCTGATTTGCGAACTACTGCAGCAGAATTGGGGCGTATTATATCGAGCAGAGTCCAAGGAGTCTTAAAAATTAACTCACCGTCGCGTGTGTTTATGCAGATTGGTGAAAGTCTTTGCAGTGGCTTAATACAAGGCCTTAACAATGGAGCTGCTGATGTGATTAAAGCAGTATGCAATATAGCTGATGCGATTACTGATTCATTTGAAGCCTCTGCAACTGCGTCACTTGATGCACTGTATTCTGGTGCGAGTGCTGGTGTCGATGTTATTGGTGCTGGTGGTATGGGGCGTAATTTTCAGCTAGCTGGTACTGGTGCTACGGGTACAGGCAATACCTATATGACCTTTAACACGCCAGTGACGGGATACCATGAAGTACTTGCAGCTAACCGCAGTATGCAACGACAAGCAGCAAGAAGGAGGTAACATGTTTGATACAAAAATTTATGATCGATTATACGATCACTTTGGCAGTACAGATGAAGGTTGTCGGGATAATGACTATGAATCAGATAGTTCTGAAGTCAGCCAGCCACGTCCACTGCCAACTCATCCGCTTGAGCACAATCCTAATGCGCTCACGATTGACATTTCTGGACGCGTGCAAATTTCAAGTAGAGCGCACGCAGAAAATGTACTGATTTCCTATGATGGACTAGCTTCGCCACCTAGTGAACTTGCACATTTTGATCATGCAATTTTAGATGGTGGAGCTGTTAGTGGGTCTAGGGCACAGTCCAGGCGAATCACGCTAGATTTTGTGGCAAGCGTAGTGGACTATCCGCTGATTTCGTCCCTTTTCCCTTTGGGTAAAAAAGAAGTCATTACCGTTACGCGCGGTAATGTTACCAGAAAGATTGAGGGCTATAGGGATGGACCTATTGAGGTCACTGCACAGTCTGCATTTGCAACTCCTATTGTGTCAGTGTCCTTTCTGTGCCCAGATACTTACTTTAAGAATCATGTACAGATTAGCAGTGGGCTTAACAGTGTTACAGGTGGGCTTGACTATCCAATAGTTAGTTATCCTGTACATTACGGCATTATTGATGATGAAGGTTTCGCAGTCTTGCATAATGGCGGAGATTATCCTGCACCCTTTGTTCTGAGAACTACAAGGAGCAGTGGTGATTTGACACTGCGCATTGATAATGTTGAAGTTGCGCTAATCAAGGGTATTGGAACGCTTGAACCAGTTGTATTTGATACAGCACGCAAGATACTTACCATTGGTGGTCATAAGCGACTCAATGCACTAACAGGCACATTTCCAACCTTGCCAATTGGACGTAGCGAAATACAGTTGGTAGGACTACCAGGATCCTCAACCATTGAATACGCAGAGATTTTTGAGGGGGTGTAGGCATGGAACTATATTTACTTGATGATCGCGCACAGCGTATTGCGATGGTGCCAGAATACGAAAGCTTGAACTGGCGAACAGGATTGATAACATCAACTGCTGACTTGAAAGCACCCGTTGGGTGCTTTTTCAATTTTACACAAGCAATGTATTTGGAACGATCTGATACTGACACGATTCTTTTTATCAACAGCAGGGGAGTGTCAGAAAATGGTGGTGAGCGCGGATGTCATTTATCAGCCTATGACCCTGTGGAATTGTTGCGTCGTCGCGTGTTGTTTCGGACGCATGATTTTGCACGTTCTCGCGCAGAGGTCATTAGACGGCTGGTAAGTGCTGGACTTGCTGATGTGCGGGATTTGCCTGGCAAAGATCGACAGATACCACTACTTGAAGACTCGATACATAATGCAAGAGTTGAGAACGTGCTCAATCAGCAGCTGACTTGTCAGATGTCTTGGGGCACTATCTATGAGCATATTGAAAGTGTTCTTGAGGGACTTCCCGTACGCTTCTTTAGCTACTTTGATCCTGACGTGGCAAATCCTATTGTTCCCACTTTGTATGAAGGCAGGGACTTAACACAAGACGTGGTGCTTTCTGCACAGTATGGAGATCTGTTTGACATTGAGTACAGTTTTGAAAGTGCGGACAGGAACAATTTAGCTGTGGTCACCAGGCAAGGTGAAGATGTTGCCAAATTGGTAGAGCCTGCAGTGCTGGATATCAGCGTAGAGCATGGTGAGCTATGGGTTGATGCAGATGACATTGGCGATGATTCAGGTGATGGCAGCGAACGATTGCTGACGGTGTCAGAGGTACGGGAACGTTTGCGAGCACGCGGCATTGAGAAACTGCAAGAACAGCCTTGCGAACATGCACTTACCGCGTCAATAAATCAAGATCGCTTTCAGTATGGAACTGATTATCAAGTAGGCGACCGGATCAGCTATGAAGCATTCGGTGTTGAACATTCTGATGTCATAAGCGAGGTCGAAGAAGTCTTTGAAGGTCAAAGCTCTCGCATCAACATCACTATTGGAACTACTTACCCAACTATTAGACAAATCGTAGAGAGGAATAAAAAATGAACGACTCAACTTTAGTTACACTGCCTTTTGATGGCACGATTGAACATCCGCGACCAGTATTTGCAGAGGACAGACGTGACCTGTATCGCAGTTTGTGGTCTGACATGGTTGTTGAGCAATTCGCCTTTGGACGACCTGGCGGCAATGAACTGTTAGTGAGCGGCGTGTGCCTAATTGATGGCGCATACGCACGTTTTCGCAATCATCCAATTGACTTAGGGGCTCCATCAATTGCTGCACGTTATTTAGTGGCACGAATTGGCGATGATGATGGCGCACAAGGCGTTGTACTTGAATTCGATTCAGCAGGAAGCGGACCTGGCAGGCTGGCAGTGGCGTCAGTTGCTGTGTCTGGTACGACTAGCTGGACAGTAACTCCGCTTGCACCGTCTCCTATCAGAATTCCTGTTAGAAGCATTGAAGGAAGCAGATTAGTCGCTAATGCAGTGACAGATGTTGAACTTGCAAACAGTGCAGTTCGAGCAGCAAATATTGCTGACAGGGCAGTTACTCCTGTCAAGCTTTCCCGTACATCGTGGACAAATTGGACGTGGGTAAATGGTGGAAATGGATGGTCCGCTGGAGCAACGGGAGAAAATCGTTTTGCCGTTCACGGTCAGATGGTACAAATTGAGCTGAGATTGCGTCCTCCTGTAAATCGTCGAAATGTAACAGGTACTACATCAAGTCAGCTTGTCGGCACGATAAATCAGACTGCAGCACGTCCATGGGCAACACAACACATGGTTGAGGCTAGTACTGGTGCAACCTTCAGAATAAACGGCAGTGGAGAAATTACCACGACTGCAATGGGGTGGGGCGCATGGGGAGACAGTTTCCGCACGGTGCGTGGTTGCTACATAGGCAGATAGAGGTAGCAGATGTAACTAAATCTAACTAATGAAAGGACTATATAGGTATGAAAATTAACTGGAAAGGCATCACGGTTGATACATGGAGCAGATTAATCTTGCTAGTAACAATCGTGATCTACTTGGCTTTGTGTGGGATGGGAGTCAAGATGCCCGTAGATGAGGCCGCAGAACAGATTGCTCGGTTTATGGCGGCAGTTGGCACGGTCTGGCTTGCGTGGAAAAACTTAAGCCTAACGGGTGCAGCACAAGAGGCTGATGCAATGATTTCGTGCATCAAGAAACCTACTGATGAGCAGCTACTTGAGGGCTGTGTTGTCTGTGATGCAGATGGCAATGAGCAGTTCTTAAGCGATGTTGAACAGATTGTAGGTGATTTTGATGGCACGTAGATACAGCGTAAATGCTGGACATAGTGCAGGCAGCCCAGGAGCTAGTGGCAATGGGCTACGTGAACATGTAGAGGCACGCTGGGCAACCAGCCGCATGGTTATGCAGTTAGGTGCTATGGGTAACTGGGCGGGTAACTCTACCAGTGATGCGGCAACGCAACGTGCCGTATTGGAACAGCAGGTAGCGCGGGCGCGGGCACATAATCCACATATTGTTATCAGCAATCACTTCAATGCATTTTCGAATGCAACAGCGCGAGGCGTTGAAGTATTGTACAGGGGAGCTGCAATGCTTCCCCTGGCTCGTGCAGTTAGTGCTGCCATTGCACGTGAGTTGGGTATTCCGAATCGTGGCGCAAAGCAGCGCACGGATCTATTCTTTTTGAACAGCTTTTCCAATAACGGAATTCTGATTGAATGGTGTTTTTTGACAAATGCTGCTGATGTGGCAGCTTGGAATGCTCGCAGGGTTCGAGCAGTAGATGCTGCTGCACGCACGATTGCTGCCAATACAGGTGGTCAAACTGCATCTGCTGCATTACCAGCGTCCCCTGTTTTGCCAGCAAGTAATCCACATCAAATTGCAAACATTACTGCAGCACGCTTTCGAGTAACGGCCGCTACGTTGAATGTTCGCAGTGAGCCTACAACGAACAGTCGCATTATGGGAACACTGCGACAAGACACTGTGCTTACAGCGTCGCGTCGCGCCAGCAATGGTAGCAGCGTCAATGGCAATCGCAGGTGGCTATGGACAGGAAGCGGCTGGGTTAGTGAGCACTGGGTAGCGGGCAATGTGCAGCAATTTCGCACGACTGCACGTGCCAACTTTAGGGTCGGTGCAGGTACTAATCAGCGCATCATCAGAACACTTAATGCCAATGTGGTTGTCACTGCAGTATCGACAACTGTCAGGCAAGCTAATGGCTTTACCTGGCGCAATGTGGCAGTGGGCGGTCAGCGTGGCTGGATGGCGATGAGTAACTTGAGGCTAATTTAAGACTATTTTAAGAGAGGTATAACATGGCACAAATATATTTTGACGTACAGGGTGAATCTTTATTTCAAGGTGAGCCTACTGTAGAAATTTCACAAGACATGGAATTAGAAAAATTGGTTATAAGAACTGATGAGACATGGCATGGCACTGATAAGATGCTTATGCTCTTTTCGGGTGGCAATCTGCCCATGCCGCGTCCTGTAGAGCTAGAGGATGGGAAATGTGTAATTCCAGATGCAATATTGGGTGAAGACAGTTTCACTTTCTCGCTTATCGGACAATCAAGTGGTCGCATTGTTATGGCAACTAATGGTGTTCGAGTAGATTTTGTAGCAGGCAGTGTGGATGAAGCTGATCCTGTGCAAGTATCCATTGATCTGCTTGAATGGCTGTGGGAACAGCATGAAAATGGCAATATGGGTGGCATTGTTGGTCCGCGAGGTCCAGCAGGACCTGCAGGTACAGATGGTGCGAGTATTACTGTTGTTGAAGCAGCTAATGTCGTACAGGCACAAACCTTGTCAGCAGCTAATCCTAACACCATTTATTTTGTGGCGGTGTAGCGTATGGCTACGCTTATGAATGGAAAAAAGTGGGATTTAGCGTATGTGCAAAGACAAGAAGTCTCTGCACTTGCGGTGGAAGGCAAGGTTTTTTATCACGACCAAAATGTTGTGGAGGTTCCACCAGCAGGCGAGCGTCTGTACATGGACTTTCGTGTAGGCGAGCTAACGCCCAATAAAGAGCAAATAGCTCCTGCCGAATTTGCCCTGTCTATGGACAGTCATGAAGATGTGTGTTTTAGCTTTGGTGTAGACGGAAGTGCAGATAGCTTTGAACAAGATAGCATCTTTGTTAGTGCTGGCGATGTTGCTACGTTTGACCTTAATGTTGGCAGTCCGATTCTTTTATATATGTGGTCAAACGAGGATTGGGCTGAAGCATGGAATTATAATGACTATTTTTCTGGCGCTACACAGCTAAGACTAACAGTCAAGATATGTGATGGCACATTTGGTGCCGTGGTCAAAAACGGCGATGTGTATCTAGAAAGGATTGCATAATATGAGTACGGTAAAACTTAATATCGAATTGAACTTTGACCTTGAGCAGCCAAGAATACGACAGCTTTTAGATGCGTTTCGCAAGGCACTGTCAGAACAACTTGCAGACGATCAGGCACTTGACTTACCTGCCAGATTTCGCAAGGTGTGGCATGCAGATAGGCTACAAGATCTTGATGTTGGTGAACTTATTGATTTTGAGGGTATTGTTTATCGTGTGGTGCAGGCACATACGACACAGGCGGATTGGCGCCCTAGTGATACGCCTGCTTTGTTCACGCCACTGGGCACAGAGGACAATGCGTTGGACGAATTTCCAGACTGGCGTCAGCCAACAGGTGCTCACGATGCTTATAGCATTGGTGACCGCGTGACCTTCCACGGTGCACGTTTTGAGTCATTAATCAATGGCAATATATGGTCGCCTGTCGCACATCCTGCAGGTTGGAAAATTGTCGAATAGAATAACAGAAGTAATTGTGATGCGAATAGCTTGCCCCAGCCTTAGCCAAGGGCAAGCTATTTTAGTGTTGTCATGGGCATATTAAGGGTATACTTGATACACTTAAGCGCAATTCGAACAAAACGAAAGAAGGGGATAAGCCTATGAATGAAGACATGCAGACTACGCCGCAAGCGGCTACTCAAGAAGCGTTCACGTCAGCCACAGTACCTACTCCAGAGAATCCAAAGCAGCCACTATATAAAAAGTGGTGGATATATGTAATAGCTGTCTTTGGAGTGCTAATGCTGTGCGGATTTATCTCAATATGCATGATTATTGCACTGGCTGATACCAGTGATGATGAAGTCGTTAGTGAGCAACCTATCCTAATCGAAGAAAGTGCGTCAGAGGAAGTAGCTGACGACTCTGAGGATGCAGAAGAAGATCCAGCAATTCAAGTTGCTACAGAATTTATAGGACAGTCTGCCGCAGATCTTCGAGCTGAGCTAAATGAGCAGCGTTTGGGAACTGCGATTCTTTTTGACCGAGATACTGGCGCAGAGATTATAACTGCAAGTTCAGACAGGGACGGTGTCCTTACCGTTAATGAAAACGACTTTGTGAACTGGATTGTTGTTGAAGTTATAGGGCTAAGTGAGACGAGTGGCATGGTGCGGGTTTATGTCGAGCGCGATGATCAAGTTGAGCCCATGGCAACTGGTTATCAAGGAATTTACGATGAGTATTCTCAAAAGATTAGAGATGCTGCTCCTACCGTAAGCATGAGTGAGCTTGCAGAGATAGCTGCAGATGGAGTTGCTAAAATGGCTGAATATATGTGGACTGCCAGTGGTGTTGATGGTCAATACGCGACCTATGAAGAGTGGGCTGGCAAACTTATGGATGTCTATATGGCAGAAGCCAGATAGGATACACTTTTTGCACGCAATAAAACCGCTCCTTTAGGGAGCGGTTTTACAATTTATGGCCAGTAAGATGTGTTCAGTATTGGATGTTCTGCTTTAACTGGAAGAACTTCCTTGTAGCAGCTCAATAATCGCAGCATTTTGCTGGATGATCTGTTCGTTCTGGCGGAAGAGTAATCCATTTTGACGAATCATAATCCAAGCCCTGTTTTGAATGCGTGTTTCCAAAGTCGATATTTTGAGTAGTGGCATAGAGATTCATCTGCACTCCATTGATGCATCGCTGCAAGTCCCAGTTCTTCCAAATTGCGCATTTTAAGTTCCTCATCAGAAGAATTTGCAAAATCAAGTCCGTACCATGCAATGCGCCCTGCTCGTTCTTCAGTAGTATCTTTTTTGCCAAGCATGACCATGTCCCTTCATGGAAACTGTGAGCCTTGGTTGCAATAAGTTTTAATGGAGGAACGTATCCAGTATTGGATGTGTCTTACTAGTCTTGAGCGATGCGCTGCAGCAGGCGGATGATCTCTTCGTTTTGACGAATAATAATTCGATTTTGTCTGGCAGAAGTTGCTATAAAGCGCACTTCAGGTGACGAGCCTCTTGGAGTGGTGACATGAAAATCTAGCTCATGAGCAATCTCTACAAGATCTTGTGCATTGCGACTCTGCAATTCATCGGCAGAATAGTTTTTGAGATCAAGTCCATATTGCTCCAAAACCTCAGCCTTTGTTTTTGACATTGAAATTGTCCCTTCGTCTCAATTTTGCACCTAGGCAGCCTGATTGCCAACTTGTAGTAGTTCGAAACTAGTGCTTGTTCATTCTACAGGCAAAATATGCAAGGTGCAATTTCAGCATCAATAAACGGCAACTGTCCATCAAGAAAAGATAAACATTGTGTATCAATGCAAGTGAAAGGAAGTGAATAATATGTCAAGAGACAATAATGTACTTGCAACAGCAATCGTTGAAGTTATTCCCAATATGAACAACTTCAACATCAAATTGAGAAAAGAACTTCAAGCGACTAATTTTTACTCTAATGAGCGGAGGAGTACGCTTGGTGTTGCATGAGACTTGCTGACAGGGTGTGTTGTTTTGCAGTAAGTTGATTGCTAGATTAAAATATGGACATGCGATAAATCATTTTGATGCCATGAATGATGTCTAATTTAGTGGAGGAGATTTTGATGCGTGCTGAAACTAAGCAATTGCTCAAGAAGTACAAGCTCAGTTCATTTGGTGCAAAGAAAGATATTGTACGAGTAGAGCAGCTAGTGTTGCCTGGAGAAGAGTTGCTTTATATCGGAGGAACCGTTATAACGATAAGCAATGTAAGGGCAGAGGAGAAGTATGAAGTTTCAGGGGCGATGTTTATCTCTGATAGGCGCATTCTTTTTCATGCCAGCAATTCGGCGATTGCTAATCATGCTGCAAGGGTAAAGCGTGGTCGATCTAAATCAGACGAGATGCCTAGAGGCGGCGTATGGGAGTTTGGTATGGCAGATATACACTCCATAGGTGGAGAAGGTAATGGATTGTCTGCAGGATCTGTTTCATTTAGCACCTTAGAAGGCCGCTTTGATTTTACAGTCTCTTATCATGCGCTAGTTATCGAACAAGTGCGAACTCTAATTGTTGACGCAGCAATAAATGCCCAAGGGAGAATTCCCAAGGAAGTCGCAGAAGATGATAATGAGCAGTCCACCAATCAGAAGAGAGCTGTGACGGTGGTAACATGTTCTAGTTGTGCTGCAAGCAACATAGTAAGAGTCGGCGAAGTAAGTGTGTGTGAATATTGCCGTAGTTATGTAGGAGGAACAACCATCTAGTGCAGTATGGCAATTACTAGGACAATAAAGCTATGAAGTAAAGCATTGTTTCACAAAGGGTAGTGCTTTGCATAAGTCTAAAGACCCTGCGGGGTCTTTTTAATGAAAGGAGATAAGATTATGTCTCAAAGCAATGTACTGGGAACAATGATTATTGACGTTGTTCCAAATTTGAATGATCTTATTGCTGATCTGAAAGGCCAATTTGAAAATATCAATTTTGTATCAATGGGAAACCAAGCAGGTGCAGATTTCTCAAGTGGAGTGAACACCAGTTTAAACTTGCAGGACTCAGTCAGCAATTGGGTAGATGCAGTTGTAGGCATGCAGAAAACTGGACAGAGGGCTGGTGACACCTTCAGAGAAACAGGTGTTGTCGTACAGGGAGTTGCCACACACGTAAGAGCATTTTCTGAGATATCTGATGCGTTTAATATGTCAACCGGTGCTGGACTTGGAGCTGTTAGGGATGCCTATGGTGATGTTGTTCGACGGATGGCTGAACTTGCAGTATCTGCTCAAATAATGGGAGTCAAAGGAGCGATTGTAGCTGCTGCTACAGACTTGTGGACGACTGCAACAGAGAAGCTCAGAATCGCTACAGATAAGCTAAGCAAGGCTATGTTAAAAAATCCAAAAATACTTGCACTTGCAGCTATTGCAGGACTTGTTGCAGGAATTGTATGGCTTGTAGATAAAACTATTGGACTTCGTAATATCTGGGAAGGACTAAAGATTGTCTTTGCTCCTGTAGGCGATGCGATAGGTGTTGTAGTTAACTGGATTCAAAATGCAGTGAGCGCAATTCTTGAAAATGAAGCAGTGATGAACGGACTTAAAGCTGTGGTAATGGCAATCCTTGGACCCTTTGGATTACTAATTGGTGTACTTGGATCTGTTGGACGTAGTAGTGAAGCAGTAAAGCTTGCCCAAGAAGAAGTAGAGCGAGCAACTGATGCATATCGTGAAGCTACTGAAAGGCTTGAGGGTGCACAAAATAGCTTGCATGATTCTCAAAATCGTCTAACGAATGCACAGTTTGCAGCAACTGATGCTCAGTTTGCTGTAGAAGATGCATATGCTCGCTTGCAAGATGTGATCTACGAATATGGTGAAGATAGTGAAGAGGCAAGACGTGCAACCCATGAACTTGATAAAGCGCAACATAGACTAGTAGAAGCAAACGAGCGTGTTGAGGCCGCTACCAATGAAGTATCAGAAGCATATGAATATCAAACAGAAGCGGCTTATGATGCAGAGCAAGCTGCTGATGGTCTATCTGAAGCAAATGAAAATCTTGCTGACGTACAAGATGAGCTTGAGCGCAAAACTACCATGAATTGGGACAGCATCAAGGCAAGTATTAGTGACGCCTGGGCTTCAGCAACTGAATGGATGTCTGGACTTGGAGAAAGTGCAAGAAATATGTGGTCTGGCGCAGGTGAAATCGCTAGCGGGATATGGGGTGGCATTACGTCAAGCATCAGTGGTGCATGGTCATCTGCTTCTGGTCACTTTGCCAACTTTAGAGCGCGCGCACAAGAAATGTGGGCTGGTGTACGTGAGCGTGCGAGTGAAGTGTGGGATGGCGTTGCAAATTCCATTCTAAACATACTGGCTACGTTACCTTCACGCCTACTTAGCATTGGAACTGACATCATTCAGGGACTAGTCAACGGCATCAATAATGCAAGGGAGCGTGTAAGAAATGCCATCAGGAATGTAACTAATTTAATTCCAAGTACGGTAAGAAATCTCTTGGGTATAAACTCGCCTTCAAGAGTATTCATGAAGATCGGTGAGGGCATTTGTGAAGGTCTAGTTATAGGCCTTAACAGTGGTCTTGCTGATGTCATCAAGGCTGTATGCAATATTGCTGATGAAATCACTGATGTGTTTGAGACTTCCGCAACTGCATCATTTGATGCACTGTATTCTGGTGCGAGTGCTGGTGTTGATGTTATTGGTACAGGCAGTGTTGGTCATCGCTTTCAATTCGATGGTACTGCTCCGTCACAAGTAACATACGAGAATAATTTCTATACACCCACGACGGGATACCATGAAGTACTTGCAGCCAATCGTAGTGCTGCAAGAGTGGCAGCTAGAATACGCTAAATAATGGCAATATATGACTACCTGTTGTACATCCTGCAGGCTGGAAACCCATAACGTGATAGTGCTGTGGTAAGCAGCGCCGAATGAAGGAGAGCTGTATCGAAAGATACGAGAGTGTAAGATTCTTTGTGTAAGTTTCCCATAGGGGGATTTACTCCCGTTTCTAGAAACAGCGGTGGGCAGATTTGATATCTGCCCACCGTCCTTGGTCATGACCTGTCATGTTAATAGTTCTATACAATGAAAGGTGTAAACCTATGACCATACACGCAATAAACG
>Ga0123355_10002380_pt1 | contig 26603 bp, 25 predicted proteins | sample TergutEmb28metaG_3_FD_89872 | JGI IMG/M metagenome (GOLD analysis project Ga0123355, IMG submission 89872) | Embiratermes neotenicus P1 segment gut microbial communities from Petit-Saut dam, French Guiana - Emb289 P1 | ecosystem: Host-associated > Arthropoda: Insects > Digestive system > Gut ... | reverse complement strand
TTGCCTTTGTATCAATGTCGGTGTTTGCGGAAATCTCTTCCGTGAATAGACCTGAATTTTATGAATACTACGCAGGGGCGCAAGGCTATGTCATTTTTATAATGATGGCGATAACAGGCGGGATTATTGCGTCTGTGCTTACAGGGGTGTTGGGAAGTAAGTTTAGAGTTGGACGGCTGCTTTTTACCCTGTTCATGATTACAGGGGTCATACGCATCGTTTTTGTTACAGTGATTCCTGTCAGCCTTATAGGTGCGTATATAATAGCGGTTCTTTATTCCGCATTGACAGGGCCGATAGGGATTGCGTTTACATCGCTGGGACAAAAGATACCACCAAAAGATATGGTAGAGCGTGTAGACACCATTGCCACAACGATTGCGGCTATTTTCGTTGCACTTGGGGCTTTGTTTGGCGGTTTCTTGGGCAGTATTGTACCTAATGTTGGCTACATTTTTATCTTCCACGGTATCAGCTACGCAGTAATCGGTGTGTTTATTATACTCGTCCCAAGTGTGCGAAGACTCCCGAAAATAAATGAGATTGGTAAGTCCCATGAAAATCATAATTGAAGAACCGCCAGCAGGCGCAGAAGAACGGATTATCGTACAATGTCACAATATAAGCACCGAACTTTTGAATATACTTAATTCTCTTAAAACACCAAGCAATATGCTAATTGGATATATTGATAGCGATATTCACAGAGTAAGCCCTTCGGATATTTTTTATTTTGAAGCAGTAGACAAAAAAACCTTTATCTACTGTGAGCGTGATGTGTATGAATCGAAGCTAAAACTTTACGAACTGGAAGAACTAGCAATAAATGATTTTTTTAGAATATCAAAATCGGTCATTGTGAATCTGAGCAAAATAAAATCCCTTATCCCCTCGTTTTCAGGTAGAGTAGAGGCGGTTTTAACAAACAAGGAAAAGGTCATTATTTCAAGGCAGTATGTAAGTGAATTAAAAGAGGCATTAGGCATATAATTGGAGGGATAAAATCATGGGCATTAAAGAACTCGCAAGTCGTATGTTCGTTAATTATTTTGTTATATTCTTTCTCATAATAGCTGTGATAAGTATACCCTCATGGTTTATGGGGGCTGACACTATTAGATTAACTAACATATTTCACACAATGGCGTTATCTTTCTTTATTGTTTTAACCGAGTTCGTATTTTATTCAAAAAAGGAACTAACTCGCTTGGAATGGTTTGTGCGCCATTTTATTTGTCTGGCACTGGTAATAGTTGTTATTATGCTTCGCCTCTTTTTAGTTGTAGGGGCTTCCTTTGGTGAGCCTGCAATTATCATCCATTATTTAATAATAACCTCTGTCGTATATCCAATATCGACTGCGATAGATTACATCCGAGCAGTTAAATCAACCAACCAGCTTGAGAAAAAATTAAAGGAACGTTACAAGCAAAATTGAAAGGGCGGGGGTGGACGGTTTTTTGTTCACTCCCGTTTTTCTACACTTCACTCCCGAATACATACAGGTTGGTAGTACCCATATTGAACCAAAAAAATCACCTGCTATACTTGATATTACAAGGGCTTCTTCGCAAGAAGTCAAAGAAAATATCGAGAGCAGGTGATTTTTTGCGTGGCGAAAATTCAAAGGCCATGACGGGTGTGGAAATAATGAACTTGGCAAAAAAGCGAGTTATGCTACGCAATTCTTTCAAGTGGCATAAGCGGATTTTCATAATAGCCGCAGCGATTATAATCCCCATGTTCTTCCTTTCGTGCAGCGCACAATTTTGGATTGGTTCGATTATCTTTGGCTGGGGGGTTCTGATTATTGTTCATAGTATTTATGTCTGCACCAGGCTTTTAGATGCAAACACATTTGTATCAGAAGAATATTACCGCTTAAAGCGGCTTGCTTCACCAAAAAATAAGGAGGCTTAATTTCATGGAAAACAACATTGCGCAAGAGCAGGTTTTAGCGAAAAAAGGAATGGATGAGCAAAAGAAGGAGAGGCTCACAAAAATATACAACGGCTATCAAGTAGTTGATTGGATTATAGCAATACTAATTACGGCTGCATTCATTTTCGGTATAAACTTTCCGCCGGCTATTCTAACAGTGCTCTTTATTGTAGGTTTTACTTACACCGCATGGACTGTATGGTTATACATAAAAGTATGGCCTATAAAAGAAATCCGTAATAAAGGTGTATACGTGTTTGACTGGGCTTTAACGATAGGCTTAACCGTGTTCGAGGTATATGTATTTTATATCGTATTAACTAATGGTGAACCGTTTTGGATTGGATTGTTAGAAACAATATATTGATTCGGAAGAAAGGAATAGTATGAGTACGAAAAAAAGCAAGAAATCAGAAATATGGGCAATGTTATTTGCATATCTTGCAGTCTCAAAAATTTTTTACTGGTTTAATTTCATCATTGTTGCAGCAAGCGAAGGTAATTTAAGGACTGTAGGAAATGCGTTGCTGACACGATTGTATACCCAAGACCTGCTAATTATATTAGGTGTACTCCTTGTGACTTGTATAGAAAAGTTTGTGCAATCAAGAATGTCAAAACATAAGAAGATTTGGAGGCATATTACAGAACACATTGTAATCTATCTGCTGATGCAGGGATTTGTTTTTGTTTATTTTTGGGTAATGGCTTTGATTTTGGGCTTTCCTCTGAATTGGGATTGGGGTGAAGTTTTAATATTAGGCGGCATCATATATCTCATAGTCGTTGTAGTGTTTGAAGTCAAGAACTTTCTCAAGAAAAAAGAACTGACCGAGTATACTCCTGTTTTAAGTGCAGATGAAAAACGTGTCATGCTCAAAACCCTGCGTGATAACGGCGTTTTTACACAAGAGGAATATGACCGTAAAAAAGAAACAATCTAAAAGGGCGATTTTATTGTATAAATAGTTACCATTTATCATCAAATCCAGAGCATGGATTTCGAGTGTCGTCGCGCATGGAATATATATCCAGCATCCCTTGCTAACATGCTAAAAACCCCGATATTTGGGGTTTTTCCATTTTTGATAAAGGTTATAATACGCCTTTTTGTGATGACAAGTGGTTGGTAAAATCAACCTTGACAACATGGTTTACAGCGTGTTATCCTAATCAAGGACAACGCACTGTAAACCAAGAAGGGAGAGCACATATGCAACAAGCATCTGACTATGAACTAGAGCTAATGAAAATAATCTGGGCAAATGGGGGCACAGCCCTATATGCCGAAATAGTAGCAGGCCTTGGAGCCAAAGGAAACAGCTGGACAAAAAACACAATAATAACCCTTCTTTCGCGCCTAGCGGAAAAAGGGATGCTAAAGACAAGCAAAACAGGTATGCGCAATAGCAATATGTATACAGCCATAGTGGGCGAAAGCGAATACAAAAGCAATCAAACCCTTCGTTTTGTAGACAAGGTATTCGAAGGCAATACAAGAGGGCTTGTTGCCGCACTCATCGAAAATAACTTGCTGTCGCCAAAGGATTACGAAGACTTAAAGAATCACTGGTCTGGTGGTGACAAAAAACAATGAATCCTTTCATGATTACCCTTCTATCGCTTTCTCTGTCCGGCGCGATATTAATAGCCATAATCTATTTAACGAAGCCCCTATATAAAGAACGATTAAGTAAAAGATGGCAATATTATATTTGGCTTATAGTTATTGCGCGATTATTGCTGCCGTTCTCGCTAGAGTTTAACCTAGTTGGTAGGCTATTTAACGATGTTATACCCGTGAGTATAACCCATGCTATAGTCGATGGATTTTCGGAAGATATGATGATTGAAAACGGCAACATAACATCAGCCACTAATGGAGAAATACCAACAGAAATACCAACAGAAGTACCAATAACAAGTTCCAACACCGTAGGCCAACAAACCATAGATCATTCGCTTGTAGGCATATTTGAGTCTGATGCTCAGCTCTATTCCCAGTCCTATCCTCAGCCCTATTCCCAGTCGAACATATCCAACATAATTAACACAATATTCTCAAACATCTGGATTATATGGATAGTAGCCGCAATAGCGTTATTCGTCCGCAAAATCACAATCTATCAAAGCTTTGTACGCTTTGTAAAAGCCGGCCGCAAGCCTGTAGAGGACATAGAAAGTCTAGAGCACTTTGGCAAAATCCTAGAGCAGGCAGGCATTAAAGGAACCGTTGGGTTTTACACAAATAATCTAGTATCTTCGCCGCTGCTTATTGGGTTTTTCCGCCCATTCATTGTCTTACCGTCGTTAAATATCAGCGAGTCAGATTTTAAATACACGATTTTGCACGAGTTAACCCATTATAGGCGTGGCGATATGTTCTATAAATGGTTGGTTCAACTAACAATTTGCCTACACTGGTTTAACCCGCTTGTATATGTAATGGGCAACGAAATTAACAAAGCCTGCGAGTTTTCATGTGACGAATCCGTTATAAAAGACCTTGACGAAAACGCGGTAAAGTCATACGGCGATACACTTCTGGGTGCCATTGGTATAACCGGGACCTATAAAAATTCTCTTTCTGCAATAGGCCTAAGCGGAAATATAAAAATATTAAAGGAGCGTTTGGATATGATTAAGTATTTTGAAAAGAAATCGAGATTAGCAATCATAACCGCACTGCTTGCGGCTCTGGCTTTGAGTATAGGCGCGATGGTTATTGGTGCTTATGCAAGGCCTATCCAGGCACATGGAAGCAGCCAAGATAACACTCATGAAGTTATCGGAGAGGTTGTTAATGACACCCAAGATGATTTATATCCCGACACTGTAATCAACATACACTCAAATAACCGGAATAATGTAGTCTTCTCTGGCTCATTTGCCGCCGATGATAATCAAGTGCTGATTTTACAGATAACCTCATCCATACAAGGCGGCTCTGTAGACCTATTCTTGTTTGCGCCGGATGGCACAGAGCACCGCTTTACAGTTGGCGCAACATCACTAACGGAACGGGTAGTAACCTTGGCCTATGGGGTTTGGGCATATACAGTCTTTGGTCAGTTTAGAAGCGGAGATGTTAGCATCGTTGGGACGACTAAGTCGGCTCAGTTAGATTCGCAAGCATCGCCTTCGCTAACGCCACCGTTATTGCCAACCTTACCGCCTTTGCTAACGCCGCCTCCATTGCCAACCTTACCTCCTTCGCCAACACCACCTTCATTGCCAGCCATACCTCACTCGCCAGCTCCGTCTTCATTGCCAACGCCATCCCCCTCACCAACCCCGCCTCCTTCGTCAACACCACCCTCGCAAACTCCGCCCCAACTGCCAACGCCGTCCCCATGCCCAGCAATACCAGACATAAACTGGTTTGGCATGGGTCAAAACTGGAATTGGAACCCAATCGGCCTCCAAGGCATTGGCGAGATGATTCCTCTTACATTTCAAACAGAAAACTTTACCGGCATAGATATCAATCTCCCTGCCAACGTAACATGGCGAAGTGCCCCAGATGCATCCGTAACGGTAACCATGCAGGAAAACTTCTTCGAGTATTTGAGTCTTTATGTAAGAGACGGAAACTTAGTTATATACTCACGTACACAGCTTGCCATAGGTGATATACTCCAAAACCGTCCAATCATTTATATCTACGCCCCCTATATCAATAACGTAGCCTTCACCAGTGCGGTGGATACCGTAAACTGGGACACCATTTACTCAGAACATTTTACAATAAAGGCAAGCGGCGCAGTTGATATAATCTTGGATTTGCAAGTGGACGTACTGGATGTAGACGGCTCTGGTGCTGCTGATTTAATACTAAGCGGCAATGCCGATACTGCCAATATATCAGTATCCGGGGCTGTTGATTTTCTCTCTTTTGACTTGCAGATTAGCAACGCAAATCTAATTGTTTCTGGCGCGGCAGATGTACAGATATCCGTTTCAAACACACTAAGCCTTAATGTATCTGGGGCGGCAGATGTACAATACAGTGGCAACCCAACTATTACACGGAATAATGTGTCCGGAGGTGCTAGGGTTATTCAAGTGCAGTAATTTTTGCAAAGGATTGCATAGTGAAATTGCAACAAGCTTAGGTATAGCTAATTAATTCGAAAACAGTGCCACCTGTCGCCAAAGAACGCAATTACTGCCATGCGTCTTCGGCTCGGGTGGCACTGTTTCTCATTAATTTGCTATATCACCCATTCAGATTTCCACTGACCAGGCAGGCTATGTTTTGGATATAGTTTTACAAGTGAAAGGCAGCGAAAGCGGGTTCGAGGCTTTTTTTGCACCTGTGCAGGCGTTGTAGAGACTCTGACGATAGGAAAACGCTGTCTGCCCGGATGACAATCCGAAGGCAGATAGCATTTTCCCTGCCAGGGGCTTTACAACATCAGCCGTAACATGTGCGAAAAAAGCCTCGAACCCGCTTTCGCGGTTCTCGCCACTGTGAGCTCTATAACAAATTACAAATTAGGTAGTGTTACTCAGCAGTCTCAACCCCACTAATAGAAGCCCCACGCAAGCAAACAGTGCCAGGCCCGCGATACGAGTCATACTGCTTTTCCTGGGCAGACATACGCAAGCTGCCATGCACCTTAGCCATATTGCCGGAAATCGAACCGCCCGTTACAGGCACGGTTTTCTCCCCGTCAAAGAAATACCCAAGCCGTATTTCACTGCCAAAATCCCCAGTAATTTCATCAACCTGAAAATCCGAAAAAGATACAAGTTCCAAATACGGATGCTTGCGAAGTTCATCATCCGAGGCGGTACCGCCGGTTATCCGTACATTGGAGATATTACCCGTTGGCGCGATTTCCAAGTAGCTTGCAAAGCGGGTATCGCCCCAAAACTTAAGCAGCTTGCCCTCTTTGATAATCTCGTGATTAACAAGGGGCTGGCCATGGTCGTCAAATGGACGGCTATAAGACGAGCCTTGCATAAGTGGTTCAAGTACCATAGTAACGTTATCAGATACTTTATCGGATACCTTATCAGATGCTCCATCCCCTTGCACCTGGGTGCCTTCCTTGAAAGTAGATAGCTGCTGGTACACAAGCCGCGCATTTGCACAATAGTAATAGTATGAGAAAAATGTCGAAAGGCACTCTCCGGAAAGCAATATATTTATATCGCCAACAGAAGGGGTAGGCTTTGCTGCCGCTTTTTTCTCCGCAACAAGAAACAACTCGGCAACCCGCGCTTTAAGCATTGCCACGGCAGTTGGGATATCATCAAGGCTAAAGCGATATGACTCGCTTACCTCGATTTCAGCCTTATCGCTTCCGATATTTCCACCGCCGTTATTGTCACCGGTTTTTGCGCCAAAACCTGTAGGCATGTGCACCGCGGTTTCGATAAAAACATCATGGGTTGTGTAAGAAACATCCACACCACTTGAATTAACAATACGCACATCTTTCCGGGCAATAAAAAACTCGCTGTAAGAAATATGTCCCTTTTCGTGGTTGTCGCTTGCAAAAAATGCAGACTGCAACTCATCAAGTGCTTGATTTGTGTCAATACACTTTGGCAGTGCCGGATAGCTACGGGTAGGGGACACCAGCGGATAGTAGGCATTTTTTACAAACCCGGCAGCATAAACCCCTTGAGAAATGATATCTTTTAGCTCGTCCTCACTGGTGCCTGGGTGGATAAATGTATTATAAGAGCCGCGGTACTTTTTCTCGTTGCCATCGGCATCTTTTTCGCTAAACACTACATAGAGGGTCAGCGAAAGCTGGGTTGTTTCGATTTCCCTGTTCATTTCTGTTTGTTGTTTGATATTGTAACTTTCGACCCGGCGGGTTTTGGTTTCATTAACCAGATACTCCACGCCGTCGCGCTCATTAAAGGACTTTAAGGTTGAAACTAATTGGTCAAGCATACTCTTCCTCGCTTTCATAATTTACTGCTCTACTCAAAATTTTGACAACTTTGTCAAGTGCGATACGACCTATCCAAGCCGGGCACGGGTCTTAATATACGGCCCGCCGCAGGATACCTTTACCCATTCTTTATAGCCCTTGCCGCAGCCGCCAACGCCAGAAAACACAAAATCGTCGGATACCATGGTAATCGCCTTAAGCAAATCTGGTACATAGCCTGTCATTACCACCGGGGTAACCCAGTTATCTGTGATCTTGCCGTCTACGATTTCCCTGGCATGGCTAAACATACACTGGATGCCCCAGTCTTTTGGGTCTTCCATTCCACTTGCGGAGTCTTCGATTAGATAGCCATGTTTGATAGACTTAATCATGTCCTCAAGCTTGTCTGTCCCCGGCGAGAAAAATGTATTGGTCATCCGGCTGTACGCCTTATGAGAATACTCTTGCCTTCGCCCATTGCCTGTTGCGGGCAAATCAAGTGTTGCCGCCGCAAGTGCGTCAGATATGCCGCCCATTAGCACCCCGTCCTTGATAACAACGGTGTCACCCCCAAGATTGCCCTCATCGTCAAAAAGATAAGACCCCACATGAGAAGCGGATTTTGCCCCGTCGCGCATTTGCACCACCGGTGAAGCCACAGGCTTACCGATATAATCACGGGCATTTGCGCGGTTTTTTAGGAACATATCAAGTTCAACGCCATGGCCAAAGGCCTCATGGGCAATAAGCCCAACCGCGTCTGGCGAGCAGATTACATCGTATTCTCCCGGCGGCATTGGCTTAGCGTCCAAAAGTTTTACAGAGTTTAACACCACTTCCTCAAGGCCCGCGTCCAGTTCGTCCATAATCTCAAGCCCTTTAAGCCCAGAGTACGACTTAAATAGGCCCCGTGTAACGTCGTCCCGGCGCGCGGTAGGCGCGACAAAGGCCTCGCTCCAGATATAGTGCTGCTCCAGATCCTTTTTCGCCGATACAAAAATTTTTGATACCTGTGCATGGCTTAAAACCGCCATTGCGTCAACAACAAGGGGTGACGCCGCGTGCATCTTGTCCTTAATCTCAGTAAGGCGACCGATGATTTTCTCGGGGCCAAGATCCTTGGGAAGGGTTGTAACCTCTCCTTGATAAATCTGCGAGATATACTCTTCCACCGGCTGAGGATAATAGAAGGCATCGCCCTCTTGATTATTGGCCGCATCAACAATTTGATATGCCAGCGCAAAAACAGACGCATCATCTTCTTCAAGCCCATTAAAGGCATACTCGAAGTACCGCCCTTGGTTATAAACCCTGGCAACAAAGCCCCTCTCGGCCCAGCCGCTGTCTGTGATACTTGTCACCTTACTAGAAACCCTGTAACTTTTGCCCATTACATCCGTACCAAGCACAGATGCATAACAAAAATACTTGTCAAGCTTCGCGACTAATTTCTCAAGCCACGGCTTCTTTGCTGCTAAAAAATTTGATACTGGTACTTGCATTTTACTACCTCCTTTATGGTTGTCCTTCAAACATGTCGCTAATAGATTCTTTATAATGAATCTTTAAAATGGCCTCGCTAAACATCGGTGCCATGGACACAACTTGTATCTTTGGGTGCTTAAAAGCCTCGGGGTTTTCTACTGTGTCGGTGATAAATAGCGTCTCAATTGGGCTGTCTTCAAGCCTTGCCAGGGCATCTTTACTCATTACACAGTGGGATACACATGCGTAAATTTTCTCGGCCCTCTCTTCACGCAAAAAGTTGGCTGTTGAGGCAAGCGTGCCACATGAAATAGTAAAGTCATCAACGATAAGCGCGTTTTTCCCGGCCACATTGCCGATTATCCCCATAACCTCCGCTTGCTCGCTATGGTCATGCCGTACCTTGTCGCCAATTGCAAGGCCTGCTCCAAGTTCCTTTGCGTATTTGCGGGCATTTTTTGTAAAGCCTGTGTCCGGCGAAACAACTACCAAATTCTCAAGATTTAGCTTTTTCACCTCATCGCAGAGGGTCTTCATTGCATAAAAATGGTCAACAGGTTTCCGAAAAAAGCCCTGTATCTGTGGGCTGTGCAAGTCCATAGTAATAACCCTGTCAACGCCCGCGGCCTCAAGGCTGTCGGCACATACACGGGCGCGTATAGAAACCCGCGGCTCGTCTTTTTTATCCCCTTTTGCATATGCAAAGTAGGGCATAATCGCTGTTACAGAGTTTGCGCTGGCACGCTTTAGCGCGTCAACATAAAATAAAAGCTCCATAAACTCGTCGTTTGGCGACTTGCCGATGGTTTGTACTACATATACATCTTGGCCCCGAACAAGGTCGTTGACCTTAACAAACAACGTCCCTTCGGAAAATTGCAATGTCTCCGACTTCCCTAATATAACACCGGGAAACCGGCAAATCTTCTCAGCAAACCCACGACTAGACCGCCCGGCAAAAATCATTGCCGGCGCATTATCCTGCCGCATAGTAATCACTCCTTAGTCAATCATTAAGGTACAGCGACATAACCGGCCCGTCATCCTGTATAAGCACCCCGTCCGGTTGTCTGCGGATATAGTATGCCATAAAAATGTCCCCAGCGGCACAAGATACATTAATAATCTGCATAATATGAATACTCCAAAACCACTCAACCGGCAAAATGATGCACAAAGCCAATAAAAAAACGCCGATGAAAATCACAGGCGCAAGAGAAATAATAATATACTGCCGCTTGTTAAAATAAGCCGCACTTGCAGCGTAAGCATAGGTCAAGCGAAACCCATACTTGACCCTAGCCCCAGAGAATCTTTTCATAAAGAAACCGTGAACCAACTCATGAATAAGTACCAGCAACCCATATGCCAGCGCAAAAGCAATAATCGTTGTCAAAATAGGCCAATTATGACCAATAAGTCGGACGCTAAAGGGTGCAACAATAAAGCCAGCAACTATCGCAATAGCGGTAACAGCCACGGACACAAGCAATAGCCTTGACACCATTTTATCGTCTTTAAGCAGCTCTATTCGCTCCGCTGCCCTGTATCCATCTGGTAGTTTCGTCATATGTTCAACTCCGCTTTTATGCTGCACGGCATGTTAAGTGCGCGGAAGGTATACAAGTCATAATAATGGCAAGGAGGTTACGTCTTATATTTTCTCGGCAAGGCAGTAGCTTTGCTCAGGTGCCATTGTAGCATGTTGCTATAAAATAAGGAATATTCTGCACTATAAAAATAGTGGCGTTTGATATTGTAAAATTAATCTCAATATCCAAACGCCACTATATGCATGTTTAATTTGATGATTTTTGTCTAGCGGGTGATTCGACTATAAAAACTTATGCTAGCTGGCCGGTTGCCGCGGCCTTGCGCGTCTGCGCCTTTGTTTGCGGTATATTGGCTGGCGGTTTTCGTTTATCACGATGTTTGGCGGCTTGTTGGATTCTACTGTCTCGCGGGTAACGATGCAGCGTTCGATATTGGAATTGGAGGGTACGTCAAACATGATGTCTGTAAGTAACCCCTCGACTATTGCCCTAAGTCCGCGTGCTCCGGTTTCCCGTTCGAGAGCTTTTTGGGCGATAGCACGTAGTGCGTCTTCTTCAAACTCTAGGTAGACATTGTCCATCTCTAGGAGGTACTGGTACTGGCGGGTTAGTGCGTTTCTTGGCTGGCTTAGAATTGAAACAAGGGCTTCTTCATCCAGCTTGTTAAGGGTTACGATTACAGGCAGGCGGCCAATCATTTCGGGGATTAAGCCATAACGTTGCAGGTCTCTTGGTTGCACATGCTGGAGGATATCGTCTGTGACCTTTTCGGCCTTAGTTTTGACCTCGGCACCAAAGCCAATAATTTTTTTGTTAAGACGCTGCTCGACGATTTTGTCTAGGCCGCTGAACGCGCCGCCGCATATGAATAATATGTTGGTTGTATCTATTTGCAAAAAGTCTTGGTGAGGATGCTTGCGTCCGCCTTGTGGCGGCACGGATGCAATGGTGCCTTCAAGGATTTTTAGCAAGGCCTGCTGCACGCCTTCGCCACTTACATCACGGGTAATAGAGGGGTTATCAGACCTTCTTGATATCTTATCTACCTCATCTATATAGACAATGCCGCGCTCGGCTTTTTCAATGTCAAAGTCGGCGGCTTGGATTAGTTTTAATAGGATATTCTCTACATCTTCGCCTACATAGCCAGCCTCAGTTAAGCTGGTTGCGTCTGCAATTGCTATGGGCACTTGAAGAAACCTTGCAAGTGTCTGGGCTAGATGGGTTTTGCCCACGCCTGTTGGGCCTATAAGCAGTACATTACTTTTTTGAACCTCTACATCGGAAAAGCCCATTTGCTCTACGGCGATGCGCTTATAGTGGTTGTATACAGCTACACTTAGGGCTACTTTTGCCCGGTCTTGGCCTATTACATATTCGTCTAGGAAGGCCTTGATATCCTTTGGCTTTGGCAGGTCAAAGGCGTCGTCTAGCCCTGGTACGTCGGCAGAGTCTTCCTCTAGTACCGCGTTGCAGACGTCTACGCAATCGCTGCAGATGTTTACATTTGGGCCGGAAATCAGCTTCTCTACGTCGTCTTGATGTTTGCCGCAGAAGGTGCAACGTACCCCTCGGTCATCCATATATCTTGGTGGCATTTACATTTACCTCCGTGTAATAATCTTGTCTATTAGACCGTATGATAGGGCTTCTTCGGCACTCATCCACTTGTCACGGTCGCTGTCCGCTTCGATTTTTGAGACGGACTGGCCGGTGTTTTGAGCTAGAATTTCATTGAGCTTGCGCTTCATATATAAGATACGCTCGGCCTGGATTTGGATATCCGAGGCCATACCCCTTGCGCCGCCTGATGGCTGATGAATCATAACCTCGGCGTTGGGTAGGGCAAAACGCTTGCCTTTTGCGCCGCCGGAAAGTAAAAACGCGCCCATACTTGCGGCCATGCCTACGCATATGGTTGAAATATCGCAGCGCACATGGTTCATTGTATCAAAGATTGCAAGGCCTGCGCTTATGCTGCCCCCTGGGGAGTTGATATATAGGCTGATGTCCTTGTCTGGGTCTTCGGACTCTAGGAAAAGTAGCTGCGCGATGATTAGGCTCGCGCTTACGTCGCTTACCTCGTCGCCCAGGAAGATTATTCTGTCTTTTAGTAGGCGGGAGTAGATGTCGTAGGAACGCTCGCCCCTGCCTGTTTGCTCGATTACATATGGTACTAGATTAGCCACGTTTTATGCCTCCTTGGTTGGGATTTCTTCGGCTTCGCCGTCTATTATGTCTGTATCTTCGCTTGCTATATCTTCATTATTATTGGTAGGTGCTGTTAATGGGGTTATCGGTGTTAGCGGTTCGTCTACGGCTATTGCGTTTTCTGCTATGAAGTCTAGGGCTTTTTTGCAAAGCATCTCTCTTTGGATTTCTTTGCGGCGCGGGGTGGATATGCTTTTTTCTAGTTTTTCCAGCGCGTCGCCTTCGGTTGCGGTTACTTCGGATAGATGTTTTGTAAACTCTTCGTCGGTTATGGTCATTGCTTCTTTTTTTGCCACGGCTTCAAGGGCCAGTTGGGAGTCTACATCGAACTTGGCCTGCTCTGCCCAGCTTGCACGCATGGTTTCTTCGTTTAGATTGGAGAGGTTTAGATAGCTTTCTACTGACATGCCGTGGCTTTCTATTTGGCGGGTGAAGTTTTCCCAGGAATCGTCTAAGCGGGCGGTATACATTGCTTTTGGGATTTCTGCCTCTAATAGTGTCGTTAGCTGGCGCGCTAGGTGCATACGCTTGTTTGCGTCTTGCTGGGAGGTTTTGCGGTCTGTTATTTTCTTTGCCAGGTCTGTTTTGTAGTCGGCTAGGTTATCAAACTCGGAGACATCTTGGGCGAAGTCATCGTCGATTTCCGGTAGTTCTTTGGCTTTTACGTCCAGGATTTCTACTTCGAAGTTCGCGGGTTTGCCTGCTAAGGTTTCGTGGCCGTATTCATCTGGGAAGGTGACCTCTACATTTATATCATCGCCAACAATGTGGCCTACTAGTTGGTCTTCGAAACCGGGGATGAATTGGTTGCTGCCTAGGGTAAGGTCAAAATCTTCGCCGCTGCCGCCTTCGAAGGCTTCGCCCTCTGAGTAGCCGGTGAAGTTGATTGTTACTATATCGCCCAGCTGGGCGGCGCGGTCTACACTTACTTGGCGGGCATTCTTTTCTGCTTCTGCCCTTAGCGCGTCTTGGATGTCTGATTCTGTGGCTTCTGTTTCCATTTTGGGGTATGTTAGGCCGTGGTAGCCATCTATTGTGGCCTCCGGCCTTACATATACCTCTACATAGAAGATTGCCCCGGTGGTTTCGCTCATTTCGCCGGGTTCTATGCTATCGGGCTTGTATACCGGGTCTAGGTCGTGTTCTTCCAGGGATTTTTCGTAGGCGTCGGGTAATACGAAGTTTACGGCGTCTTCGTGGAAGATGTCGCGGCCGTACATTTGCTCTATCATCTTGCGGGGGGCTTTGCCTTTGCGGAAGCCGGGAAGGTCGAAGTAGTGCTTGTTCTTGTTATAGGCTTGTACCAGGCCTTCTCTAAAACCTTCAGGGGTTATGTTAATGGTAAGCTTGATTTTGTTTGTTTCTGTTTTTTCGTACTGGGATGAAAATTGGGGTTGTTTGGACTTACTTGATTTGCTTGATTTACTCATGTGATGCCTCCATGCGAATGATTATAAATGGGTGAACACAAAACTTTGAGGAGTATAACACAGGTAGTTGTTGTTGGCTATAGTTTGGTCAGTGTTTTTTGGTTCATTGACTATAGTATGTTTTCGTGGTTGTTTGGGGATGTTGTTTTCTCTTCGTTGTGGTTTATATTGTAGAAGCCACTGGCAGGAGAAATGGGCCAAATGCTTTTGTCATTTGGAGAAAAAGCCCGTTTTATGCGCCTTTGAAAGCTTTTGGCATTTGGAGAAAAACCGGGAATGAAACATGTGTAGGTCAACTATGTGTCAATTTGATGTATTTATTGCAATCCGGGTGTTTTTGACACGGTTTTGTAGTCATGTATACTGACAAAAAGTACGAGAATGAGGGGAAATCTATGAAAATACGCATAAAATGTTCTTTGCTTTCATTTTTGATAGTGTTTTTATTGGCAGTCCAGTTGATGGCCTTGCCGGTATTGCAGGTTAATGCCGGTTGGATTGCATCGTATGAGGATATATCCTATGAAAGTGTGCCATATAAGGATATATTGTATAGAAACTTGGATGGCTGTGGTTTTGAACGTGGAGTGACACGACCTCTGAGTAATAATTTATTGAGTAATAGTCTAGTGATAGGCGCAACATCGCCCTCTGCATTGCAGCTTGCAGAGGTGGAGGATGTTGCGCCTTTTGATTTTATGCCCCTTGATTCATTGCCGGTGTATGTAACGGATTTTGCTGGCTTGCGTGATGCTGTAACCTCGGCACCTAATGACGATAGTTTGCGGGTTATAGTGATGTTAAATGATATCTTTGCGGATGGGAACCCTCCTATTGCAATGACTGCTGGACAAAATATCGCGCTTACCAGCCCGGCTGGGCAGACTAATGCTTTTGTGCAGGCAAATGCTATGCGGCATTTTTTGGTGAACGTGGGCAGATTGAAGGTAGGGAATGTTGTCTTGTGCGGCGTTGTTAGTTCCCAAAATGGGGGAGGGGTAGAGGTCGACGGCGGTGCTTTGGTATTGGACGGAGGGGTTATTCGTAATAACCGGGCCTCAGCCGGTGGCGGGGTTTTTGTGAGAAACAGCGGGAGTTTTATTATGTATGACGGTGTTATTCACAATAATCATGCAACTAATGGCGGCGGGATACGTGCGCAAGCTATGGGAAACGGGGCTATTAGTGTAGCGATTATTGGAGGGATTATTAGGAATAATATCGTTGATTTTGGCTTGGGTGGTGGGCTAAACGTGACTGCCCAGGGGACATCTACTGTTAGTGTGATAATTGGTGCTGTTGGTGGAGATAAGCCAGCGATTAGTCAGAACAGGGCTGAATACTCAAGTGGTGGGGGCTTACGCGCGGAAGCCGCAATTAATGCGGTTGTGAATATTACAATGCATAGTGGTGAGATATGCAATAATTTTGCCGGGTCAAGCGGTGGAGGGTTGCATTTCGCTGGGAATGTTAATTTTACAATGACTGGCGGTGCTGTGTGCTGCAATGACGCGCTTCATGGCGGCGGATTTTATGTGACTGTAAGTAGCAGTTCAATTGTTGGAATACATGGCGGGGTGATAGGCGGCAATACTGCCGGGGTAAATGGCGGTGGAATACATGTCAGTTTGCCCAACATAATGAATGGAAGCTTAGCTGTTGGTGATATGGCATTGTTTTTAGATAACACAGCCGGGCGCGGTGCAGTACGTCCGCCGGGTAATGTAGGGGATTTTACAAATATATATCCCCATAGAGGGTCTGTTTCGATTTTTAACCATCTAATAAATAATTTTGATATATCCAATGCCGGTGCTGTGGCCTACCAGACAATAAGATTTGTGTATGGTATGGGCGATGGGTATATTCCATTTGAAAATAGAGTGGAATATCGGCCGATTGGTGCAAGTGGTGCTATCTTAGGGGGCAGCTTGGCGGATGACACATTAAACCCACAGCGTGTTCCGGGTTTTGGTGGGATTTTGGCTCCCGCTCCGCCTTCCGCTAATAGTTCATTTATTGGGTGGGAGATATTAGGCGGCAATGTTGGCGAAATTTTTACTAGTGTGCAGCTTGCTTCAATGGACTTTACCGGCTATACGACGGTGGAGTTTATTGCGCGATTTATGCCGGATGTGAGTGTTGTGTTTTTATATAATTTCCCCGCTATGGTAGCACCGTTTTTAACTGCGACGGTACGCCATGGTGGTTATGTAGCGGTGCCTGGTGTGGTTCCTACTCGTGTGGGGTATGTTTTTCGTAACTGGTATGCTGATGCTGCCGGTACTATGCCTGTATTGTTTCCTGTTGATGATGTAACTGCTGAGCTGACTTTTTTTGCAGGCTGGGATGTGTGCCCATTGTATGTGGTTACGCCTACACCTATGCCTACGCCGGTTTCGACGCCTATGCCTACGCCCGCCCCGACGTTAACACCAACTCCGGTTCCAACACCTCATGTGGCCCCTCAACCAACCGCGACACCGACGTCAACTGCGACACCAACACCAACTGCTATTCCGGTGCCTACTCCTGCTGTTAGGCCGCCTGTTTATATACCATGGCCGACTCCGCATGTGATGACACCTACTGCGACGCCGCATCCGACTTTGCCAGTGCCGACACCGTATTCAACTCCGCCTACGCCGACTGCATCGCCATATCCAACTTCATCTATTCCGACGGCAACTCCATCTCCAACGCCATACCAAAACTTGTCTTTGCCGTCGCCGACACCGGGGCAAGCGTCGTATCCGTATCAATCGTTAGCGACGGACACGGATGCTGTCTTGGCAACGCGGCAACCCAGGCCGGAAGTGTTGTCTGCACTGGAGGGTTTGGCTGTCCATAGTTCGTATTTTTGCGAGTATGTAGGGGCTACTGTCTATATTTATAGCAGTTTTGTACACGGTTTTCCCGATAATACTGTAAGGGCAGATTCATATATCACCAGGGCTGAAATTGCACAGATTTTCTTTAATATAAGTGGCGGAGTAGACAGGATGAGCTTAAGCTATGTTGATGTAAATGATGTAAATACATCTGAGCCAAATAGAGTCCAATCCCGGACGCAGTTGAGTTTTACCGATGTTCGTGTTACGGCGTGGTACTATGAAGCTGTCAGCTATTTTGCGCAGCGGGGGATTGTTTCGGGCTTTGCCGATGGTAGCTTTAGGCCCGGACAAAATATGACGAATGCGCAGTTTGCAGCCCTTGCCGCTCGTGTATTTGATTTGCAAGCCCGTGCGCCTAGTGTTTGTTTGGGCGTGACCGACGGTCATTGGGCGGCGAGGTATATTTCTGTGGCGTTTCATCCGCTGTGGTTTGACTATTTTGGTGAAGGGTATGTATTTGCGCCCGATGACATTATTACCAGGGCGCAGGTGATTACATTGTTAAACCATTTTATCGTTAGGTCGGTTGACCGTTATGAAATTGATAGGTACTTGAATGATAGATATGCGCTTGGCAAAAATATGTATAATGGATATATTTTTAAATATATTTTCTCTGACATAGACCGTACCCACTGGGCGTTCTATGAAATAATGGTTGCCGCGATAACTCATCGTGTGCGCTATGATGAATATGGCGGTGCTCGCTGGATATGGTGATGTTAGTTGGATATGATGTATCCATTTATTCAGCTTGATGATAATACTGAAATTGTACATTCAGAAGTATTGCAGGATGGGAGGGTAAAAGTATATGTTGAGAAGCCCGTTGATGGAGGATTTCATTCTGCAACATGTTACTTGCCATCTTATGAGTGGAGCGGGATTGAAGGGTTCGTTGAATCTGAAGTCAATAAATATCAAGAAATAATAGAGTCAGTTGCACATTTGATTTTCAGGTTTGCAAACGATGGCGGATTTGAGAATGCCGCAAATTTTTAGGATAGGTTCGTATGTGGTTTATTTTTGGGCAAACGAGGGCAAACCACTTGAACCGATTCATGTCCACGTCTCTCAAGGCGTCCCTTCCGAAAATGCGACGAAAGTATGGATAACTAAAAAAGGTAAATGCCTACTGTGTCATAATAAGTCTAGGATTCCATCTAAGCAAAAGGGGTGCTGCATGAAAAAATCAGGGATTCTTTTACTTTTACTTATCGTGATAATGATTTCTGCCGCCTGCGGAGGGCAAACAAGCACGACATCTGCGCGTGACGAAAACCTTGCAAAGCTTGGCAGGGTTTGGGGGTTCGTTAAATACACCCACAATAGCTTTATTTTAGGTCAACTGGACTGGGATAGGGAGCTGTTAAGCCTAATCCCCATTATTTATTATGCAGACCCGGAAGATGTAAACGGCATCCTTTACGACTGGTTTGTGGGATTAGGTGATGATGGATATGACCTTGACCCACTTCATGATTACGACACATTATCTGCCGCATACCCGGCACAACAAGATGCGCTGCGGCAGATGGCAGATTTGTCATGGATTAACTATGATTACATAGGGCAGCTTGCCTCACATTTATTACGATTTGACGGAATAACCGCCATAGACAGAACATCAGCACCGGTCTTTTTGACCCTATTATCGGCACCCCCAACTTTACTAACCAAAGCAACCATGTCCATATGAGTTTCGGTGATAATGGCTATCGGTTACTTGGGCTTTTTAGGCTGTGGAACGCAATGAAATACTATTACCCCCATGTCGGCATTTTGGATGTGGAGTGGAATGGCCTATTGGATGATTTTATCCCCGAAATGCTTGCGGGTGCAGATAGATTAAGTTATGAACTGACCCTTGCGGCCTTGGCGCATCATTTGCGTGACTCGGCCCATCTTAACTTCACGGGAAATTTTTTTGCCGATAATTTTGGGCGATACATGGTACCTGTACGGCTGATATCTGTTGAAAATCGGCTTGTTGTTTACGATGTTATTGGTTTCGGAGCCGGTTTCGGAAATCCGCTTATAAGGGGAGATGTCATACTTGGCCTAGGCGGCAGAGGCATTGATGAAATAACTGCTGAGATGTTGCGTTTCTTGCCTTACCCCAATGAAGAGAAGGCATTGCCATTCCTTGCGAGGCATTGGGCTTGGACATTAGGTGGGCATCATCCTTTGAGGTCACATTCACGGGATATGGAAATAGTCATACTACGTGGTGACATTGAAATGACACTTGCTGTTAGCGGGGTTTACACGACAGCAAACTTTGCGGTCTATATGAGCCGACCTTATGTACTTTTGGATAATAATATCGGCCTTATAAACCCTGGGATGCAATCGCCGGGAAGTGTTAGAATGGCGATGGAGGCATTTGTCGATACCGATGGGATTATAATTGATTTGCGCCAATATCCCAGTTGCTTTGAGTTTTTTCTTGAAATGAGGCAATTTTTAATGGAAGAACCTTTGCCATTCGCTCTTATATCTGTGCCGTCACAGGCTCATCCCGGTATGAGAGAGGATTTGCCTCCAATTAATCAATATCTCCCGCCTAGTCCCTATGGGTTTATTTATGAAAGGCCGGTGGTGCTTTTAATGGATGAGCAGACTATTAGCCACCCGGAGTGGGTAATCATGTCTCTCCGTGTTGCTGAGAATGTTACCGTTATGGGGCCTTTTTCCATGGGTTCGAACGGAAATGTAACAGTTTTGCCCCTTCCGGGGGATATCCTTATGTCGTTTACGGGTTTGGGCGTTTATACCCTTGATGGTGAACAGACTCATTTTGTCGGTCTTACTCCCGATATTCGTGTAGATAGGACAATTCAAGGCATAAGAGAAGGCCGTGATGAGCTTGTTGAGGCGGCGATTTATAATATTCGCATTTCGGATTAGAAGTTGTACTTAACTTTGATAATGCCGCGTCAATGCGGTGCTGGTAAGGTTGAATACAGCTTCTTATAAGCTGCTGAGTGCGGACATGCCGACGAATCGTGAACTCGACCCAAAAATGGCTGTTGTCAATAGCGAAAGCCCGCTCAATATAAAAAAGCACATGACATTTTAATTTCGGATGTCATGTGCTTTTTGTGCATGTATTAGAAGCTGAGTTCATGGATAGTATCGGATAGTGTTAAGGATTATAAACACATTCTTTATACAATCTCTACGATAACTTTCTCGTCTGCGTGTACTGCCGCGGCCTTTACAACTGCCCGTATTGCCCGCGCAATACGTCCTTGCTTACCTATTACCTTGCCCATGTCGTCTGGGGCAACGGTTAGCTTTAGGATTTTGGCACCGTCACGCATGTCTTCGGTTACTACTACATCATCAGGGTTGTCCACCAGGTTCTTGGCTATGATGACAAGCAGCTCCTTCATTTTAGCCACCTGCCTTTTTGATTAGGGCCTTTACGGTATCTGTTGGCTGCGCGCCCTTGGCAATCCAGCCTTTGGCGGCCTCTAGGTCTACCCTTAAAACAGAGGGGTTTTTTGTTGGGTCGTAGATGCCGATTTCCTCTAGTACCTTGCCGTCACGGGGTGTGCGTGCATCTGCTACTACGATACGATAGAAAGGTGCCTTTTTCGCGCCCATTCTTTTGAGTCTGATTTTTACCATTTTGTCTCTCCTTTATTTAACCGCCAAAAAACGGTAGGTTTGGCATTATGCCTTTCTTGCCTTTTTTGCCTTTCTTTCCGCCGGGTAGGCCGCCGGCGAAGCCTTTCATCATCTTGCGCATTTCTTCGAATTGCTTAAGCAGCCGGTTTACCTCTTGGATTGTGCGACCGCTGCCTGCGGCTATGCGCCGCTTTCTTGAGCCATTTAAAATTGATGGGTCCCGTCTTTCGTGCATGGTCATTGATTGGATTATTGCCTCAACATGTGCAAGGGATTTTTCGTCAATATCTACACCGGCAAGCTGGGATTGGTTTACCCCAGGCATCATGCCTAATAGGTCTTTTAGGGGACCCATTTTTTTCATCTGTTGCATTTGGGAAAGGAAGTCGTCTAGGGTTAGCTGGTTTTGGCGGATTTTTTGCTCTAGTTCCGCTGCTTGTTTCTCGTCGAAGGCGGCTTGGGCTTTATCTATGAGGCTTAGCACGTCGCCCATGCCTAGGATTCTTGAGGCCATCCGGTCTGGATGGAAGGGTTCCATGTCTTCTAATTTTTCGCCTAGGCCTACATATTTTATTGGCTTGCCGGTTACTGCCTTTACAGAAAGTACCGCACCGCCTCGGGTATCGCTGTCTAGTTTTGTTACTATTATGCCGTCAAGGCCCAGGGTTTCGTCAAAGGTTTTGGCTACGTTGACGGCGTCTTGGCCTGTCATTGCGTCGATTACCAGTAGGATTTCTTGGGGTTTTACTGATGTGCGGACGCGGACAAGTTCGTCCATAAGTGTTTCGTCTATATGAAGGCGGCCTGCGGTGTCTATTAGCACAACGTCATTGCCGTTTTGGATTGCGTGCTCTATGCCTTTTTCGGCTATTTGGGCAGGGTCTAGCTTATCGCCCAACTCGAAGACTGGGATATTGTAGTTTTTGCCTACAACTTGTAGTTGTTTGATTGCGGCAGGCCTGTAGATATCGCAGGCTACAAGTAGGGGCTGCTTGCCTTGTTTGCGTAAAAGGCCTGCTAGTTTGCCGCTTGAGGTGGTTTTGCCCGCGCCTTGTAGGCCTACCATCATGTATACCGTTGGGGGCTTTGATGAGAAGGTTAATTGGCTTTGGGTCGAGCCCATTAGGCGGGTTAACTCTTCGTCAACCAGCTTTATCACTTGTTGGCCTGGGTTTAGTGCCTCTAGTACGTCGTGGCCTACGGCCTTTTCTGTAAGGGTTGCTACAAAATCTTTTACTACGCGGAAGTTGACATCCGCCTCTAGTAGGGCGAGGCGTACTTCCCGCATTGCGTCTTTGACGTCTTTTTCGGAAAGGCGGCCTTTGCCTTTTAGGCGTTTAAAGACATTTTGTAGTTTTTCGCCTAGGTTTTCGAATGCCATTGTTCACCTCGGGATGGATGGTTTGGGTTGTTGGGGATTGGTTGGGTTAGATTTGTATTAGGTCGCCTATGGTGTTGGATATTTTTTCTACTAATGCGACTTGGTTGGGGGCATCGCTAAGATTGTCTAGCATTGCTTGGATTTCTTTGGCTAGTGGTTGCCGCTGTTGGTGTTTGCGTACTAATTGTAAGTGTTCCTCGTAGTGGGTTAGGCTGGTTGTTGCGCGTTTTATGAAGTCTACTACAGCTTGTGGGGAGATGTTAAGCTCCTGGCCTATTTCTGCTAGGGAGTAGTCGTCGATGTAGCGCATGGTAAAACAGTCTGATTGCTTCTGGGTTAGTAGTGAGCCGTAGAAATCGAATAGTAGGTTCATGTGTTGGGTTACGGCTGGTAGGTCATCTGTTTTGTTCATGTATACAGTTTAAACCCTTTATAGCTGAAAAGTCAAGTGGGATTGCGCGTGGCGGCGGCATGGGCGGGTAAGAGCTTGCTTCTTACGCATGTTCCGGCTGATATGAGACAGCCCCAGGCTAGGAAAAATGCGATTTTATTCGGATTGCCATCCGATAAAATTGCGTTTTTCCAATAGCCTAGGTCTGGCTCATGCCTCCACACGGCGTAAGAAGCAAGCTCTTTCCCGCTCATGCCGTTACCACTTGTCAATCTATAGGGGAAGCGTTGTAGTGTTTTAGTGCCGCTTGCTGCTGGTATTCGTGTATGTTAATTTGGCGAAAAAATGTTTTTACACGTTTTGCTTGACTAATAAATAAAAATTACATACAATATGAAAAAATTACACGAAAGGAGCGACGCATGTGAACAAAACAACAGTCGCAACAGTAACATCAGATGCATCAAAGGCACCTTCAGTGCCGACATTGCCAGAGGTACAGGCAGCAGCAAATGCAACAACTCCAACATGCATGATCCCCCGTATCTGCCAGGAATTTAAGAATCTTATCCCGCCTCTTAGTACCGAAGAGCGGGAGCAGCTCGAACAAAATATCCTGGCAAGGCGCAAGTGTCATGACCCCATTGTCCTGTGGGATGGGAAGATTATTGACGGGCACAACCGCTTTGAGATATGCGTGAGGCATGGCATAGAGTTTGAGATTGTGGAGGCAGACTTGCCTTCTAAGGATGCGGCTATGCTGTGGATACTGGAAAACCAGCTTGGCCGTCGTAATCTTAATGAGGCTATGCGGATAGAGCTTACCATGACAAAGGCGGCTATATTGCAGGCTAAGGCTCGGAAGAAGATGTCTGAGGGCGGTAAGAAGGGAAGGCCTGGGGGGAAAGGTTTGGCAAAAATGACATCGCCTAGCGAGAAAGGTTTGGCAAAAATGACATCCTCACATGACGATAATGTCTCCTTGGCAGAAATGGCTCTTCCTAAAGATGGCATAAATGTTCGCAAAGCCCATGCGGATGATGCGGGTGTCAGTGAGCGAACCCTTCACAACTACCTCCAACTAAAAGCCCAAGCCCACCCAGAACTACTAGCCCTTGTCCAATCCGGCAAGATTAAAATCGGCACGGCACACCGTATGCTTGGCAAAGAAATCCACAAGCAGCTTACCCAAGTAGACAAGATGTACAAGTTTATACTCAAGCATCTCCCGCCGCAGGGGATAAAGGCCGCAAACCCAGAAATCCACGCAAATCTGGAGACTTTGTATGACACACTTAAGGGGCTTACAGCAACGCTGGATGCAAGATACAGCGATGGGGTGTCTGTAATAGGCGCGGGCGCGGAGGATGTACAAAGCGAAGCGAAAGGAGGTGAAACAGCATGAGAGATCTAATAGTCGACCCATATTTTAGAGGAATAATCCCGCCACTATCTGACGAAGAGTTTAGCCAGCTTGAGGAAAATATACTGGCATATGGCTGCCGGGATGCAATAAAGCACTGGAAAGGGACAATAGTAGACGGTCATAATCGCTATGCAATCTGCAAAAAGCATGGCCTGCCCTATGCAGTAAAACAGCTACGCCTTGGTACAAAAAAAGACGCCACTGTCTGGATAATCGAAAACCAGCTTGGACGTCGCAATCTTACAAAGGCAAGCTTGATAGGCCTTGGGCTAGAAAAGGCACGCTTGATGGGGCAAAATGTACGCAAAACTGCCTCTAAGTTTTCCGGCGCAAGTGAGGGAACCGTGTATCAATATATGAAAATAGTTGAGCATGGCGATCCAAAACTTATCGCGCAACTGGAGCGCGGCGAGGAAACAATAGGTAAAGTTTATAGAAACCTGCGTCAGTGTCCGCACAGCGATTACAAGCTTGATATTATCACGAAAACCGTGGATGTTTGGTACGACAAGCCCCCCACCTATGATATTAATAATCCACGCGCTGCCACATCCATCATAGGCAATATTGAAAAGTCCCACCGGATATATAGCTATATTGCCGGCAAGGCCAATCTTATTTTCCTTGGGGATGAAATGGATGGTATACTAACTAGGCTAGAGAGGCAGCGTCGGGCTGTGCGCAGGATGCTTGTTGGGCGGGGTAGGGGATAAACCCTCAGTGAACGCGGCAGCGGGGAGTTATAGCGAATTAATTGTTATACAAGCACACAAAATTCGGAAGTAAAATTTGGCGGTATGTAAGTGTGAAACATCCGCAAAGCGGATTTTCATACCAACAATTTGAGCCGCCGACGAAGGAGGCATGAATTGAAAAATGAAAAACTACCCAAGAACAAGCAAGTACGACAAAAATTGGCTATCCGAAAACTCAATGGGGCCTAATCCATTATGGCTTTTGGAGGACGTATGCGAACATCTTGACCTGCGTCCCGGCATGAAGGTGCTGGACATGGGTTGCGGCAAGGGCTGCACTTCGGTATTTCTTGCTAAGGAATTTGGTGTTACAGTTTTTGCTGTTTGTCTGTGGATTGACCCAACGGATAACTTGCGCCGATTTGAGGCGGCGGGTGTGGCAGATAAAGTTTACCCCTTCCGCGCGGAAGCCCATACACTGCCATTTGCAAATGATTTCTTTGATGCAGCTGTATCTATTGACAGCTACCATTATTATGGCACCTGCGAACGCTACTTTCCTATGCAATTTTCCAAGCTTGTAAAACCCGGCGGGCAGTTTGGCATAGTTATGCCCGGTTATGCTAAGGAGTTTGAGGATGGCCATCCCACACTTGGGCCATTTATTGGCGCGGAGGAGTTTACATTCCATAGCAGCAAGTGGTGGCGCAAGCACTGGGAAAAAACAAACATTGTAGACATTGCCGCTTGCTATGACATAGAAGATTCCCACGGTGTTTGGAGTAGTGGACATGGCGATTTGGCATGGCCGGAGTTTACTAATGCTGATACACAAGGGGATATCGCTTTTGTTGCAATGGCTGCGGTTAAGAAGTAAACTTGATTATACCGCCGAAGATGATATTTACACCCCTTTGCACCCAGGGTGCGTTTTGCCAAAGTACGACAATAAAGCCTGTGTCTAGCTGTTTTTCATCAGCACTAGCGCAGGCTTTATATGTTAACAAGTGATTACCTATCGCTGACGATATATCAAATCTATCATTTATGGTTGATGATTATAGTCCTATAGGGTACTATACTATATAGTGAATAGAGGTGAGGATTTGGAGCAAGAAACACAAGGCGGTTTTCTAATATCGCAAATTAAACAAGTAGGAGGGAGAATATTTGAAAAAATGCTTGTAAACGCTGGGGTAGAAGCGTTTAACGGAGCGCAAGGTAGAATCCTATATATTTTATGGCAAGAAGACAACATACCAATTGTAGAACTTGCCCGTAAAACAGGTTTGGCAAAAACAACATTAACAAGTATGCTTGATCGAATGGAGAGCGCGAACCTTATTAAGCGCGTTTTTGATAAGACGGATAGACGGCAAATTCGAATAGTCCTTACAGCAGATGCACGTAAGTTAAGCAATGAGTATAACGCCGTTTCTAGCAAGATGAATGAAATTTACTATGCAAAATTTTCGGATGACGAAGTTGTTGCATTTGAGAATAAGTTGCTACGCATACTATCAAATTTGAATGAATGGGAGAATATTACATGAAAAGATCGATATCAGCGTCAAACAAATTTTGCCCTCAAACATTGTTTCTTTATGGAACATATAAAGAGGACGGAAGTCCAAACTTTGGTCTGTTTTGCTGGTTCAGCTAT
>Ga0123355_10002379_pt1 | contig 26608 bp, 25 predicted proteins | sample TergutEmb28metaG_3_FD_89872 | JGI IMG/M metagenome (GOLD analysis project Ga0123355, IMG submission 89872) | Embiratermes neotenicus P1 segment gut microbial communities from Petit-Saut dam, French Guiana - Emb289 P1 | ecosystem: Host-associated > Arthropoda: Insects > Digestive system > Gut ... | reverse complement strand
CCGTATGCTCAAGGAATGATCCGACGCCACTCTGTCCCATACCATCTATTATCCATGATAATGACGGTTGTTTCAAGGGTTATGGGTTATCCCTGAAACCTAAATACTATTATACAAGGAATTCAATATGTCACATGAATGCACAGGCTGCGGCGCCGGTTGTGGATCGCAAAAAGCGCAAGAGCCGCAAAAAATGCCGCTGAATCCGTTGAGCAAAGTCAAGACCGTCGTCGCCGTGGCCGGCGGCAAGGGCGGCACGGGGAAAAGTCTCGTGACGGCACTCCTGGCCGCAGAGCTTGCCCGGCGGGGAAACTCTGTCGCCATCTTAGATGCGGATATTTTAAATCCCTCCATTCCTCAGCTATTATCTATGCAGGGCCGGGCCATTCGCGGCGATTCCGGTCTGTATCCCGCCATTTCTCAGAGCGGGATCAAGGTGATGAGCCTTCAGTTCCTCATGGAGAACGAGGGCGACCCCGTCCTCTGGCCGGGGCCAATCACGGCAAAAGCCGCCGAACAGTTTTGGGCTGACGTCATCTGGGACGAGGTCGATAGTATGCTCATTGACCTCCCCGCCGGGTCCGGTGACGTGCCCCAGACGATACTGGACAATCTGCCCCTGTCCGGCGTGATTGTGGTCACATCTCCCCAGGATATGGCCCGCACCGCCACCATGCGGGCGGCGGAGATGGTCCACGCCCTGGAAACGCCTCTATTGGGCTTGGTGGAAAACTACAGCACACTGCCAATCGCCGGACAAAATCCCCCGCCCCATGATATCCCGTTGTTAGATGAAGTCCCCTTTGACGAAACCCTGGCAGAGGCCGCCCTGGACGGCCAGCTAGAGGCGTTTACGCACAAGTATCTTTCCAACACCGTGGCGGCGGTTGAGGCATTGTAGAAAACAGCTACTAGCTTTAGCCATCCCACAAAAAGCCTCTTTTGAAAAAAAGCGAAACTCTGACCTCCGTCGGCTACATTCATGTTATATGGCAAACTGGGGTTAACCTACAACACAACGCCATTTCAAACCTACGGGCAGGTTTGAAATGGCGTTTTTGTGTGGTGGATTCTATACTTGACGAAGATGCTGTGAACGTCACTCTTTAATTTAAGAAGAAACTCACAATGAACAGTATCACAAGACCGATGCCCCAAGCAATGGTAGAGGTAATAGACCAAACTCTGATCTGTTCTTTTGCTTCATTTATGCCGGATAGGCGGTTGACAACCCAGAAGTAGCTATCATTGAAGTATGAGAAGAATAGGGAGCCCGCACATGCGGCCAGGGCTGCGAGCATTAGATTGCCGCCGGCAGCTTCAACAATGGGGGCCGTGATGCTTGCTGAAGTAATCATCGCCACTGTACCTGAACCCTGTACAAAGCGAACAAGAGTTGCAACCAAGAAGGGCAGCAAGAATAATGGAATTGGGGTGGCAGCAATTTGCTCTGCAAAGAACAGTCCTACGCCACTCTCTTGCAAAATGCGTCCAAGCGCACCGCCGCCGCCTGTGACAAGCAGAATCATACCTGCAACACGCAGGCCTTTTTCCATATCCTCTAAGACAACTTTTCGTTCAGTTTTGAACGCCAGAGTATAGATGGCCAAAAGCAAGCCGATACCAACGGCAATAATTGGCGCACCCAAGAAGATGAGAACTGCGAAAATGCCTTCGGTAAATCCAAGGGCGTTCAGAACTGTATTTAACAAAATTAAGATGACAGGCAGAATCAAAGGTGCAAAGGACATAAATGTCGAGGGGAGCTGACGAGTGCTTTCATCCGAAGTCAAATCATAAATTGGCTCTTGATATGGCGGCCGCACCCAACCCTCGCCGTCCTCTTCGGGAAGTTGATAAATTTTCTTACCCAGCCACTTTCCGTAAATCGTGGTGGCGATGGTCATGGGGACACAGAATACCACAAGGCCTATGAGCAAAAACATTCCAATATCAATTCCGAAAATGCCTGCTACCCCTAACGGTCCAGGGGTTGGCGGAACCATTGAGTGCGTGATAACCAATCCTGCCGCCAACGGAACAGTCAGGCCAACAATGGACTTTTTTGTTTTCTTCGACAATGCTTTTGCAATTGGGGACAAAATAATGAATCCCGAGTCACAGAAAACCGGAATTGACACTACAAACCCGGTAAGCGCCAAAGCAACTTCTTCCCGTTTCTTCCCAAAAAGTTTAAGAAATGTACGAGCCATCCGTTCAGCGGCACCGGAAGCTTGGAAAATTTGGCCCATCATAATACCAAAGCCAATGATGATACCAATGTTTCCTAAAGTGGTGCCAAATCCCCCTTGTATTGCAGAAACAATACTTGCGGGTACCATTCCTGAGATCACGCCGATAACGACACAGGCGATCAGCAATGCTAAAAATGTATGAACCTTCGTTTTGACAATAAGAAAAATTAAAAATACGATGCCAATTATCAATGCAGCAATCATTTGCAAAGTTTCCATTTTACTCTCTCCTAATCGTTTATAAAGAACGGAGCATATTCACCCGCTACTTTTATCGCCTCAATCATACTGACTGGGCTCGCTATGCCTTTCCATGCAATATCCAATGCAGTTCCGTGGTCAACTGACGTGCGCAATATGGGCATTCCGCCTGTTACTGAAATGGTTCTCTCAAAATCATACGTCTTTGTGGCAATATGCCCTTGGTCGTGATAGAGGGACAACACGCTGGAGAAACGCCCTTGCAGTGCTAAATGAAAAACAGAGTCGCCCGGAACCGGGCCGGCTACATCATACCCTTTATTTAAAAGTTCATTAACCGCCGGTTCAACATGATTGACTTCTTCGTCCCCGAACAGGCCATGCTCTCCGCTGTGGGGGTTGAGCCCGGCAATCGCCATAGTCCCGCCTGACACACCGAGTTTTTCTAACGCTTTTTTGCACCGGATCACATAGTCAATAATTCTGTCTTTTGTGACCATGTCACAGGCTTTGCGCAGAGATACATGTCTGGACAAGAAAAACACACGCAGATTGTGCACTTGAAACATCGTTAATGGATCATGGGTTTTCGTAAGTTCCGCAAAAATCTCAGTATGTCCAATAAAATTGACCCCACCGGCTTTTAATGACTCTTTGTTTATGGGTCCGGTCGCCACTGCGTCCACTTTTTTGCTCACGGCCAAGTCAATGCTCTTTTCGATATAATCGAAAGCCGCCTTGCCGCACATACCGCTAATTTCGCCCGCTTTGAATGCAGCCATGTCAACATTGTCAATGTCCAAAATGTTCAGCACATTAACTCGGTAATCACCTTCTTTGGGGCAACTGACAACATTAATCTCCACCGGGGAATTCAATGAACTTGCCGCTTTCCTAAGTATGCGTTGACTGCCAATTACCAAACAAGCAGTGTTGTCAGCAATTTCATCTGCCATTGACATTACGACAATTTCGGGCCCTATGCCCGCAGGGTCTCCCATAGGGATCGCAATCAATGGTTTTTTCATTTCACTATACCTCGCTTTTCAAATAGTTCACGCAAGTAACCAGCGCATTTTCGTCGCCTACCATGCCTCCTTTCGTGATATATTTCAGGCCCGCAAACTGTCCTCCTTTCAATTCGCCGTACGATGCCAATGGAACAACTTCATTATGTAGACGCATACCATATGCGCCCAGCCTATTACAGACCGCCACCGAAATATCGCCTCCGCATGTATACAGTCCGCAAAATGCACTGTTGGCTGAAAGAATCTTATATACTATTTCCGCAAATGCTTCATTGATACAAGAAGAAATGTCCTCAACGCTCTTCCCAATGTCGATCCGGTTTTGAGGATAAATCCCTGTGCCGACAATGCTCGCAACTTCGTACTCTTCACTGCCCTCTAACAGTTCTTTTACCACACGGGCAATTTCTCCTTCTCGAACGGCTTCATTCTCAACGATCTTATCCGTATCTACGAACACATTGTAATTGCGCTGGGTTTGTAAAAAATTCTCCACTTGGGATGCCGCTACAGCATTGACGCTGCCGACAACCGCCAGCACCTTTTTCCTTTTCTCAATCGGCTGTTTGGCTGATTCGGCAGGCGTTATTATCTGCCTGCAAACCGCCGCAGTAAATACGCCCGGGTCTATTGCAACGAAATTTATTTTGGAGACAACTGCGGCCTCTGCGATTCGATCTAAGTCTTCGGTGGTCACAGCGTCAAAAATAATAATTTTTACTCCCTGCTCTTTTAATTTCACTATTTGCATTGCCAGATAATCAATTTGGCGAGATACTTCTCCAATCAAAACCGAAGCTGTGAGATACTTGGACTGCTCTGCGAAAATCTCTTCGCATACTGAGGACTTTATAGAGTTTTTTGGATCAACCGCCGCTTCGGTGCGATGCAAAGGAATGGCGTTGACTAAAAGATGGCCTCCAACATTGATACGCCCGGCCTGCGGAAAACAAGGCACTGCCAGGGCAATATATTCGTCACCTAATGCGTCGAGAATGGCATCCGTCTCACTGCCAATATTCCCTCTCAGAGTGGAGTCAATGCGCTTTGAATACAGCTTTACATTAGAATTTTTTAGGCGCTGAGCAGCATCATAAACTCGTTCATAAGCACTTTCGCTATTAATTGCACGGCTATCTGTCGAATAGATAATACAATCGCAATCCTTGATCCCCTCTAGGTTATCAAGGCTAGTGATCGTATCTACTCTTAACTCGTTTTTTACGAGTTGAACTCCAGTGGCATTTGCCCCGGTAAGGTCATCTGCTATTACGGCTACTTGAATCATCGCTCTATCTCCTAGCTATTTAAAAATATTTGTGAGTTTCTATAATTTCTATGTTTTTACTCTTTAATGTCTTCCTTTCACCGGCAGAAAACACCTTATCGGTCACCACTCCGGTGAAGCTTGACATATTGGTAATTCTCACCAAAGCATGGTGATAGAATTTGCTGGCATCCACTGCAAGGTATGCTGTATTAGCAATTTCTATCGCTGCCCGTTTCAAAAAGGACTTTTCCAGGGTGGGGGTCGTAATATTAAATTCTTCATCAACACAACTTGTGCCAATAAAAGAAGTTGTCACTCTAAAGTTTCTGAGCATATCCTCCGCCATCTGCCCTAAGACTGTACCGGTCACATTTTGGGCAATCCCGCCGCAGAGTATTATTTTTGCAGGGCTGGAAAGTAAGGCACAGGCTATTTTCACATCATTCGTAATGATTGTAATATCCTGCGTTTCTTTAATAAGCATAGCGATCTCAAATGTAGTTGTCCCGGAGTCCAGAAATACTGAATCACCTGGCTTTATAAAATTTGCGCATATCCTTGCAATATTCATTTTCGCATCATGGTTGCTAACCATTTTCTGATCATAATTCTCTTCAGATCGAATTGCGCTCAGCGGCACGGCTCCGCCGTGACAGCGATCAAGACGCCCCATTCGGTTGAGTTTATCCAAATCACGTCTTATTGTCATAGCGCTTACTTGAAGCTGCTGTGATAGTTCTTCTACTGATACTACTCCTGCCCGATTGACGATGTCCACAATTTTTGAATGCCTTTCTGCAGCCAACATCGTTACCACTCCATTTCATGTTCGAACATGTTTATATATGTTTGCATATGTTCATATGGCTAATATAACACATATATTTTGTTTAAGTCAAGAAAATTTTTGACTTTTTTTGCATTTTATCAGTATAGTTTTACTCAATGCCTATGTCATACGGGAACTAGCTAAGAATTGTCCCATAGAACTTGATACACCTAAGCTTTCAACCCCTTGCGACACTAGGTGCCACAAGGGGTTTTTATTTGATCTCTCTTTTGCAGGCCTATATACATCTATTTAATAATAAGAAGAGAAAATACATTGCATAAGGCGCAAAAATTTGCTATACTGGGAGAGGATTTTACGCCGCTCTCCAGGAGCGGGATACATACGGGAGGATTCGGCATGAATTCTGCAAATGACGTGTGGAAACACGTCTTAGAAATTTTATCGGGAAAACTCACCGCCACCGCCATTGACACCTGGTTCGACGGCACAGAGGCGGTGGATTTGACGGACAGCCGCCTGGTGGTCTACTGCCCGTCAGATCTGAAAAAAGACGTCTTGGAGAGCCGGTTTCTCCCCGCTCTGCAAGAGGCCTTGACTGAGCTCTTCTCCGGGGAACTGGATCTATTGATTCTGGGCGAAGGGGAGTTGGACTCCTTTTTAAAGAGCAAGGAGGTCACCTCCGACCCCGTCGTCCCAAATAACTACAGCTTAACCTTTGAGCGGTTTATCATCGGGAGCAACAACAAATTTGCCCACGCCGCCGCCAAGGCCGTGGCAGATCAATTGGCCACAGCCTATAACCCCCTATTCATCTACGGGGATGCCGGCCTGGGTAAAACCCATCTGCTCTACGCCATCTACCACGCTGTCCGATCCCGATTGCCGGATATCCAGATTGTCTATATCAAAGGCGACGAATTCGCCAACGAGTTGATCCACGCTATCCAGACCAATACAAACACGGAGTTCCGCATGAAATACCGCTCTGCCGACTTGCTGCTGGTAGACGATATCCAGTTCATCTCCGGTAAAGTCCAGACCCAGGAGGAGTTTTTTCACACGTTTAACTCCCTCTATGAATCCGGTTGTCAAATCGTCCTCACCTCAGACCGGCCGCCTATGGAGATCATGCGCTTAGACGACCGGCTTCGGAGCCGATTTGAGTGGGGGCTCCTAGCCGATATCCAACCCCCTGACTATGAGACCCGGATGGCGATTATCAAAAAGAAAAGTCAGCAATTGGGTCTGACCTTGTCTCAAGAGCAAATCGCTTTTATTGCAGAAAACGTCACCTCCAATATTCGGCAACTGGAGGGCGCTGTCAATACCCTCACTGCCCACAGGGATTTATTGGATGCCAATATTAATCTGTCCTCCGTCTCTCGGGTATTAAAAGAGATTCTAAAGCAGAACAACGAATACACCCCCACACCGGAGATTATTATCCAGGAGACAGCTAATTTCTACGCCCTTACTTCCGCTGACCTCCAGGGCAGGGGACGGACACGGGGCACCGCCCTGGCCCGGCAAGTCTCCATGTATCTAATTCGAAAGATAACAAACCTTTCTCTTATAGATATAGGAAAGGAGTACGAGGGAAAAAATGGCCGGGGAATGGATCACTCTTCTGTACTGAGTTCCATCCGGAAAATCGAAGACATGGTCAAGCACACACCGGACTTATCCGATACCATCCGGGACATTACAGCCAATATTAACGCACGACAATAGCCCTCTGATTTTTCCACATTTCCACCGTTTTTCCATGTGGGTTTTGTGTGGATAATAGAACTGTCCACACAAGATTTAAGTTTTCCCCTTTGTTTCCACAGGATACACTGAAAAACAAGTCCTTGTCCCATCTAGCGTTGCGACAGTTTTCCACATAAATTTTCCCTACTACTACTACTACGAATCTATATAATCTATATTCTTTCAGAGAGGTGGTCAGATTATGAAGTTTTCCTGCGAAAAAGCACAACTCCTGTCAGCTATTTCTATTACAAGTAAAGTGGCCTCTGCCAAAAGCGCAATCCCCGCACTGGAGGGTCTTCTTCTAGAGGCGGCAACAACCTTGCGCATTTCCGGATACGATCTTAAGACAGGGATCAAGACGGAGATTCCCGCCGAAGTTACGCAGGTGGGCAGTATTGTACTAAACGCACGTCTCCTGGGTGAGATTATCCGAAAACTGCCGGACGATAGCATATTGTTTTCCGTGGAAGAAAATAACATGACCACGATCACCTGTGGATTTAGCACATTTAATATCATGGGTACCCCCGCCACAGATTATCCGGAACTGCCGTCTGTGGATTCTCAAAGTGCAATCTATATTCCGCAAAAGACCCTGAAGAGCATGATTTCTGAGACTATTTTTGCCGTTAGTGACAATGAGAGCCGTCCTGTCCACACAGGGAGCTTATTTGAACTGGAGCAGGGAATCATCACAGTTATCTCTGTAGACGGATACCGTCTGGCTTTGCGCCGAGAGAAACTGGATCGGGCAGAGATGGAAGATGGTAGTTTTGTCGTACCCGGCAACGCTCTGGGTGAGGTGGAGAAGATTGTTTCAGATTCTGAGGATTTGGTTAAAGTAGCCCTAGGGGAAAAACATATTTTGTTCTCCATTGATGAGACGGTAGTCATCTCCAGGCGGCTAGAAGGGGAGTTCTTAAATTACCGTCAGGCGATTCCCCAAAATAATAAATTCCATATCACTGTAGATAAGAGAGCTCTTATGGCATCGGTGGAGCGGGTGTCCTTGATTATCAGTGAAAAATTGAAAAGTCCTGTCCGCTGTCTCTTTACCGAAGGACAGATCAAACTATCGACTGCCACTGCTCTGGGGAAGGCCAGTGACGAGTGTCATATCTCCGGAGACGGCGGGGATCTGGAAATCGGCTTTAACGACAAGTATATCTTAGATGCCCTCAAAGCTGCCCCTGCCGATACGGTGAAGATATCTCTTAACACCAGTGTCTCCCCCTGTGTGATTAGTTCCACAGAGGAGGATGGAAACTTTACCTATATGGTTTTGCCTGTCCGGCTAAAAGCGGGAGATTAGAATCATGGAGCATACGATTTCCATTAAAACGCCCTTCATTAAGTTGGACGCCCTGTTAAAATTCGCAGATATAGTCCAGAGCGGCGGTGAGGCGAAACTGCTCATCCAGGAGGGCGCTGTCTCCGTCAACGGAGAGATATGCCAGATGCGGGGGAAGAAATGCTACCCGGGGGATGCCGTCACAGTTGACGGTACCACAATTTCCATCACCGGAGATGTACAGGGATGATATTACATAGTCTCTTAATCGAGGGATTTCGCAACTACGAACAGGACAGGATCACATTCGATCCTGGCACAAATGTGATCATCGGGGAAAACGGCCAGGGGAAGACAAATCTGTTAGAGGCCATCTACTATCTGACGGGGGCAAAGAGTTTTCGCACCCGATTTGACCGGGAACTCATCGGATTCTCTCAAGAATTTGCCTACATCCAGGGAGACATCTTTTCAGAAGAGCGGGAACAGTCCATTGCAATCCGCCTTAAACGGGGCAGAAAAAAAGAGATCCTGTTAAACGGGGTAAAAGAGGGCAACAGCGCAGCGCTGAGCGGAAAACTCCTGGCAACGCTATTTTCCCCGGAGGATCTGGGCCTCGTCCGGGATGGGGCGGCCAGCCGGCGGCGGCTCATGGATCTCGCTATCTCTCAGATCCGGCCCAAATACGCCCTCTGGCTCTCAGAGTTCAACCGGCTCTACGCTCACAAGACCAGGATACTAAAAGACCGCAGAGAAAAACCGGCCCTGTTGGACACATTGGACGATTTTAATATCCATTTGGCAAAAGCCGGCGCCCAGCTCATCCACTATCGGGCGGCATTTGTAAAAAAGCTGGATGAGGCGGCGGGCATTGTCCACCGGGACTGTTCCGGAGAGCGGGAGACTTTATCTCTCACCTACGAGACGGTAAAAACCGTATCCGACCCGGCGGCAAAGCCCTCGGAGATTTTTAATCAGCTCATGGAACACCAGACCCGGCTCCGCCAGGCGGAGTTAGATGCAGGGCTCTGTCTGTCCGGCGCACACAAGGACGATATTGCCATTGCCATCGGGGCTCAGCCCGCCAGGGCGTTTGCATCACAGGGGCAGGTTCGCACGGCGGCCCTGGCCATTAAACTGGCGGAGCGGGATATCTTATTCCAAGACAGGGGCGAATATCCCTTGCTGTTATTAGACGATGTGTTGAGTGAATTAGACGCCACCCGGCAAAATTTCGTCTTAAACCGGATTCAAGATGGCCAGGTGTTCATCACCTGCTGTGAGGACAATAAAATCGCCCAGCGGACCGGCGGGCGGATTTTTACAGTGGCAAAGGGAAAGGTGGTCTGACCTTGTATCTGCATTTGGGACAAGACACCAGTGTCTATCAAAAAACCGTGGTGGGAATTTATGATCTGGACAACTGTTCCGCCTCCCACATCACCCGGGATTTTTTGAAAAAAGCGGAACAGGCGGGACAGATCATCAATATCGCAGAGGATATTCCGAAAAGCTTTGTCATCACCCAGGAACACGGAGAGGTCACAATCTATCTCAGTCAACTTTCCACAACCACACTGCAAAAGCGTAGTGCGGGGATTGGATTTGAATAGGAATCTGTATGAAATATGGAGGCAAGTATGACAGACATTACGCAATCAGGCGCATCGTATGACGCATCACAGATCCAAGTCCTAGAGGGCTTGGAGGCGGTGCGGAAGCGGCCGGGGATGTACATCGGATCCACCAGCGAGAGCGGCCTGCACCACCTGGTCTATGAAATCGTGGATAACGCCATTGACGAAGCCCTGGCGGGCTTTTGTGACGATATCACCGTAAAAATCGGGGAAGGAAACATTATCACCGTAATCGACAACGGCCGCGGAATCCCCGTGGATATCCAGGAACAGACGGGTTCCAGTGCGTTGGAGGTTGTATTTACCGTCCTCCACGCCGGCGGAAAATTCGGCGGCGGCGGATACAAGGTGTCCGGCGGACTCCACGGCGTGGGGGCCTCGGTGGTCAACGCCCTGTCGGAGTGGCTGGAGGTAGATGTCCACAGGGATGGGAAAATCCACCAGATGAAGTTCTCCCGGGGGGACATTATACAGCCCATCACCGTAATCGGCGAGACGGATCGCACCGGCACCACTGTCCGTTTTCGGCCCGATGATGAGCTGTTTGACACCGTTGTCTATAACTACGAGACCATCCAGACCCGGATGAAGGAACAGGCCTATCTCAATGCGGGTCTGCGTATCCGCACCATTGACGAGCGGGAGGGACAGACCAAATCCGAGGAGATGTACTTCGAGGGCGGCATCCGCCAGTTTGTCCAAGATATCAATAAGAATAAGACCGGCTTACACGAGGAGATCATCCACATGGCGGCGGAGCAGGAGAACTCCATGGCGGAGGTGGCTCTCCAATACAACGACGGCTACAGCGAGATGATCCTATCCTTTGCCAATAACATCCGTACCATTGAAGGCGGGATGCACGAGACGGGCTTCAAGGGAGCTCTGACCCGTGTGCTCAACAACTACGCCAAAAAAACCGGGCTGCTCAAAGGCGAGGAAAAACTCACCGGCGAGGACTGCCGAGAGGGGTTGACGGTGATTCTATCCGTCCGGCTCACTGAGGCCCAGTTCGAGGGCCAGACCAAGTCAAAACTGGGCAACAGCGAGATCAAGACCCTGGTGGAACAGTTGGTCGGCGAAAAGCTGGATATTTTCTTAGAGGAAAATCCTGCCGTGGGCCGGGCCATTTTGGATAAAGCCGTCATGGCATCCAGAGCCCGAGAGGCGGCCAAAAAGGCCAGGGAGAGCATCCGCCGGAAAAACGCCCTAGAGGGGGCAACCCTCCCCGGAAAGCTGGCCGACTGCAACGAGCGGGATCCGGCCCTGACGGAGATTTACATCGTGGAGGGCGACTCGGCGGGAGGCTCCGCCAAGGGCGGCCGAGACAGCCGGTTCCAGGCCATCTTGCCCCTCTGGGGGAAGATGCTCAACGTGGAAAAGGCCCGTGTGGACAAAATCTACGGCAACGAGAAATTGACCCCGGTAATCACGGCGTTAGGGGCCGGAATCGGGGAGGAGTTTGACCTGGATAAACTCCGCTATCACAAAGTTATCATCATGGCCGACGCCGACGTGGACGGGAGCCACATCAGAACCCTGCTCCTCACCTTCTTTTTCCGGTACATGCGGCCACTGGTGGAAAAGGGCCACGTCTATGCGGCCCAGCCGCCCCTATATAAGCTGGTGCGGGGTAAGACCATTCGCTACGCCTACTCCGACGCCGAGCGGGATCGGATTTCCGAGGAGATCCGGGGCGGGGACCCTAAAATCAAAATTGACATCAGCCGCAACAAGGGTCTGGGCGAGATGGATCCCCATGAACTGTGGGAGACCACTATGGACCCGGAAAACCGGATACTAAACCGGATCGAAATCGCCGACGCCGTAAAGGCCGACGAGATTTTTACCGTACTCATGGGCGAGAAAGTAGAACCCAGAAAAGAATATATTGAGCGAAACGCCCAATTTGTCCAGAATCTTGATGTGTAAGAAGGAAGGTAACTTGCTGTGGCAACAAACGATAAAAATCCAGATATTTCATATCCGAATCAAAAGATCGTCAATGTAGAGCTGGAACGGGAGATGAAGGACAGCTACATGGATTACGCCATGAGCGTCATCGTGGGCCGTGCGCTCCCCGATGTGCGGGACGGCTTAAAACCGGTTCACCGCCGGATTCTCTACACCATGCTGGAAGACGGATTGACGGCGGAGAAACCCTTTCGCAAATCCGCCGCCACTGTGGGTACTGTGCTGGCACGGTATCACCCCCACGGCGATGCGTCAGTCTATGACGCCCTAGTTCGTCTGGCACAGGATTTCTCTATGCGCTACCAGTTGGTGGACGGCAAGGGCAACTTCGGCTCCGTAGACGGCGACCCCCCGGCGGCCTATCGATACACCGAGGCCCGGATGAGCCGGCTCGCCGCTGAGCTGACCCGTGAAATCGACAAAGACACTGTAGATTTTACCCCCAACTTTGACGAGATGCGGAAAGAGCCCCGGGTGCTCCCCGCCCGGTTCCCCAACCTCTTAGTTAACGGAGGCATGGGCATCGCCGTGGGCATGACCACGAATATTCCGCCCCACAACATGCGGGAGACCATCGACGCCACCATCTGTCTCATTAAAAATCCAGAGGCGGATTTAGACGATTTAATGGAGCACATCAAAGGCCCCGACTTCCCCACTAAGGGCATTATCATGGGCCGTGCCGGGATCCGGGCCGCCTACGCTACGGGCCGGGGCCGGGTTCGTGTCCGGGCCAAGACGGAGATTGAGGAGTTCGGCCAAAACCGGATACGGATCATCGTGACGGAACTGCCCTATCAGGTCAACAAGGCCCGGCTCATTGAAAATATTGCCGACCTGGTGAAAGACAAGCGGTTAGACGGTATCTCCGGCCTGCGGGACGAGTCCGACCGAGACGGAATGCGGATGGTCATCGAACTCAAGCGGGACGCCAACGCCCAGGTGATCTTAAATCGCCTCTACTCTGCGACCCAATTGCAGATCACGTTTTCCATCGTCCTGTTAGCCCTGGTCAACGATCAGAGACAGCCGAAACTCCTCTCTCTGCGGGAGATTTTGGACGAGTACATCTGCCACCAAAAAGAGGTCATCACCCGACGGACGGAGTACGACAGGCGGAAAGCCCAGGAGCGGGCCCACATATTAGAGGGTCTCATGGTGGCCGTGGACAATATTGACGAGGTCATCAAAATCCTGCGGGAGAGCTATGACGAGGGCGAATCCCGCCTTATGGAGCGGTTCGGCTTAAGCCAAGTCCAGGCCCAGGCCATCCTCGACATGCGCCTGCGCCGGATCCAGGGTCTGGAACGGGAAAAAATCGAGGCCGAGCACAAAGAGTTACAGGAGAAAATCGCCTATTACACCCAGCTTCTCGCCGACGAGGCCATGTTAGAGGGTGTTTTGATCGCCGAACTGGAAGAAGTCCGGGACAAATATGGTGACGACCGCCAGACGGAGATCGCCATCGTAGAAGACGAGATCGACATTGAAGACCTCATCGACGAGCAGGACTGTGTGTATACCCTGACCAACGCCGGGTACATCAAGCGGATGCCCGCCGACACCTATCGGAGCCAGCGGCGGGGCGGCAGAGGGATCACCGCCCAGACCCTCAGAGAGGAGGACAACGTGGAGACCGTATTCACCGCCTCCACCCATGACTGGATATTATTCTTTACCAGCCTGGGCAGGGTGTACCGGAAAAAAGGCTATCTCATCCCCGAGGCGGGGCGGACGGCCAAGGGGTCGAATATTGTCAACATTTTACCCCTCCAACCGGGGGAAAAAGTCAGCGCCATGATCCACTTGGACGATTTTGAACAGGAAGATGTGTTCCTGGTGCTGGTCACCCGGAGGGGTACGGTCAAACGGCTTAAGATGTCGGCGTTGAAAAATATCCGCAACAACGGCATCCGGGCCATTCGTCTGGAGGAGACAGACGAGCTGATCTCCGTCCGGGAGACCGATGGCGAACAGAATATTCTCATCGCCACCCACAAGGGCATGGCCATCTGCTTTAACGAGACCGATGTGCGGCCCACAGGCCGGGACGCCGCAGGTGTCCGTGGAATCCGCCTCAAAGCGGGGGACTACTGCATCGGGGCGGCCCGGGCCAGAAAAGGCGGGGCCCTCCTCACAGTGACGGAGCACGGCTACGGCAAGCGGACGGCAATTGAGGACTATCTCCGGGGCGACTCCGGCGTGCCGCAAAACCGGGGCGGGCTGGGCCTGAAGAACTATCAAATCACGGAGAAGACAGGCCAGATTGCAGATATAAAAGTTGTGGATGACCAGGATGATATCCTGCTTATCTCCGATGATGGCACCATCATCCGTATGGCGGTGCGGGATATTAGCACCTACAGCCGCGGCACCCAAGGGGTGCGTCTCATGCGGATGGACGACGGCTCAAAAGTCATCTCCATCGCCAGAACAGAGCATCTGGAAGAAGAGGAAGAAGGTTCCGACACAGCGGACGGCGAAACCAACGCTTCTACTCCAACGCCAGAGACCCAAAATGAAGAAGCTTAGTATCTACACCGACGGGGCCTGCAGCGGAAACCCAGGCCCCGGCGGTTGGGGAGCAGTTCTCCTGTACGGGAGCAAAAAAAAAGAGCTCTCCGGCGGCGAAGCCGAGACCACCAACAACCGCATGGAGCTCCAGGGCGTCATCTCCGCATTGGAGGCCCTCAAGGAGCCGTGTGCAGTGGAGCTCTACACGGATAGCCAGTATATTGTCAACGCCATCAATCAGAGATGGGTCTATAAGTGGCGGGCCAACGGCTGGATGCGGACGAAAAAAGACCCGGCAAAAAATCCAGACCTCTGGGAACGGCTCTTGGGCCTATTAGAGACCCATCAAGTCTCCTTCCACTGGGTCAAAGGCCATGCCGACAACCCGTATAACAACCGTTGTGATGAACTGGCCGTGGCCGAAAGCCAGAAGTTTTTGAGGGAAAGCCTATGATCTCAATTGACCGGATGCAAGAGATGTTAGAAGAAATCGCCGTCGAGTTTCCCGAGGCGTTTTATGAGAAACTAAACGGCGGCATCTGCCTGCTCCCCGAGACAAAGACGAGCCCCTATGCCAGACAGGGGGACCTCTATACCCTGGGCGAATACCACCGCAATGCCATGGGCCGGTATATCAACATCTACTACGGCTCTTTCTGCCGTGTCTACGGTTATTTGGACGAGCCGGCCCTCTATGAACAGTTGAAGAAGACCCTGGCCCACGAGTTCACCCACCACATGGAAGACCTGGCCGGGGAACGGGGCCTGGAGATCAAGGACGAAGAAGATTTGGAAGAATATTTGTACGGGTATGAGGATGAGTAAGGCATAGCGTATCTAAGAAAAAATCAACCCCGCCGTGTATCCATCGGGATATGCGGCGGGGTTTTTCTGCGGGTCTGGTTTTTGGTTATTTTAGACACCAATAAATTTTTGCGTCCAGTAATAATCGTGGAACCCTACGCCCAGATGGGTCAGATTTGGATTTAAGATGTTCGCCCTGTGTCCGGGGGAGTCCATCCAGCCGTCCACAACCGCCTGGGGCGTTCTATGACCCCAGGCTATGTTTTCTGCAGCCCATCGAAAGGAGATATTTGCATTTTGTATGCGAGCGCCCATGGTTATCCCGCTGGGGCAGGTGTGGGCAAAAAAGCCCCGTGTCGCCATATCTACACTGTGAGCACGGGCGATTGTGGCCAATCTATTGTCCCACTCCAGCAGTTGCAGACCGTGGTTTGCCCGCTGAATATTGACCAGGTCGAACACCTCCCGCTCAAACTGCGATTGATCCGGGGTCTGCGTGGGCGGCCGCTGGGGTGTGCCGTCAGTGCCGAACGCCTCGACATACCGCATGAGAATCGCCGCCGCCTCGGCCCGAACCGCCGTTCCGCCGGGGGCGATGATCGGCCCCGGTCTGCCGCCGATTAGCCCGTGGTAGTTTGCCCAGGTCAGGGCCTCTCTCGCTCCGGGCCAGGTGGCGATCTGGTGGAGATCAGTGAAACTGCTCCACTGTGGCCCTTGCCGTACCGCCGTATCGTGGCCCATGGCTCCGGCGAATCGGTGCATCATCACGGCGAACTCTTGCCGGGACACGGGTTGGCCCGGCGCAAATCGGTTCCCGCCCACACCGCCGACGATCCCGTAGTCGTAGGCCCAGATAACGTAGTGGGAGTACCAGGCGTTGACGTATACGTCGCTGAATACGGTTCGGTTATTGGCATACGGAATCTCACGGGCAGGGCCGCCGTATACCATGCGGTAGAGAGTTGCCATAACCATGGAGCGGGTGAAGTCACCTGTCGGGTGGAATTCGGTGGCAGATGCGCCCTGCATGATGTTGCGTTGGAAGACGTTGCGGACGTAGGGGTAGAACCAGTCGGCAGTGCGAATGTCGGTGAAGGGGAGGGCAACAAGTGCAGGGCGTAAATACAGATTACCACCCTCTTCAACGACAATGTACCCTGTCGGTGGTGTAATTGTGATGGTAGCTTGATTGGAATCACCTACATACCTAACTTCTACTGAAGATGTCCAGTTGTCCGGCAGGCTTATTGCGATGCGCTCCTCTGCTGTCCAGGAGGCCCAGAACTCAATGACAATGTTGCCGAGCATGTCAACAGAAGTGGGTCCTATGAACCCAGAGTGATGGCGATACGTGTCGACTATAATGCGATCTTCGTCCACTTCAACGGACACATAGAGGTCGGCCACTGGAGGCACGCCTGAGCGCAGGTATAGGTTGTCACCCTCTTCAACGACAATGTATCCTGTCGGTGGTGTGATGTGAACATGAAGCCGATCAAAGTTACCACTAGATATTGAATATGTCCAACCGTCCGGTACATTTATTATAAAATGTTCTAAAACAACTCCCGCTGTTGTGTGCGGCTCTATATCAGCAATAGTAATGCCGGTGCGCTGGACAATAAGGGTATATTCGGCATCAGATGGATATGTGTCGAGCACAATGCGATCTCCGTCTATCCTAACGGACACTTCAAAGTCTACTGGTGGGGGCCCAGAGCGCAGATATAGGCGCAGAGAACCTTGCCCTGTTATAAAGTTAAAGTCCTCTTCTGCGATGACATGGAACCCTTGCGGTGCTGTAAGCGTGACAACAGGGGCGCCCCAATTGAGTACGGTTGTGGAATATGTCCAGCCAACGGGTATGTTTATTATAATGTCGTCTGCACGTACCGCATCAAACACAACTTGAATGTTGCCGTTTCGGGTAAAAAACATGTCTATTGGATATGCGTCAACTATGATGCGATCTCCGTCTATCGTAACAAACAATTCAGCATCTGGTTCTGGTGGTGGGGAACCAGGACGCAGATATATCCAGAAATATTCTGCAACGACTTCCTCTAGATGGAATCCTTGCGGTGCGGCAATCACAACAGAAGTCCGAGGAAAGCCGTGGTAGGTTACTGATGGTGGAAGTATCGAATACGTCCAACCAAGCGGCACGTTTATTGTGATATCATCTGTATCCGTACTCCACAACATCCAAAGACGACCGTTGTGGACAGAAAGATTAGTCCATGGATATTGATCGACAAAGACGCGATCTCCTACTACGGTGACAGTGACGCTGATACCATCATCTGTAGCTGGCGCAATCATCTCGGCTAGTTCCGTCGCCGCCGCCCCCGGCACCAACCCAACCAGCATAACAAACACCAACAACAAACTAAGCCCTTTTCTCATTTTCACTCTCCCTTTCTGCTTTTTAGTAATTACAGCATGAAATCCTCACATTGTTAGTGAAAATATTAACATGGAGAACGAAAAGATGCAAGCGTTTTTTGGGAATTTGTCCAATTTTTATGTGGCCACGGTCTGCTCCACCTCAAAGAGGTCCAGATCTAAGTGCCGCTCTCTGGAGAGGCCTTCTTCGATGTCGTGATCGGTCACACTGCGGCCCTCGTAGGCCACGACCCGCTGGCGCTTGCCCTCCATGAGGACTTTCACAGCGTGGTAGCCCATCTGGGTGGCGATGACCCGGTCTTGTGCGCTGGGGGTGCCGCCCCGCTGGATGTGGCCCAGGATGGTCACACGGGTGTCGATGCCCGTGGCCGTCTCTACTTTTGTGGCCACATCTTGCGCACTGCCGTAGCCCTCGGCGACGATGATAATGTGGTGGTTCCGCTTACCTAAGCGGCCCATGCGGATGGGCTCAATGACGGCGGCGTGAAAATCCGCATCCCGCTCTGGCAGAAGGGTACACGTAGCGCCTACGGCCACGCCCACATGGAGGGCCAGGTGTCCGGCTTTGCGGCCCATGACCTCGACCACCGAACAGCGCTCGTGGGACTGCATGGTGTCCCGCAGTTTATCAATACAGTCAATGGCCGTATTGCAGGCCGTATCAAAGCCGATGGTATAGTCGGTGCAGACGATATCGTTGTCGATGGTAGCGGGGACGCCCACAGTGGGGATCCCTTTCTGGGAGAGGGCCAGCGCCCCCCGGAAGCTGCCGTCGCCGCCGATGACTACAAGGCCGTCCATCCCCATGTAACGGCACATATTGGCGGCCTTTTCCAGCCCCTCCTCCGTATGCATCTCCGGACAGCGGGCCGTATAGAGCATGGTGCCGCCCCGGGGCAGAAGCCCGTCCACACTGCGGCCGGTCAGTTCGATCATGTCACCGTTTAACAGGCCGCTGTATCCCCGGCGGATGCCCAGGGCAGAGATATCGTAGGTCGAAGCCGAGCGCACAATGGCCCGGATAGCGGCATTCATCCCCGGCGCATCTCCGCCGCTGGTCAGTACACCGATTCGCTTAATTGAGTTATGTTCCACGGTTAGCACCCCTTTCATTCCATTAGAGTATAGCAGAAAATCAGGTTGGGGGCAATTCATTGCCCTCTCCCGTTGTTTTTTAATCGCCGGACGACCCGCCAAAAAGTCCCCCGCCGGGGGATTTTTGGTGTTGGGCGGGCTTTTGGCGGGCACGGGGCTGAAAACTGCGGGGGATTGGGCATGTTGGACCCATTGGGGCACAGGCGGTTGCGGAGATAACGAAAAATGAAAACCCATCAAAAGGTATAGGTTTTGACGGGTCGCTGTTAATAATTAATTTAGCACAAATATCTTGCAAAAACAAGCTATTTTTTCAAATTTCTAGGAAAATTGGAACTGACCTTTCGGTGGGTTGGCAATTGTCAAAACCTATACCTTTTGGCGGTTTGTTGAATTATTTGAAGGAGTGTGTTAATTATGTCAGAAACGCAAACCCATTCTCGCCCTGTGGGACAACTCAAGACCAATCGGAGCCTGGTGAAGTATATCCTTCTTTCCATCGTCACATTTGGGATATATTCCATTGTGTTCTGGTACTCTGTCGGCGATGACATGAAGTGTTGGCAAGCAGGCATGACGGAAGAAGAACCATGAATTACGTTTTGATGGCTTTCCTGCTTACCCCTCTCACCTTGGGCGTCATATTTTTTGTCTGGTGCCACACCCTTTTAAACCGCATAGGTGCAGAACTGGCCCGCCGCGGCATCAATTACTCCGTCAGCGCATCCACGTTCTGGCTGTGGTTCGTCTTGGGTGCATTTATCATTGTTGGCCCTTTCATCTATACCTACAAGGTAATTACTGCTATGAATCTGCTGGCAGAAGATTATAACGCACAGGGATAACAGTGCGACACGGCGTTATATTTTGTAGGTCTGAAAAACCTCGTTGCGTATCTTTTTGGATACACGGCGGGGTTCTTTGCATATCGCCCCCGCCATTTGACTTGCGGGGTGTAATCCTGTATCATACGGGAGAGACTGGAAACGAGGAGATCGAACATGCGTAAAACTGGCGACAATCGGCCCATTGGGGTCTTTGATTCCGGGCTGGGCGGCCTCACGGCGATGGCTACGCTTATGGCGCTCTTACCGGGAGAGGATATCTGCTACCTGGGGGATACAGGCCGTGTGCCCTATGGCGGCCGCAGCCGGGAGACGATTATAGAATACGTCAAACAGGACATCGAATTTCTGCTGGGCCGGGAGATCAAGGCAGTTTTGGTCGCCTGCGGCACGGCCAGCGCCGTGGCGCTGGATCAGGTGCGGGATCAGTGTCCCGTCCCCATCTACGGCGTGCTGGAATCCGCCGTGGAGACGGCCATACAGCGCACAACAACGGGCCGGATCGGGATCATCGGCACCGAGGCGACCATTGCAAGCGGCGCCTATGAGCGGCTCTTGGGCGCAAACGGCGAGTTCCAACTCATCAGCCGGGCGTGTCCCCTGTTTGTACCCCTGGTGGAAAATGGCAGAATCCACCCGGGAGACGTGGTCATTGAGACCGTGGTGGCGGAATACTTGGCCCCCTTTGTCGAGGGCGAAGTAGATACCCTGATCCTGGGCTGTACCCACTACCCCCTCTTGGAACAAGTCATCCGCCGCTTTTTGGGGCCGGGGGTGACCTTGATCTCTTCCGGTGCGGCAGCGGCGGAATTTGTGGCGCAAAACCTCGCCGAACAAGGCCTGTTGGCGGCGGATAAGGCGGCGGGCAGCCACCGCTATTTCGTCACCGACCGGGTGGCCGGGTTTGAACGGCTGGCCTCCCTGTTTCTCCAGCAGGACGTGTCGGGGAAAGTGGAAAAAATCAGCTTGGGCTAAGCTTTACGGCGGGCTCGACTTGTGATACAATAATGGCTTGATTGAGAGTATAGAGGTAGAAACAACCAATGAAAGATGTAATCATATCCATAAAAGGGTCCCAGGGCATGGGCCGAGACTTTCAGGACGATGCAGAGAGCATTGAATTGATCACCAGCGGCGAATACAGCCACGGGGGAAGCGAGACGGTCTTCTCCTACATGGAGAGCGAAGTGACCGGCATGGAGGGCACCCGCACCACCTTCCGGGTAGACCCCCAGATGGTCACCCTGACCAGAGAGGGCGCCACCAACGCCCAGATGGTATTTGAGCAGGGCAAAAAACACGTATTTCTCTACGAGACCCCCTACGGGGCCACCTCCATGGGGGTGGACACCCGCCGATTGACTCACGGGCTAGACGAGGGCGGCGGAAAGATGGAGATCGACTACATCATCGATGTGGACAGCGTAGTGGTCAGCGAAAACAGCTTTGTAATCAGTGTCCGGGCGTCCGGTGAGAACCGGCCGACCGGCGCATAAGGGAGGCTATACAGATGGCAAATATGATAGATGCCGCCAAGAGAGAGATTGAGGCCCTTGTGACCACAGCCTACAAAAAAGCTGTGGCCGACGGCGCATTACCCCCCGGCGGAGAAGATGTGATCGGAACGATTGACATTCCCCGGGACATAAGCCACGGCGACTACGCCAGCGCCTGGGCTATGGCTGCGGCAAAGCCCCTGCGTCTGCCGCCGAGAAAAATCGCCGAGGCCCTTATGGAGCGGCTGGAGCTCTCCGGCACGTATTTCTCCGAAATTCAAGTGGCCGGGGCGGGATTTCTCAACTTCCGCCTGTCCGACCGCTGGTATCGCACGGTGTTGCAGACCGTGGAGACCATGGGCTCCGACTACGGCCGCAGTGATGTGGGCAGAGGGGAAAAGGTCATGGTGGAGTTCGTCTCCGCCAACCCCACGGGGGCCATGACCATCGGCAACGCCCGGGGCGGCGTCTTGGGAGACACCATGGCCGCCGTGCTGGACCGGGCCGGATACGATGTGTGGCGGGAGTTCTACGTCAACGACGCCGGAAACCAGGTGGAGCTATTTGCCGTGAGTTTGGAGGCCCGGTATATCCAGCTCATCTCCGGCGAAGATGCCGTGACGTTCCCGGAAAACGGCTACCACGGAGACGATATCAAAGAACTTGCACGGATTTTTTACGAAGCACACGGGGACAAGTACCTGTCCGTAGATTCCCAGACCCGCCGGGCAGATATGACGGCCTTTGGCCTTAAATACAACATCGCCAAAATGGAGGTCGATCTGGAGCGCTACGGGATCACGTTTGACCGCTGGTTCATGGAGTCTTCCCTCTACGAATCCGGCTACCTGGAGGAGACAGTCAATCTCCTCATAGACGGCGGCCACACCTATGAGAAAGACGGGGCATTGTGGCTCAACCTTATGGATTTTGGCGCTGAGAAAGACGATGTGCTCCGCCGGGCCAATGGACATTATACCTATTTCGCCTCGGATATCGCCTATCACCGGGATAAGTTTATCAAGCGGGGCTTTGACCGGGTGATTGATGTGTGGGGGGCCGACCATCACGGCCATGCAATTCGATTTAAAAAAATCCTGCCCGCCGTGGGCATCGACCCGGAGAAGCTGGATTTTCTCATTATGCAGTTAGTACGTCTGACCCGGGACGGGGAGACGGTACGGGTCTCCAAGCGGACGGGGAAATCTATTACCCTGGCAGATCTCCTCGATGAAATTCCCAAAGACGCCGCCCGGTTCTTCTTCAGCTCCAAGCCGGATACCCATTTAGAATTTGACCTGGGCCTGGCCGTCCGCCAGGACAGCGAGAACCCGGTCTACTATATCCAATACGCCCACGCCCGGATCTGTAGTCTAGTGGATACCCTGGCCCGAGAGGGGGCCGCCGTGCCGTCTGCTGACCAGGTGGATCTGGATCAAGTGGCGGGGGACTATGAGCGGGGGCTGATTAAAAGCATCGCCCGCCTGCCGGAGGAAGTGCGCACCGCCGCCCGGGACTATGACCCCTCCAAGGTCAACCGCTACGCCTGGGAGCTGGCGTCCAGCTTCCACGGGTTCTACAACAACTGCCGGATCAAAGGCGCCGCCCCCGGCGTACTGGAGTCCCGCCTCAAACTGGCCGATGCGGCCAGATCGGCCATTGCCTGTTGTCTGGCTATCTTGGGTGTCTCTGCGCCGGAGAAGATGTAGGCTTGTAGAAAAATAAAGGCCGCCCTGCAGGGCGGCCTTTGCGATAGAAAACACCCGCCGCCTGCGGGTGTTTTCTAATGCAGCAGCACGGTGCCTAATAGTCGCCCTCACCGTGTCCGTATCCTGGGTCGTATCCTGGATCATATCCCGGGTCGTACCACGGATCGTCGGGGCCCTCATCCTCTATGGGGCGGTCGGTGAGAGTGACGGTGAGGACGAGCTCGAATCCGTCTCGGTGGATGGTGAAGTCTACCATATCGCCGGGGGAATATTGATTGATTGCGGCCCGGAGTTCCTCCACTGTTCGGATGGCGTAGTCGTTCATGGCTACGATGACATCGCCCTCCAGCAGGCCGCCCCAGGCTGCGGGGCTGTCAGGGAAAACGGTATCGACGAAGACGCCTGCGACCATGTTGTGGTAATAGGCGTGGGCCTCGGTAATGGTAACAGGGTAGATGCCCAAGTACGGCCTTGCGATATGCCCCGTCTCTATGAGTTGGGTGGCGTAGTGCATGGCGTCATCAATGGGGATGGCAAACCCGATGCCCTCTACACCCTCCATAGCGGACTTGGCGGTGACGATGCCCACCACTTCGCCGAATGCGTTGTATACGGGGCCGCCGGAGTTGCCGGAGTTGACGGCGGCGTCGATCTGGAACATGTTAATGGTAATCCCCGGCTCAATGGCGATATTCCGATCCAATGCGCTGACGATACCGGAGGTGATGGTATAGGTCAGCTCCCCCAAGGGGTTCCCGATGGCGAAAATACTGGCCCCTACCCGCATTTCGGCAGAGTTCCCAAGGCGGGCATAGGGCAGATCATAGCCCTCGATTTTGAGTACTGCCACATCACTGGTGATGCTCTCCCCGCCGATGAACCGGGCCTCGTGGACGGTGTCGTCCGACAGCATGACCAGAATCCGGGATGCGCCCTCAATGACGTGATAGTTGGTCAGGATATACCCGTCGGCGGACACAATAAAGCCTGTGCCGGTGACGATTCCCGTCGTCATCTGCCCGAAGATGTTGGTGGTGGCCACCTCCGTGGTGATACCGACCACCTGTCCCCGGCCCAGTTCAAAAATCTCTTCCGCCGTCATTACCCCGCCTGCGTGAATGGGGGTGGCCGCCGGGGGCGGCGGAGTCGGTTCCGGCGTGGGCTCCGGTGTGGGTTCCACAGGCATGGCGATATAGGCGGGGACGTCTGGCTGTGCCGCCTCCCAGTTGCTAATAAGGCGCTGGGACACCATCGCCGCAGTGCCTCCGCCGATGAGGGCGCAGATCAAAATCAGGCAGAGGGTTCGTATAAATCCGTTCCGCCGTTTGGGCTCCCGAAAGGATCGGTTCGCCCACTCGTCTTGGATATCGAACTCCCCGTGGTATCCGGCGTGTTGTTCCGAATCCGCCAAATAGCTCGGCGGCGTTGTGGCGCTGGGGGCGTAGATGCCGGGGGGGTACGGATTGTCATGGTGAGAGGGATATGCGCCCTGCTCAGGCCGGAGCAAACCCTGCTTTGGCCGCAGATTGTCGGGCGGTGATCCCAGCCGCAACTTGGATAGCGGCGGCGGATCTCCTCCGTTGAACGTACCGCCCCAACCGGGGCGTCGATTGTTGTTGCTCATGTCGGGTGCCTCCTCGAATCAGGTGTCCCGGATACCTGGGTAATGTTCCAGATTATATCCTAGCGTAAACATATGGCGAAAGAATGAACAAAATCGAAAAGATTCCTGAAGAAATGTTGGAAAATATCAAATTATCGGAGTTTTTGAAAAAAATCTGTCATCATCTGGGCGCAGGATTCCTCCAGGATGCCGCCCACCAATTGGGGGCTGTGCCAGAAGTCCTCCATGAACAGATTCAGCACACTGCCGCAGGCCCCCGTGGTGGGGTCTTTGGCACCGTAAAACACCTTGCCCACCCTGGCGTTGAGAATCGCACCGGCGCACATGGGGCAGGGCTCTAACGTGACATAGAGACTGCAATCTCCCAGCCGCCAGTCCCCCAAAGTGCGACAGGCCGCCTCAATGGCTAAGAGTTCGGCGTGGGCTGTGGCCTGCCCCGTCTCCTCCCGGCGATTCCTGCCCTGGCCCAGGAGAGTCCCTCTGCTATCCACGATGACACATCCCACGGGGACCTCTCCCGCCGCCATGGCCTCTTGGGCTAAGGCGAAGGCGTACTGCATCCACTGGTCATGCGTCATGGGGCATCTCCTTTTTGCTCGACTTTGCTCAATCTACGTTTTCCTGTCCTTCTCTATTTTAACATATTGTCCGCAACATAGCTAGTGTGATACAATAATAGGAAATCTTTTCAAAGGAGCTTCTTGCAGATGATGATACCCTTGCTCGCACTCAGTTTGGGCATGGACGCCTTTGCCGTGTCTATTTCCTGCGGCATGTCGCCCGGGTTTCGGCGGCGATCCGCCCTGTGGCTGGGAATATATTTTGGCGGATTCCAGGCGCTAATGACCCTGTTGGGGGCGTTTCTGGGACACTCGTTCCATCAATATGTGGCCCAGGCGGGCGGTTGGATCGCCTTTGGACTGCTGGCGCTCATCGGCGGGAATATGGTCTGGGGGGCCTTGAAAGGGGATCGAAAACCTGACGAGATCACAGCGCTTTCTCACAAGCGGCTGTTTGTACTGGCCATCGCCACCAGTATTGACGCCTTTGCGGCGGGGGTCAGTCTGGCCCTTTTGACCGTAAATCTGGTGGTGGCCTGCACCGTCATCGGCGGCGTCGCCTTCGTCCTGTCGGTATCCGGCGGCCTGTTTGGCAAGCGGGTGGGAGAGGCATTTCACAAGCGGGCCGAGTTGGTAGGCGGCATCGTGCTCATCGCCCTGGGCATTCGGAGCTTGTTTTAGCCTCCAGAGCGTATAGAGTCGCAGCAGCGGGGTCATACTAAAAGCACCAGTATGACGTGCGGAGGTTTTTGCTATGCTGATTCGTGATATTATGAGCCCCAACGTGGTCTCTATCTCGCCGGAGGAGTCCGCCGCCCTGGCGACTAGACTACTCTACCGCCACAACATCGGTGCGTTACCCGTCTGTGCGGAGGACGGCAGAGTAAAGGGGATCGTCACTGACCGGGACATTGTCCTGCGCTGTATCGCCGCCGAGAGCGATCCGGCCACGACGCCTATTAAGGAGATCATGTCCAAACATGTCACATCCATCGGCCCCAACGACGACGTCCGGGTGGGTACCCGGATCATGGCAAAAGAACAGGTGCGCCGCCTGCCTGTCGTATCCGACGGCCGTGTGGTGGGGATGGTATCCCTGGGCGACATGGCCAAGACCCACTCCTATGACATGGAGGCGTCCAAGGCTCTGTCGGAGATTTCGGAAAATGTAAAGAAGGCGTAGGGTGTAAAAGGGCTGCCGCTGAAAAGGCGACAGCCCTTTACATTGTGCTTTAGCTCAAGTAACCACCACTTCAAGTGGTGGAATTAAAAATCTTTAGATATAAGAACCTCCTTTTGCTAGAATAGGTTTGGGTTTGCCAACCGCACCTAGAAGCAAAAGGAGGTT
>Ga0123355_10002377_pt1 | contig 26620 bp, 62 predicted proteins | sample TergutEmb28metaG_3_FD_89872 | JGI IMG/M metagenome (GOLD analysis project Ga0123355, IMG submission 89872) | Embiratermes neotenicus P1 segment gut microbial communities from Petit-Saut dam, French Guiana - Emb289 P1 | ecosystem: Host-associated > Arthropoda: Insects > Digestive system > Gut ... | reverse complement strand
TGAAGAGAAAGAAACGGAGAGTATATACCATGTTTAAAATATTCAGTACCTGTATTTGTTGAATAAATATATAAAATGCAACGTTTAGAGGTTAGCGGTGCGGTACGACCACTATAGTGGTTGGAGGTAGTGTCCGGGCTGCAGGCTATAGCCTGCAGCCCGGACACTATTCCAGCCTACCCGCACCTAACCTCCAACATACAACAAGCCAAGAACGAAACGACCAATGTAGTAATCAAAAATATAGTCGCGAGCTCCTGCTGATGGGCATAGTAATGCCCGAAACATTTTGAGCCTATAAGAAGTACAATAAAATAATAAGTAGCATCTCATTGGTTTTTTATTCTTCAGTTATCACAATGATGCACGGTCCAATAAACATCAGATTCACAAGTGTATATAAGTTTATTATATTTGTATTATTATTAGGACAATTTTTAAACATTGAGATTTCAACAACATAAAACTTATGTGAAATAATAATAAGGTGAAGTAAATTCAGTCCAAAACACAGCTATGAATACGAATATATGGCTAAATATATTCATAGCTGTGTTTTTGACTGAATTTACCTCACCTTATAGTTTAAACACACAACGGGGATGGCACACTTCAAAACTATGTGAAATAAATTTAAACTGTATTACCAACAATTTCATTCGACATATTTGTGTAACTTGGCAAGGTACTAACTACGAGCTCCCTGAGGATGACACAACAGTGTCGAAACATGTAGGAGGAGTGTGATGATTTGTCAACTATATGTGCATTTGTTGGTCATTGTACAAAATAATAAAAGATGCATGGTACAGATATTAAAATAGAAAATTGTAAATCAAGCTTTAACCAGCATATTACGACAAGTTTTTGAACACAGTAAGTTAATGTTTCATCTCTGCAGTTTCTGTTTTCCTCAAATAACACATAACTGTATTCATTAGGGACTTTCATTATCATTTCCGTGAGTTTTGTACGAGTTTTGCAAAACTCCGAATCGCAACACAGTATTAAACCTACACGTGCGTCTGGGTCATTGCGTTAGTGCGACTTTGCTAGGAAAGCGGTCAGCAAGAGCTTGCATACGACTATTAAGTGTGATTACCAATCTCTGAAGCAGAAACAATTGAATTCTAGATGGTCCTGACGTTGATGTATTACAGTAAAAATTTTTGGTTTCCTTCTATTTAAAACTCCGAAAAGAGAAAGGGTTTCAGAAACAGAACCTATTTCCGCCCTCTGGTGACATGTGATACTAATTGATAAAAATTAAAAAAAAACTAATCCATAATCGAGAATTTTCATGGCTAGGAAACTGACAGATAGACAGACAGAGAGAGAGAGATTGTGTAATTGATGAGGTACGCGTTGAGACCGGAGAAAGAGTCTCTCGTGTTCTCTGCGAAGTACGAATTCAAGAAAAACAAGAACATCAATCTACAACACAACACAGCCCTATCAGAAGGTAACATTCTGCTGATTGAACTTGACTTTTGGTTTCATCTAGGAATAAGCAAACGGCAGAAAACAGAGGCTGTGGACTATCGCGTAAATATTACTTCCGTTCGTCATATGAGCGGCGCGTGGCTGTGTTAATAATTAATGTTATAACAATATTTAACACTTAGAATATTCTATCCTTGAAACCGAATAGCACGCCGTCAGGCGGAATCCAGCACTGTCTGATAAAATGAATGTAACAAAGAAATTCTAACGACAGCTGGCCATAAATTTCCAGACGGGGAACAGAGGTGTAACTCTACTCTTTCTTTAGCTTCGCCACTATATAGAGGCGGGTGTTCAACGCCATACCATTGTCGCTTTGCCTGTGGAAAATAGACCCTGTGTCCGTTGTACAGGAGGCTGGGAGATCCTCAGGGTTTGTAGGCGGGTGTGGAAAAACTCGTCCCCACCGGGATTCGATTCCCGGACCGTTTAGCCCGTAGCTAGTCGCTGTACTGATTACGCTCTCCCGATCCATACTGTCTGATGCAAGCATGTACTGAGCTACAGAAAAATATGACATGCTATTTATTTAAATATTTTATTTCCAGAATTGGACATTTTTAATCAACATTTTCAATGCAGTAGCCACACTTCCACAACATCCACTTCCTAGTACAACACAAAGCTTGTGCCTTGTCAAAATTATGTCAAAGGATCATTAAACAAATTGCAGTTCAAATCTGTTATGTGTAATGTGAAGCTGAAAGAGTTTATAGGCAATTTTCTCTTGGGAAACTTAAACCTATTAAATCTCGTTCTGAATAAAACGGTAGATTTGTGCTCAATGGTGCTGATGGAAAGATTACGTCCAATTTAATGGAGATAACAGTTCGATACAGAATGAGGATTTACCTTAAACAGAGAAGAACAAATTATGTAACAAACCCAATTATAATGTCGCGCGTTTGATATAGTCTTCGGATATAAATTTTCGATATTGTATTCGGCAGGAAACCTGAAATATGACAAGGGTAATCAGATATGTGGCTGAGCCAGCTGTGCGAATGAGATACGCGATGATAGATTAGATTAGATTAGATTAGTGATGGGGTTAGAATCCTTTCGTTCCCGTTGCACCTAGCCCTAGAGACGGCCCTTTGTGCACCATAATCTGATGTCAAGTCAAGGGAGCCTTATTCGTTTAATGAAGTTCCAGATTGCCCCCAGAATTCGACTCTTAACATCTTCTGGGTACAAAAAATGAGCCCAGATTTGTAAGCCTGAGTGAAGCCAAAGTTTCGCACTCACATAGAATGTGGGATGGGGATTCTTCCTCTGCTCCACACCTCCTCCATAAGGGACCACTGGTCAGCACCATTGAGAAATTATGTCTTCCCAGAATATTATGTCCAGTATGTAGGCCAATAACAAGCCTGGACTGTGTCCTCTTAAAGGAAAATAGTATGGCCTTTACAGTCAGACTAAGGGCCGGAATCAGTTTTCGAGCCTGTCTCTGGGTACTGAAAAGACGTAGCTTTCAGATCTCCCAGTACAAGAGCCCTCCTTCTAAGTTCCCCTCACAGAGTTCCCATAGAGAGAGAGAGAGGCGCTATATTTATTGAGCACTCTTTTACTGTCTGCCTTAAGTCCCCGGTGAACGAACCCTCCTCCAGGTTCCCCAACATGGCCCCTGTGTAGAGAGTTGCCCTTTTCCGGAGACATATTTTGAAATACCTTTCGGGTTACCCGATAAAAAGGCCTTCCGATAAAGCAAAATCTCACCTTGCTCTCGAAGTCCTCGGCAAAACAGCGTCCCTTCTCTGGTCATCTGATGGGTTCCTATGGAGAAAGACGCCCGTTTCCAGAGCTTTTCTTTACATAATATTCAGGATGCCCAGGGTCCCCTCACAAAGACCCCCATAAAGAGACACGCTCCGTTTCCAGAGATCTCTTTTACTGTCCGTCGATGTCCCCGGTAAAAGAACCTCCTCTCCAGGTTCTCTATTGGGGCCCCTATGGAAAGCGATGCCCGTCTACAAAGCCATTCTTTTTTTATCATTAAGGGCCTCAGTAAAGAGCCCTCCCTCCAGGTTCATCTAACTGAGCTCCCATAGACAAAGACACTTCATTTCCACAGCCCTATTTTACTCTTTCTAGAAGTCTCCGATAAATGACCTTCCAATCAAGGTCCCTCACAAGGACCCCTATGGAGAAGAGAGATTCCCGTTTTCAGAGCTATCTTTTAAACACGTATATCGCGTGGAGACCTGAAAAAACAAAGAAACAAGATTACCTGATAAAATAAAATCTCACTGCTCTTCCAAAGTCTCCGGTAAAGATGACCCCTTCCGTATTACCAAAACGGGGCCACTATGGAGAAGGACGCTCCACCTAAAAAGCCTATGGTTTATTCATTCATTCATATCTCTCAGTTAAGGAACTCTGTCGCGAAAAGAGGGGAAAAAATACTGTAAACTTGCACGGAGACCCACGCGAAAGGGAAGCCTAGATAAAATGGGGTGCGGCCTGGTTTCACAAGGGGATCGTTTACTAAAATTCTACCAGGTCCCCCGTGCCAAAACGGTTTCATCACGATACGTTCCACATTGGATTGGGTAGACCAAAGCCCCGATAGCTAGGGGCTGGTAGTAACACTCAAAACGGTATACAAACCACAATTGTACTTCCCAATTCACACAGGATACTAAATCGACGTAACACTGAGATACGAAAGAGGGGGTGGATTTATGGGGGACAATGGGATTTCTGACTGCCGGTTGTGTGAAAGGGATATGTGACAGTGCAAGTTGTGTGAATGGGAAATGTGGCTGTGTAGGTTGTGTGAATGGGATATGAGACTGTGCAGGTTGAGTAAATGGGATATGTGGCTGTGCAGGTTGTGTAAATGGTATATGTGGCTGTGCAAGTTGTGTGAATGTGATATGTGATTGTGTAGGTTGTGTGAATGGGATATATGGCTGTGCAGGTTGTGTGAATGGGATAAGAGGCTATGCTGCTTGTGGGAATGGGATATGTGACTGTGCACGTTGTGTGAATGGGATATGTGGCTGTGTCGGTTGTGTGAATGGGATATGTGGCTGTGCTTGATGTGTGAATGGGCTAAGAGATTGTGCAGGTTGTATGAATGGGATATGTGGCTGTGTCGGTTGTGTGATTCGGATATGTGGCTGTGCAGTTTGTGTGAATGGGATATGTGGTAGTGCAGGTTGTGTGAATGGGATTTGTGACTGTGCAGGTTGTGTGAATGGATTATATGACTGTGCAGGTAGTGTGAATGGGATAGGTTGCTGTGCAGGTGGTATGAATGGGATATGTCAGTGTGAAGGTTGTGTGAATGGGATATGTGACTGTGCAGGTTGTGTGAATGGGATATGTGGCTGTGCAGGTTGTGTGATGGGGATATGTGGATCTGCTTGTTGTGTGACTGGGATATGTGAATGTGCAGAAAGTGTGACTGGGATTTGTGGTTGTGCAGGTTATGTGAATGGGATATAGGGATGTGCAATTTGTGTGATGGGGATAAGTGGATCTGTCTGTTGTGTGTGATTGGGATATGTGAATGTGCAGAGTGTGTGCATGGAATATGTGACTGTGCAGGTTGCGTGAATGGGATATGGGACTGAGTAGGTTGAATGCATAGGATATGTGGCCGTGCAAGATGTGTGTAAAGGAATTGTGGCTCTGCAGGTTGTGTTAATGGGATATTTGACTATGCAGGTTGCGGAAATGGGATATGTGACTTTGCAGGTTGTGTGAATGGGATATGTTATTGTGCAGGTTGTGTGAATGGGATATGTTATTGTGCAGGAAGTGTGAATGGGATATGTGGCTGTGCAGGTTGTGTGAATCGGATATGTGAATGTGCAGGTTGCGTGAATAAGATATGAGAATGTGTAGGTTGTGAGAATGAGATATGGGTTGTGCAGGTTGAGTGAATGGGATATATGGCTGCGCAGGTTGTGTGAATGGGATATGTGGTTGTGCATGTTGTGGGAATGGGAAATGTGACGGTGCAGGTTGTGTGAATGGGATATGTGGTTGTGCACGTTGTGTGAATGGGATTTATGGCTGTGCAGGTTATGTGAAAGGGATATGTGGCTGTGCAGATTGTGTTATTGGGATATTTGTCTGTGTAGGTTGCGGAAATGAGATATGTGACTATGCAGGTTGTGTGAATGGGATATGTTAATGTGCAGGGTGTGTGAATGGGATATGTGGCTGTGCAGGTTGGGTGAATCGGATATTTGAATGTGCAGGTTGCGTGAATAAGATATGTGAATGTGCAGGTTGTGAGAATGGGATACGTGGTTGTGCATCTTGTGTGAATGGGAAATATGGCTGCGCAGGTTTTGTGAATGGGATATGTGGCTGTGCAGGTTGTGTGAATTGGAAATGTGACTGTGCATATTGTGTGAATGGGATATGTGGTTGTGCAAGTTGTGTGAATGGGATATATGGCTGTGCAGGTTGTGTGAAAGGGATATGTGGCTGTGGAGCTTGTGTGATTGGATATGTGGTTATGCTTGTTGTGAGAATGGGATGTGTGACTGTGCAGGTTGTGTGAATGGGATATGTGGCTGTGAAGGTTGTGGGAACGGGATAAGTGGCTATGATTGTTGTGTGAAAGGGATATGTGACTGTGCAAGTTGTGTGAATGGGATATGTGACTGTGCAGGTTGTGTGAAAGGTTTATGTGACTGTGCGGGTTTTGTGAATGGGATAAGTTGCTGTGCAGGTGGTATGAATGGAAAAGTGGGTGTGCAGTTTGTGTGAATGGGATATGTGACTTTACAGTTTGTGTGAAAGGGATATGGGACTCTGCAGGATGAATGAATTGGATATGTGGTCGTGCAAGTTGTGTGAATGGAATATGTGGGTGTGCAGTTTGTGTGAATAAGATATGTGACTTTGTAGGACGTGTGAATGGGATATGTGGCTGTGTGGGTTTGGTGAATGGGATTTTTGGGTGTGCTGGTTGCGTGAAAGGGATATGTGATTTTGCAAGTTGTATGCATGAGTTATGTGGCTCTGTCTTTTGTGGGATTGGGACATGTGGATGTGATGGTTGTGTGAATGGGATATGTGATTGAGCAGGTTGTGTGAATGGGATTTGTGGCTTTATCAGTTTTGCGAATGGGATATGAGATTGTGCAGGTCGTGGGAATTTGATATGTGGTTGTGCAGGTTGTGTGAAAGTGATATGTGGCTGTGCAGGATGTGTGAATAGGATACGTGATGTACAGGATGTGGAAATATTATATGTGGCTGTGCAATTGTTGTGAATGGGACATGTGAATATGTCCTTTGTGGGAATGTGATATGTGACTGTGCAGGTTGTGAGAAAAGGATATGTGGATGTGCCGGTTGTGTGAATGAGATATGTGGCTGGGCAGATTTTGCGAATAGTTTATGTGGCTGTACATGTTTTGTGAAAGGGATATGTGGCTGTGCATGTTGTGTGAATGGGATACGTGGCTTTGCAAGTTGTGTGAATGGGATATGTGGCTGAGCAGGTTGTGTGATTAGCATATATAGCTGTTCAGTTAATGTGAATTGGATATATGACTGTGCAGGTTGTGTGATTGGGATATTTGAATGTGCAGGTTGTGTGAATGGGTTATGTGGTTGTGCATTTTGTGTGAAACCGATATGTGACTGTGCACTTTCTGTGAATGGGATATGTGGTTGTGCAGGTTGGGTGAATTGGTATATGTGATTGTGAAAGTTGTGTGAATTGGATATCTAACTTTGCAGATTGTGTGAATGGGATATGGGACTCTGCAGGTTGAATGAATTGAGTATGTGGCCGTGCAATTTGTGAATGGGATATGTGGCTGTGCAGATTTTGTGAATGGGATATGTAAATTTGCAGGTTGTGTGAATGGGATATGTGGCTCTGCTGGTTTTGTAAATGGGATATGAGTTGGCGATGGTTGTAGGAATTGGATATATGACTCTGTCGGATGTGTGATTGAGATATATGGCTTTTTTTGTGAAAATGGGGTATGTGATTTTGCAGTTCATGGGAAAGAGATATGTGGCTGTGTCGTTTGTAGGATTGGTAAATGTGACGGTGCAGGTTGTGGCTGTGAAGGTTATGTGAATGTGATATGTGTTTGTTTTGGTTGTGTGAATGGGATATGTGATTGTGCAAGTTGTATGAATGGGGTATGTGGATCTGTCGTTTGTGTGACAGGGATATGTGTCTCTGTTTGTAATGGGAATGGGATATGTAGTTTTGCAGTTTAGTGTGAATGTGATATTTGGTTGTGTCGGCTGTGGGTTTGGGATATGTGGCTGTGCAGGTTGTGGGAATGATATAGGTAGTTGTTCAGTTTGTGTGAATGGGATATGTGGCTGTGCAGGTTGTGTGATTGGGATATGTGGTTTGCAGATTGTGTGAAAGGGATATTTGGCTGTGAAGGTTGTGTGAAAGGGATATGTGACTTTGCTAATTGTGTGAATGGGATATGTGTCTGTGCAAGTTGTCTGGATTGGATATGTGCCTGTGCTGGTTGTGTGAATAGGATATATGATTTAGCAAGTTGTATGAGAGAGATATTTGGCTCTGTTTGTTGTGTGACTGGGACATGTGGCTCTGAAGTTTGTGTGAATGGGATATTGGTTGTGCAAGTTGTGTGAATGGGATATGTGGCTGTGTCAGTTGAGCGAATGGGATATGTGACTGTGCAGATTGTGTGATGGGAAATGTGGCTGTGCAGATTGTGTGAATGGGATATGTGGCTGTGCATTATGTGGGAATATTATATGTGGCTGTGCAAGAAGTGTGAATGGGATATGTGACTTTGTCGGTTGTGTGAACGGGATATGTGACTGTGCAGGTTGTGTGAATGAGATATGTGGCTGTGCAGGTTGTGTGAAAGAGATATGTGGCTGTGAATGTTGTGTGAATTGGATATGTGGCTTTGCACGTTGTGTGATTAGGATATGTGGCTATGAACGTTGTGTGAATGTGATATGTGACTGTGCATTTAGTTTGAATGCGATATGTGGCTGTGCATATTGTGTGAATTTTGTATGTGGCCGTGCAGATAGTTTGAATTCGATATAAAACTGTGCAGGTTGTGTGAATGGGAAATGTGACTGTACAGGTTGTGTGAATGGGATATGTGGCTGTGCAGGTTGTGTGATGGGGATATGTTGATCTGCTTGTTGTGTGACTGGGATATGTGAATGTGCAGATAGTGTGACTGGGATTTGTGGTTGTGCAGGTTGTGTGAATGGGATATGTGGCTGTGCAAGTTGTGTGATTGGGATATGTGGATCTGTTTGCTGTGTGTGATTGGGAAATTTGAATTTGCAGAGAGTGTGCATGGAATATATGACTGTGTAGGTTTCGTGAATGGGATATGGGACTGAGTAGGTTGAATGCATAGGATATGTGGCCGTGCAAGATGTGTGAAAAGAAATGTGGCTCTGCAGGATATGTTAATTGGATATTTGACTGTGCAGTTTGCGGAAATCAGATATGTGACTGTGCAGGTTGTGTGAATGGGATATGTTATTGTGCAGGTTGTGTGAACGGGATATGTGGCTGTGCAGGTTGTGTGAATCGGATATTTCAATGTGAGGGTTGCGTAAATAAGATATGAGAATGTGCATGTTCTAAGAATGAGATATGTGGTTGTGTATGTTGTGTGAATGGATATATGGCTGTGCAGGTTGTGTGAATGGGATATGTGGCTGTGCAGGTTGTGTGAATGGGAATTGTGACGGTGCAGGTTGTGTGAATGGAATATGTGGTTGTGCAGGTTGTGTGAATGGGATTTATGGCCGTGCAGTTTGTGTGAAAGGGATATGTGGCTGTGCAGGTTATGTGAAGGGAATATGTGGATCTGCTTGTTGTGAGAATGGGATATGTGATTGTGCAGGTTGTGTGAATGGGATATGTGGCTGTGCAGGTTGTGGGAATGGGATATGTGGCTCTGATTGTTGCGTGGAGGGGATATGTGACTGTGAAAATTGTGTGAATGAGATATGTGACTGTGCAGGTTGTGTGAATGGATTATGAGACTGTGCATGTTTTGAGAATGGGATAAGTGGCTGTGCAGGTGGTATGAATCGGATATGTGAGTGTGAAGGTTGTGTGAATGGGATATGTGCCTGTGCAGGTTGTGTGAATGGGATATGTGCCGTTACATGTTGTGTGAAAGGGATATGGGGCTCTGCAGGATGAATAAATTAGATATGTTCTCGTGCAAATTTTGTGAATGGAATATGTGGGTGTGCAGGTTGTGATTAGGATATGTGGCTGTGTGATTTGTTGAAATGGGATTTATGGCTGTGCTGGTTGCGTATATGGAATATGTGATTTTACAAGTTGTATGAATGAGATATGTGGCTCTGTCGGTTGTGTGATTGGGACACGTGGCTGTGAGGGTTGTGTGAATGGGATATGTGATTGTACAAGTTGTGTGAATGGGATTTGTGACTGTGTCGGTTTTGCGAATGGGATATGTGATTGTGCAGGTTGTGTGAATAGGATATGTGGCTGTACAGGTTGTGGGAATGTTAAATGTGGCTGTGCAAAATTTGGAATTGGGACATGTGATTATGTCCGTTGTGTGAATGGGATATGTGACTGTGCAGGTTGTGTGAATGAGATATGAGGCTGTGCCGGTTGCGTGAAATAGATATGTGACTGTCAAAGTTTTGTGAATGGGAAATGTGGCTGTACATGTTTTGTGATAGGGATGTTTGGCTGTGCGTGTTGTATGAATGGGTTACGTGGATTTGCAAGCTGTGTGAATAGGATATGTGTCAGTGCAGGGTGTGTGAATGAGACATGTTGCTGTACAGTTAGTGTGAATTGGATATATGACTGTGCAGATTGTGTGAATTGGATATGGGACTGTGCAGGTTGTGTGAATGGGATATGGGACTGAGTAGGTTGAATGAATAGGATATGTGGCCGTGCAAGGTGTGTGAAAAGTAAATGTGCTTGTGCAGGTTGTGTTATTGGGATATTTGTCCGTGTAGGTTGCGGAAATGAGATATGTGAGAATGGGATATGTTATTGTGCATGGTGTGTGAATGGGATATATGGCTGTGCAGTTTGGGTGAATCGGATATTTGAATGTTTAGGATTCGTGAATAAGATATGTGAATTTGCAGGTTGTGAGAATGGGATATGTGGTTGTGCATGTTGTGTGAATGGGATATATTGCGTCGCAGGTTGTGTGAATGGGATATGTGGCTGGGCAGGTTGTGTGAATTGGAAATGTGACTGTGCAGGTTGTGTGAATGGGATATATGGCTGTGCATGTTGTGTGAAAGTGATATGTGGCTGTGGTGCTTGTGAGATTTGGATATGTGTTTATGCTTGTTGTGAGATTGGGATATGAGAATGTGCAAGTAGCGTGAATGGATTATGTTACTGTGCAGGTTGTGTGAATGGTATATGTTGCTGTTCAGTTTGTGGGAATGTTATATGTGGCTGTGCAAAGATGTGTGAATGGGATATGTAACTGTGTCCGTTGTGTGAAAGGGATATGTGACTGTGTAGTTTGTGTGAATGAGATATGTGGCTGTGAAGGTTGTGTGAATTGGATATGTGGCTTTGCACGTTGTGTGAATAGTATATGTGGCTCTAAATTTAGTTTGACTGTGATATGTGTCTGTGCATGTAATGTGAATGCGATATGTAACTGTGCATATTGTGTGAATTGGATATGTGGCTGCGCAGATAGTGTGAATCCGATATATAATTGTGCGGGTTGTGTGAATGGGAAATTTGACTTTACAGGTTGTGTGAATGAGATATGTGGCTTTGCAGGTTGTGTGATTTGGATATGGGGATCTGCCTGTTGTGTGATTGGGATATGTGATTTTGCATACGTTGTAAAACGGATACGTGATTGTGAAGATTGTGTGAACAGGATATGTGAAACTGCAGGTTGTGTGCATGGAATATGTGACTGTGCATGTTGCTTGAATGAGATATGGGGCTGAGCGTGTTGAATGCATAGGAAATTTGGCCGTACAATTTGTGTGAATAGGATATGTGGCTCTGCAGTTTGTGTTAATGGGATATGTGTCTGTGCAGTTTGCGGGAATGGGATATGTGACTGTGCAGGTTGTGTGAATGGGATTTGTTTTTCTGCAGGTAGTGAGAGTGGGATATGTGGCAATACAGTTTGTGTGATTTGGATATGTGAATGTGCAGGTTGCTAGAATATAATATGTGAATATGCAAATTGTGAGAATGGGAGATGTGACAGTGCAGGTTTTGTGAACGGGATATTAGGCTGTGTAGGTTGTGTGAATAGGAAATTTGGCTCTACTTCTTATGAGAATGAGATATGTTAGTGTGCAGTTTTGTGAATGGGATATGTGGCTGTGCTGGTTGTGGGAATGGGATTTGTGTCTCTGCTTGTTATATGAATGGGATATGTGGCTTTTCGTGTTATGTGAATGCGATATGTGACTGTGCATTTTGTGTGATTGAGATAAGTTGCTGTGCTTTTGGTATGAATGGGATATGTGACTTTGCGTGTTGTGTGAACGGGATATGTGACTGTGCAGGTTATGGGAATGGGATATGTGACATTACAGTTTGTGTGAATTGGATATCGGTAAATGCAGCTTGAATGAATGGGATTTATGGCTGTGCTGCTTGCGTGAATGTGATATGCGATTTTGCAAGTTCTGTGAATGATATATGTGTTTCTGTCGCTTGTGTGACTGGGACATGTGGCTGTGATGGTTGTGTGAATGGGATATTTTATTGTGCAAATTTTGTGAATGGTTTATATATCTGTGTCCTTTATCCGATTATGATATATGACTGTGCAGGTTGTGTGAAATTGACATGTGGCTCTGCAGGTTTTGTGATTGGCATATGTGTCTGTGTATGAGGTGTGAATGGGAAATGTAGCTGTGCAGGTTGTAGGAATGCTATATGTGACTTTGTACGTTGAGTGAACGGGATATTTAAATATGTCCGTTGTGTGAATGGGAAATGTGACTGTTCAGGTTGTTTGAATGAGATATGTGGCTGTGCAGGTTGTGTGAATGAAATATGTGGCTGTGCAAGTTGTATGAATGAAATATGTGGCTGTATATGTTTTTGAATTGGATATTTGGCTGTGAATATTGTGTGAATGAGATAAGTTGCTTTGCATATTGTTTGAATGGGATATGTGGCTGTGAAAATAGTGTGAATAGGATATGTGTGTGTGCAATTTGTGTGAATGCGATATGTGACTTTGCTCTTTTTGTGAATGTGATATGTGTTTGTGTATTTTGCGAGAACAAGGATATGTAATTGGGAAAATGGTGTGAATTGGATATGTAACTGTGCAGATTGTGTGAATGGGATAAGGGATTCTACAGTTTGATTGAATTGAATATATTGCTGTGCAATTAGTGCGAATATGATATGTGTCTGTGCAGGTTGTGCGAATGGGATATGTGACTGAGAAATTTGTATGAGTGGGATATGTGGCCGTGCAGTTTCTGTGAATATCATATTAATTTGTGCAGGTTTTGTGAATGGGATATGTGGCTGTGCTGATTTTGTTATTGGGATATGTGTGTGTGAAAATTGTATGAATTGGATATGTGGCTCTGTTGGATGTGTGATTGGGATATATGTCTTTGTTGGTTGTGAGAAAGGGAAAAGTGGTTTTGCGGGTTGTGTGAATGAGATATGTGGCTGTGTCGTTTGTGTGAATGGTATATGCGGCTGTGCAAGTTGAGGGAATTCTATATGTCACTGTGACATTTGTGTGAAACGGATATGTTGCCCTGCTGCTTGTGTGAATGGGAAATGTGGCTCAGAAATTGTGTGAATGCGATTTGTGTTTGTACTCGTTGTGTGAATGGCATATGCGGTTGTGCAGGTTGTATGAATGGTATATGTGGCCCTGCCGGTTTTGTGACCGGGATATGTGTCTGTGCTCGTAGTGGGAATGGGATATGTGATTTCGCAGGTTGTGTGAATGGGATATTTGTCTGTGTCGGATGTGAGACTGGGATATGTGGCTCTGCAGTTTCTGGGAATGGTATAAGTAGTTGAGCTACTTTTATGAATGCAATATGTGTCTGCACAGGTTGTGTGAATTGGATATGTCGCTTCGAAATTTGTGTGAAGGGGATATGTGGCTGTGTATTTTGTGTGAATGGGATATGAGACTTTGCAGTTTGTGTGAATGGAGTATGTGCCGAAGCAAGTTGTCTGAACGGGAAATGTGGCTTTGCTTGTTGTGTGAATGGGATAAGTGATTTAGAAATTTGTATGATAGTGATATGTTGCTCTGTCTGTTGTGTGATTGAGACATGTGGCAGTGATGGTTGTATGAATGAGATATTCGATTCTGCTGGTTGTGTGAATGGGAAATAGGGCTGTGACATTTGTGCGAATGCGATATGTGACTGTGCAGTTTGTGTGAATGGGATATGTGTCTCTGTAGGTTGTGTGAATGGGATATTCGGCTGTGCATGTTGTGGGAATGTTATATGTGGCTGTGCAAGATTTGTGAATTGAATATGTTACTGGGTCCGTTGTGTGATTGGGATATGTGACTGTTAAGGTTATGTGAATTAGATATGCGGCTATGCAAGTTGTGTGATTTGGATATGTGGCTTTGCATATTTTGTGAATTGGATATGTGGCTGTGCATGTTGTGTGAATGGGATATGTGACTCTGTGGTTTGGGTGAATGAGATATGTGACGGTGCAGGTTTTGGGATTTGAATATGTGACTCTGTAGATTTTGTAATTTGTGATAATTTGATTGCATATTGTATGAATTGGATATGTGACTGTGCAGGTTTTGTGAATGGGATATGTGAATGTGCAGTTTTTGTGAATGTGATATTTGAATTTACATGATGTGTGAAAGGGATATGTGACTCTGCAAATTGAATGAAAGTGATATGTGGCCGTGCAAGTTGTGTGAACGGAATATGTGTGTGTGCTCTTTGTGTGAAAAGATGTGACTTTGCAGGTTTTGTGAATAGGATATTTGGCTGTGTTGGTTGTGTGAATGGGATATGTAGCTGCGCAAGTTCTTTGATTGTGATATGTGACATTGTCCGTTGTGTGAATGCGATATGTGACTTTACAGGTTTTGTGTATAGAATGTGTGGCTGTATTGGTTGTGTGAATGGGATATTTGGCTGTGCTGTTTGCGAGAATGGGTTATGTGATTTTGCAAGTTGTATGAATGAGATATGTGGCTCTGCGGTTGTGTGTCTGGGACATAAATCTGTGATGATTGTTGAATGGGAAATGTAGCTTTGTCGGTTGTGCGTTTGGGATATGTGACTGTGCATGTTTTACGAATGTGATATGTGACTCTGCAAGGTGTGTGAATGGGATATGTGACTGTGTCCGTTGTTTGAAAGGAATATGTGACTCTGCAGGTTGTGTGAAAGCGATATGTGGCTGTGCAAGTTGTGTGAATGAGATATGTGGCTGTTCATGTTGTGTGAATGAGATATGTGGCTGTGCAATTTGTGTGAATAAGATATGTGGCTCTGTCGGTTCTGCGAATGGGATATGTGACTGTGAAGTTTGTGTGAATGCGATATGTGGCTGTGCAATTTGTGTGAAAGAGATATGTGGCTGTGTGTGTTTTTTGAATCGGGTATGTGGCTGTGTATATTTTGTGTTTTGGATATGTGTTTCTGTCCGTTGTGTGAATGAGTTATGTGACTTTGCAAGTTGTGAGAATGATATATGTGGCTGTGCAAGTTGTGTGAATGTGATATGTGGTTGTGAAATATGTGTGAAAGTGTTATGTGGCTTTGTAAGTTGTTTAAATTGGATATGTGGCTGAGCATATTCTGAGAATAGAATACCTGGTTGTGCTTCTTGTGTGAATAGGATACGTGTATGTGGCTGTTGCAGTTTGCGTGAATGGGATATGTGGCTATGCAATTAGTGTGAATTAGATATATGATTGTGCAGATTGTGTGAATGAATTATGTGACTGTGCAGGTTGTATGAATGAGTTATGTGGCTGTGAAATTATTTTGTTTACTTTATGTGACTGTGCTGTTTCTTTGAATGGGATATGTGGCTCTTCAATTTGCGTGAATGTGAAATGTGATTGTGAATGTTGTGTGAATTTAAATGTGACTGTGCAGATTGTGTGAATGAGGTATAGGACTCTGCATTTTGAATGAATATGATATGTTGTCATGCAATTATTGTGAATATTATATGTGGCTGTGCAGGTTGTGTGAATGGGATGTGACTGAGAATATTGTGTGAATGGGATATGGGGTTGTGCAGGTTTTGTGAATTGGATATTTGGCTGAGCAAATATGTGAATGTGATATGTTGCTGTGCTAGATGTGTGAATGGGATATGTGATTTTGCAGGGTATAAGAATGGGATATGTGGCTCTGACGGATTTGTGATTCTGATATGAGTATGTGCTAGTTTAGAGCAAGAGATATGTGATTGTGCAGGTTTTGTAAATGGGGTATATGGCTGTGTCGTTTTTGGGATTGTTATATGTGGCTGTGCATGTTGTGGGAATGGTATATGTGGCTGTGAAATTTGTGTGAATTTTATATATGGCCCTGCTGGTTTTGTGAATGGGATATGTTGCTCTGCAAATTGTATGAATCGGATATGTGTCTGTACTGGTTGTGTGAATGATATATGTGATTGTGCAAGTTTTATGAACGGGATATGTGGCACTGTCGGTTGTGTGAATGGAATATTTGTCATTGTTCGTAGTGGGAATGTAATATGAAATTTTGCATGTTGTGTGAATGGGATATTTGTCTGTTTCGGATGTGGGGAATGTCATATGTGGCTGTGCAGGTTGTGGAAATGGTATATGTGGTTGTGCAAGTTGTGTGAATGAGATATGTGGCTGTGCAGTTTGTGTGATTGGGATATGTGACAGTGCAGTTTGTGTGAATGTGATATGTGGCTTTGTAGGTTGTGTGAATGGAATATTACGGTGTGCAACTTGTGTGAATGAGATATGTGACTTTGCAGGTTTTGTGAATGGGATTAGTGGCTGTGCATTTTCTGTGAACGGGGTATGTGGCTGTGTTGTTTTTGTGAATGGGATATGTGATTTTGCAAGTTGTATGAATGAAATACGTGGCTCTGTCAGTTGCGTGAATGGGAAATGTTGCTGTGAAATTTGTGTGAATGTGATATGTTATTGTGCTGGTTATGTGAATGGGATATGTGGCTGTGACGGTTTTGCAAATGGGATATGTGACTGTGGATGTGGTGTGACGGGGATATGTTTCTGTGCAGGTTGTTGGAATGTTATAAGTGGCTGTGCAAGGTGTGTGAATGACATATGTGACTGTGTCCTTTTTGTGAATGGGGTATGCGACTGTGCAGTTTGTGTGAATGAGATATGTGTAGCTGTGCAGGTTGTATGAATAAGATATGTGGCTGTACAGGTTTTGTGAATTGGATATATGACTATGCATGTTGTGTGAATGGAATATGTGGCTGTGCGTGTTTTGTGAATGGGATATGTTGCTGTGTATATTGTGTGAAATTGGTATGAGACTGTGCATGTTGTGTGAATGGAATATGTAGCTGTGCAATTTGTGTGAATGCGATATATGCCTGAGAATTTTCAGTGAATGAGATATGTGACTGAGATACTTGTGTAAATGGGATATGTGTCTCTGCAAGTTGCGTGATTAGGATATGTGGTTGTGCATTTTTTGTGAATGGCATATGTGGCTGTGCTGGTTGTGTGAATCGGATATGTGATTGTGCATGTTTTGTGAATGGGATATGTGTCTGTGTCAATTGTGGGTCTGGTATATGTAGCTGTGCAGATTGTGGGAATGTTATATGTTACTGTGAAATTTGTGTGAATGGTATATGTTGCCCTGCTGAATTTATGAAATTTTATATGTAGCTGTGCAAATTGTGTGAATGGGATATGCTTCTGTACTATTTCTATGAATTTGATATGTGATTGTGCATGTTGTATTTACGGGATATGTGGATCTGTCGGTTGTGTGATTGGAATATTTATCTGTGCTCGTAGTGGGAATGGAATATGAAATTTTTCATATTTTGTGAATGGGGTAATTGGCCCTTTCGGATGTGGGAATGTGATATGTGGCTGTGCAATTTGTGAAAATGGTATATGTGGTTGTGCAAGTTGTTTGAATATGATGTGGCTGTGCAGTTTGTGTGAATTGGATATGTGACGGTGCAGTTTGTTTGAATGGGATATGTGGCTTTTTAGATTTTGTGAATGGGATATGTTACTCTGCAACTTGTGTGAAAATATATGTGACTTTGCAGGTTCTGTGAATGGGAAATGTGGCTGTGCATTTTCTGTGAATGGGTTATGTGGCTGTGCTGTTTGTGTGAATGGGATATGTGATTTTGCAATTTGTATGAATGAGATATGTGGTTCTGTCAGTTGTGTGAATGGGACTTTTGCTCTGATGATTGTGTGAATGGGATATTTCATTGTGCTGCTTGTGTGAATGGGATATGTGGCTGTGCAGGTTTTGTGAATGGGATATGTGGCTGTGCAGGTTGTTGGGATGATATATGTATCTTTGCAAGATTTGGGAATGTGATATATGACTGTGTCCGTTTTGTGAATGGAATATGTGACTGTGCAGTTTTTGTGCAGTTTCTGCGAATAGGATATGTGACTGAGCAAATTGTGTGATTGGGATATGTGGCTGTGTATGTTGTGTGAATAGGATATGTGGTTGTGCAGATTTTGTGAATGGGATATGTGGCTGTGCAGCTTGGGAGCATGGGAAAATGATTGTGCAGATTTTGTGAATGGGATATGTGGCTGTGTCGTTTTTGGGACTGGTATATGTGGCTGTGCAGGATGTGGGAATGATATATGTGGCTGTGAAACTTGTGTGAATGGGATAAGTGGCTGTGCAGAATGTGTGATTGGGATATGTGGCTTGCATATTGTGTGAATTGGATATACGACTGTGCAGCTTTTGTGAAACAGATATGTGGAAGTGTAGGTTGTGTGAATGGGATATGTGTCTGTGCAGTTTGTGTGAATGCAATATGTGACTCTGCATTTTCTGTGAATGGGATATGTGGTGGTGTATGTTGTGTGAATGGGATATGTGATTGTGAATGTTGTGGCATTTGATATATGACTGTGCACTTTGTGTGAATGGGATATGCGACTATGTGCAAGTTGTGAGAATGGGATATGTGGCTGTGCATGTTGTTTGAATCGGTTATTTGGCTCTGCTTGTTGTGAGAATGCGATATGTGACTGTGTAGTTTGTGTGAATGTGATATGTGTCTGTGCATGTTGTGGGAATGGTATATGTGTCTCTGCTTGTTGTGTGAATGAGATATGTGACTGTGCAAATTTTGTGAATGGAATACGTGACTGGTCAGTTTGTGGGAACGGAATAAATTGCTTTGCAGTGTATATGAATTGGATATTTCACTTTGCAGGTAGTTTGAATGTGATATGTGTCTGTGCAAGTTGCGTGAATGTGGTATGTGTCGTTACATGTTGTATGAAAAGGATATGGCCGTTCAAGTTGTGTGTAATTGATTTCAGTTTGTGCAGGTTTTGTCTTTGAGAAATGTGACTTTACAGGTTCTAAGAAGTGGTAATGTGGTTGTGCGGGATATATGAATGTGATATGTGGCTGTGCTGGTTGCGTGATTTGGATAAGTGATTCTGCAAGCTATATGAATGAGATTTGTGGCTCTGTCGGTTGTGTGACTGGGACATGTTGCTTGTGATGTTTGTGTGAATGCCATACTTGATATTGCTGGTTGTTTGATTGGGATATTTGGCCTTTTCGGTTGTGCGAATGAGATATGTGACTATGCAAGTTGTGTGAATTGGATATTTGGTTTTGCAAGTTGTGTGAATGTGATATGTGGCTTTGTAGGATTTGTGAATGTGATATGTGGCTTTGTAGGGTGTGGGAATTTGATATGTGATTTTGCAAGTTGTGTGAACGGGATATGTGAATCTGTCCGTTGTTTGATTGGGATATGTTACTGTGCATGTTTTGTGAATGGGATACGTGGCTGTGCAGATTGTGTGAATGGGAAATGTGGCTTGCAGTTAGTTTGAATTTGATATATGACTGTGCAGATTTTGTGAATGAGATATGTGAATTTGCAGGTTGTGTGAATGGGATATGTGGCTGTGGAGTTTGTGTGAATGCAATATGTGACTGTGCAGTTTCTGTGAATGGGATATGTGGTGGTGCAAGTTGTGTGAATGGAATATGTGTTTGGGAATGTTGTGGCATAAGATATGTGACTGTGCATTCTGTGTGATTGGTATATGCGGCTCTGCAAGTTGAATGAATGGGATATATTGCCGTGCATTTAATGTGAATTTGAAATGTGGCTCTGCAGGTTGTGTGAACGAGATATGTGACTGAGCAAGTTGTGTGCATGGGATATGTGACTGTGTAGGCTGTGTGAATGAGATATGTTGTAATGCAGGTTGTGTGAATTGGATATGTGTCTGTGCTGTTTTGTGAATGGGATATGTGATTTTACAGGTTGTATGAATGTGAAATGTGACTTTGTCGGATATGTGATTTATATATGTAGCTGTGCTGTTTTTGTGAACGGGATATGTGATTGTGCAGATTGTGTGAATGGGATATGTAGCTGTGTCGTTTTTGGGACTGGTATATGTGGCTGTGCAGGTTGTGGGAATGGTATATGTGGCGGTGAAAATTTTGTGATTGGGGTATGTTGCCCTCCTGCTTGTGGGAATTTGATGTGCGGCTGTGCAGTTTGTATGAATGGGATATTTGCCTCTGTCTGTTGTGTGACTGGGGTATGAGGCTGTGCTTGTATTGAGAATGGAATATGTAATTTTGCACGTTGTGTGATTGGGATATTTGGCTGGGTCGTATGTGGGACTGGGATATGTGGTTGTGCAGGTTGTGGAAATGGTATATATGGTTGTGCAAATTGTGTGAATGGGATATGTGGCTGTGCAGTTTTTGTGAATTTTACATGTGAAAGTGCAGTTTTTGTGAATAGGATATGTGGCTATGCAGATTGTTTGAATGGGTTATGTTGCTCTTCAGATTGTGTGAATGGGATATTTGACTTTTCAAGTTGTGAGAATTGGATAAGTTACAGTGCAGAATGCGTGAATAGGATATCGGACTCTGCAGTTTGAATAAATGAGATATGTGGCCGTGCAATTCGTGTGTTTGTGATATGTAGGACTGAGATAGGCGGCTGTGCATGTTGTGGGAATATTATATGTGGTTGTGCAAGTTGTGTGAATGGGATATGTGGCTATGCAGGTTGAGTGAATGGAATATATGACAGTGCAGTTTGTGTGACTGGAATATGTAGCTTTGCGGTTTTGTGAATGGTATATGTGACTGTGCAAATTGTGTGAATGAGATATGCGGTTGTGTTGGTTGTGCGAATTTGATATGTGATTTTGCAGGTGGTGTGAATGGGATATGTGGCTTTTTCGGTTACGTGAATGCTATTTGTGTCAGTGCAGTTTGTGTGTATTAAATATGTGACTGTTCGTGTTTTGTATGTGGGATATTTGGCTGTGTAGATTTTATGATTCTGAAATTTTGCTGTTCAATTTATGTGAATGATTTATGTGGCTGTGCAAGTTTTGTGAGTGTGATATATGACTGTGCAATTTGTGTGAATGAGATATGTGGCTCTGCAGATTGTGTAAATATTGTATGTGTGTGTTTGTGACCGTTTTGTGACTGCGATATATGACTGTTGGTTTTTTGTGAATGGGATATGTGGACGTGGAATTTGTGTGAATGGGATAAGTGACTGTGCCTTTTGTGTTAATGGGATATGTGACTGTGCAGTTTGATTGTATGGTATATGTGACTGTGCCTGTTGTATGAACGTTATATGTGGCCGTGCATGTTGTGTGAATGGGATACGTGGCTCTACTTGTTGGGTTAAGAGGATATTAATCTTTGCTTGTTGTGTGAATTGGGTAAATGTCTGTGCAGGTTTTGTGAAATTCATATGTGACTCTGCATGTTGTATGAATGGCATATGTGGCTGTGCAAGTTGTGTGAATAGGATATGTGACTGTGCAATTTTTGTGAATGGAATATGTGACTATGCATGTTGTGTGAATGGGATATTTCACTTTGCAATTTGTATGAATGGGATATATGGTTGTGCTTATTTTGTGATTGGGATATGTAACTTTGCAAGTTCTATGAATGGGATATGTTTCTGTGCTTTTGTGTGAATGAGATTTGTGACTGTGCAGGTTTTGTGAATGCGATATGTGACTTTGCAGTTTGTATGAATGGGATATGTGTTTGGGCTGGTTGTGTGAATGGGATATGTGACTCTGCATGTTGTATTATTGAGATATGTGACATTGCAAGTTGTTTGAATGAGACATATGACTTTTCAAGTTGAAAGAATGTGATATGTAACTGTGTAAATAGTGTAAATTTGATATGTAAATATGAATGATGAGTGAATGGGATATATAGCTGTGCAAGTTGTGTGAATATGATATGTGAATTTGCATGTTATGTGAATGGGATATATTGATTTGCTGGTTGTGTAAATGGGATATGTGACTTTGCAAGTTTTTTTAATTTTTATGTCACTGTGCAAATTATATTAGTGGGATATGTGGCTGTGCAATTTGTGTGAAAGGGATATGTGTCTGTGCTTTTTGTGTGAATGGAATATAAGATAGTACAAATTTTGTGAATGTTATATCTGGCTCTGTCGGTTGTGTGATTGGGATTTGTGGCTCTGCTTGTTGAATGATTGGGACAAGTAATTTTACAGATTGTGGGAGTTGGATATGTGGCTTTGTCGGTTGTGTAATTGGGATTTTTAACTTTGCAATTTGTGTGAACGAGATATGTGACTGTGCATGTTTTGTGAATGGGAATTGTGTCTGTGTTTGTGTGTGAATGGTATATGTTGCTTTGAACGTTGTGTGAATTGGATATGTGGCTGTTCATGTTGTATGAATGAGACATGTATCTGTGCAGGTTGTGTGGAATTGATATTTGGCTGTGCATGTTGTGTGATTTGGATGTGACTTTGCGAGTTGTGTAAATGGGATATGTGGGTTTGCACGTTTTGCGAATGCGTTACGTGACTACAAGTTTTGTGAATGCGATATATGTCTGTGCAGGTTGCGTGAGTGGGATATGTGACTGTGCCTGTTGTGTGAATGTTATATTTGGTTCTGCAGATTCTGTAAATGGGTTAAGTGGCTCTGCTGATTGTGGAAATAAGATATATGTCTGTGCAGATTGTGTGAAAAGATATGTGACTATGCAGTTTGTGTTAATGCGAAATATGCCTGTACAAGTTGTGTGAATATGATACGTATTTTGCAGTTTGAAAGAATTGGACATGTTGCGTTGCAGGTTGTGTGAATATATGTGACTGTGCAGTTTTTGTGAATGGGATATTTGATGGCGCTTATTGGGTGAATGAGTCATGTGACTCTGCATGTAGTTTTAATGGGATATGTGAATCTGTGTGTTTTATGATTGGAATATGTGGCTTTGAATTTTGTGTGAATGGGATATATGACTGTGCAGGTTGTATGAATAAGATATATAGCTGTGTATGTTGTATTTATTTGATAAGAGACTTTGCAAATTTTTGTGAATGGAATATTTTGCTCTGCTTTTGGTGAGAATGGGATATGTGGCTGTGCCAGCTGTGTGATTGGTATATGTGACTGTGCAGGTTTTTGAATGGGATATGTGGCTGTGCAGTCACGTAGTGTGATTGGGATTTGTAACTGTGTTAATTTTGTGAATGGGATAAATGACTGGGTTTGTTATTTGAATGAGATATGTCACTGTGCACTTTGTGTGAATAGAATATGTTACTGTGAAGGTTGTTTGAATTTGATCTGCGGCTGTTCAAGTTGTTTGAATGGGAAATGTGCTAGTGTAGGATGTTTGAATTGGATATGTGGCTGTGTCGTTTGTGTGAATGGGATATATGGCTGTGCAGGTTGTGTGAATAGGATATGTGTCTGTTCACGTTGTGTGAAAGGGTTACGTAACTTTGCAATTGTGTGAAATTGATATGTGGCTGTGCAGGCTGTGTGAATGAGATATGTGACTGTGCATGTTGTGTGAATGGGATATGTGGCTTTGCAAGTTTCGTGAATGCGATATGTGACTGTGCATGTTTTGTGAATGAGAAATGTGGCTGTGCAAGTTGTGTGAATGGGATATATAACTTTGCATTTAGTGTGAATGTGGTATGTGACTGTGAAGTATGCGTGTGTGGGATATTTGACTGTGCCATTCCTGTGAATGTTCAATGTGCTTCCGCATTTTGTGTGAATAAGTTATGTGGCTCTGCTTGTTGGGGAAATGGGATATGTGACTTTGCAGGTAGTATGAATTGGATATGTGACTGTGCAGGTTGTTTGCATGAAATATTTGCCTGTGCATGTTGTGTGAATGTGATGTGACTGTGTATGTTGTATGAATGGAATATTTGGCTGTGCAGTTTGGGTGACTGGGATATGTGACTGTGCAGTTTTTGTGAATGGGATATGTCTGTGAAGGTTGTGTGAATGTGATATTTGGCTTTGCAAGTTAAATGAATGAGATATGTGACTGTGTATGTTGTGTGAATATGATATGTGGCTTTGAATTTGTATGAAAGATTTATGTGACTCTGCACATTGTGTGAATGAGATATGTGACTGTGCATGTTTTGTGAATGTCATATGTGGCTGTGCAAATTGTGTGAATGGGATATGTGACTGTGCAGGCTTTATGGATGTGATATGTGGCTTTGCAGTTTGTGTGAATGGCATATGTGACTCTGCAGGTTGTGTGAATGAGATATGTGACTGTGCAGGTTTTGTGAATGCGATATGTGACTGTGCAGATTTTGTGAATGAGATATGTGACAGTTCATGTTTTATTATTTTGATATTTGGCTATGCAGGTTGTGTGAATAGGATATGCGACTTTACAGATTGTATGAATAAGATATATAACTGTGTAATTTGCGTGAATGGGTTAAGTGACGGTGCAAGTTGTTTGAATGGGTTTTGTGGCTGTGCTCAAAGTGTGAATGGGATATGTGACTGTGCAATTTGTGTGAATGTGGTATGTTACTTTGTAATTCTTTTGAACGGTATATGTGGCTTTGCATGTTGTGTGAATGGTGTATGTGACTGCCTAAGTTTTGTGAATGAGATACGTTACTTTGCAATTTGTGTGATTGAGATATGTGATTGTGCATGTTGTGTGAATGCGATATGTGAATTTGCAGTTTGTGTGAATGTAATGTGTGACAGTTCTGGTTGTATGAATGGGATATTTGGCTTTGCATGTTGTGTGAATATGATATGTGACTGTGCAGGTTGTGTGAAAGGGATAAGTGACTGTGCAGGTTGTATGAATGCGATGTGTAACTGTGCATATTTTGTGAATGGGATACGTTGCTATGCATGTTGTGGGAATGGGATATTATTTATGTTTTTTGCTTTGAATGGGATATGTGTCTGTGCAATCTGTTTGAATATTTTATGTGACTGTGCATGGTGTTTGAATTGGATATGTGACTGTGCATTTTGTGTGAATGTGATACGTGTCAATGCAAGTTTATGAATTTGATATTTGTCTTTGCATATTGTATGAATGAGATATGTTACTCTGCATGTTGTGTGAATGGGATGTGAATTGACTATGGCTATTCATACCCAGTCTCTCGCAACGCAACACACTACACACATCTATAGTCAGGCGCATTCTCTATGACGTACCCTTACAAAACACGACATGCTGCCACAGCACCCTATTAATACAAGGAATTAATTAATGAGTATTTTTAAAATGACTTTAGCAAGGAACAACTTAGCCCCCTGAGGATGATCTTAGGATCCAAACGTGTTGGAGCGATTTACATGTTTTAATGTGAAATTTTATATAAGTGCATTAGTTGGTGTGATAATTAAAGTGAATCTACAAAATGCACGGTTCAACAGTAAAGATAAAAAGCGACAGATTTGTTGAATAACAGAGCGAATATTATTTCCTGAAGGTGATTCTGCTCCATCAAGTTACTCAGCTACCTGTTTATTATCCTGGCCGAAGCATTTCGCGGTAGCCTACCACTCACACATAAACACGCCAAATTTCCTTTATAGAGTGCCGTTTTAATCACACAATGCATTTCTGGTAATTCAAGCCTTTATAAAGGCCAGTTAATAAATATATACCTTTATAATGACAATATAATGCCTTTAGCTCCCAAAAGGAATACATTCAATGTCAATACACAATTGTATTTTATTTTTCTACCATTTCAATTATTACAGTATATATGTATGTGTGTATATATATATATATACGAGGTTTATTCAGAAAGTAAGTACCGTTTAGCTGCAAAAAAATCAAGTAAGGTTTCCTATACAATTTTATTGTTATTAGATTCTACATTCTTTAAACTAATTTTCCACATATTCGCCGCCATTATTGAGGGACTTATTTTAGCGGGGCACAAGTTTTTGTGTACCCTCCTCATATAATGCGGCTGCCTGAGATATTAGCCACTTTTGCACTGCATCTTTCCGGTCATAGAGTAGAGTCCTTGAAATCTGAGGAAAGTGCAGGGACAGATCAGAAATTGTGAAACGTCTGTCGTCACGCACTCTTTCGTTGACCTTACGCACCAAATCATCATTCACCGAAGATGGATGTCCACTTCGCGCCTCATCGTGCACGTTCTCTCTTCCCTCATTGAACATCCGAAACCATTTCGTAACGATGCCATCACTCTTCGCATTGCTACCATACACTTCTGGTGATAAATCTCACTTGGTAGCACATTCCTAGCTCTCAAAAAGGAATTACAGACCGTATTTAACAGTCCGCGGTCCCTTCATTGTCTTAAACATGTTTAACGCACAGGAACAAACATAAACATAATAAGAATTTCACGAAATGGAGTCTGTGGCTTCTCAGTTGATAGAGGAAGTCACTGCACATGCGCAAAGTGACAGTCTCGAGGATGCGTGAGAGATATGCGCAGACGGTACTTACTTTCCGAATGACCTACGTATATCATCATCATAAACATCAAGGATTGGACCCTTTGATCCGTTCCGTCTCCAGAGTTACAGCTGCTCGCGCCAACGCTTCTTCGGTCTTCCAATTGTTCTCCTTCCTTGTGGTCTGTAGTGGT
>Ga0123355_10002376_pt1 | contig 26621 bp, 21 predicted proteins | sample TergutEmb28metaG_3_FD_89872 | JGI IMG/M metagenome (GOLD analysis project Ga0123355, IMG submission 89872) | Embiratermes neotenicus P1 segment gut microbial communities from Petit-Saut dam, French Guiana - Emb289 P1 | ecosystem: Host-associated > Arthropoda: Insects > Digestive system > Gut ... | reverse complement strand
GGGTGTTTTTGACTGTTTTTACGCTTAATTGTGGTTTTTTCATGTACATGGATTTAGAGGGCTATGCTAGGGGTATTTCTTTATAACATAAGGAGTTATGCGATTCTCCGGGGCTCATTGCATTTTGCCATACTTCATGATAAATAACACGGGGGCATTTGCGGAAAATCACCTGACCAGCGTAATCATCCCCAGCAGTGTAACTTCCATCGAGGATTGGACATTTTTGCGCAACCATTTGACCAGCGTAACCATCCCAGCCAACGTAACTTCCATCGGGGCAGAGGCATTCTTGGAAAATCGTCTAACAAGCGTGAGCATTCCCAACAGTGTGACTTCCATCGGGGAAAGGGCATTTGACGATGGAGTTACGATATTACGATAACACGCAGGTAAGTTCCAATTATATGACTTTACTTAAAGATATTTTGAAAAGATATTGATTCGCAGTGGATAATATACTATAGTCCTGCTTTATGGAAGCAAATCAAAAATATCAAATTCATATGGAGCCATCTTTTGGTTTTTTGGAATTGATTGATGTTCCCTCCCTCATTGCTGAGTGTAAGAAAAAATGGTTCAATCAAACGCTTTGCAAAGTTAACGATCATCTGGTTAGACTTGGCATATTTAACGAGGGAGAGTTTCATTGGCATAAGCACGATAACGAAGATGAATTTTTCTTTGTTCTTAAAGGCGAATTGTTTATCGAACTTGAAAATGAGACAGTAGCCCTAAAGCAGCATTATGGCATTACAATTCAAAAAGGTGTTCCGCATCGACCGTTTGTAAAAGAACCTACAGCCGTACTAATGGTAGAAACTGATTCTGTAATACCAACAGGGGATGAATAAAAAGCTGGGGGGCATTTCTACTGGCCGTGGGCAACCCGCAAACGTTTCCTTGCGAAAATCCAGCGTACCGGGTACAATGCTAAGAGCGAACATTAATCACAACGCAAAGGAGACAAGAGAAATGAGAATTGGCTGTTGTACTGGCATCGAGAATTACGAGGCGCTCTGCGATCTGGGCTATGATTTTATCGAGCTGGCGGGAATGAAGGTTATGAAGATGAGCGAGGCCGAGCTTGAGGACGCGAGAAAGCTCATCGCCGGGAGAAACGTCCCCTGTAACGGCTTTAACGCCTATTGCGACGGCGCGCTGCCTATGGCGGGGCCGGAGTTCGACCTTCAAAAGGCCAGGGATTACGCCGCGGAAATCTGCCGCCGGGGCAAGACGCTCGGCATCCGCGCGATTGGGCTGGGGGCTCCCTTGGCCCGCCGTATCCCCAAAGAGTTTGACCGCGCCACTGCCGCAGGGCAATACAGGGATTTCGCGCGCGTTACCGCCGAAGAGTGCGCCAAGCACGGCATACTGCTTTTGCTTGAGGCGCTTAGCCCCCATGTCTGCGATGTCGTTACGCAGACCCGCGAGGCGCTGGAAATCGTCAAGGGCCTGGATATGCCCAACCTGCGCATGGTGCTGGATTTTCACCACATGACACGGGCGGGCGAAAGCGAAACTGACATCGCCTACGTTATGCCGTATGTAAAGCACCTGCATATCGACGAAACGGCGGAAAACGACCGCTACCACCTGAAAGCGGAGAGTATCCCCTTCTACACCCGCTGTATCGCCGCCGCCCGCGCCTGCGGGTACGACGACACTATCGCCATTGAGCCAAACGCCTCAAAGGCCCCCTTCCGTGAAGAAGCGGGGGAAAGCCTCCGTATTCTGCGCTCGATTCTGGGTGGCTCCGTTTAGGGCAAACACATGATCCCCCTGCGAAAACTCGCCGGGCTTCCCGGCCCGCAGCGGCTGCGCAAGGCGGCGAACATCGCTGTGGGGGCGCAGCGGCAGCTTGCCGTCTCTGGCCGGCTGGAGGCGGCGGAGGCGGAATACCTTGGCGCTCTGGCGGCATTGCTGGCGAAGGACGAAGGCGTTTCCCCGGCGCAGGCTGTGGCGCTGGAAGCGGCGGCGGCGGCCCTTGCCGCCCGCGAAGCGTCCGCCAGCGCGCCCGGCAAGGAAACCCGCCGCGCCCTCGCCATTCTGTGCCACATCCTGCTAAGCGGAACCGGGCGGCATCAGGCTGACTGGGATTTTACAGAGCCGTCCGGCGCTCTTGACCCTTCAAAACGCCGCCCCTTCCCCGGAATGAGGGTCTACCTTGAGGACATACGCTCCCCCTTCAACGTGGGCGCGATGTTCAGGGCCGCCGAGTCCTTCGGGGCGGAAAAGCTCTGGCTTTCGCCCCTGTGCGCCGACCCCCGGCACAAACGGGCCCAGCGCACGGCAATGGGTTGCGTGGACGTACTCCCCTGGGAACGCTTTTCCCATGACCCATTCGCCGAAGGACAGCCGTGGCCCTGCCCTGAGCCGGAGGCGGGCCCCTTCTTCACGCTGGAAACCGGGGGAACTCCCCTCGCCTGTTTTCCCTTTCCGCCGCGGGGAATTTTGATCGCCGGCTCGGAAGAACTTGGCGTAAGCCCACGGGCGCTAGAGGCAGCCGACTCCAGCCTTGGCAGGGTTACCATTCCCGCCTTCGGGGCGAAGGGTTCCCTTAACGTGTCGGTGGCCTTCGGGATTGTGATGCAGGCGTGGGCGGCGGCCCTTACAAAACCGCCCGGTTTGCGTTATCCTTAAAGTACAGGTACGCGCGTTATGGATAGAAGCCTAAAACAAAAAAGCCGGGAATTCGCCACCAAGGTTATTGTTCTGCACAAGCAGCTTTCGTCCCGGAGAAAGGAAAGCGTCATGTCCGAGGAACTGCTTCGGGCCGGGGCGGGCGTGGGGGCGGAACTGGCCAGAGCGGAGTGCGCTTTGAGCAAGAGCGACCAGATTGCCCGTGTGTACAAGGCCCTTCAGGACTGCGCTGAGACCAAGTACTGGCTTGAACTCTTGAACGACACCGAATACCTGACCGAATTCGAGTTCAACGATACCCTAAAAGACTGCGACGCCCTCGGTAAGCTCATCGTGGCCCAAATAAAGGTATTCAGGGCGGCAAACCCGTAAAGGGCCCCCCGCCGCGCGTGAGCCGCCGTCCCCGCGACTAGAACTATTCACGTTTTTGTGGTACAACATCCCTGTCATGTTGGTAAGCATCGTTATTCTCTTTGTGTTAATTCTGGTAAGCGGCGTTCTTTCTTCGTCGGAAATTGCCCTTAGTTCGTCGAACCGCAACAAGGTCAAAATGCTTGTGGACAAGGGGAACAAAAAAGCGGCGGGGCTGTTGGATACCATAGACAAACCCAACCGCTTTTTCGCCACCACGCAGCTTTACATAACGTTTATCGCTTTCTTTTCCGGGGCGTACGCGGCCAATTCTTTTACAGACCCCATTATGGGATGGGTTTCGCGCTCCGGCCTTCCCGTGCCGGAGTATATAGCGGAGCCGGTGGTGTTCTTTCTGATTACCGCCGTCTTAACATATTTTTCCCTCATTTTCGGCGAACTTGTGCCAAAGCGCATCGCCATGCAATACGCCATTCCCTTTTCCCTTAAAACCCTGCCGTTTTTGAAGGCGCTGTCCACGCTGGCCCTGCCCGTTGTCAAGCTTCTGTCCGCTTCCGCGCGGCTGGTTTTGAAGCTGCTGGGCGTCAAAGACACCAAGCCCGAAACGGATGTTACGAAAGAAGAAATATGCATGATGGTGGAGTCCGGAACCGAGCACGGCCACATAGACGAAAACGAACAGGGCATGATAGAAAATATTTTCAAGATTAACCAGCTAACCGCCGGGGACATCTGTACGCACCGGCTTAAACTCGCCGCCCTGCCTCTGGACGCCGACTACAAAACCGTAATAGAAATTTTGACGGAAAAATACTTTTCACGGGTTCCGGTGTACGAGGAAAACTTGGACAATGTCCGGGGGTTTCTTCACACCAAGGATGTACTGAATTACGTGGCGTCGAGCCCGGACACTTCAAAGTTTGACATAAAGACATTGATGCGAGAGGCGCATTTCGTTCCCCTTTCCAAAAAAGCGGACGAACTCTTTCAGGAAATGCGGAAAGAGCGGACGCACATGGCGGTGGTTCTTGACGAATACGGCGGTACGCTGGGCATTGTTACGATGGAAGATTTGATGGAAAAAATCGTGGGCAGCATTCAGGACGAGTACGATTCCGACGAGCTGCCGGACATCGCCCCTGCCGGGGAACACGCCTTTAAGATTCAGGGCACAACCGCCCTGGAAGCGGTGCAGAACCATTTTGACATACCGCTGCCGGTAGACGAGTACGATACCCTAAGCGGCTTTTTGGTGGGTCAGTTGGGCTATATCCCGTCCGAGGGCGAAAAGCCGGAGGTAAGCTTTGGCGGCCTGGACTTCAAGGTGGAAAGCCTGCACGAAAAGCGTGTCGCCACTGTCATGGTAAGGAAAACGCCTGAGGGGGAAGCTGGGGAATAACACGGCCGGGCCTTAGCGTGATGAAAAACCTGAACATTGACTTTCCTTGCAAACGCCCCCTTGCCTACACCCCGCCATTTCTGCCACTATTGCCCTAATGAACGCTGAAGAAAAAACCACCCTTGCCCGCTTTCTTGACCTTGCCGGGGACTGCCTGAGGGACGGCCACGCCCGCCACCGGGACGACTACGCCTTTGAAGATGACGCGCAAGAAGCGCCGAAGGGCTTCTCTTCCCTGCCCCTCGCCTACCAGATGGACGAAGAAGCCGCTTTGGGCGAAGAGGCTGGCGAACAGAGCGTGTCCCTTGCCGGCTGTGAAACGCTGGAAGACCTTGCCGCCGCCGTCCGCGCGTGCGAAACCTGCGGCCTTTGCGCGACAAGAACCCACGCCGTGCCCGGCGAAGGCCCCAACCGCCCCCTCGCGATGGTCATTGGCGAAGGGCCGGGCGCTGACGAGGACGCCACCGGACGGCCCTTTGTGGGCAGGGCGGGCCAGCTTTTGGACAAGATGCTCGCCTCGGTCGCCCTGTACCGGGACAAAAACTGCTTCATCGCCAACATCGTAAAATGCCGCCCGCCGAAAAACCGGGACCCGCAGCCCGAAGAAATCGCCGCCTGCATCCCCTTTCTAAAGCGGCAGATAATGCTGCTTCGCCCGCGGGTAATACTCTGCGCGGGGCGGGTAGCGGCGCAGAGCCTGCTTGGCACAGGGCAGGGAATCAACGCCCTGCGGGGGACATTCGCCAGCTTCAGCGCCGGCGGAGAAGCGGGGGAAGCCGTGCCTGTATTGTGTACCTTTCACCCCAGCGCCATTCTTAGAAACGAAGACCTAAAGCGCCCGGCATGGGAAGACTTAAAACTCCTGAAAGCCCGCCTGGACTCCATTACCTCCCTTGCCCCGTCCGGCGAAACCGGGGAACACGACCGTGCCGTACTTTGAACTGGTGTTTAATATCCCTTCAGACCGGGTTTTCAGCTATCGGGGGGATGAAAAGGGCGAAGCGGCAGTGGGAAAGCGGGCTATGGTTCCCTTTGGCGGGCGAGACAGCCTGGGCTATGTGGTAGGACAGCGGGACTACCCTCCCCCGGATGTGGCTGAGGGCTCGATAAAGGCCATACGCCGCCTTGTTGACAAGGAGCCCGTGTTTGACGAGCGCGATCTGGAACTGGCCAAATGGATGGCCGGATATTACTTCTGCGGCACAGGCCAAGCGCTGGCGGCAATGATTCCTTCGGGCAAGCGGGCCGGGGACTACCCCGCTCTCGCCCCGGATCAGGACATCGCCCCCTCGCCCTTGGAGATTTCAAGCGAACAGGAGCGGGCGCTGGAAGAAATAACCTCGCCGGGGGCCGGGAACACGCTCTTTTATCTGTACGGCATAACCGGATCGGGGAAGACTGAAGTCTTTCTGCGGGCCGCCGAGTCCACACTGCGGGAGGGGAAATCGGTCATCTACCTTGTACCCGAAATCTCGCTTACGCACCAGACGGCACAGGCCATTGTCAGGCGCTTTGGGAGCCGGGCAGCCGCCATTCATTCCGGGATGAGCCCGGCGGCGCGGCTGTCCGAGTGGATGCGGATACGGCGCTCCGGCGAGGCGGTGATTGTGGTCGGCCCCCGATCGGCGGTGTTTTCCCCGGTGAAGAATCTGGGGCTGGTCATTATCGACGAAGAGCAGGACGGCTCCTACAAATCCGGCAGCGCCCCCAGATACCACGCCCGCCAGACAGCCATGAAGCGGTGCGCCTCGGCGGGGGCCCGGCTTGTGATGGGTTCGGCGACCCCGTCCGCGGAGGCGTGGAAACTCATGCGGGACGGGGTGATACGGCGGCTGAATCTTACCCGCCGTCTTTCCGGCGGAAGCCAGCCTGAGGTTCTGCCCGTAAGCCTTGAGCGCTGCGACGGCTGTCTTACGCCCGAATTGAAGGAAGAAATCCGTCTTACAAGCCGCATGAAGCGTCAGACCATCCTGTTTCTGAACCGCCGGGGCTTCGCCTACTTTTACCACTGTAGGCCCTGCGGCTACGAACTGGGCTGTAAGCGCTGTTCGGTTTCCCTGACATGGTACAAAAGCCGCGGCAGGGCGATATGCCATTACTGCGGATACTCCGCGACGCCGCCGCCGGCCTGCCCTCAGTGCGGGTCTCTGGAAGCGGGGTTTTCCGGCTTCGGCACGGAAATGATCGAGGAAGAAGTACGCAAAACCTTCCCTGACCTAAAGGTACTGCGGATAGACGCGGACACCACGGAGAAAAAGGGAAGCCTGAAAAAAGCGCTTGACCTTTTCCGGACAGGGGAAATCGACATATTGCTTGGAACGCAGATGGTAGCCAAGGGCCTTAATTTTCCGGGGGTGCGCCTTGTCGGGGTGGTGCTGGCGGACACGGGGCTACACCTGCCGGATTTCCGGGCCGCCGAGCGCACTTTCTCTTTGGTGGTTCAGGTGGCGGGCAGGTCTGGGCGCTACTTTCCGGACGGCAAGGTTATCGTTCAGACCCTACGCCCCCGTGACCCCGCCATCGTAAAATCCTGCGCCCTTGACGTGGAAGGTTTTTTCGAGACGGAACTGGCCCAGCGCGAGGCGCTCTCGTTCCCGCCCTACACCCGGCTTATCCGCTTTACCCTGCGCTGCCGGGACGAAGAACGCGCCCGCGCCGCCGCCGATCGCCTCGCGTCCATCGCCCTGCCCCTGTTGCCCCCGGACGCCGACGCCCTTGGCCCCGCCGAATGCCCCTTGCGCATTATCTCCAACCAGTACCGCAGGCATCTTACGCTGCGGGGCAAAACCATGCCGGCCCTTCACGCCGCCGCCGCAGCCATCATCGCCCGCTACGAGAAGGGGAAAGACGCCAAGGTCTACCTTGAGGTTGATGTTGATCCGGTGAGCTTACTGTGAGGGCCCCGCTGTGCGTGATGCGAGCATTCCCGCCAAAAGCCCCGGCAGGGGAGGATATACGTTTTAAGAATCCCGCCCAAGGAACACGGCTACGGAGCCACGGTCTCCTACGCCTAAGAATTTGGGCAAAATGGCTTCTTAAACCGTATATCCTCCCCTGCCGGGCATTGTACCGCTGGCATCACGCACAGCGGGGCATTGCGGGGGGCCTTCCCGGCTCCGCCGGGAAGGCTGTGCAAAACTGTCGTGGCTATCCCCCTAAGGGAGCGTTACCTGCATCGGGCTTAGGCTGGCACTGGCTATGCCGGTACCGACTTGCCCGAAGCCTTTGCCGCCCCACGCCCACAGCGAGCCGTCCTGCCTGATGCCGGCGGTGTGTTCCCCGCCCGTGGAAATGGCTTGCCATGCCGTACCCGCCTGTATTGCCACGGGGCTGTTGCGTGTGGTCGTAGTGCCGTCACCAAGTCTGCCCTCCCCGTTGTTGCCCCATGCCCACAGTGAACCATCCCGCCTTATACCTGCAGTATGCTCCAAGCTTGCGGATACTGTTTCCCACCCCGGGCCAGCCTGTATCGAAATAGGGCTGAGTCGCTCGGCCTGCGTACCGTCTCCGAGCCTGCCCGATCCGTTGTTCCCCCATGCCCACAGCGAGCCGTCTGCTCTGGTTGCCATGCTGTACCAGTGGCCTGCGGATACGGATGTCCAGCTTGTCACGGCTGACATTATGGCAGTAGGAGAGTTTGTAGTAGTAACATGCCACGTACCATTGCCAAGTTGCCCGTGCAGGTTGGAACCCCATGTTAAAAGCACACCGTCTGATCTTACGCCCAAGGTGTGGTTCGTACCAGCGGACACGGAATTCCAGAGAGCGGTTCCTATGCGAACTGGATTGGGATTCCCAAACAAGCTTGTTGTGCCGTTACCAAGCTGCCCACTCCAATTATCCCCCCATGCCCAAAGCTCGCCGTTGGTTCTGATTGCCATCGTGTGGGCATTGCCTGCGGAAACGGTTCGCCAGTTCGTGCCCGTGCCAACTTGAACGGGGCTGGTTCGCTGGGTTGCGCTGCCATCTCCAAGCCTGCCCGATCCGTTGTTCCCCCACGCCCACAGGGTTCCGTCCGTCCTGATTGCCATTGTGTGGGCCGTGCCCGCGGAAACGGAGGCCCATGTGTTAACGCTCCCTATCTGAACCGGGGCGGCGCGGCTGGTCGTGGTGCCGTCCCCAAGCTGGCCGTTGACGTTGCTTCCCCATGCCCACAGGGTTCCGTCCTGCCTTACCGCCACGGTATGGAAATTGCCTGCGGAAATGTCCCGCCATTCCGTGCCGGGCAGTATCGCCGTGGGGGTGTTTGCGGGGATAAAGCCGTTGCCAAGCTGCCCCGCCCGCGCGTCCCCCCAAACCCAGACCGTGCCGTTAGCCATGACAGCTACGGTGTGGCTTCCGCCCGCGGAGGCGAAGGCCCAGTCCGTTCCGGTTCCTATGCGTGTGGGCGCATTACGGGTGGTGGTTGTACCGTCTCCAAGACGACCCTGCCCGTTGTTTCCCCACGCCCATATCGAGCCGTCCGTCCGGATGCCAACGGTGTGTGCAATAAGGATGTTGTTACTTGCGGATACTGATTCCCATGCCGTACCCGGCTGTATTGGGACAGGAGCGTTTCGGGTGGACATGGAATTATCACCAAGGTTCCCGTTAGTATTGATCCCCCAAGCCCACAGTGATCCGTCCGTCCTTATTGCCATAGTGTACGCGTCTCCAGCAGAAACGGAGGCCCAGCTCGTCAATGTCCCTATTTGGACGGGGCTGATTCTTTGGAAGAATGTCCCGTCTCCAATCTGACCAAATGTATTGCTTCCCCACGCCCACAGAGTGCCGTCGCTTCTAACAGCCACAGTGTGATCATTACCCGTAGAAGCGGAAAGCCATGTCTGCCCCGGTTGTATCTGCGCGGGGTTTGAGGTGTTCCCAGCGGTTACCCCTTGGCCTGTTCTGCCGTTCGCGTTGCTTCCCCATATCCAAAGCGTGCCATCCGCCCTAATCGCCGTGGTGTGGTTTGATCCGGCGGAAACGGAAGCCCATCGCTCGTGCGCCTGTATCGCAACCGGAGCGATTTGGCCGGTCGTGGTACCGTCGCCAAGTCTGCCGTTTGCGTTGCTTCCCCATGCCCACATGGTTCCGTCGGTTCTAATGCCCATGCTGTGGGTGTCGCCCGCCGAAACCGCCGCCCATGCCGTGCCGGGCTGTACCTGAACCGGGGTGTTTTGGTTTACGGCATTGCCGTTGCCAAGCCTGCCGGAGCCGTTGTTTCCCCAAGCCCACAGCGATCCATCCGCCGTAATAACCAGCGTGTGCGAGGTACCCGCCGCAGCGCGCCTATAGTCTATTTCCACCCGTACCGTGGCCTCCCCGTAAACCCCAGGGTGTCCCGCCGCCGTTGCCGTAACGGTCGCGTCTCCCAACGGCGCGCCCGCCGCAATGGTAAGCACGTTGTCCGCAAACGTTCCTATCCCGGGCGGCTCAACACTCCACGTAACCGCCTGAGGCGCGCCCTCCGGCCCCACCGTCGCGGTAAAGGTCTGCGTTTGGCCCCATGCTAGTGTTGCCACAGGCGGCGTTACCGTAACGGCCTCTGGCTGTATGTATTGCACTATGGTAACGACAGCTTCCCCGTAAACAGCCGGGTACCCCGCCGCCGTTGCCGTAACGGTCGCGTCTCCCACAGGCGCGCCCGCCGGGACGGTAAGCACATTGCCCGCGAACGTTCCCGCCCCGGCCGGAGTGATGCTCCACGTAACGGCTTGTGACGCGCCCTCCGGCCCCACCGCCGCGGTAAAGGTCTGCGTTTGGCCCCAAGCCAGTGTTGCCACGGGCGGCGTTACCGTAACGGCCTGTGGCTGTACATATATCACTATGGTAACGGTTGCTTCCCCGTAAATAGCCGGGTGCGCCGCCGCCGTTGCCGTAACGGTTGCGGCCCCCAACGGCGCGTCTGCCGCGATAGTAAGCACGTTGTCCGTGAACGTTCCCGCTTCAGCCGGAGTGATGCTCCACATAACCTCCTGTGGCGCGCCTTCTGGCCCCACCGTCGCGGTAAAGGTTGCTTCCGCGTGCTGTCCAATTGTCGCCGTACCCGGTGTTACCGTAACGCTTTGCGGCGTTACACCTTGCACACCGCTTTGCGCGCCGCCGCCCGCGGGGTTGTCGCAGGCGACAAGGGATACCGCCAGCCCAAACGCCGCCAGAAGTACCGCCAGCGCTGCCGGGATGTTAAAAAATCTTCTCTTTCTCATTTGTCTTTCCTCTCTGTCAAAAGATAATGATGCCAAAGCCGCGCGTTCAAAACACGCCCGAATAACATCCGGGGACTTGCGGGTCTGGTTTTGATCCGTGGGGTTTTGCCGTGGATATATCGCTGTGAATTTGTCTGACGCCTGAAGTGGCACAAAAATTTCGGGCACACTATATATTGTGGTGGAGTGAAAGATATTAGGGGAAACTGCACTACATATGGGGGGGGGGGGAAAATTGCTTACGTTCTACCGCTTCTAGCGGCAGTTTTACGGGCGGGAAAACCGCATTGTTATTGGCAACAGATACCATAAGTGAAAAGTATATCCAGCCTTTGGCAAAACGTCAATATTTTCGCGGTAATTTTTGCGCTAGGCCATCAGGCGAGCTCAGTGTGCGGTCTTTTCCAGAAATGCAGGCGCAGATGTTCTTCTCCCCAGCAATGCCCCGCCGAGCGTGAGCCAGCGGTACAATGCCCGGCAGGGGAGGATATACGGTTTAAGAAGCCATTTTGCCCAAATTCTTAGGCGTAGGAGACCTCCATTACTTGCTTTACCTTGTTGATCTTATCCCCCGAAAGCCCCAGCTTTGCGCTCCAGAGCAGCCAGTCTTTAACCAGCTTTTTAGTCAGACCTCCCACAGTTACCCGGCGAGACCGGAAAAACTGGCGGCATATTTTTCAATATCCCGGTGGTTATTCATTCTATACTTGCCGCAAATCGGGGCTTTCTTAACAAGGGCCCTTATGCGAAATATAGTCCGGTTCAGGCGTCCAAAAATTTAACAGCCAGTGGAGCGTAAGGCGGTACGACTTGGAATCTTTGCTCTTAATAACATTCAACGGGTTGGCCTGTTTTGCCATAGATAACATCTCCTTCTTGTCCGTACAAGAAAATAAAGTACCGATGTTACCAAACTCAAGAAACCCATAAAAATGCCATTTCGCTAACTCCTTATGTTATAAGGAGTTAGATTAATTGTGGCCTAGAAGACTTGAACTTCCATGCCTCTCGGCACCAGCACCTCAAGCTGGCGTGTCTACCAGTTCCACCAAGGCCACAAAACCATTCAGGTTGGCTCATGGTAGCGGTTTATCGCTTTTGTGTCAACTGCCCCCCGGCGCTGCCCTTGCCCGGCCTGTATGCCATCACCCTTTTACATGGTTCTGAATAAGTTCGACAAACGCCTCGCCGTACTTTTCCAGTTTGAGCTGCCCAACGCCGTGTACGCCGGAAAACTGAACCAGCGACACAGGTTTTTTGCCGCACATATCTTTTAAGGCAGCGTCGGGAAACACGATATACACCGGAACCGCTTCTTTGGCGGCAATTTCTTTTCGCAAGTTTTTGAGCTTGTCAAAAAGAGCTTCGTCCATGGGCTGCCGAACAGATTGCGGAGCAGGCCCGGCTGCCTCGGCCTCGGCCTCCTTTCGCTCTTTGGGAAGCTTCATCAAAAGGCGGCGTTCTTCCCTGAGCAGTTCTCCCGCGCGGCCCATTGTTACCACGGGATATTCGCCGTCTTCCAGCAGTAGTATGCCTTCGTCAATCAAGTGGTCAATAATCGCGCGAATCCTGTGCGGGCTAGAGTCCTTCATAATCCCCCACGTGCTAAGGGTGTCCAATTCCATGCGGCGTATTTTCTCGTTTTTGCTGCCCCGCAGAATATCAATAATCATCATTTTGCCAAAACCCCGGTTCCGCTCTTTAAGCCTGTACACGCAGGAAACAATCTTGCGCCCTTCAAGGCTGACATCCGTTTCCTCGAACCCGGTGCGGCAGTTGGAGCAATTGCCGCAATGGGAAGGGGAGGCGTCGCCAAAGTAGTCAAGAAGTCTGTGGCGAAGGCAATCGCTGGTGGTGGCGTAAAATGTCATCTGTCTAAGCAGTTCCAGATTGTAAGCGGTAAGCTGAGGGTTCGCCCCGGCGTCATCCTCGGTGTGCGTGATAAGGTACTTGTTTATCTGCACGTCCTGACCGCTGTACAAAAGAACGCAGTCCGCCGGGCTAGAGTCCCTTCCGGCCCGGCCCGCCTCCTGATAGTAGCTTTCTATGTTCTTGGGCATGTTGTAGTGAATAACATACGACACATTGGACTTGTCAATGCCCATGCCGAAAGCGTTAGTCGCAACCATGACTGTTTTTCTGTCATGCAGAAAATCGTCCTGATTTTTCCGGCGCTCAGAGTCCTCTAGCCCCGCGTGATAGCGGGTTGCCGGAAAGCCGCGGGCAAGCAGCAACTCACGTACTTCTTCCACGGCCTTGCGTGTGGCGCAGTAAACGATACCGCTTGAATGTTTCCGTTTTTCAAGGCAGTCCAAAAGGGCGGCTGTTTTTTCTTTGGGCCGCTTAACTTCAAAATAGAGGTTGGGCCGGTCAAAGCCGGTGTTTACAACAAAGGGATTTTTCAGGGCCAGAAGTTTTTTAATATCCCCGCTTACCTTTACGGTAGCTGTCGCGGTAAACGCCGCCGTAACGGGCCGTTTTTCAAACGCTGGGCTGCGGATAAAATCGGCGATATACAAATAACTTGTCCTGAAATCGTGTCCCCACTGCGATACGCAATGCGCTTCGTCAACCACTATCATCGGTACGTTCCCGCCGGCGGCCAAAACAGACATCTCTGTTTTTTCCAGCCGCTCCGGAGCGATGTACAAAAGCTTAATGTTGCCCCGCGCGATTTCGCCCATAATCTGACTGTATTCGCCTGAGCTCAAAGAACTGTTAAGAAACGCCGCGGGGCATCCGGCCTCCCGCAGCGCATTGACCTGATCTTTCATCAAAGAAATAAGGGGAGAAATAACAACAGTCATTCCCGGCAAAAGGAGCGCCGGAATCTGATAGCAAAGGGATTTTCCGGCCCCGGTTGGCATAACGGCAAGCGCGTCTTTGCCCGAAAGAAGGGCGTCTATTATTTCTTCCTGCCCCGCGCGAAAAGAGGTATAGCCAAATATGTTTTTAAGTACGCTATATTTGTTCACCGGAGCTTCGCTTCCCGCGCGAACGCGTCCCACTCCGCTGTGTTATCGCCGGCAACAACACGGGAACCTTCCCGGACAACCGGCGTTCGCAAAAGGAGCGGGCAGGCGAGGATTTCTTCGGCTTCGTCGTAGTCCATGTACGCCATTCCCCGCTTTTTGAACACGGGGCTTTCCGTGTTGATAAGGCTCTGCGCGGCGGGGATTCCCCGGCGGATATTGTCCAGCTCTCCCTTCGACAGGCGGTGTTCGGCAAGGTCAACAAAGTGATAGCTCACCCCCCTGTCACGGAAAAACCGCTCGGCTTTTTTGGTTATCGTACATTTCCGTGTTCCGTAAATTCGCATCGCTTAAGTAACCGCTTACCGCTCTGAAGTTCAGAGCCGGATAATTCTTGAATTGGTCAGCGCCTCGGCGCCGTTTTCCGTAATAAGGATATCGTTTTCCAAGCGGCAGCCGCCGTGAGCCGGGTCGTAAATTCCCGGCTCAACGGCGATAATCATGCCCGGTTCCAGTATCCAGTCGTTGTCCGCCCGTCCGCGCAGGGAGGGCGCTTCGTGGGCCTGTAGCCCTATGCCGTGGCCCAGAGCGTGAGGCATGGGTTTTTTATGCCGGGCGAAGAAAGCGTCCACGGTCATGCCGATGTCTTTGGCGGGTATGCCGTTTTTAACCATTGAAACGGCAAGCTTGTAGGCTTTTTCCGTAAGGGAAAGCATTTTTTCCTGAGCTTTTGACAGGGGCTCGCCCGCGACGGTCAGCGTTACATCGCTTGTGTAGCCAGCGTATGTAAGGCCAAAGTCCAGTATTGAAAGACCGCTTCCGCCAAAAGGTTCCCCCGTATAGGCGGGAAAGGCGTGAATGGCGAAACTTCGAGCTGGGCCGGCGGCAATGGTTTCAAACCCGGCGCCCTCGCAGCCCATGCCCCGGCTTTCACGGTCAATAAAATGGGCGACATCGGTTTCGGTTTTCAGGCTTCCCGCCCGTATGTTTTTTTCCAGTAGGCCGATGATCTCATCGGTCATGGCCGAAACCTTGCGGTAGATTTTTATCTCGGCTTCGTCCTTGACGGCCCGCCTTTTTTCCAGTTCCGCCCATACCCCGCCTTCGCTACAGATAATATCAAAATCTGACAGCTCCTCCACATAATTCAAAAAGCGGGGATAGGATGTCGAAGCGGGGATTTCGATCCTTGAGCCCTTGGGGATGCCAAGCCTATCCACAGCCCCTTGCAGTGCCCTGACCGGGCGGCGCTCAAATTCGGCGTAGGGGATCAGGGCGTCCGCTTCGGCGTGAAGCATGGCGATGTTGATGTCCCAAGGGACGAGAACGGAGCGCCGGTCAGCGGACAAGAAAAGCAGGGCGTCGCCGGGCTGCCCCGAAAGCCAGCGTATGGCGGGGTTCCGGCGGCCTTCGCAGTCTTCGATCATCACAAGGTGTGTCCCTTCCCCGGCCATCCAGTCGTAAAGATCTTCCCGGCGTTTTTCACAGACGCTTAACGGTTCTGCTTTCAAAGGGTCTGTCCCCCGGCAAAGGCTTCCCGGGAAGCTGTGAGTATGGTCTGGACTTCAGCATCGCCTATCCAGTAATGGGTAGCGAACCTGAACAAGCCCCCGCCCCGGTGGCTGACAACGACATTGTGCTTCCCGAATGTCTGTATGGCACGGGCGGCTGTCCCCGCGTCCTTCGCCGGGGGCCATGAAAAGAAAATCATGTTGATATCGACTTCGCTAGGATTGATCAAAATCCCGGGGATTTCAGCTAGCCCTTCGGCGATTTTCTTTGCCCGGACGTGATCTTCGGCCAAGCGGCGGGTCTGTCCCTCAAGGGCGATAATTCCCGCGGCGGCAAGGATACCGGCCTGACGCATACCGCCGCCCATGATTTTCCGCTTTAGCCGGGCTTCCTCGATAAAATCTTTTCCCCCAACAAGAAGGGAGCCCACCGGCGCGCAAAGTCCCTTGGAAAGACAGACCATAACAGAATCCGCCCGTGCCGCTATGTCCCTCGCCTCGCAGCCCAAAGCGACAGCGGCGTTGAAAATTCTGGCTCCGTCAAGGTGTACCGGCAGTTTCCACTCGTCAGCGGTTTCGCGCGCCTCGTCCATGGCGGACAGGGGGACTACCCGGCCCATCGCGTGGGCGTTTTCGGTGCAGATAAGAGAGGTGGCGGGCGCGTGAATTTCCCGCTTCCGCAACCGCTTGCGAAGGGCCTCGGCGGGAAGTACCCCGTCCGGAGCCGGAACCGGCCTTGTTTGCACTCCGGCGATAATCGAAGCGGCGGCGGCTTCGTGCTGGATGATGTGACATTCCTCCCCAAGAAGAACCTCTGTCCCCCGGGGACACCATGTAAAAAGGGCGAGCTGGTTGCCAAACGTACCCGAAGGCACGAATAAGGCGGCTTCCTTACCCAGCATCTCAGCGCCGAGCCTTTCAAGTTTGTTGATTGTGGGATCCTCGCCGAAAACGTCATCCCCGACTTCCGCCCCGGCCATCGCTTTTCGCATGGCATCGGTGGGTTTTGTTACGGTATCGCTTCGTATGTCTATCATAGGCTTAATAGGTTACGATAACCGCGTGGAACACAAGGGGGACAGACCCCGTATTCTTGATGCCGTGCCACGCGCCGTTGCCGGTAATAACCGAATCCCCCTGCTTTACCTGGAATTCCTTGCCGTCATCATTCACTGTTCCAGTGCCGGAAAGTATAAAGTAATACTCGGTCTCTGATTCGTGCTGATGATACCCAATGGAACACCCCGGATCAAGGGAAACCTCCGCGAACATTCTGGCATTCTTTTCGGCGCTCGCGTCCAGAAGGTACGTGATACGCGCCGTACCCTCGCCATCCCTCATGCGTTCTTTCACTTCGACCTTCATTTCGTTTCGACAAACAATCATTAAATCCTCCTACGTATGGTTCTATCCTATAGTTCTACCCTAAATACTTGACAATGAAAAGAGACTAGCATAAAAGATAAGTATGGGATTAACAGGGGACAGACCATTTCGGGCATTATCGTTCATGTACCGGACGTTAATTGTCTGCTTCGCGGTATTGGGCGTAATAATTCTTGGGGGAACCATATACGGGGCATTTTTCCATGCCGCTCCCACGGGAGACACCCCGGACAGCCATGTAAGCGTTTTTCAGGAAGGCGGGCAGGGACAGACCTTTACGGGCTTGGGCCGGATGCGGGTTTCAACTGCCGATCCCCAGCCGGGGACAGTGATAATTTTTGTTTCATTCGCCTATTTCCCGCAAGACAGAGCCTTTTCCGAAGAATTGGCGCTTAGAGTTGGAGATTTAAGAGAGATTATAAGGGATTATATCGGCTCGTTCCCGGCTACAGAGTTGCAGCGGCAGAACGAAGACGTTATAAGAGCCGAGCTCTTGCGGCGGTTTAACGCCATTCTGCGGCTTGGACAAATTGAAACGTTATTTTTTAGCGATTTTATGATTATTGGCTGATTGGCGCAGGGGAAATGTTTGGATATCCTTATGACCCTTTGACATGACAATGTGTCTACACTTGGTAGATTTCCCTCGGAAAAATCCTTCATGCGTTTGTCGTGGCGATGGGGGGATAGGCTATTGACTACAACGCGCCTTATGTGTTCTACTTGAAACAAGCCGCTTAGCGCTGTTCGCCTGTTGGGGCGGAGCCCAGCCGTGAAAAAAGCGTTCGTAGCTCACCCGGATAGAGTAACGGACTTCGAATCCGTAGGTAGCAGGTTCGAGTCCTGCCGGACGCATAGACCAATTCTTTGAATCTACCCCGTGGTACTTTCTGCAAATAAGAAATCCTACTTTTAATGCGTTCGTACTTAGCGAAGATCACATGGATGACGCTCACCCAAATGGAACGGGCCTGTCGGGACAAGGTGGAAGTGGACGGCCTTGACAAACAGCGGCAATAAACCTAAAACTATACACACCTGTCACGGAGGAACTTGATTATGCGCGCACGGCAAGGGTTGTATGTTATATTCGCTTCTATCGCCATTCAACTGACTATCGGCATTGCCTACATTTGGAGCATCTTCCAAACGGGGATCGCGGAAAGCCTTTTTGGCGTCGATAACGCCGCCGCCGGGCTTACGTTTTCGGTGCTGCTGGCTACGCTGACCATCGGCAGCGTAATAGGAGGCAAGCTCGCGGCCAGATACTCTACCCGCAGTGTTGTGTTCGCGGGCGGAATCATTCTAAGCGCCGGGTTTTTTCTCGCTTCCTTTGTAACGGCGAATAACCCGTGGCTGTTGTGGCTGACATACGGAATAATGGGCGGCGCGGGCATGGGCTTCATATACACCCCGACCATCGCCTGTTCCCAGAAATGGTTTCCGCACAAAAAAGGGCTTGTTACCGGGATAATCGTGTCCGCCCTTGGCTTTGGCGGCGTTGTCTATACGCCCATCGCGGAGCGTCTGATTGTGTCTTTTGGGGGAAGGGGATCGGGCGAACAGGGAACCTTTATGGTCTTAAGCGCCGTGTTCCTTTGCGTGTGCGCCATCGGGAGCCTGTTCCTGAAAAACCCTCCTGACGGCCACATGGCGAATGCGGCAGTGTCAAATAAAACGGCGGAGAATACCCTTACGCCCTCGCAGGTCGTTAAAACCCCGCAATTCTACTTAATCACCGTTACGCTATTGCTTGCCTGTATGGGGGGGCTTATGATGATAGCCTTCGCGCGGCCCATTGCCGTGGCGAAAGGGCTTGAAGCGACCGCCACAATCGGCGTTCTGGCGATTTCCATGTTCAATTCTATCGGCCGCCTTGTTTGGGGCGTGGTTTCCGACAAACTGGGACGGATAAACACCATTATATTCCTGCTTTTAGGCTCGGCGGTACTTTCGCTTTTTGTCAACGCCGCAGAAGGCTATTTCGTGTTCGTCGTAATCGCCCTTATCGGGCTGTTTTTCGGCGGGTTTTTAAGCACCTTCCCCTCGCTAACCGCAGACACATTCGGGCTAAAGCACGTGGGGTCAAACTACGGGTTTGTGCTTTTGGGATTCGGCATTGGGGCGATCCTTTCGTCGCAAATCGCGGGCTACTACAAGAACATCGCCGCAGCCGACATAAGCCTTATGTTTCCGGCCTTTGTAACCGCCTCTATCTGCGCGGCGGCGGGCATTGTCCTAATGCTGATTCTGAAGGCCACAACCGGCGGACTAAAAAAACGATGAACCATAAGCCGGGTTCTGTTACAAAGGGCTTAAAATCCCCATGTTACTGCCATCTATCTTGGACCCGCCTCGCGGCCTGCCTCCGTGCAGTCTACCCGCAGCATTGGACGGGCCGCCCTGCCGCTGCTTGACTTTGCTCCTGATGAGGTTTGCCTGCTGGCGCTGTCGCCAGCGCCCCGGTGGGCTCTTACCCCGCCATTTCACCCTTACCCAGCGCCTATTTTCTTGAATAACCGCAGTTCTTCTGCCTGTTGTCATGCAAAAAAATAGGCGCTGGGCGGTATATTTTCTGTTGCGCTGTCTGTCCCTGACCACTTTAAAGAAGCCAAGGCCCGGGCGTTACCCGGCATCATGCCCTGCGGAGCCCGGACTTTCCTCCTAGCCACAAAAAAATCTTAAGTGGCTAGGCGGCAGTCTGGTTCATCGTACATTGCTTACTCTTCGTAATCGACGTTCGGCTTTTCTTCCTCCTCTTCTTCTTCGTCATCGTCGTAGTCTTCTTCAATATCGTCCAGATCGGAAAGGCTGCCGGAATCTTCGTTATTAAAGAAATCCTCTTCGCCCTGCTCGGACTCTTCAAAAAAGAGAATTCTGGAACAGTAGGGGCAGAAAATAATCTCCTCGCCCTGATGCACCGTGTTGGCGAATTGGGCGGGAAGGATCATGTGGCAGCCCATACAAACCCCGCCTTTTATGGCTACAATGCCCCGGCCCATCTTGTTCCGGATAATGCGCTCGAACTTGAACAGCACTTCCGGGTCAAGATCGGGGGAAAGGTCTTTTTCCCGCGCCAAAAGCTCCGCCATCTGGGTTTTCTTCTCCGAAACCTCTTCTTCAATGCCCCGGCGGCGCTCTTCAAGCTCCTTTTCCTGCTGTTCAATAAGCGCCTGGTTCTGCTTTATCTGCTCATCCAAATCCAGAAGCGCCCGCTCTTCTTTTAGAAGCTTGGCCCGGAAATCCTTGGCTTTGATCTCGGCGGTTTCCCTTTCCTTATCCACGGTCTCGTATTCCCGCTGGGTGTTGATCAATTCCATGTTTTTTTCCGCTTTTTCGATCTCGGCTTCCGCTATAGCCAGGGAATTGCGTAATTCCACCTCTACAGCTTTTGTCTTCTCGTGTTCCTGGCTTTTTTCAAAAAAAGACTTTTTCATCCGCGCCAGAAGCTCTTCCTGAGTAACAAGCAGCTTCGGGATTTCCTGGATTTTCTGCTCCAGTTCAATCTTCTCCGACAGAATACCCTGTAGAGTCTTTAAATTTTCAAATACTTCTACCATGACCTCGATTCCCCTTGGGAGCTATATTCCCGCTGTCTATATCTTGCGGATTATACTACAAAACAAAGAAATGTTAAAGGGGAACGCGGATATTCCGCCCGCCCCTCCCCTGCCCTACTGATCCAGATAATCCTTAAGCCGGCGGCTTCGCTTGGGATGCCTAAGGCGGCGCAGAGCCTTCGCCTCGATCTGCCTGATCCGCTCGCGGGTAACGTTAAAGTACAGGCCCACCTCTTCCAGCGTAAGGGAATACCCGTCATCCAGACCAAAACGCATTTTAAGCACATCCTGCTCCCGCGAAGGAAGCGTTTTAAGGATACTGATAATCTCGTTCTGCAGCATCCTGAACTGGGTCTGGCTGGAGGGATTTTCCACATCCTTGTCCTCAATAAAATCCCCCAGCGAGGAATCTTCCTCCTCGCCAATCGGCGTTTCAAGGCTTATGGGCTCCCGCGCGACATTTTTAACCGATTTTACCCGCATCGAAGTCCAGCCCAGCCGCTCGGCAATCTCGTCGTCCGTGGGCTCCCTGCCAAGCACCTGCATGAGCTGCCGGGATTCCCGGATTACCTTGTTGATCTGCTCTATCATATGCACCGGAACCCGGATAGTGCGGGCCTGATCGGAAATGGAGCGGGTAATGGCCTGCCGTATCCACCATGTAGCGTAGGTGGAAAACTTAAAGCCCTTCTTGTACTCAAACTTTTCCACCGCCTTAATCAGCCCAATATTGCCTTCCTGCACAAGATCAAAGAAATGAAGACCCCGGTTGGTGTACTTTTTGGCGATAGAAACCACAAGGCGCAAGTTTGCCTTAATAAGTCTGTCTTTGGCGTTTTTCATCATTACCCGGCCCCGGTTTATCTCCTTGGCCATAAGGTTAATGCTTTCAATGTTTTCCTCGAACTCAGCTTCCATCTGGCGCAGTTTTTTCTCGCCTAGTTGAATCTGCCGGATTCTCTCTTTTATTTCATCGGAACTTAAGCCCAGACATTCCTCCAGCTTTGTCCGCTCCTCTTTTATGGTAAGCCCCCGGCCCAAAGCCCGGAGGTCTTTAAGGGAATGTACCTGCAGGTGCTTTTCTATGCGCTCCTGCTCTTTCTTGTAGCGCTTTATGCGCCTAGACGCTTGAATGAACTTTTCTGAAAACCCGGTAATCTCGTCGGGATGGATTTCGGCTTTGGCGATAACCTTCATTAAGTTGCCGCGGATGGTATTTAATTCCGGATCGTCAAAAATATTTACTCCCCGGCCAATGAGCCGGCGCTTGACATCAATGTAATTTCTCAGTTCCGGAAGGATAATCCGCAGCGTTTCCTTGTAGAACGAATTTAGCCTGCGCCGCTCGGTCATGTGCTCGGTGATCTCTTTTTTCGAGAGGTTAAGCTCTCTAAGGTCTCTTTTGGAAAAGGCTTTCTGGGCAATGTGGTAAAACTCAGGAATAATCATCCCCGATTTTTTTATCACTCCCTTGATAATATTTTCCCCTTCTTCCATTGACTTGGAAAGATGCACTTCCTGCTCGGCGTTAAGAAGATGCTCCCGGCCAATTTCCCTAAGATACAGCCGTATCGGGTCGTCAACGGCGGCTTCTTTTTCGCTGTACACAAGGCGTTTTTTGTCCGCCTCCGCTTTCCGCTTTTTCGGCTCGTCATCGTCGTCGCCAAGGTCTTCTTCCACGACCTGAACGTTGTTTTCCGCCAAAAGCGCCAGCACCTGATCGATTTTATCGGTATTGGCTATATGCTCCGGAAGGTAATCGGCGAGTTCCTCGAAGAAAATGGTCTTTTTTCCCTTCGCGTAATCAATAAGTTTAACTACCGCCGGGTCAATGCCTTCGCTTTGCCCGTCCGGGGCCGCGTCCGCCTGGTTCCTGACGGGGATTTTCATGGAACCCCCGCCAACTTTGTTCCTTTTTTTTCTTCTCGGTTTTTTCAGTTCCGTCATGGGCTATCTTCCTTGCTTCAATGAGTTCAATTCATCGTCAATCCGCATCTTTTCAGCTAACAATTCGCGGATTTCCAGTCCGTGGACATCAAGTCCGTTGGCTTCTAAACGTTGCCCTTCATTTTTAACTTCCCTGAGTTTTATAATTATCTCTTCCTGTTTGCGCTCCAGTCGCCTCCCCTTGATCTTTCTTATTCCGTCTTCCATAAGCCGCCGGGACTTGACGGAAAACTCGCCCGAAGCGCTCTTTTCAACGATAAACCCCCTTAATTCAGGAGAGGAGACACGGGCCAAAATTTCATCCATACCGGTTTCGCCGTACCTGACACATTCTTCAAGGGCGATAAAAATTTCTTTGGCGCGCTGGTCGTGTATCTCGTGAATTTCAAGGGCCGCCCGGAACGCCGGAAAAAGCCGTTCCTCCGAGGGCGAGGCGTGGTTTGCCGCCATAGCGACAAGCAAGGCAAGCTCGTCGTTCATGCGGATTCGTGAGTGCGTTTCCTCCTTTGCTTTATCCGCTTTGTCGCCGCGCCCCGCGCCCTGCCCCAAAGCGTAACGGCGATAGTCTTCGGCCACCGCCGCCGGAAGCAGGCCAAAGGCGTCGGCAATAGCCTCGACGCAGGAATCCCGCGCGACGCCGGAATCCAGAAGGTCTACGTAGGGAAAAAGAAAGGCGACCGCCCGCGCTTTTCCCTGAACCGAATTGTTGGCGCTGCGCAAAGACTTGGCTCTGCCCAGGAGGTAGTCAAAATCATGCGCGAAATTATTCGCTTTTTCCTTAAGCGCCCGCGCGCCGTACTGTTTTAGTATGTCCGCCGGGTCTTTCGCGTCCGCCTCCCGCGAAGCGTCGTGCGTTACCACCGCGCATGCAAGGCCGTTTCTCCGGCAGGCGAAAATAGCCTTTACGGCGGCGTCTTGGCCCGCCCCGTCAGTGTCAAAAAAAAGGATAACCTTTTCCGCCCAGCGCCCAAGCAGTTTCGCCTGATCGTCGGTAAAGGCCGTGCCCAAGGGAGCCAGAGCGCTGGTAATGCCCGCTTGGTGAAGGGCTATGACATCCGTATACCCCTCGGCGATGTAGGCCGTCTTTGTTCTGCGTACTTCCGGCAGGGCAAGGTCTATGGCAAAGAGGGTTTCCCCCTTCTTGTATATCTGCGTTTCCGGGGAATTGATGTACTTAGGCGGCTGTTCCCCGGCCCTGTTTCCGTCCGCCTGACCGGGCAAAAAACGCCCCCCAAAGGCCACCGTCCTTCCCTGCCGGTCGGCTATGGGAAACATAAGCCGACCGGAAAAAAGCGAGACCCCCGGATACCGGGAAGAAAAGAGCCCCGACGATTGAAGGAATTCCCCGGAATAGCCTTTCTTTTGGGAGAGAAATGTATGAAGCCAATACCGGTCGGCGGGGGCGTACCCCAGCCGGAACCGCTCTATCATTTCGATGCTCGTACCTCTTGATATAATATACTGCTTTGCGGCCTCAGCTTCAGGCTTTTTTAACAAAAAATGGTGAAAAGTACCAGAAATTCGCTGGTAAAGTTCAAAAATTTCTTCCTTCGCCTTCTTTTTCGCCTCGTCCCTGTCAGGAATATCCCCCCCGCTAGAGCGCTCATACACTAGTTCAATCCCGGTTTTCCCGGCAAGCTGCTCCATCGTTTCAGGGAATGTCAGCCTGTCCATTTCCTGAACAAACTTGACCACGGTATCGCCCTTATGACAGCCAAAGCAGTAGTACGTTTTCAGGTCGGGGTTAACCGTAAAAGAGGCGGTTTTCTCTTGATGAAAGGGGCAGCACGCCCACCAGCGCCCTCCCCGCCTTTCCAGTTTGACATACTCGGACACCACCGCCACGGCGTCCAGCCGATCCTTAACCTCCTGAATTGAGGATTCACTAATATATGGCACCTTAGCCTAGCTCCCCGTTCCCGCCCTGTTATGTTCAGCCAAGGTACGGGAAAAAATATGCCGTCCGGTGGCAGGGTCAATAACCCTGAAAAAGAAGTACTGCGTTTGGGCGGGGTTAAAGGCCGCCATAAGGGCCGTTTCTCCGGGGGACGCGATAGGAGCGGGGGGAAGCCCCGGCTGCCTGTAAGTGTTAAACAGACTTTCTATTTCCAAATCCCTGTATAAAAGCCGCTGAGGATGAGGCTGCCCAAGGATTTCGGTCATTACATACACTACGGTGGCGCAGGACTGGAGGGCCATTCCTATTCTGAGCCGGTTGAAAAACACGCCCGCCATGATTGCCGCTTCTTCCCTGACACGGTATTCCTTTTCCACAATGGAAGCCATGATAACCCGGCGGTTAAGTTCGGCGGGGGATAAAGTCCCGCTTTCCGGAGCCACCAGAGCCAGCCGCCTGAAAAAATTGTCGGCCATTACCGTAACAACCCGGCGCGCGGGATAAGACAGGGGAAAAAGGTAGGTGTCGGGGAAAAGGTAGCCTTCCATTGTCCGTCCGGGAATATTAAAAGCGTCCAGAATTTCCCGCGAAGAGGCGGCCTGTATAAAATCTTCGGCCCTGACGACTCCGGCGTCCTCGAAAAGCTGGGCGGTTTGCCGGACGGTAAGACCTTCAGGAATGGTAACCCGTACCAGAAACTGCTCTCCCGAAGTCAATACGGAGCGTATCCGGGCTTGGCTCGCCGGCATTTCAATCCGGTAGGTTCCGGCCCTGATATGCTCGCCGCTGACTCGCGCCAGAAGGTTCCAGAAGTACCGTGTCCGGATAACCCCGGCGCTTTCAAGCCGGCTGCCCACGGACTGGGCTGTTTCCCCGCCGCGAACCTCGATAACCAGAGCGCCGCTTTGGTCAAGGCGCATAACTCCCTGTCCGGGGTTCCCCGTCTGGCTTGTCCCCAGCGCCGGCGGGCTGGACGGCGGGGCGTTAAAAAAGGCCGCTCCGCCCAAAACAACGGCGCAGGCGATTATTCCTAAGGAAATAACCCCGTTAAGCAATTTAAAAAACCAGCGTACTGTTTTTGGCATTATTTGTAATCTCCCTGTCTCAAAGAACAATCTCCGTATCTTCGGTGGCAAGGCTAATAGTAACTCCCTTGATGTTAAGCCGGTCGGTGTACCACCGCGCCGACTGCAAAATGTTAAAAAGCTTATGATCATCGTAGGCCGGATCATGGTGGAACAATACCATGTGCTTGATATTCCAGTTGGCGGCAAAATCCACCGCCAGACTAAAGGCGCTGTGTCCCCAGTTATACTTTTCAATGGCTTCCCCAAGGGTATACTGGGAATCTACAACGAGCAAATCCACGCCGGAAAAATAGGCGGTGTTTTCCTCGTTTTTCAGAAAATCGCTGGCCGAAAGCTCGGTGTCGGTGGAATAAATAAACGTGTGCCTGCCGTCGTCCACTTTGTAAGAATAGGAGTCTCCCGGATGGCTCATCTTCCTAAACGAGATGGAAGCCCCGTTTATTTCTATGGGGCCGGTCAGGGTGTTAAAACTCTTCCGGCAGGCCATAGTTTCCATGGGAACCGGAAAATACGGGGGGGTCATCTGGCCCTGAAGAATCGCTTCCAGCGCCTGTTCCGGGGAGTAAAAGGAAAGCTTTACCGACGGGTCGTAGGCCGGGCTGAAAAACGGTATTCCCATGATATGATCCCAGTGGAAATGGGAGAAAAAGATATGGTACAAGGGCTTGCGCTTTGTTTTTGTCTTTGTCATGGCGATCCCCAGCTCCCTGATTCCTGAACCGGCGTCAAAAACCAAAATTTCCTCAAGCCCTGCGGCTTTCGCGCTATTTTCCAGCCGCACGGTTACGCAGGGGGAATTGCTCCCCACTGTCCCAAAGAGCCACGGGGGAAGCCCGGCGAGAAAGCGCTCCCGGCTTTCGGGGCCTTTCAGGTCTTCCGGCGTAAGTCTTTCGATGATGGCGGAAACTTTGCTCTTAACTTGGGAGGACAACAGCGGCGATGGCAAAGAGCCGCGAACCCCCCAAAACCGGACACGCATTACGCTTCTCCCTTTTTTATATGCTCCTAGAAATTATCGGTTCATTTTGCCGCCAAACCAGCCACTTTTTGATAGAATTCGGGGACTGAAGGGGCCCCCGGCCCATCCCCGGACAGCCGGAAGCGGTCAATTCCCAATTTTTTTCAGATTGTAACACCGATGGCCAAAAAGGAAAAGCCCTGCACTGGACGGGGCGAGCCTCGTAGACCGAACAGCCGTCCTTTTCCGGACTCCAAAAGATACAGTCATAATTGGACTTCTCCTTTAACGAAAGCCGCTCGCCGCCGTTTTCCGAGGGAACCCAACGGCAAAAGGCCCCGGTAAACTCCTCATAGCCTGCGCCCAAGGCCGCCCCCAAGCGGGAAACGTCCTGTCCGGAAAGAAATACAAATCCGCTGTCGTAACGGCAACACGCCGAACAGCGGGTACAGGAGAAACGAAGCCCCCGGGCATAAAATGGACGCTTTTGGGCCGCCATGCTCTTACACTATACCAGCGGGAAGGGAAAAAATCAAGACCCCCCGCTGTGCGTGGTGTGAGCATTACCGCCAAAAGCCCCGGCAGGGGAGGATATACGGTTTAAGAAGCCATTTGCATGGCATCTCCGCGTAGGAGACCGTGGCTCCGTAGCGGGTTCCCCATGCGGGATTCTTAAACCGTATATCCTCCCCTGCCGGGG
>Ga0123355_10002375_pt1 | contig 26626 bp, 19 predicted proteins | sample TergutEmb28metaG_3_FD_89872 | JGI IMG/M metagenome (GOLD analysis project Ga0123355, IMG submission 89872) | Embiratermes neotenicus P1 segment gut microbial communities from Petit-Saut dam, French Guiana - Emb289 P1 | ecosystem: Host-associated > Arthropoda: Insects > Digestive system > Gut ... | reverse complement strand
TCTTCTTGTTAAATGCAGCTTTAGCCATAGCAGTTCTACATTTAATTTCACAAGTACATCTTCCATCATTTGTTAAAATGCTACCCAAATATTTAAAAGATTCCACATTCTTTAGTTGTTTTTTGTCTATAATAATTTTTACTTGTAAGCGTTGTCTTGAAATTCTCATTACTTTTGTTTTTTTCCACACTCATTTCCATTCCGTAGCATCCTCCAATTTCAATCAGATTATCATTCATTTTCTGTAGCACATTTTCTTCCTTAGCCAGTAACACAAGGTCATCTGCGTATTTCACAGTGTGAATGATTTTCCCACCTATTTTGAAGTCTCCAAACCCTTCCAGAGCTTCCTTGGTAAGGCATTCGCTGTACAAGTTGAACAGAACTGGTGACAAACAGCATCCTTGTCTAACTCTTCTCCCAAACTTCACACTTCTTGTCTCCCCACGCTTCAGTCGTACTCTAACACTCTGGGCCATATACAAGTTGCTAACCAATCTTCTTTCACGCTAGTCAATACCAGTTCCCTTTAGGATCTGCATTAATTTGTTCCAGTTGAGTCTATCAAACGCCTGCTTCCAGTCTATGAAGCAAACTCATAGACCCTCATCTAACTTCAAGGGTCGTTCTGATATTATTCTCAGTATCCCAATTGCACCTCTAGTTCCTTTTCCTCTTCTAAATCCAGTCTTCGATGCCAATATTTTGAATCCCTAGGGTCTCTTGCCATCCTAGTTCTTTTGTCTTCATGTACATCAAATAAAAAGCCTTGTTCTTTGCAATTCCATAATCTCCTTACATATGTTCTCAAGATATTCCTTTTTGGCATTATCTGTGGCTCTTTTCAATTTGTTCCTCAGCATCCTGTAGTTCTTCTTGCCTTCTTCAGTGTTGACATTCTTCCATTTCCTTCTTTCATCTATTTTACTGATAATTTCCTGTGTAATCCATGGCTTTATTGCTCTCTTCTCTACTTTTCCAACCAGATCACTAATAGTAACTAACACACATTCCTTTATATTTTTCCACTGCACTTCGACATTTCCACTGTCACATTCAGTTGCACAAAGTTTCTCTTCTACAGTATCCTGCACCCTTTGTCGTTGAACATATAATTTCTCCAAATCCCACCGTGGTCTTCTTTTCTGGAACCTTATAATTTTCTTCAATTTGGTGCAGAACTTGGCAACAAGTAAGTTGTGGTCAGAGTCAATATCTGCCCCAGGCATTGGCTGCACATCCTTCACACTGTTTCTGAACCGATGTTTCACATGTATGTAGTCCAACTGATGTCGACTCAGATCTCCTGGTGCCTTCCATGTGTACAGTCTTCTTTTAGGCTTTCTGAACCATGGTGACAATCAGTCCATTTCTTTCACAAAAGTTAATAAGGATGTGAAATCTGTGATTCTTTCTTCCTAGACCATGTGGTCCAACAACGTTCCTATGTGATTCATTTCCAACAACACTATTCCTGTCCCCCATTATGATGGTGTTTGTGTCACCCTTTCCATCTTCTTTTTCTTATATCATACAACTCTTCCACTTCATCATCTTCATGCTCCGATGTTGACATGTACACTTGCATCATCAAAATATTTATCGGCTCTGCCTGTAAATTAATAGCAATAATTCTGTCATTATAAACAGTCTTCTTAACAACACTTCTCACTACACTTTTATGCACCACTATTGCCACACCTTTTTCAGCCCTTTAACCTCCGGAATAATACACTGTATAATTACCACTTCTTAATTCACCTGGTCCTTTTCATCGTAATTCACTGATGCCTATAATAGATAACTCCGAACAACGTTAACAAATCAAAATTCTATCCAGGAAGAAATTAATAGCAGACTGAAGTTAGGGAATGCTTGCTATTATTCGGTGCAGAATCTTCTGTCATCCAGGTTGCTGTCCAAAAATTTAAAGATCAATATTTATAGAACTATAATTCTGCCCGTTGCCCTGTATGGTTGTGAAATATGGTCGCTGACATTGAGGGAGGAACGTATGCTGAGGGTGTTTGAGAACAGGGTGTTGAGGAGAGTATTTGGGCCTAAGCGTGACGAGGTCACAGGGGAATGGAGAAAATTATATAATGAGGAGAATAGGGATTTTTACCCCATACCCAATATTGTGCAGGTGGTAAAATCGAGAAGAATGAGATGGGCAGGGCATGTGGCGAATATGGAGGAGGGGAGAGCTGTGCACAGGTTTCTACTGAGGAAACCTGAGGGAAGGAGATCAGCCATACCACAACGTAACACCACCACACATCGAACCAGAACAATACAACCCATGAAATAACTCAGCACATAACTCGCAAGGTCCTGAGGATGGATGTATTAACATCCGAAATATGTTGAGCATTAAATAAAGAAACAATAAATCAAGTGACATCAAGTTGGTCTCTCTTTACTCAATTTCTGATGTCTTTTGCCTGCATTAGATTACCTGAAAATGCTGAGGAGCCTTAATTTTATGATGTATATTATCCTACTAACATGACCAGCCTACCGTTAAAATTATTCCATTAACCTACTAAATAATATTTATCATTTAATTGTGCTTTTCTGCCATATTTTTCCTTTCTTATCACCTTAATTATGTGAGTGAGAGTTAAATTGTGAAGATATTCATGATTAATTTCCTGAACCACCATATTCCATAGGGGACCGCGTTAGAACAGTGGTTAAGGTGCTGTGCTATAAATCGGAAGGTCCCTGGTTCGTTCCCAGCTGGTGTCAGTGGATTTTTCATTGACATAAAATCCTTCCGATCGCACTATTGCCCTGGGGTCGACACATCCTCTAACACAAATGAGTACCAGGAGTATTTCCTGGGGGTAAAAAGGGGCCGGTGCGTAAGGCTGACAACCTTACCACCATCCTGTGGCGTTGTCAAGAAATCTGGGAGCCTTAACTTCCTGGAACCCTCTGGGCCACTCCAGGCCTGTAATGGGACCTTTTACCTATACATTTACCAATTTCAATTAATACGAATTTATTTAAATAAAAATATAACATAACTAACAATTGTTTAGAGACTAAAAACACTTCGATAACCCGGGCTGTAACGCAGTCTAGTAGAATATCTGTCAGATTATCTTACTGTGTAGAAATGACCAGATAACGTCCAACTTTCGTTTTAACCCTTTATACGCCAAATTAAATCCCATCTGCCATCTGCTGTCATTATTAGGAGCTCACCATATTCTCCACGTTAGCAGGGTAAGGGTTAACAAAACCAGGTTTTAAGACATTGATCATACACCAGAAAATCACCTGTCGATATCTACGTTTCACCCTTTTCAACTCCGTCCCCTTCCATTTCACCCAATCCGTTGGCCCCCAGGTTGCCTAACATAATTGAGACTGGCCTGACCATTGGAATGGCACTGCACTCTGGTGACACCTAGTAGAAACATGCGATATTACCAACCAATGCCGATATCTCTTAGATATTACAGTTTTAAATACGAGTGGGTTGTAGATAAAAACAATTGATTTACATTTATGTACAAATTTGGAAACCTGGTGTCACGAAAATTCGACGAACTTAAAATTGTCATTGATTTTGAACAATAATTGGTATGGATTTGTGCCAGAAGCTGATGTCGACGTAGTGTTGCACGTCAATACAAGATGTCGTTAGAGTGCAGAGCCACCTGCCCTGCACATCCAGCTCACGTTCCACAGTACTGCCCTACAAAATAACAATTAGTACAAAGAACGAATTTAGGCACATTGTTAGTAACTAATGTGTGTAAAGTTCGCATTTCTCCTAAAGGTTACAACAATTTGAGAAATAGTTAAGGGGGAAGGTTGAATTATCTTGTTCTTAAGTTTTCGCCGTGTTCTAAATGTAATTTATTCCTTTTTGGGTAATTCCCCGGCGTCTGAGTTCTAATTGCCGACGTTTCGGAAATCACTATCGGTTCCATCTTCATAGGCAGGTGAATGAAGTATTGAATTATCTTAATTTATAGGGGATCGAATGCATAATAAACGGCAGGTAAGTTGTTAGATCTTCATAAAAGTTTTACAGACAGAAAGACGTGCGTGTCGTTTGTTGACGAAATGGCATAAAATAAACTGTGTGGCGAATGGCAGAATATTGATCTTCAGCCACGTTTCTTTCTCCGAATTCGGGGCAGGCATCTTTTACCATTTTTGGCAGTGAAAGGAACCCTCAAACACAAAATATTTTACAATGTAAAATACCTAAATAATCGCATTATTACATTTCACTACACAAAATACGGCGTTTGCCTTTATACTGGAAGCCACGGAAAACTTATGCAAATGACATTCAAAATTGAAGCTAGAGTCCGGGTGTAAACGTAGAACAATATTAGTGTTATTTCATAAGCAAAATTATTCTCTAATTGTGTGTATAGTTGTGGGTGTCTAAGTGCGTATTTGTATCTAAGAGTGTCGAAATTTGTGTTTAAAATATCTGGTATAAATATATATAAATATATATATATGTGTGTGTGTGTCTAATTTGTGACACTAATTGTGTGTATTATTATGTGTGCCTGTGTGTTCCCTATCCGTGTGTCTAATTATATGTGTCTATTTGTGTGTATCGATTTGTGTATTTGTAATTGTATGTCTTTTGTGCTCGTTTAAATTTGTGTGGTCTAATTGCATGTGTCAGGTTTTGTGTATTCAGTTGTGTGTGTCTAATGTAAGTGTGTGTAATTATTTGTGTCTGATTCCATTTCTCAAATTGTGTTTCTCTAGTTTTGTTTCCGATTTATGTGTCTAAATATGGATGTTTAATTGTGTGTGCATAATTGTGTGTGTTTAATTATATGTGTCCAATTGTTTGTGTCTAATTTTATTTGTATAATTGTATGAATCAGATATGTTTCTGTCAATTAGTGTATGTCTAATTGTGTGTGTGTGTGTAATTTTGTGTGTATGTGTCTAGATGTTTGTGTTTAATGTATTTTTATAAATGTATATATCAATTATATTTCTGTCTGATTGTGTTTGTGTGTCGAATTGTTTGTGTCTAATTGTATAAGCCCCGTTGTTTTGTAGAATTTTATATGCCCAGTTTTGTTTACTTATGTGTGTCTAATTGTGTGTGTATATTTTACTGTGATTTTATGTGTTTAATTGTTTGTATCTAATAGTGCGTTTCCAAATGTGTGTTTGTGTCTAATTGTGTGATGCAGAACCTAGACAATTAAGCAGCGAATACTTGATTTTGGCTGCAGAGCGACAGGAGAAAAAAAGAAATTCTTTAATTTGGCCAGAAAGGTTTTTTATTTTACTACATAGTTAATTTAAAATTAATCGTTATTTAATAAATTTATTAACTTAAGATTTCCCATTCTTTAACTTTTAATTAGGAGTTCCTTCTTTAGGAAGTAGTGTTAGGTTCCATGAAATTTCAAAATACGTTTTACCGGTATTGTTCACATAAACTCTACCATATACTATATTTGTGTTGCAGAATATCTATAAAAGTGAAGAGCTTGGGCCAACATGTGATCCACGTTTATACACTTAGTTGTGCTAGATATTCATACTCCCGAAAGAAAGTACTACACAATATAAATTTTTGTGTAATTAATCAGAACAATAAATGGAGTGACTTGCACAGTATACTGCTAAACGTGTAATTTTTTCTGTTCAGAAACTAGTGTAGCGTTATTGTTGGCTCTGGTGATGTGCGGACAAGAGTCATGTTAGGTTCTGAGAATTCAGGTTCTCACTTTGGAGAATGTTATGTAATTACAGTCTTGTGCGATGAGAGGTAGCTTACGTTTGTTGGTTGGGAGGAACAGATAATAATGCCGCCTGTCATTTCAAAGAAAAAAGGAAATTCTTTGTTTTTAATTTCGAAAACATAACCCCGGAAATGAATCCGTAAGCAAATAAACGACAAGTTCCATTATGAAATAAAGTTTTATTCAGTTTAAGACAGTAAAACATTAAGAAAAATCACATCAATTCTTCTTGTTCGGTACACGTCATGCACAAAAAAAAACAAATATTCTGTACATAACAAAATGAGTATCATTGTCAATACAATTGTACTTTATAGGAAGGTTATATTTTTTTTTTATAAAAATTAGATCTATCATAAGTAATGTTAAGTTAATGCAGTACGTAATATAAATTTTAAAATAGATATCTTATGTAAAAGAATTATTTCAAAATAATTTTAAACAATGTTCGTAAGTAAATGTTTATATGTATATATATATATATATATATATATATTCTCGTGTATTTTAAAAGTCATTATTAATATGACAAAGTCACAATTTATGTCAAATCATGTTGTTTAATCAGACATTGAATCTTTCGTCCCATAAAAATGTAAATTTGCTGAGAATGGTATTAAATTCATTCGTTCATATAGCTAAAGGAAAGGAATATCACACGTAAAGATCAGGCAAGATATTACAAGAAACACAGAGTTCATCGGTGCATTGGTATCCTTCGAATTACGACCTGCACAAGAGCTATGGTGACAAAACTTTTACCCGACATTTCTCACGACTTGTTTCCTAAAGATTATTTAAATTTATTATTTAGGAACCACCATTACATTTGACAAACGATGCTGTTTGCCAATAAGAGGGTCTTTAATTATTGTACACAGAAATAGAGTCTAATATTACACAAATCCCAACAATACACCTTTATGGTAGATAAAATTGTTCTGTCAATTCGTTACACTATAAGTGCACGCAAATCATATTCACGTACAGGGTGTTCATGAGTGCAAAAATCTGTGTGATTTCGGTTAGAACATCTGTAACACTAAGAAACCAGCAATCAATCGGCTAACTGAAAATCAGAACCGATAAAATTACAATTTAAGTAAACAAGGTAAATTTTTGGATATTTCCATAGAAGAAAATTACGAACGGAAATTATTAAAGAATTGATAATTCAATTAAGAATACCTATCAATTCATTTAGGTTTGGATCACACTGGGCGGGTTTTTATGCTACTTGATATCGTATTTCCTATTTCAATTCATTCTCGCCTTGTCTATTTATACAAAAGAATAAATTCGATGGCGACTAAATTTGAACCATTGACTTTGAAATAAGTTCAACTTTACTCGCTACTCCCTGATTGGTTTACTCTCCATAATGTAAACATGTTCATTGTAAATAATAAAGATGCGAACTAGCTTGTGATAAGGAATCAAAATCCACCACTTCAATTCTGAAACGTCGAAAGACATAGAATATTATTGCCCGTTATTAACCCTTTGACGCCTAACGACTGCTATAGTGGTCGTACCGCACCGTTAACCTCAAAACGTTGCACTTTATATTATTTATTCAACAAATACAGGTACTGAATATTTTAAACTCGGTAAATACTCTTCTTTTTTTTCTCTTCAAAATGCAGTTTGTTTCATAATTCTAACATATTAGGTTCCTGTTTTATTCACATTTTATATACAGGGTGTGCTAAAAATTAAAAAAATATAATTCCGGTACCAAAAGGTTAACGTAGTACTGTGTAAACCCCGCCAAAATTAAACCCCACATATCAACATACCTATTATAACTTCACATTATTTTGCTTAAGATGCGATTGTACAAAACCTCGACCACAAAGCAAAGGGCACTTAAACACCAGCCCATCAAAAGGAGATAGAAGGAAGGTTGCATGTGATGAAGGTTGAAGCTGTAATATCCATCAAGCGATTGAGCGATATTCTCCTTCCGAAATAGTATTCTTTGTGAACTAACGTGCGATGAAATCCAGTGGTTGTATACACCTGATTCAAACACGCGATCAACAATTCTATTAACTCGCCGCATCAGTGGGTCCCCATGAAACATCATCATTGTGTAGCTGGCGGGAAAAAGTACCCCGTCTTCTAACCTGCACAACAAGGGTTTTGACTTTACGCCCAAATAACCATCAATTGCGTTACGAATTTCAAATTCGATATCAAATAACATAATTGATACATTTTTATAGTACATTGCCCAATCCAAACAATCTAAATACGATGAACAGTTCACACCATTTTTCTGTATGTTTGATTTTTCTGTTTCTTCACCTACCTCTACAATGAAAGTGAAACCTGGGTCGTAGGCAAGCTTAATACCTGAGGCGAACAGCTCATCAATGTTTTGAATTGGTGGTTCGTAGCCGGGATCAATAAGAAACGTTGTGAGAAATGCCTGGAACACTGTGCTGAAGACCAGAGAGAACCACAACCAGGCGAGAAACAGCGAACGTAGTGACGGTGCGCGAGGCGTCGTTGAAACTGCCACCCCTAGAATGACAGCCCAGACGTTGGTCAACGAACTTGTCAGTGTCTTGTAACTTTGCCACTCAGACGTGTAGCTGTATCGACCAACAATTGTACTCAAAATGGCCACAATCAAAATCGATACCATCAGAACTAACCAAAGTTCCGCGGACATTATTCTAAAGATTCTGGTCAGTCTTGGATATTTGATAGAGCACGGTACATACCAACGGAAATATGTAGTGTGGTAACTATTGGTGAGGTCGAAAGACGAGTAATACCAAAGACTTCTTTTCACACCACCTACGACAATATTAACTTCCTTTGCAGTCATAGCAGTAAATAAACTATTTAACAATCCTGGCTCTAATGCAAAATCCTCTGGTGTAGGTACACGAACAAAAGTCATGTTCATATGTTGCACAATCATTTTTAGTAAACCCAACTCCCAGTCTCTTATGTCACTCCCATTGGTAACCTTTCCATTTACATAAAACGTTTCTACAAATTGGCGTACCTCCCTTACAACTGCTTTCATAGGACATCCGTTGAAGCTGTTTCTAATCTTTATTGGAAACAAGTCAGTTTTCTTGGTGAAGTGTCCTTGTGCAGAAATAACCCAACTGTCCAGTAGGGTGATATCATTCACTTCAGTACAATGGACTGAACTCTGATATGGAAACCAAGTGTACACTCCCAATTTCATGCCTGTGTCTATATCCTTATCGTTTATCGGTTTCCTGTATTCTCTATCTATTATGTAATGCTCTCGGCTTACAATAATGCAGTTATATATTCTAAATTTTGATAAATAATCAAATATGTCCGTTTGTTGCAGCACTGAGAATTCATTTGTTCCAGCTACAACAAACCGAGCTTCAGAATTCCAGAATCTTGTGAATTCAAATTCTCCTTCTTGAGTTAGCCCATTAATTTGAAACTGAAAATTCTTGAAACTTCCATCTGGTATTAATATAATATAACTGCCGTCTTTATCTATAAAGTCTTTTTTATTGGTTTCGCTAATTTCACCATCAAGAATAACTACGGCAGGCCAGATAGCAGTTCGATGAACCTCTGCAATCAGTTCCTGTTGCACATCTCGGTATGTAGACGGTGATGATATCACCACAGATCGCCCTGGTGGGAAAAAGTTGTGGCTAATTTTTGTCAGACAGGCCACCAAATGTACTTCCTCTACAGTGAGGGAAGGAGATGGCAGCATTGCTCCATTCGTAATTGCGCTGTACAGCAATATCACCAACAGGATGCACTCAAAGTTTTCATTCTGCAAAAGACACAACTCACTTTCATTTGCTCAGTACTGTACATTCCCCTGTTTATTGAATGAATTGTTATTCCATTCCCAGAAACCGTGAATATGACGGAGGCATTGAGGTAATGGCGAGATGATTTATCATTAACTGTGCCAATGGTTGGTGATTTTCATGGTTTCTGCCCACAGTTTCTACGTCACATCGCAAAATTTAGAAACTTAAAATTCTAATTCGTGAATCAAACTTGCTGAAGTGTTACGATATGTTGTTGTCACTAATAGTGAGAGAAATAGTGGAATCTTTTAAACATTTGGGTAGCATTTTAACAAATGATGGAAGATGTACTTGTGAAAATAAATGTAGAATTGCTATGGCTAAAGCTGCATTTAACAAGAAGAGGGCTCTTTTTACCAGCACATTGGACTTGGAATTGAGGAAGAAGCTTGTGAAATGCTACATTTGGAGCATAGCTTTATATGGTGCTGAAATGTGAACGCTTCGGACAATAGATCGGAAACAGCTGGAAACTTTTGAGATGAGGTGATGGAGAAGGATGGAAAAGATCAATTGGACCGATCATGTGAGAAAAGAAGAAGTATTACTGAGAGTCAAGGGGCAGAAGAATAGCCTACATGAAATAAGGAAACGGAAGGCTAACTGGATTGGTCACATTTTGCGTAGAAACTGCCTTCTACAACGGGTTATTGAAGGAAAAATAAAAGGAGGTATAGAAATGACAGGAAGACGAGGAAGAAAACGTAGGAAGCTACTGGATGACCTTAAGGAAGGAAAGGATACTCACAGTTGAAGGAGGAAGCTCTAGATCGCACTATATGGAGAGCTCGATTTAGAAGAAGCTTTGGACCTGTCGTAAGACAGACTACTAAATGAATGAATAGTGAGAGAAAGAGTGGAATTTTCTGCGCGTTCTAGCCTTTTCTTTCAATTGTTTTGAAACAAGACTGAAATCTCAATTAACTGCAGACGTGATTTCAAATTTGAGCTAAAAGCTTGGAATTTGTTCTATTCTACATTAACATAATAAATACAATATCCCTCGAATATCTCCTTTCTTATTTTCCTGAACTGAAAGTAGTTTGTCCCCAAACTCACAACATTATGCGAAGGACGTAATTTCGTACTTCCAAAGGCTGAATATCCTTTCGAATTATTTAATAGCCTTGACGAGTGGTTCATTCTGTGACACCTTGTGGAAATTCTTAAGCAAATCTTCTTTTTTGGAGCTTAGGAACCTGAACCTAAGCCCATAGAAAGTAAATGGAAGTTTTGAATTTGACCGAATTATTTCGAGTGACTGAAGCAGGCATCAGGCTGTCTGCAGAAACTGACTGTAATGAAGAGCGAGCAGCAGGAGATGGACAATGATTTATTAGGGTGCTCTCTGTCTTACTGTGAGAAGATTCTGAAGGGAAAGGAGACATCTTTAGTGTTTGTTCCTCTCACGATATCTTCAGTAACACATCAAACTTCTCTGTCGTGAAGCAAGCTAACAAATTCAGTTTGACTTGTTAAGTTATTTTTGCTCACTGTTGGTTGCAATAAATGATCTCGAACACACTGATCTTTATTTCATTTCAGTCCAAGTTCTTTAGTAAAATTCAATACCGTCACTGACCTCTTATTTGACTCACGTTCAGGTTCCTAAATTTCTTCAAGACGGCTTTTTCTCAAATTAAAAATGTTTTCGAGTTTAGGCCCCTTGTCGTGTGTGTTCAGCAAATCGAAGAATTCTTCAGCCTCGCAAGTATGCAATTTCGCTCTTCACATGATATGGTGGTTGTGGGGACAAACGATATTATGTGAGGAAACATGAGAGAGGAGAAATTTCGGGGTTTTTGTATTTATTACGATCGGTTAAACTAGCAATCATTCCAACGTTGTTTGTTTGCTGGAATCTGGTTAAACGTTTGTAGTTAATTGATGTTTGTTTTTGCTTTCCGAAGAAAATCAAGCAAGGAAATCTTTGTTGATTTGAACTGAGTCATCAGACGTGTAGATCAGGAAAAAAATTGATCTTTTTCCTTTTCTTGAAATAGGCACTATAAACTACGAGGGCACTTCAAAATGTTTCCGCACTTTATTTTTAAAAAAATCTTTATTTGTGTTACATACATGATAACAACGTTACTTTTCAATAAAATCTCCCTTAATCTCGATACATTTAGCCCAGCGATCTGTAAGCTTCTTAATGGTGTTGGAAAAGAAAGTTTGTGGTTGACTGCGAAGCCAGTCATGCACCGCCTCTTTCACCTCATCATCAGCTGCAAATCGACGACAATTTTTAAACATTTCTATCCACTTGTTTACGCTTCGTCGTGGCAATGTGTTGTCCCCATATTGAGTGCATAAACGTGCGTGAATTTCGGCACCTTTAAAACCTTCTGCCCACAGAAATCTAATGAATCTTCTCTGCTCTGCTTTGGTGCAAACTGAAAGACGCGTTGATATGTTTACCGCTCAATAGCTACTCACACACTGAGGATGGGACTAGCCATAGTGAAGGTCAGACAATCAGGGTATGGTGTACAATGCTACCAACTCTCAGCAGTCTAACACTTACCAATATCCTACAGACAAAAAAGTGTAGAAACTTTTTGAAGTACCTAGGTACAATTAAAATTTACAAGGTTTTTCTTACCGACATTACTAGACAATAACAAATATAGACACAAAATAAACATATATATTATATGTGTGTGTTTCAATGTAATTTTAATTTCGGCACAGATTCCTTTCAAATGGACAATTTTCCTCAAGTTTCAACACCAAATTCTCTATGCTCATTACTTTTAACTCGTATGTGCTACGTGTTTCACGCAACATTTTAATATTTATTGGACAACACAAAAAGTATTGTTAACGTTACAAACCATGAAGAATCTCATCGTTCAAACTTCGCCCGCCGTCTTTTACCTCATACTCTCAGCCACACATTAGAATATTTTCTGAAATTATTCCGCTGTCTTTGTATATTTAGCTTAAATTAAAAATTTTCAGATCAAAATTTTTCTGTCGCAAGATATACGTGTGATACTCTAAAATAAGTAGATTTGTTAATATACCAAAATAATATCTGAAAGAATTTATCTATTCATTTAGATATGGTGTTGTGTTATGATAACTTTATGTACTATTCCACTAAATAAAATAAATCAAAACTAACACTGTGAGTTTTAAATTATTTCCTAAGCTACGTAGGCAAGTGATCATCTCTGGTTTCCAAGACCGTCAACGAAAGAAAGTGACTAGTTCTAATGTACCTGTGACCTAAACGTAGATCTGCTCACTCTGGCACAGCACTGACACTAATTCTTATTGTGACTCAATTTTAACGTATTTTGATTTAATAACGCTCAATATTGCTGTCAATGAGAACGGCGATTGTGTTTGTTATTACGTAGAGCGTAGTGAAAATTATGTACCGGCGTTTTCAAACTACCCTTCGGACCCATCCTCAAGTGTCAATAAAGTTATACACACTCACTTTCGCAATGAGTCCCTCGTTACGAACAGAAAATGGACGCCCAGGCCTGGCGTCATCTTCAATCGTTTCCACACCACTTTCGAACAGCGCATACCACCTGAATATCTGTGCACGAGATAAACAATTATCCCAGTGCACTTGTCTCATCAATTCCACAGTCTCTGCTGCCGTTTCGCCGAGTTTAAAACAGAATTTAATGTTCGCTCTCTGCTCCATGCCGCTACAGTGACCACGTCCTCTCAAAACCTGCGCAACATGGCGCCGTATTTCCCGTCATGCTCAGCGTCGGGCGTTGCGGGTGGCCAGATTACAGATGAAGGTTGGTCACATGGATGACATGCATTGCTTCATAGATAGCACTTCTATCATGGTCAAAATAAAATCAGTCTCATTATATAATTGTCGGATTGTGTATATTGGACCATTTAACCCTTTGACGCCTAACGACCACTAAAGTGGTCGTACCGCACCGCTAACCTCTAAACGTTACATTTTATATATTTATTCAACAAATACAGGTACTGAATATTTTAAACATGGTATATCATCTCCGTTTTTTTCCTCTTCAAAATGCAGTTTGTTTCATAATTCTAACGTATTTGGTTCCTGTTTTATTCACATTTTATATACAGAGTGTGCTAAAATTTAAAAAAATAACTCCGGCGCCAAAAGGTTAAATTGGGTTAATAATCTTGGATTTGACACTTGAAGTTAGGACCGACTGGTTTGTTTCGAAATTTTGTAAAAAAAATGTCTAATCGTTGCATTTTAGTCCAGAAAAGCATATTGATCAGATGTTAGGAAGTATGGTAATAAAGAATAAGAAAAGAATTCAGGTAGAAGACTGTTTAGGCATAGTGGAGCTAATTTTCCTTCACTGGACCAGAGGAATTTAAAGTTTTCAGACAGGAATAACATCGTCCTTTCTGTAAATTGAATTTGGCTAATCCCGAACACAAATCAATAACGTAACCGTTACATCTACCGGCTCTCAATATAGATTATTGTTATGAAAATGCAACACTTCGGACAAAAAAAACATAATTTTTAGGCGTACGGCTTACAGTTCTTTTACCCTAAATGTTTATGCTTATGGACGGCTTTTAGGAGACTTGTGTGTCAACATCGGTTTCCGTATGATGGAATTTCTCAATGGGATTACACACACAAAATAATCATTCAAGCAATCATTCAATCATTCCGCTGAATGCAATAAAATTCTGCGGCAGAAACAACAACCTTCTCATATCTTTTTGTTTACAGAGGTAAAAGAAACAAAAAAGGTGACATTACAAATACATAAAGTCAAAATCAGCGAGGAAGGAAATTGGTTGGAAAGAATAAGACATAAGAAGGGCGCAATAATTGCTCGAACCACACATCACAGGCTCAATAATATGCAGTGTTCAAGTGCTGTTCAATGTTGCAGGCCGACTTGTTGGCCAGTCTTAATATTAAAATAAATCATTAAAGTGACTTGATTTATACATGGGCGATAATTTGAAATTTATATTATTTAGTATTTGCTGCTTTTTGTAACTGCTTACTATTTACTGTTCATGTATCAGATCAATGGTGACAGAGTCGTTAAACATTAATTATACAGAAATAAGTTTTGTGTTTTCTGACACATACTGTGAATAGATTATTATGACATACAGCAGTGGAGAAAATAACTCTAATTTTAAATACAAATAATGATTAATTTACAAAATGTTCTTGATTAGTGCGTTTATTTTGTATCATTAAATTTGTAGTGACAAACACTACGTACTTTAAATGATTGTTATGACGTTACGTAATTCACACTAAATTGTTTATTTCAAATGTGAAATTTACGAAACTTCTCCTGAGTTCCTCTAAGCATATCATGTTTCTGTGACGCATTAAAATTTAATGTACAATGCATTTCGATGTGTATGTATTTGCGGGTTCAGACCCCTCTGAAGCCGTCGGATTTTTAGGGTGAAAAAATCCTCAGCACGCCTTCCTTCGGAGGGGAAGTAAAGCCGTCGGTCCCATGTCGTAGATTTGCGGCATGTAAAAGATCCCTAGATTTGCGTGGAAGTCGGAATTCAGGCAAAATTACTACCGGATATCTTTCTCGCCCAAAGTTCCACCTTTCGCTTCTAGGTTCTCTCGCTTCGTTGCGGACGGAGGCACCTGGCGGCTAAAGTGGGAAAGTCTAAAGGCGGGGGAAAGCAATGACAAATTACCCTCAAGAACTTGCCCAGGATGCAGTGTGCCAGAACCATACCGGTCACATGACTGGGTTCTGGTTCCTGCCAAGTCCGGCCTTCAAGGCTGAATACTAATGAATGAATGAATATATATATATATATATGTATGCGTATGTGTGTGTTTGTGCGTGTGCGGGCGCGCGCGCGCGCGCGCGTATATGTTGTGTGGTTTTGGAATCGAAACCCCTCGGAAATAAAACCTTCTGTACCAGACCGGCTCAAACAGCTTCATGTAGTGAGGGAAATGAATATCTTTACCAGGTTACAGCTGGCAGGGTGTGTCGTTAATGACCCACGCTTAACTAACAGCGAGATAAAAGAAAGAGTACAGTTGTAACTTTACTCCTATTGTGGGCTTTCATGTTTTCATATTGGATGAAGTTATTTAAGTTAGTTATTGTGTTACTTAATTTTGTAAATAATCTGATTGCAGAAATAATTATCCTTAATGCTGTAAGCCTATTGACTGCTTAGAAAATAAATCTCAAAGTGACATGAATTTGAATGTGGAGCCAAACCAATTAAATTCCGAAAATTACATGTACAATCGTCCAGTGTAAATAAGAAAGTGAAAGAAATGTCAAAAAGAAATGTCGCTTTGTGACACGACTTAGAGATAAACAAATGTTGTAAAGAATAGTACAAGGGAACTGCCTGGATCCAAAAGACCCTCATTCTAGCAAGTGACGTGAACTTGAATGCTTCAGTCAAATAGCATGTTAGTGTGGCTCACGATAACTGAAATCATCAGAGTTACTTACTTACGTATTTACTGCATTGAACATAATCTTTCTTCAGAAGCTAACCGTCTCTCAGCTAGTCAAGAATTCCCCACACTTTATGAAACCGTAAATTTCGATACCACATTCACAAATTCCCACCGCCTGTCCCTACTCTGAGCCACTTTAGTCCAGTACATCTCTCCAAACCACGGCTCTTCCAAGTGGTCCTTTTCCCTCGGGCTTCCCCACCAATACCATGTATACACCTCTCCTCTCCCCATACGTGCTACATGACCCGCCCAAAATTTCTTCTTGATTTCATCACCCGAAAAATATTTGGTTGTCAATACATATAACGAAGTTCCACACTATGTAGTTTTCTCCACTCCCGTGCTACCTCGTCCCTCTTAGATGGAAATGTTCTCCTCAGCCCCCTATTCTCAAACAACCTCAGCCTACATTTTTCTCTCAATATGAGCGACTAAATCTGACACCCAAACAAAACAACATTCAATTATAGGTTTCTGCATTTATTCATTTTTATATTTTTGAAAACGAAAGAAGTTAGACAAAAATCTTACTCGGAATGATATCAAGCGTTCCCTGACTACAATGAGCTCATATTATGTACCCGAATAAAATTTTGATATTTTAAATGCATTCTGAAATTTTGAACCCTTGCGTCCTCTAAGAGGAACAGACATATCATATCATAAATTGTGATTTCGTCCTGAATTCTGAACTTGAGGCATGACCATGTACTTAGTTTTATCGACATTCATATCCAGTCCATTATCTTTACTAGCAAATAATAGAGCGTCAGTGTCTTTCTTTACAGCTTGTAACCTTGAGTCCAATATAATTATCATCTTCAACAAACACCAAAAGCTGATGTGTACAATTCAATTCCAATCTTCCTGGTTAACCAGGACCCTCCTTCAGGTGAACCCCAAAGCCAAATTTAAAATCAATTGTGATAGAGCATCTCCTATTTATAAACCATTCCAAATAGGAAATAATACACACAAAAGTTGGCCTAACAAGACACTGCTGTAGGTTTCATTCGGATACTCTTTTGTTTCAGTTTCAATATTCATGAGTATAACAAACTCAATGACAGTATCACACAAGAACTCTCTACTAACTGAATCATAAACTTTCTTGAAGCATAAAAACAGCTAACGCACTGCTTCGTTTTGTTCATATTTTTCTTAAGTAATTAACGAATTCAGATAATATTATCAGTAGATAACTTGCTTCTTCGAAATCAATGCTAATGATCCTCAATAACTTCCTCAACGCATTGAGTTAAACTCGACAGCAAGTATTTGATAAGCTTTGTAGGTAGTTTGAAAAATGTTATGCCTGTTGAACTGCCTATACACTTCCTTAGTTATTTACTCCATGGATCAGAGTCCTTCTTGGGAAGCTAATCGATTTTAAGTTACTCAAAAATTCCCCTCATTTTATGGATCCCGAATGCCCATTACCACATTCACAAGTGCTCGTCACCTGTTCCTATAATGAGTCAGTTTTATCCAGTTCATACTCCACATCCCACTTCCTGAAGATCCATCTTATTATTATTTTCCCATCTCATCGTTGGTCTCCCAAGTGGTTTCTTTCCCTCACGTTTCCCCCATCGCACTGTATACGCCTCTGTTCTCCCCTGTAGCGTTACAAGCCAGACACTTCTCAATTTTTCGATTTGATAATCCGAAAAATATTGAGTTGGAATACAGGTCACTAAGGACCCCATTATTTAGTTTCTCCACTCCCATTTACATCATTTCTACTGGCCCCAAATATTCCTCTGAACATTTTAATTTCTTTTTCTTCTCCCCCCGCTTTAATCTCTACTGTTGAAATAAAATAGCCAGGGCGGACCTTAAAACTGACCTACGACGTGCTACCCAGAGGGACCTAGGTCGAAGTGGTAACTGCATGTGGGAAGCAGCTCATGCAAAACTGACTACAGGTGAAGATGAATGTAATCCTTACAGCTATAGATCAGAAACCGACAGGCAAGTATGGGAGCGGTCGCACTGTGGTGTGGAAGGAAAGCAGAAACCGCCACTTCATGATCTCAAAGCAGCAATTGAAGTGTTATGATGAATCCATCTGGTACCATTTCCAGAGGTAAAATACTTCTCTATTCGGATCTCCGGGAGGGGAGAGCGTCAGACATAATCATCAAGAAAGGAAATCAGCAGAATCGCAACATAGAATATAAGGTCATTAGCAGTATGTAGCAAAGTCGAAAACATAAAGATAAAAATGAAACGATTGAATATAGATATTCTTGCAATGAGTGAAATTAAATGGGAAGATGAAGGAGAATTTTGGAACGACAATTACAGCGTTATTTATTGAGGAGTAAAAACAACAATACAGAATTTGGAATAATATTAACCAAGCAATGGGGACAAAGGGAAAAAATATCTGCTTTACAATTACAGAATTATGCTTATTAAACTTAAAACAGACGAAAATGACCTGGTCATTCTACCGACATACATGCCACCTTCTGGCTATATAGATGAAGTAGAGGAAGTCTATGAGCAGGTAGAAGAAGTAATGGACACTGAGAAGAAAAATGACAACTTTATAATCCTAGGTGACTGGAATGCCGTAGTTGGTAAACGACAAGAAGGGCACACATTCGGAAAAAATGGACTATGGGTTAGAAATAACAGAAGACAAAGACTTATTGACTTTTGCAAAGAAAATGAACTTATAATTACAAACACCTTCTTTCAACAACATCCGAGACGCCAATACACTTGGGTAAAACCGGGCGATACGGTACGACACCAAATAGAGTGCATCATGGTTAAAAAGAAGTACAATATACATGTAAAACAACTAAAAACGTACCCGGGAGCTGATATATGCAGTGATCATAACGTAGTTGTCGTGAAATATAATTAGAACTGAAAAGTAAGTTATACAAACCTGCTCTTAATAACTCAAAATGGGCAGTTAGCAAATTAAAGGAAGAAGAGGAAATAAAAAATATAATAATAGGATAAAGCAAAACTTGAACTATACAGAGGCAGAGACAACAGATACAAATCAACAGTGGGAGAACTTAAAACATGCAATAACAAGAGCTGCAAAGGAGACGTTAAGGAAATTAAAGCAGAAAACTAGGAAACCTTGGATAAGTGGAAAACCAACACCCTAATAGAAGAAAGAAGGAGACGCAAACATGATACAAATAAAAGTGAATATAACTGACTTAGACATCTTATAAACAGACAAGCTAAGAAATATAAAGAAGAGTGCCTTGGACAATACTGTTAAAAGTTGAAAACCAGCTTAGTCGAGGAAATACTGAAAAGTCATAAAACCTTATTAGAAAGATTTTTGGAAAACCCAAAATAAAACATAATATTATTGAATCAAATTAATTAAATCTCTCACAGGAAAAGAATAAATAGCAGATAGATGACAACAAAACATTGAAGAGTTGTACAATGGTAGAGAAGAACTTGGAGAATTGTAAAGAATAGAGGAGACTACCCTGAAGAACTGGGTCAAACAATAACAAAGGCAGAATTTATAAAATATTAAATGAAATGAAATAAAAAAGCATACGGAATATATATATAACATACCGGCAGAGTTACTGCAAACAGTTAATGGAGAAATTAAACATACTTTATACTGTCTTATTAGTAACGTATATACAACAGGAAAATTTCCTGATGATTTCAAAAGAAGTGTAATCGTAAGGTTACCAAAGAAAAATAAATCGAAGAAGTGTGAAGAATACCGAAACTTAAGCATCTTGACACATACATCTAAAATGTTAACAAAAATCATTTTGGGACGAATAGAGAAAAATATTGATGGAAACCTAGCAGAAGATCAATTTGGCTTTCGAAAGAATAGAGGCACAAGAGGAACTAATTTGTGATTGCGGAACATTGTAAAGAAGACTTTTCAGTAAACAGAAAGGTATATGTTGTCTGTTTAGACTTACTGAAAGCTTTTGAGAACGTAAATTGGAAAGTAATGATGAAGATTCTAAAGATGATACAAATAGACTACAGAGATAGAAGAATTGTTAGAGAATTATACAAACATCAAAAGACATTTACAAAAAACAAAAGAAAGTAAGTAAAAGGGAAGCTGCAATTAGAAAAGGAGTGAGGCAAGGCTGCAACTTATGGCCGTTGTTTTTTTATATTTACATAGAAAAAGCTTTAAATGAATTCAAAGAATATTGCACTGTAATTAAGGTGAATGGAGTGAGAATACAGACGTTAAGATTTGCAGATGGTATGGCGATTATAGCGCGAAATGAAATGAAATAAATACCATTAGAAAGCTTAGATGATTTTGTAATAAGTAACTACAAAGTGAAAATTAATACGAAAAAAACAGAAATTATGGTTTGTTCCAAATGTTTTGAAAATATTAATATTAAAATCGAAGACAACGCCCTAAATCAAGTACCAAATTTAGGTACATAGTCAGTATATTGACAGAAGATGGGAAAAATAAAGAAGGTAATATACAACGAATTAAAAAAGCTAAAGTTACGTTTAATAATAAAAACAACTACTATATACGAATAACGTTAGTTTAGAAATAAAAAAAAATTACATAATATTTTATTTAGAGTGTTGCACTTAAGTGACCAGAAACACGACTTATAGCGTGACACTCACGCTATACGCACAACAAGCATATCAAGAGCCGATCTCATTTGAACAGCGTAGACACACACACACACACACACAACTCACGACATGCTGTTACAACACCAAATTAATATTAACGAATTAAATCACTGAGTGTTTTAAACTGTAATTTTAGTAAGGAACAGAGTATGCTCTCTGAGGATGATCGTATGATCGAAATATGTAGGAACGTTTTATGTGTTTTAGTGTAAAGTTTAGAGTATTGAAGAACATGCGTGTGCATTTGTTGGTGTGTTACTGAAATAAGGTATTTAGTAATTAATAAAGCAGGCGATGATTACCGATTTTTGTAAATTAAAAGCCATTATTCTTCAACTTTTCTACACTGTAGAGGTAAACAATAATCTCCTGCAGTAATTCTCCTTTTACCAGTTGAAACAATGCCACATCCGTCAAGGCTTGACCAGAAACTTCAAAACTTGCCTTTCCCTTCTCTCTCACTGTTTACAACTAAACACTGCACCAGCAATGTTTTGATTGCTGCACCAAATATTGATATTTTTATGTTTTTGTAAGCCTGTTGCTAAGTAACTTGGACTAATGAAAATTTAATTGCCACTGTTCAATATTCGTGACCCCAAAATTAATAATTGATAGGGAGAAGGGATACAGAAATATTTGTTAGTGTCTACTGTGTGTAAAGTTCATATTTCTCCTAATTATCTTAAATTATGGGTGTCTGAATCCATAATAAACGGCTGAAATTTTTCAGAACTTCATAATGTTTTTATAGAGAAAAATACGTTCTATTCGTTTGATGTAATCAGTTGTATGTATAGAATTGCAACAAAGAATTGTCTGGCAATTGGTTGATTAGTGTAGTTCGGCCTCGCTTGTTTCTCTGACCTCGCAGCAGCCATGATTTTCTAATCCCTGCAGTGAAAACCACCCTCAGAAAAAGAATATTTTACAATGAAAATAGATAAAAAAAATAAACTCCCTACGCAAAATGTGCAGTATTTTTTATTTTTTTTAATTTAATATACTGTGTATTTCCTTGTTATAATCGCCTACAAATCTATCGCGTTGCTAAGAAAACAGACGAACCGTAAATTTCCGTACGTTGGCAAAGGAGCAGTACAGAAGAGATGCATGGATATTGGAAGGAAGTTGATGTAAAGTAAGTAGCCCTCACGGGTTTCTTATTCTACAAATAGAATAATCTTTGTTGATCATTCTTGAACATCATGATGCTTATTTCCTTATGTATTACAGATCAAGGAATAACGCTACTTTGCACGAAGTAATTAGTTTATTGCGGTTAATTCCGAATCAGAGTAATCCAGAGAGGATTTGGAACTGAAGCAATATAAACGTGTGTACTTTTGCAAGATGGACAGTGAATGTTATATTGTAGAACTGTTAATGTTCAAAAATTATACTAGAATGTTGAAGCAGAGTACACGTTTTAAATTCTTCCGAATTTACAAAAAAAATTCTTCGTTTCTTCTTTGTCGAATTTGGACTAAGAAAACAACAGAAAATTTTGGTCGAGAAAATTTCGAGCTTATGCATTATGTATAAAATTTTCAACAATAATTTAATTGTTCTAAAAACATTTCAACCATTGATAATTTGCCTAATGTTTTCTCTTTCGATTGGTCCATCACGTTGGATTCATAGACTTAATTTTTTCACTGATTAAACTTTATTTTCGTATAGTATGTCTGAAAAGGAAAATTTTCATCATTAACCCTTTGACGTTTAACGACCACTATAGTGGTCGTACCGCACCGCTAACCTCTAAACGTTGCATTTTATATATTTATTCAACAATTACAGGTACTGAATATTTTAAAAATGGTATATACTCTCCATTTTCTTCTCTTCAAAATGCAGTTTGTTTCATCATTCTAACGTATTTGGTTCCTGTTTTGTTCACATTTTATATACAGAATGTGCTAAAATTAAAAAAAAAAATTCTGGCGCCAAAAGGTTAAATAGAAAAATAGAAATCTAGGTTTTTATTGCGAACAAGGAGATGTCGTTTCCTGAAGAACGAAAACTATTTCTGCTACCAAGAAAAAGAGTTGAACCATGTTTACAGGAAACACAAAACATAAGACAAAGAAATTCTTTCGGTAAATAAGTTACGTATATTTTTCCAGAATTATAAAAGTAAAAATGAATGTTACTTTCGATAACTAGGCAAGGAAAACAGTATGATTCACAAGAGAAGTGTCCCGAAAAAAAAACGTAAATATTTCCCTACTCTAAATTATGAGGAAAGAGAATTATTTTAATTTTGGATATTAGATAAAAATGATTCGTTCAGCTCTTGCATAGGCAGGTAATTTGGATAAAGTTATTCTATTTTCAAACCAGTGAAGAAAAAAATTGAGGTTCTTCGTCGTTAAACAAATATAAGTCTAGATTTAAAAATTTGGATTTTAGACTAATTTACACCAACCGAATAATAACAGATGTGTCATATATTATTAGTAACATAATTATTTTGGCACATATTTTAAATAACATAAATTAAGAAAATTTTACAAAACAGGAACCCAAAACCATGAATCTCAAAAGAGAGAGCTAGAAAGACTATATGTAATACAAACAAATATTATTTGATACCTGCAATTAATTACACTTATAACTTTATAAACTTAACTTGAAAATAATTTAAATCGATATCTGTTGCTATCTCAAACTTTAAATGTATTCGAATCGGTTATGTCGAAAACGTAACCTCTATTTGTGAACAGGCTGCAGGTTTTGCCAGTTACATATAATTGTATGATCCATAACAGTTTTTATTTTTGAAAGGCACGTTAAATTTGCCGTCTTCAACAAGGGGAGTACAACGAAGGACAAGAGAGAACAATGACGGAGTTTATGCTAAATTAGAAAAAAATTCCATTTGTTAACTTTCCTAATAACCAAAATATTTCTTATATTGTGCCATTAATTTGTGTTTCCGATATTTATGAACACGTTTCTCCAAAGGATATTTGAAGATAACTTGTTTTTGAGCCACGTTGTAACACAGAGGGAAACACGTTATCATTTTCGTCCTCTGATTGACGTTATCTATTAACTGACAGTGCCCACAGAAATTCGAATTTTGTTGATGAAAAGTGGTAATAAATTGTTAGTCACAATTACAAATAAACATATTAACTGATTCCGTCAAATTGCTTCATCCAGCAACAATTTGTTCTCCGAATTTCGGTTTCCAAATGACCAAAACCAAACCCCAATATTTTTACGTGTCTTCTAAAGTATGTTGAATTCTTTACATGTCCCGAATCATAGACAATTTCTCTGATTCAATATACAGCATTTCTAATATATTATAATAACTATGAACCTCCTAACAAGACCAACCTACGTGTTAAAATAATTTTTTACCGTTTTCCTGTACCAAAATAAAGGCTATAATCTGGCATATATCATTTTATTCTGCTATATTTCCATAAAATATTTCTTTACATTTTCACCCAGTTATGTCAGGGGAAAGAAAATTGTGATGATTTTCATAGTTGATTAAAGGTACTACACAAATATGATTGAACGAAAATTTTTTAAATGGAATATAAATTAATTAACAATTATTCAGAGTCTAAAAACAATCAAATAACTCATTCTGTAAGGCAAATTAGCAAATATCAGACCGACCGTCGTATAGTGTAGAATATTCTGACAGTCTATTAAATAAAGCCTGTTTTTAGCCCTTTATCACAACCAGAAAGGCACTTATGATTTCCCATAATCCGATGGTCTAATTTTCCTAACATTACTCCGAAATGTTCGCTCAAGTGGCCCATTCATTTGGCCCTGCACTCTTCTGACATCTACCTGTAATAGAAGCATCCAATATTACTATTTAGTACTGCCTGCTTTAGACAATATCCACATTTACCGAAACAACTCTTGAAACGTGCAAAACACTTAGTATATTCTAAGAAATATTGAGGGAAATGCAGAAGAAGAAATTATTAAAAAAGAGATATATATTTATATATATATATATATTTGGAGAAGTTATAAATATTTGATAACATGTGAATAAAATTCCAACAGATGCAACAGTATGCAGATATTTATTTACTGCGAAGCTAATCTACATGTTTCGAGGGTCACAACACCCATCGTCAGCAGTATTAAAAACTGTACCCGCAGCCTTCGGTACATGTAATACTACTTGTAACGCTACTCCCCTCCGACGTGGTCTGATTGGGACTAGTTTGTATAAACCAGTCCCGATCAGACCTGATGATGATTTCTGTGACACCCGAAACATGTAGAGTAGTTTTGCAGTAAATAAATATCTGCATACTGTTGCATCTGTTGGAATTTTATTCACATTGAATTACGATGCACGGAACCATGAGCTTTAAACTTATTTCATAACATATTTAGGAAACAAGCAGCTGCACCACTCTTGAAATATTTAAGATTGAATTACGGAGATTCGTAATGGACTAAATTTTAAAGGAAAATTCCTACAGAACGACACACAGCAAAATATTTTATCTACCTTAAATTTAGAAGAAACAACTGGCAATTTATAGATAGAGAATATCAATATTGAACACATTTATAAAACAGCAGTTCCAAAAGATCCAGAAAATAAGATGAGTTTCAGAGTATGAAGGTACCTTATTTTCATATCAAAATGAGGACATTTTAAATCTATTTGTTGATTCGGAAATAAGAATTTAGGTTTTGAAAAACAAGCAAAAGTTTCCAAAATTTTTTAACAACATTACATTAATCTCCCACTGTTCCATCTTAAGACGTGAGCCATTTTCTCCTATGGAATGTCACCTTTTACAATTTCAAGCTGTGCCACATTCCAAAAGGCTTGAATCAGGAACTTCCAAATTTTCCTTCCGCTTTCATTCTAGCCGCTTACAGCTATAGACAGCGGCCGATACATGTTCACAAGTTTCACATATTATTGATTAATTTATATGTTTGAAAGCCTGTTGCCTGGTAACTTTGATGAATGCAAGTTGTCATTGATATTGAACAATAATTAGGGGAATCACTGCAAGAAGCGAAAGTCTACGTCGTGCTGCACGCCACTGTAATACGTCACTACAGCCAAAAGCCAATTGCGCGTCACGTCCATCTAAATGTTCCACAGTCGTGACCTCCAAATCAACAATTGTTAGAGAGACAGAAATCAGTCACATTTAATAGTAACTATTCTGCGTACATTTCGCAGTTCTGCTACCAGCTGCAACATTTCGTATGAAATGGTTACCAGTTTTTCAGTACGTTTCCGCTCACATTCTTGACAGCTTACAGTGATGTCACATGAATCTACAAACTGGACATCAAACAAACATATATTTGGGCTAAACCCCAAGTTGGACATTGTAAATATCTACAAGCCTATGACACAAAGCCGCAAGGCGTACAATAACCATATCTAAATTCGCAACAACATATTCTGGTCTATACATCCTGTCCTTCCACTAGTTTTCTACTTCACAATCCGTCACTAAATAAACTCTAAAAACTAAAATATTGTCTACAGCACTCCACGCTGACTACATACCTTTAGTTTATTTGCAAAATTACGAAAAGCGGCTTTTAGTTTCGTCATGTATGTCTGTATGTCGTCTGTCCGTCCGTCCGTCTGCGTGGAACACTTGACGGGTTTTGATGAAATTTGGTATTTGAATATCATTCTAAAATATGTCAAGAATATTGAAGTGCAATTCAAGTACGACAAAAACACAGGACACTTTACATGCAATTCCAGTACAACAAAACGCCGGCACTTTACACGAAGACCAATTTGCGTTTTTGACCACATCTCGCTCAATTTATATGATATGATATTTATTTAACTGCAATTGGGTGTATACCCGGTGGCAGTGGTACACGATTACAGACCAAAATTACATATAACAACAGCAATCAACACCAACAATACATCGAGCAAACCATTTACCCTC
>Ga0123355_10002374_pt1 | contig 26626 bp, 18 predicted proteins | sample TergutEmb28metaG_3_FD_89872 | JGI IMG/M metagenome (GOLD analysis project Ga0123355, IMG submission 89872) | Embiratermes neotenicus P1 segment gut microbial communities from Petit-Saut dam, French Guiana - Emb289 P1 | ecosystem: Host-associated > Arthropoda: Insects > Digestive system > Gut ... | reverse complement strand
GGTGGTGGTGGTGGTGGTGGTAGTAGTAGTAGTAGTAGTAGTAGTAGTAGTAGTAGTAGTAGTAGTAGTAGTAGTAGTGGTAGCAGCGGCAGCAGCAGCAGCAGCAGGAGTAATATCAGTAGTGGTGGTTATAAGAGTAGGAGAAGGGAGGAATTTAACTACCTACCTTATCGAAATCTTTTCAGAAAAATAATATTATATATAATGTATTGTCATATTTCAATGCATAAACAATCTCAAACAATTTTGTGCGGTACAGAAACACAAACTACTTACTTTATAAATTTAAAAATCGTTACGTTTTAATATTATAGTTCGAGGTGTTACTGCAAGCGATTTAGCTTGTCTGTGAATGGCATTTTGCATCAGAACTACGTTATACGCTTTAACAGGGTTTTAATAATTAATTAAACTGCTTTACTTTGTTTCCTTCTGTGTCTTTTTCTCGTATTTCTTCTGTTTTCTGCAGACCTTTGTAGATTTTTATCAATACTGATTTTTTAATTGGTCGGTATAATGTCGTTAGCACGTACACACAAATAAAGAAATGGAACCGAAATTTACTGAAGGATTGAGTGATTTTATACAGTTTTGATAAAGCTGCTCTACGTACTTTTTAACGTTAATTTTATTCAAACACAACATATTCATATGAGGATCAAAACAAGTACGTTCATTCAAGAGTTTTTTACACAACAAAAAATTTGCTACTTGAATGAAGGGCTAAATATTACGAGTGACTTCAGACAGGAAGATGTAATAAATATGCGCCAGAAATGTAGCCAATGTTATCGTATACACGCCTAAAATACAAAAATTTATATCTGCCATCAAAATGCCTATACAGAATATTCGGGGCAGAAGTAAAGCAACAAGAATAAACGTGCTGAACCTCAGCGGCAACAGTCCTACTTATTCATTATCATCTGCCTCACACTGTAAATAAAATAAAATACATAAACCATCTGGACCTGAAAACCGTATAACAGATACTGAAATGACACACAGCATCTGAACCTGAAACCTGTATAATATATACTGAAATGACAAACACCATCTGAACCTGAAACCTGTATAATATATACTGAAATGACGAACACCATCTAGACCGGAAACCTGTATAACATATATTGAAATTACATAAACAATCTGGTCCTGAAAATTGTGTAACAAATACTGAAATGACAAATACCATCTGGACCTGAAACCTGTATAACAAATACTGAAATGACAATACCATCTGGACCTGAAACCTGTATAACAGATACTGAAATGACAAACATCTTCTGGACCGGAAACATGTATAACAGATACTGAAATGACGTACACAATCTGGCCCCGAAAACTGCATAAAAATACTGAAATGATCCACTCATGTTCATCACAATTTATCTACTTCTCTTCACTCTTCCATTCCTCCGAAAAGTTGTAACAATGATGATAAGGCCAAACTTAGTGGTAAGAAAAGAATGGAATAAGTTTTGAAGAATCGATAACAATTCTTGTAACCTGCTACAGCATTCGCGTGTTGTATTATACATTTGAAAGACGACGCTGTGAAATATGGCTGTCCTATTACGAGCAGAGATCGAAACACAACTGAAAACACAAGACGCAGCGGATGATAAGCGATAGAAGAACTGGTGGTGACGTCTTATCTGTTACACCTGCTTTTTCTTAATTAAGATCCTGATTCAAACATGGGAAACGATGGAACAAGGAAAAAACTCTTCTATGAATTAATAAGTGTACATTTAATTTGCTGTATGCTTCAAAATATGTCGTTTTTCTAATGCAGGAATGTTATGGAGTCTTCACCTCTTACGTAAGTTACACTGATATTGAAAGAATGGTTTTCAAGTTCCTTTGCTTCAAGCACAAAAGTTTACGTTCAACGATTACCAACAAAACCAATGAAGTTTACCTTGTTTTGAGATGTGACGGCTGCACCATGGTAGAAATTGACCGATATTCCGCGGTAATATACCACCTGTATGTTCTACCCTGAAGCTTCTGCAGGCAATACGTTCCCAAACACATGGAATACAATAGTTATAGCTGAGATACTAACTCAGCCGGGCAATAAATTCCCCACCTACAGTGTAAATTGAAAGTCCCAAGACAGTGCCTCCGGAATTAACCGGAACCAGCTGACTACACTTTTCAATATATTTCCTTAATCCAGTCTAATATCGTCCCCTGTTTATGTTTGTGGTAGTTTGTGCCCTTCAACATTCCCGATTAATAGTTGGCAAGTATTTCTTGTGTCTCTATCCTTACTACATATACGACGCATTTCATCGTCCTTTATTCGTCCACCCTAATAATATTGCGAATTACGGAGTTTCTCACTGTGCCATTTTCTGCATCCTCTTCTTATTACCCCTCTCAGATGCTTCAGCACTCTCCGTTTATAAAACACTTCATTATATAAGGTGTACCGACCTTAAACTGTGTTTTTCTTTTAAATACGAGATCAAGTTTCACGCCTGTGTAAAATAAGAAGTAATATTACATATTTTACTCTGCAGATGGATACTTCAAAACGTAATTGCCCCAAGCTTTAGGCTTCTCAAGAATGCTAGCATAGTGTTAGGTGTAATTTTGGGAAGGAACCCACGCACATAAAACTGCTTTTAGTTAAAGTATGCTGAACTTAGTAACCGCAACAGTATTTGGCCACTGTTGCAAATACTTTTGTTTCTTGGCGCTAGAATAAATAAATGTAATAACCAGATATTGAATATAGATTCTGCACTTGTCTGTGGTTTACTTTTCTTTGCACGTAAGTAATCAGATGTTACTTTTGTATAAAGCGGAATTTTTAACATGAAACATTATAATTGTGGACCATCTTAGCTACACAAATAAATTTCACGTACTGTTGAGTAACTGTCACGTATGTAACACTAAATCATTAATGTAAGGTAATCCAACAGAAATGCAATTCTTTGTCCGTGGTACTGACACTCAGTGCGAGGGAAACAGCATCTTATCCTAGTTTGAATAAGTTCCTGCTTCTCTGTAATTCTGTCCAATTTGAATTAAATCTTTGTAGCCTTTAAATCAACCATTATCATCGCCATTATCATCACGATCACCGTAGAGGATTCAGCTTTCGTCTCACTCCTTCAACAAGTACTCAAAATTGTTCCAGCCATCCTTTCTTACAGGCGGTCATTAACTTATCCTACCCTGAGGTTTATACTGATACAGAGGCTCCAATATTCGGACTGCAGACATCTTTAAATTATTCTGTCCTTTTATTTTGATAGAATTTTATTGTCGTCATTCTTTTCAGAGGTACTAAGGCAACGGAGAGCTGCAATTACACAAATGATATATCCTACCAATTGCCTGCAAATATCTACTACCTACCGAATGTCGCTATATTAGATTTTCTTATAAACCACAAGTACAGGAGACAAACTAATGACTCCATTAGGACTGTAGAACTTCTTATTGCACTCATTGTAGCTATCAAATAATTCAGAAGAACCATTAATTCCGTCGTCTAAGTCAAGTGTTTTCGACAACTCACTGTGTTTTTTCTTCATCCTTTCAAATGTTGAAACCATTCGGAATGGCGATTAAAGGAGAAGGGTTGAAACGGTTTATTTTTTCATCCTCTGACTATCGTCTCTACATCCCTCGATGCAAGTCATCAGGGTGGAGGGTGTGCTAGTGTAATCTTATCGGATGTTAGAACCGATACTGCTAGGAGATAAATCCCACAAATCCACCTGAACTTTCTCTCCTTTTCTTCCCTTCACACAGTTCCGCCTACCGTTTTCCTGACACTGGACGCAGCTAACTGTTTTGAATGTGTCTGAATTCGTTTGCATAATTTTTTTTATTTCAGCGTTTTTTGCAAGTATTCTCAATATCTCCTTCTTTCAATCCTTCTTTGTTTTATACAGTCATCCAGTCTCTCTCGTCTTTCATCTACGCCAAGATAGATTCTATAGGTCAACGTCACCGAAACTGGAGTCCGCGAATCTAATCTGTACTGGGAAATTTTCAACCCAAAAATTTATAGACATTCTATCCAACACTATCTCGGAAAGATTATTACAGTTAACAGTTGTAGAAAGAAGTTACTATGATTACCGCACATAATACGACTGACAACAATATGTCCATAGCAAGAACAGAACTTTCAAGTCTACTGAAGTGAAAATTATTATTGTAAACATTTTTTTTTTCGCAAATAGGATGTTTGGGCATGTGACGGGGATGGGAGAGAACGGAAATGCATTCAGAGTTTTTATGGAGAGTGCTAAAGGGAAGACGTAAGCCCATGTGTAAGGATAATATTAAAAAGGTAAATCGGTCCCGTTACAGGCCTTGAGTGGCCCAGAGGGCTCGAGGAAGTTAAGGTTCCCAGATTTCGTGACAACGGCACAGGATGGTGGTAAGGTTGTCAGCCTTACGAACCGGCCTCCTTTACCCCAGGAAATGCTCCTGGTACTCATTTCTGTTAGAGGTTGAGTCGACCCCAGGGCCATAGTGAGATCGGAAGGATTTTATGTCAATGAAAATTTCCAATGATATCAGCTGGGATCGAACCAGCGACCTTCCGATTTGTAGCATAGCACCTTAACCACTGTGCCACCGCGGTCCCCGGATAATATTAAAACTGATGTTAAAAATAGGACGGAATTGCGTGGACTGGGTCCACCTCTCTTATAATAGGGATAATTGGCGAACCCTTGTGAGCGTGGGGATCAGTCTCTGGGTTCCGACAAATACGAACTTCTTTACTGACTCAGGACCTGTCAGCTTCTCAAGAGGGACTCTGCTCCATGGAGTTAGTAAATTCGTGTAGTCACTGAGACATCTTTCTTGAAAATCACATATATATTACGAAATTTTAATCTCTTCTAATTTTAAATACTGAATAAATATTACTTTATGAAATGTCTACAACGTCTTTACGACCTAAGATAAGCAAATGTTTAGTATTTCTCTAATTTCATACATGTCCTTTAGGTTAACTGTGAGCAGTACTCAAGGAGGTATCCTCGTAAAGACAGGACCAGCAAGTCTGCCGCCGTACAGTCAGTTGAGAAGTAGAGACAAGGAAGTGACGAAAGCTACTAGCCATCACAAAAACATGTAAAGAAAATTATATTCACAAGTAAGATTGTCGACGAAAGCTAGGATGACAATGTTCGTAGGAAAACTGTATTCGAGGTGGAAATTTTGCTGTTTAAAAACAGACATTGGTATAGCAACCACATGTGCCGCATAGTTAATCCGCTTCTAGTCCCGACATATGTAACATCACTTAATGATGAGCGAAACAAAACTAATTCCGAACATTTCTACAGTTTCTCAGTGGCTCACTGTGGATGTTGAATCGCACATTGAATTTCTTCGAGCAAGTGTGTGCAAATTTGATGTGTATTGAACCGTGCATCGTTGTGATAACTGAAGAATAAGAACCAACTAGATGTTACTTATTGTTTTATTATACGTATGATAGGCTCAACATGTTTCGTACACTGCTATGCCCATCATCAAAGAATCATAAAACAATAATTAGCATCTAGTTGGTTTTTATTCTTCATTTAAGCGTGTGCATTTTGTTCGTATCCTTTGTAACAATTACATCACAATGCACAGAGTGAAAAATGTAAAATTCTTCCTATTCCTTTACATTCCACCCTGTTTGGTGTACTGTTACGGCATGCAACTCATTATGCATTAAACTTCACCTCACATCACCCTCACAAGCCTGCTCCTTCCCCTCGCCAAAAGAAAGCTCCACTCTGTATTCTTTCAGAACTCTTTTCTTTTTTCCCTTGTTCCATGGTAGAGAAGAATTCCGGTGCGCATTGTTTGAGGATGCTGTGGCGACTACCGCAAGCTCCCCTCAGAGCGCCATTATTCCAGATAGCTGAAATCGTCCTCCAGTGATCTATAACAACGGAACGCACACCTCGTCTTAACGATTTTGCCATTACTTCAAAACGTGCACAACGTCCTCTGTCAAGGTGTACGACCTCCAGGCTACGGTGCTGCCAGAATATCTTGACACTAGTTCACCGCAGAAGATGCGGTCTCTAAAGGTTCTCCTCCCTTCATGGAACCCAAAGTCATGTCGCGTTCTTCACATGAACCAGCCGTTATACCTTACTCCAATCTGCTCGAAGCCAACCAGCGAAATCGTAACACTTTTGTTTAGAATTCATTTTAATGTTATCCTCCCAAGAGGCGTCTCTACAACAGGAATTATTAAATATTAAAGAATCAGAGTAACAAACTTGGGATTAACAGTTAGACTATATAGTGACGTCCTTTCTCCCTTGCTTGCCCTGCAATTTCTAACGTCCCCTGGTAAATGACGTAGTTTTACTTACTTTATGGGCACATAAAAGTTAAAATTGCCCATCAATGTATTTCTAGTTGGTGCATGAATCTGGTCAGGAGAGTACAGCAAGGTATATAATGTCACTTTCTTATGTAGCACAAAATTTGTGGCATATTTTCTTGCGTTACAGAATATTTACACCCAGGTTTCAGTGCTGTAGCTTAAATGTAGGAGATACGAAACGCCAATATAATTTTGACAGACAGAGCTAAAGAAAATATATGACTCGGTTTGTCTAGACAAAGACAGGGAGATAATATTAAAATGGATCTAAAGAAGTAGAAGGTAAAAATACAGACTAGATTCCACTGATTCGGTAGATGACCTAGGGCTGGGTTCTTGTGAACACTACCACATACCTTCAAGTTCCACGAACTCTATGAAATTAACAGGCTCAGTATCTATTAGCTGCTCAATAAAACTATAATGGCTGACGTTTATCATTCGAGTGATATTTCTAACACTAAGGGAGGTGTAACCATTAATGACCAGGTTTCCAACAACAAATATTTCGCAATTTCCACTCCAAAATTCACTATCAATTTTTCACTAATGATATTTTTTCCATGTTTTATTTCCATCTTACTTGCCAATTCGGTGTAAGCTTTGCATGCTAAGTATTTTAGTCATATCCACACATTTACTATTCTGATTTACTTTAATGACATGCTCTTATTTTGGCCGCTATCATAGTAAAAGACACGTTTCTTCGCTAACAAATTTACTAGCAGAGGGTAATAGGCCTACGTGTTTCATTAACTTTATTAGTGACTCTTCAGAGGGAAGCTTCCTCCCAGGGAAGCAGCCACCTTCAATTTTTTTAAAAAATGTAGCAGAGTCTTGCTTGAGAAGCTTATAATGACGCAACTAGTCAAGGAATTTCTTTCCTTTTATGGAGCTCGGTACGTTACTACATTAACAACAGCCTGACAACGAATGCTATTCTCACTCAAAATCGACCCAGATTACGACCTCATATTTTATTACCTTATTCTTCCTTTTACGAATGTCTTCCTCTCTATGTGTAGGTCTCCCGAACAGAAAACTCCATTCTTTTAGACCCAAACATTCATAAGTCTCATTTTCCCCATGCGTGCTACATGACATCTGATCCCGTAACATTTATCACCCGAAATAATGCTAAGAATGACATTTAAGTTCGATTTAAGAATGTAAGTTTTAAAAGCCCACGCTGACCGCAAATACTGCACTCAAACTCTCTACACTTCACACGGTAGCGAGTTCCCAAACCCTCTACTTCCGCAGCATTCCATTCTTTCGGCAGTCGGAAGCAAATCCATGACGTTCTGTTTCCTCACCCACCCCTCAACCCGATACTTTGAGCAAGTGCTGGCTGCAAGTCGATTCCCTGCAGCACGTTCCAATTCCTAACCTTCCGGACCTCTTTCCCTAGTGCTGTCGCGTAACAGAAAGCGCTGTTCAACCCATCAATCAGCGGGCCCGCAGTTGATATAAAACCAGTTCTTCAACTGTGAGATCTGTCAAGTAACCTTTCGCGATAATTTCTTAGTTTCTTTCTCTACTGTTTAAAACAGTAACTCAGAGAAAGATGTCGTCACTCTTCCCCTTTACCCTTTACACAAGATGACAAGATTTCCAACACATCATCATCGTCGCTGTCTGTCTTTTGAGACATTCACAGCCCATTCCAGACAGTTAAAAGCCAGCGTAATCTAGTGTTTCCTCTTTCAATTCACAGTATCTTCCTTCCCTAACGTCCTCCAGGAGCTGCTTAGGTCTTCCTTCTCGTCTTTCCGTCTCTTCAACTTTTCCTTCAATAACATGTATTAGAAAGCAGTTTCTACCCATGATGTGAGCAATCCAGTTAAACTTTCTTCGTTTAAATTGAATGCAGGATGTTACATTCCTCCTGCGTTCTTTGTAATAGTTTTTAAATTTTCACGTCCACCACAAATGTGGTAAATATGACAACTAAACAAGACACTAAACGGAGAAAAAGAATTTAAAAGAAAGCAAGTTATTGCGTTACATTTAATATATATATATATATACACACACACACTTATACAGGATTATTCGAATTGATTGTCGGGGTTTTAACAATTGCCACCTCGTTCTCCAGATGCAACCCAATGTGATTTTTTTTCTATAGGGTTACGTCAAGGATCAGGTTTATGTTCCTCCTCTTCCCGCAAGTATCCTGGAACTGAAGGTACGAATCAGAACAGCCATTGAAACCATCACCGCTGACATGCTACAGACAGTTTGGAACGAATTCGATTATCGTGTTTATGTTTGTAGAATCATAAAGGGTGCACATATAGAGCACCTGTAAGGTATGTAACAAAAAATCGGAGTGTTGTTCTATTAAATAAAAAAAAACATATACTCCTATATCAAGTGTATTGTGTATGACAAGTTGTTAAAACCCCGACAATCACTTCGAATAGCCCTGTATATATCGAACGTACTTACAATGACGAAGTACACAAGAATATAAATTTCATTTTGCAGAAAAACATTATTATAATCTATTAATTTATTTTTATGCTCATAAAATTTGTTGTATGTAAAGTAAATCTATTTATTTAAAAGTTGTTTATATGCGTGTAGGCCTACTGTTTTTGCAAAACACACTACAAGCCCAATACCGCACCTATGTGTAGAATGACAGGTGTAAAGCTAGGCTTGTTCTGCAGTTACTTATAATAATTATATGCAAAACCAAACATGTCAAAACAAATCCAACATCCTGCTTTACAATCTAAAAAACAATTTTTCCGCTTTTTACTGATCGCAAAGATCCACTGCCATGCTCGTAACAGTCCACCACTACACCCCATCCTGAAACACTTGGATCCATATACATTGATACAGCGACAAAGTATTTTGGAAAGACGGTAACAAGTTAGAATTTCATAATGAAGAAACTAAACTGATTATACACGGAGCATGCTTACTCCTGTTCAGTTCGTTATCTTTCATATGTTGCCTTCAGATTACAATGTAAATCTTGACCGCAGTGAAACCCAAAATGCTTATTATAAGTTTAACACCTGAATTTTACATTCGAGGGTCCGTGCATCGTGAGATATATGCCAGTAATTGTCCAACAAGGTGCAACTATACACAATTTATTTATATCTGTAAACCGCTCTACATGTTTCGGGTGTTATCTCAACCCCGTATCAGGAACTCATGTCACTGTACCCACAGCATCTAGCATTAGTAAAACCGTAAATGGAACCTGTCGTGAACGTGACTGGACGTCCAGTCACGTTCACGACAGGTTGCAGTGACGGTTTTACTAGTGCCAGATACTGTGGGTACAGTGACATGAGCTTCTGATGATGGGTGGAGATACCACCCGAAATATGTAGAGCGGTTTACAGATGTAAATAAACTGCATATAGTTGCAACTTTTTGGACAATTATTGGCATATATTATTAACGCATATTTTCTTCTATTGTTGTCAAATTTTATATAAACAAAATTTAAGGAAACAGCTCAATGCTGAAAACAAGAATTTGGTCCTGAAAGGAAGAAAGCCCTAGGAGGATGGAGAAAACGACATAGTGGGTGTTTTGTGTTTGGTACTAGTTTTGTGTTTTCTACTAGTTGCTGAAAAATTATTCGGATTAGGCTATCAGATGGGCGGGACATGTGTCACATGGCGGGACATGAGAAACAAATACGGACTGAAAGATACGATAAAATTCTCTAGTATACGGATTGCGTCAGGTGATTTTGAGAACCTTCTGTGTCCGTGTTATATTTCTCGAAATGTCAGTTTATTCTCCTTTCAGCCATTTAACACGGGTGTTAGCCTCGACAGATGCATAGTTCATTCATTTTCCGTGATAGCTTCAGATTATAAATTCAAAGATGTTTTGGTACAGATTCACAAACTATATATGCGCAAGACGAGGCAAGTTCCTCAAAAGATGGTGTTCTCCTTTAAGGGCCGCTCTTGGCAGGCAATCCTATTAAGATGGTTAATCGAAACAGCACCTCCGGTCACGGATCGTGTTAATCCTGTTAATAACGTAACGAGACTCGCGTTCTGCGTTATTGCTAATCGTAATTAAATTAAATCACAGCACTCGGCTCTAAGTAATTAAAACTACATTACACTTGCGGATTAAAAATCCAATTTCATATCTGCAAACTCCCACCTTCCTATCACAAAACGTGGTCCATAATTAAAATACACAAGGACCTTTAGGAGGTTTCACCTCATGTTACTTGACAGGTACAGTCAGTTTGAGAATATATCCCCTGTTTTTATGTCCCCATCTTCTGTGAAGGAGTTAAAAGTTTAACATAAGGGAAACCTGCAAACTTTTTCGTTCTTTCTATGGGTACATAGTATGGTCTCACTCTATAAGCAAAGATGTTTAAGAACGGATGAAAAATTGCACCTAACAAAGGCAGACATTGGCATCTATGGGACAATAAATTCAGGATGGAGAAAAGTTCCCACGAAAAAATTCGTAATGTACACTTTTCGTGAAATATTATGAATTATTAAACTGAAAGGCATGAAATAGGTGGGACATTTATGACGCATGGATCAGATGAGAAATGTATACCAAAACTTAGCGGAAAACTCCGAAGAGCAGAATGTACTTCGGAGTTCTTGATATACATTGAGCTTAAATTAAAACAAATGTTAAAAATAAGTTGTTGTAATAATATGGACTGAATTCAGCTAGCTCATGACAGACTTCGGTGGCAGTCTTCTGTAAACTTTAAAATGAAAATTCGTGTTTTGTATAATACAGGCCGCTTCATGACCAACTTTCACACTCTTGGTAGAGCTTTTACCCATTGGAATAGTTCTGGGCAGCATTTTAGTGCAGTAATGTGAAAGAATATTGTTATAACTACTGCGCTTCTTTGAAGTGATGAATTGTAATGTTTTAGAGAAATTTTCAATATCTTTCGGAACATTTTAAGCGTGTACATGAAGACTGGCACTATCTGAACTATTTCATTCGTAATACTGTACCAGTCCGAAATAAAATATTGGAGGTATTTGAAGTGATGCAGTCACAGTTCTTATTACGTCTTGTGCAAAATAACATAAACATCTAAGAATATAAACGCAGCTGTTATGAATAAAGGCATTTCTCAAATTTAAGTGCATTAAATGAAAACAATAGACCCGTTCGAACACAGGAATCGTGTTAATGAATCCCGCCTCATACATGCCAATTATGTCTGCGTTTTTCTGAGTTGTGTTTTGTGGGTAAAGGAATTATTCATTCTGCAGCGGGACAGATTACGGAGCCTAAACCGTGTTGGCAGCTTCACAGACGACGGCTAGATAAATTCATCCTGCTGGGATGGCACAATTAAGTTACGAAAGTCCATATCCGATAATTCAGAAATGTCAGTCATAAATTAAAATTTAATTTACATTCGCACAAATTTCAACCAAATTCACAAGTTTGATAAATCGTATACCGTACACAAACATTAATCAGAAGGTATTAAAAATGTTTCTACATTGACAGTGAACTAGTTTCAGTACTTTGTATCAAAACATTGGTTGTTTGACCGAAAAGTTCAGATGGTCACACGCACATCCAGTGACTCTTGGTCAACACGACATAACGACGGAGACAGTCCCGGATATTGAGAATTATTGTGTGAACAGCCGACAAGAAGTGATCCTCCAATATAAGGTTAGGTAAGGAGCTAACAATTCCTCACGTTAAAAGCCAACGTGCGTCCCAGCGTCAAACAAGTCCTCCGTAGATTCCTTAGAAGTCTGTAATGAAAATAGGATCTTACAAAGAAAGGTTAATTTCTTGATCAGCTGATAAGACATCACCTTCTAAAGGCATTCGCTGAGTGGAGTCAAGAGTAAACTAAATAAGCGCACTGATAAAACGTTTCCTAGTCGACAGAAATTATGCACACCTTTTCGAACTAAATACATAAACGGTAATTTACTAGGGACAACTATTAACCTCCCTTCAGAGCATTCAGTACGAACTGTCATAAAACTTAGTGGCATGCCTGCAGTACAATATAAATTACACATAAAGACGTTCGGTTAAAATGTTATTTATCCAGTCTCGTAATTGGTTACCAGGTGAACCTGAATTTATTTTCCTTTATCATACTACAATAAAAAATAAAAGAACTAGTTATAACGTTGAAGTTTAGAAACCTCTATGAATAACAAAAGTGTTGTGTTAAATCCCTATGGCTTAATCATGATAGAATAAATAAACAGATGAATTCTGAATGAGTTGAGTCATTCAGCCGTTACTGAGCTCCAGAGAGTAGCTACTGCCTACCTTCACTGACGTAATTTCCATATAAATTGTATCTTTGCCGTTATAACGATGATATGAGTGAGACAGACAGACCGCAAGAAAAGAAATATGCTCTCTGTCACAGCCCTAAAAATGTTTTGGAAAGTAAGCTGGAGATATATATATATATATATAATGGAGGTAGAGCTGAAGACAGAATATTATTGTTTAACATGCGGAAGAACGGTTAATTTAGACTTGTGTACAATTCCACCTTTGTCATTAAATTTCTCTGTATCTACACACAACTGCATAAAAAATCATCTTAAAATAGGACAAGTATATATAGAAAGAAATCTATTCGATTACGCGGTAAGTTTCACAAACCGGGGAATGATAACGTCAAGAGGCTACGCTATATTGCAGTGCTGCGACGTGTTCCTTATTTCAGTTCAATCTACTCTGAACAAATCTCTTCAAAAAACAACACTAAATATAAAAATGTCCGAATTTCGAAAGACTAGCGCGAGGTGCCAAGCAGACCTACAATATATTCGAAAGTTGCTAGGTGTGTTTATTATTATTATTATTATTATTATTACAATTCTAATCTCTGGTTTTTTCCTTTGTAATTATCGTCTTGAAACAATGGTGCTTATCAGCATTCAGGCTTAAAGTTTCAGACTGTAGCACTTTCCTTGTTATGTGACATGTTACCAAGTAATGATAAATTTCTACCTATAGAGGGCCAATAAGGCCAGCTTCAGATGGAAGAAGAGTATATCTATCATTATTATTATTATTATTATTATTATTATTTCATATTAGCCTCAATATTATTTCTTCTACGAAGATATGTTTGTAATTGTTACCCGTACTTACCAGTTGAGGCAGGTTCATTCCAGTGTAAATTCACTACACGTCAAAAAAGGAATGTTCATTTTAGACTTTCTTAGGAGGCATAAGATAACATGTCACATGGAGGACCTGTCCTTCCGTCCGTTCGTCCGCCCGTCTGTCAAACTCTGACTTAGTATCAGAGACAACGCCGTTTTCTGGGTTCTCAAAAAATTCGGCATGAGTTCTTTACACAATTGTCGAGCGAGGGAGAGTTTCGTGAAAATCGGTTCAGTGACACTCTACGTGAGGGCGTAAATGAATTTACGTCCTATTTTCCCTATTTATTGAGTGATTTGGGTGAAATTCCATGTAGAGTGTCTCCATGTTCTGACAATGAGTGATAATAAATTGTGTGAAAATTGGTGCAGCAAAAGTCACGCTTTACGCCTACTTATTTTCATAGAATGAATGTTGCTGCCTACTGCAGTTTATTTCGTACTTGCACACAGAAGGACGAGTATAAAATCATTCTTTTGGGTGATGGTGAGTTTCGTGAAAATCAGGGCAATGATGCCATATTTCACTTATTAAATTAAATGTATTTCTACCCGTAGTTTGCAAGTTTATTGTCCAGTTTCGGTAAAATTTAGTACACAACAGCAGCCACTCACAGTGCTGTGCAACACTGGCGAATTTCATGAAAATCGTCACAGGGAGGCCGTGCCTTCTTGTGAGCATCGGTAAAATTACATCTACGCGAGTATTGTGAAATCACATAATTTAGTACCCAAAGAAGGCCTTGTAGTATCTGTGCTACGTCACAGAGTACGCAGTCTGCTGTCTGGTTAAAATACATCACAGCCAAAATTTCTTAACTTAATGTTCATAAAATGAAGAGTCAGTGTACCTGGAAATTGAGCACGTCTGACACACACAGCCCTTCCTCCGCCTAGAATCGTTTGCTGTATGTCAGTAGCAGCCCACATATGATTTTATTACCTAAGTCTTCACAGCTATACAAATCATCACCACCAGATGCATGAGATGTTACCCACAGAAAATAGGCAGCTTTAGCCATTTCCTAACTTCCTTGCGTAATATTCTCGGTAAAATTTAAGTACATAAAATAATTCATTTTTGTCTTATTCTCATATGAAACTATGAATACCGACACCAATCTTGCAACTGCGTTTGTTTCTCTTTCCTCTCGTTCTGCCATGCAGGTAACACTTTAAAATCTCTTTCTATAGTGTAACCAACCAGATGCATCAGTGTCTCAAATTTATTGTATTGAAGTAACATTCTACATGTTTCAGACGGTCCTTCCGTCCATCACCAGGAGCTAACGACTGTACATACTGCAACAAGCATAAGCCTGTTGCAGTACGTACAGTCTTTAACTCCTGATGATGGACGGAAAGACCGTCCGAAACATGTAGAGTGTTACTCAAATTGATGCGTCTGGTTGGTTTTACTATAGAATTATATTACGATGCACGGCCCTATGAACGTCAAACTTGAAAATCTGTCGTAAATGTTTTCGCTTAGCGCTTTGTTCTACTTCTTTCAAAAGATCAGATCTCTTGTAGACGTCTATTTTTCGTCTCGAAGAACATGCATAAGCAACTTGCTGTAATTGGGAGAAATGTTTTCAGTGTAGTCTGGTCTTATTCTCCAATGTGTTCCCCAGTCCTGCAATATAACCGTCACTTGTTATTTTTGAGGTCATTTCAAAAGAACTTTGACTTCCTCGTCAGAACCATTATTATAAAACCGTATGTAATAAACCATCTGAGCATGTTTGAAAGTTTTGGAAGCAACATTAAAAAGTAGAAAGAAGATTCATGCTGAAATTTTTATTGGCAGACGGAATATGGAAGTGGTTCTGATTATTTGGTTGAAAATTTGGTAAGTTCCTGGCTTTTTTCAAAATGCTGACTGTAATAATACATTCTACAGAACAGTAATTTTCGAAAGGTCTCGTAATATCAACATATCAGTTATAAATATGTGTTTTGAGGCAGCAAATCACCAGTCAAAACATAATATTATATCCCAGGAAAAATAAAACCTCCCTCGATTTTAAACTTCTAATAAATATGCTAACGAAAAGATTCAGAAGTAAGGAGACTGGATGGATTTTAAGAAATTAAATAGAAATAAATATCTTAAATGACTTTATATACGTGCTGTTGACAAAACAAAATCGGGGAGCAACATTAAGCTACTTGGTGCAATGTGTTCCTTTACTTGTATTAGATTTGTGATGTTTTGATGTCTCGAAAACTAGTACACTCCAATGCATTTACAGTTCTAAGTCACTACCATACCACAAGAGCGGATGTTGCGGAAGTCACAATAAAACTTTTACAAAATATTTCTACATCTAGATACGCCCAGATATTTCTACATTGTTTAATATATATATATATATACATATATATATACATATATATATTTATTTATTTATTTATAAATACTTATATATATACACATATATCATAACTAGTAACTATAGTATGTTCACCAATTCAAATCCATATTATACGTCACAACAAATGGAGATATGCCAGTAGCAGTCTTTGAAAAACAGGCAATATTTCAGTAATCCTTATACTAAGAAGTAGATGTCATCTTTTTTGCAACAACAATCTTCAGAGAGTAAATGCCTGAAGATTGTTGTTTTGATACACTGCATTTGCATGAAATAAGAGAATTCGTGAAAAATCTTGAAGTACAAAATTCTCGTTTAGTGTTTCTCTTCTTGCATAAGACTTTCGTGTTTATATTCGTAACTCAGAACTTTCCTTAAGGATTATCGCAGCTCTTACGCAGAAACTAACTTGGAAAAGAAAGTGTGACTTAAATTTCTTCAGAACAAATTTTTTGTTAAAGAGACGAGATAACCGTTGAATGTTTCTTTTCGTTTCTGAAATTACTTTAAAACCTTCCTTCAACATAACGAAAGACAGAACTACGTAAATCAATCGAAGTTGTGAAGTGGAAAATGAAAGAACCTTCAAAAGATTTTCTGGACATAAGAGCAAACAGAAGACAAGAACACGAAGAAAAACGTAATCAATAATTGATCAAAAGAAATACATTCAAAACAATAAAACGTATAGGTAGCTAAAACTAAAGGAGATTCTGATATAAGATTTTTTATTAGAGAGAAATCTTTCTCTTCCTTTACCACTCTGACATTTCTTAGTTTGTGTTCCTTTGAAGGTAAAACTTGCACCATTGAAAAAGGAAGTGAGAGAAACAAAAAGAATTATTTTTCTTTTAGTTTTCTCTTTTCTAATAAAACTGGGGAGAAGTTATTTCCAAAACAGCTTTGATCTTCCACTCCTATATATTGTTACGAGAAAGAAGAGGCAAAGAAAAATTTAGGAAGAAGAAGTAAAAGAAATCTCAAACAGGTTTCTCTAATAGAATTACGAGCAGTGTGTCCTAGAACATGATTTTAACCTTACGTGCTGTGGAAGAGAAAGAGTGTGCTGGTGGGTCTTTCGCTTCATTAGGCCCTACTGCTGGATTATGGCGTATTTCTTACACAAGGCTCCTGAAAATTGTAATAAAAATATAAAATAGATCTTCACTATGATAAACGCATAACTTGTGTCATGCTGACTCTATGTACGTGAAAGTAAGTGGTTCTTGTGCTCCCAGATATGCCATTGTGTCAAAAAAATTGGTGAGTCCGTTAACATTTAAGAAGCTCTGCATTGTACAAATTTCTCCGTCTTCTTCTCAGTTCCAAATATTCTTCTCAAGACTTGGTACAGCTTAAGTGCTCAAAGGATGTTCTTTTTAGAATCCCTTCCTATTAAAGTGATGACATAATATTCTTAAGTATCATCCTAAACGCACGCAAATCTTCACCGCAAGATCTGTTATTTTCGTCAAATATTAACCAAACTCCAATTTGGTATGTAGATTTTAATTTGAAAAATCCACAATATAAAATTTGATCCAAACAAATCCTCATTATGCCGAGCTTTCTGACATAGGGACAGACACAGAGACGGACAGACATTCATGACGAAGCCAATAGTCGTTTTCGCAATGCGAGTGCATCTGAAAGAATCTTTTTTCAAATACCATCGTGATATTCAATTTATTTTTAACCTGAGATGCGCAACGCAGTATGAAGTTTGAAAGCCCTAGCAGACTTGAATCCATTTTACTGGCATTCAGTGGGCACCAGTTTTATCTGTTCTAGGTGCTTCCTGAATTTTAGACTTCACTCGCGCTTTTTAATCACTAAAAATTGGTACAATCTGACGCTAACATTCACATTTACAAGCAGAAGCGGTAAAAATAAAAAGTAAAGTTGTCTGTCCCGAATTAGGTACCACATCAAGAAGCATACGTGGAGTCGAAATACGGCTCCATACATTCTTCGTCTCAGCATCAGACGATGAGTCGTTAAAATCACGCCCGGGCCGTTTTTACGCCTGATAACCAGCCCCCCGCTATCCACTGAATAAGGGATTGGATTCGGAAAGAAAAAATCTTGCCTCTGCCGGGAATCAAACCTATATTCCGTCGCTCTCGAGGCCATAGTCTGGTCACTAACTCGACTGAGACTGAGAGTGTACAATCTGAGACAGACTGCGTATAAAGACATAGAAAAATAAACTAAAGATTAAATATACGTTGCTTGCAACAGCGAATGATTATGCTGGTACTAAAAGGTCTCAGAAGGAAGTCTTGGAACGTGACAGCAGAAGTAAAATGTAAAATCTATGAAGATGTTCACACTGAACTGCGTTGAATTAAAGAGCACACAGTAAAACAATTTGAAGCGAAAAAAAAGGAATAATTCATTATGCATTTCACGGAAAGAAAAGTTTTTGGTACAATTTAATCTCTCATTGGCGTTTCCTCTGCAGAACACTAAGAGGATGGAAATTATTAACTTCTTAAAACAAATCTCACGGTGGTTTAATGCTCTTTGCTAAGTTCCACTAACAACCCGATGAGCAGAATAATAATTAAATTCAGTCCATCTTTACATAATTTCTAAGCTCGCCTCATTTGCTACTCTCATTCTCAGGGAAATGTCCCAATTTCAAATGGAGGAATGGTGGTGCTTTGAAAGCGCAGAAGTCTTCTGAACAAAAATGTGCAAGTTGCGTCTTTCAGATTCACTAACACCTTGATTAAAACTGTTGCCTAGCGACAGTATGGTCAAAAACTGAATAAATGAATACCTGCAAGGAGCAATATTAAAGAATATGGCATTCTTATTAAAAGTGTTTCTGTTTCAATATTATTCTTATACGATTCAAACTTTTCAGAATTTTCTGCATGAATAAAAAACTACTACAATATCGCAATACTTATTTAAATGTCGGTGTGCGTGATATTTTTACGTTATTTATTATTAGGCCTTATATTTCTATTATTGTGGGCCCGGTAGCTCAGTAGGTATAGCGACTGAGCTACGGGCTGGACGGTCCGAGATCGAATCCCGGTGGGGACGAGATTTTCCGCCCGTCCAGACCGGCCCTGGGTCCCACCCAGCCTGCTGTAAAATGGGTACTGGGTCTCTCTCGGGAGGTGAAGTGTGGCCGGGACGTGCTGCTCACCACTCACCCCGTTCTGTGCCGCGGTCACGGTAGAGTAGAGCTATGCCTCTACCCATCCTCTGGGCCTCACCGGGCCTGTAGCGGGATCTCTTTACCTTTTATATTACTGTTATTACCTTATCGATTGTGTTTACTTCTTATGTATCAACATTTGTATTAGTTTTTATTGTGTCTTGTGTTTTAGTGTATTACTGACGTTCTGTCAATCAAAATGTTTGTGGTTGCCGAGTCAGCAAGTTCATAAGCAAGAGTGCAAAGTAATCTGATGGAATGATAAGAGACTGTTGAGGGCAGCAACTGCGTTCTCATTTTGCTTGTGCTTTTTGCGTATTTATGTCCTTTTACATATTTTTATGGCTTTTGACAGAATCTGTAATGCTGAGTCAGCATGTTAACAAACAAGTACTAAACTGAAGCGAATTTAATTATATTAATTATATTAACAAACAAATCAACACTAGTATGAACAGGCAGAATTCCAGATACCATTCAGGTCAGCATCCTTTACTCTGCCTATCATAAGACAAACCTAAAAATTAACACTTTATTTATACAAACAGAAAGTGGGTGACTATGAGTCTATAACTTCACAATTTGATTTGTACGGGTGTGAAACTTTGTCTCATACTCTCAGTAGAAGATGCTGATTTAGGTTTTCTGGGAGAATGTTGTATGCAGAGAGGCGAAATACAGTTAGGATGAATAAAAGTGTGTAAAAAAGAGCGTCATATTTCATCATATTCACCGAAAAGTGTTGGGATAATAACATTGCAACAGACAATGGGTAGAACACAGCGTACACAGGAGTACCAGGAATGAAATTTTAATTTGGAAACTTGAAACGAAGATTTAAATGCCGATAGCAGAGTATAAAAATGGGTCTTAAAGAAATTGGGTATAAATCGTATGTCTCAAAATAGGGCCCAGTACCAGTGTCAAGCTACAGTGACCAAGTTAGTACTTCCTGTTCCACTTTACGCAGGAAATCTTTTGACAAATTATGCAACTACCATTTTCCTTGAGAAACCAGCGGTCTCTCATGCAAGAAATGATAGTGTTTTACGAAACTTCAAGGATCGTTACCCTGTACGCAACAGCCAACCTCAGAATCTACGTCGATAACTCATCCATAACCATATTTGTTGAAAGTTTATTTCAATATTATCTTCTTGCCCACTCTGCGGTCTCTAAAGTGGTCACTTCCCTTCAGATTTCATGCCAAATTCTCATCTCTCCCATGTTTGCTGCATTTTTTACTCGCTTATTCTAACAACCTTGAATGAAGAAACAAATTAAAAATATCCAGACCCCTTCATGCAGTTTTCTTCGTTACGCTGTTACCTCTCCTGTATCAGGTCTAAATGTTCTAGCCATCTCTAACACGTGGATGTTAACAATTTCTCGTGCTAAATCTGCAATACCACCCCTCGTTTGCAACCAGATATTGCTTAAACACAGCAAGTTACTTACAACCACCCTCCATAACTGGAAGACATCTCGTAAACCCACAAGCTGAGGATATGCCACGCCGTGATAATAACGAACCCACTTAACGTGGTGAACATTTAAAGTATTTCATTATCATATAGTGAGTTAAATACAATATATTCTATGCTTTAAATTCGAATACTGCGATATAATATATAATTTTCTTATGCAAATTCCTATTCATATTACAGGTGTCACACGAGCCACAGGACCCAGAGGAGGATTTCGAAGGATATGTCTGCCACCCGTATTCCACAATATGGGGATGGTTCTCATCTACACCCTTCAACTGCTTCATCCTTTCAGAATATTCCATCTCATATCGGACATCCTACACAAAATTATCACTCTCAAGACAAGTAAGGAATTAACTCTACCTATGAATTTTATTATAGCAAATGTGTAGTTAGGTTTTATGCCCCAAATTCTACCATAAGCGTACGGCTGACAGTGAAGAGTAATGATTGTATCGTCCAAATAAGTCAGTGGCTAACTTTCCGTTCCTCGTGATAAATGTGTTAAAGTGAGATATCAGGCTTCCACTGCGACGTAGTTGAGGCCGTCTCTCGTCTGGGAAGTTAATACGGTGTTGGTGGGTTGTTGATTACCGACATTTCGGGGCAACACGTCAGTTTCATCTACACGAGTGAAACGATCGAAAAAGAATGGCTTTACTGCTTTACTCTTGAATAAGAAAGAGGCAAGTTGTCCCGTTACGTCGGTAACCAACTACTCACCTACGCCTTCTAACGTGCCATTAGAGCTACAACCTCAAAGGTGTCAGTGTATCTCACTGTACAGGTCTACTGGTACTAAATATTGATTCCTTGTTTTAATTTACTTTTAAAAGACAGGCTAATTAGTAAGTCAAAAGGAATCGAGAGACACTCAAAAGAAGAAAAGTTAATACCATAAAAAAATGCAAAACCTCTCTACAAGACATGAAAGAAATTTGTCTAAACTTAAAGGGAGAAAAAAGTCAGCCTCTATTCATGCCTCGTCAAAGCAATAATGAGTAAATCATAAGCAATTCATAGTCTTTTCTGGAATGTGATGCAATATCGGCCGGTAGAAATTTACCGACGTTTCGGAGGCGCGTGCTGCTTCCATCTACAGGGCATAAACTTTCGAGGCACAGCTTTAAGATGTGTAATGCTCTAAAGCAAGAAACTAAGAATGGATAACTTCTGCGCCGTTCTGAATTTTTATAACATCACTGTTTATTATACGGTGAAGGACAGAGCAAGCCGAATTTCAATTTGGAAACTTCGCAACGTCGCAACTTAAAAGGGGGTGCCTTTCTCTGCTAAAATAAAAACAGTAAAGAACTTTCATAAAAAATATGTTATTCGACTGACCGTGCAAATTCGGCACAGCAATTCGCAATGGATGCAGCGTCATTAAGCAAAAACAAAGTGCGTGTATTCTTTGAAAATAGTTTGATTCTTATATGTATATGTAACTTTGCTGCTCTAAATAAACCAGAATACAAAGAGCATTCAGTACAACAGTGTGCATTGTGTATGGTCCCTGACTTTATGCACTGCCATGTCCATGAATTTCGCTGACAAGGGCACTTCAAAGCCTACGTAACTTTCGGTTCTCTTTGTATGATCGCCTGCAGAGCCCTCAACTAATGCGTCATTAACTTCAGCATCTCCCCTTCCTTCTTGCTTCAAAAGGCCTTGTATACCATGAAATAATGCATTTAACATTTCCTTCATATACCACAAAGGCAAAGCGTCAACGTTCATAAACATGACTTAATAAATGCTGACAAATTTCAAAGAACATTTCAGCCAGTATGAGAACGGCGCGGTACATAATCTCCTTAGTAAATATTTTGTATGCAATTTACTAAAACGAGTGGTAATACACCTTCACGCCTACACATATAAGGTGCTCCAAAACTTCAGATGCGCCTATGAACTTAGTGCTTTATTTGATGTGGCAGTCAGCATTTTAGATTATGCACGCCTTGTGGCACCATGCTTGGTGAAAAGGCTGGAAAGAAACGGTTGTGGTGAAATCGTACAGACAAGACTTTTCCTGGAGGAAGTACGGATTAATGTATGTAAATAGCTCAGTCAGGGTAGCTAGCGTTATGGGCAAGATTAGAATCCGTCATGTCTTGTGTACAACTCTACATTGTCTGTCTACATCAACGCTCTCAGTTATTTCTTGTTCCCCCAAAACCCGTTTCATATTCAAAGAGAGTGATGCCTTAAGTGTACTGCTGCATAAAACTGTCAGGTCCCAAAAGCGCTTAATGCTGTGAATAGCACTCCTAATTCCTATTCCAAACGCGTCCGCTCCGAATTTCGGCCTAGAGAACGGCCAACTTCACCGAAGTCTTTCGCAGTTTTCCTCAGTCCTTGTAGGCAGTTAAAAGCCTTGGAGTGATGCTTTGGTCGTTTAATTTCTCCCATCCTCCGAAACTTCGGGATAGTGTGTTCTTTTTTAGGATTCAGGTCCTCCGGTACATTATACCACTTCGACTGGTAAACATCTGCCGACGTTATGGCAAACTACAGTGCCTTCGCTTTCACGGTCAGGAAGTTCCCAGCGTCCGAAACGTCTGTAAAGGCTGCCCAGTCGACACGACGGTACATCCCAGAACACTTGAACCTTCAGCAACACCACCACAACAGCATCAAATCTCACAGCTCACAGGTTGTTTTATTATTCTCTGCAGTACACCCCCCCCCCCCCGCAAAAGACATTTCAGATTGTGGGTTTGTGAAACTTTTCTTAGCCTCTCCGAGAAAACCAGAGTAGTTAAATTAAACATAATGTTAAAGAAAAAATGTTACATGCATATGGTAGCGCTGCCGTCATGACGAAACGTCGCCTTTTACACCTACGCTTAAAAAATTGTGGATGCGCTTTGTATAATAGCCTGTCTTGTGGACAGAAATACGTGAAAACTTCTTTTGAGAATATGTTGAGACTTAGTTTGGCTTTTTTCAGTTTTACGGAAAAATAATTCCTTATATATTTTTAAAAACATAATTATAATAATTATTATGCCACGCATGAAATTACTTGAAATAATTTAAATAAACCGTTTTCACTCATTGATAAATATTTTGTTTATACAAACACAAAGCTGCAGAAACAAAGTCATTCGTAAACGAACAGGCAGGTAGGATGGGAGATTATCACAAAGCTAAGAAACTTCAAACTAGTGTCTTATTTTGGAATTTTTTCTCTCTTATATAATAAAAGCACTATGTTTCGGAAGCCTTTATGCTTTCATTTTCAGATTCGCACCTATCTGGTGAACCCCTTAGCACACAGCTGCTCTCAGACACTGGGCTGCTCTTAAGGAGTCCACATTATAGGTTTGATCCTGAGGAAAGAAGCAGAGCCAACTTCCGAAACCCAGTGTCTTCGCTATATAACGCCATTGGAATTCCAAAATAAAAATAATAATTCGGAAAATGATAAAACATCATCAAAATTCTAGAGAACTTAAATAGGTAAGAGAATGAATAACAAAAAAAAGTGCCCCCGTTTACGAAACACCCCGTGGGAAAATCTCTGAATCAGTTCTGCGAAGCTGTAACTCCACCTCTCGACGTGTGAGCGTTCCAAAACCTAGGTTGGCCTGTCTCTTCCTATTCACAACAGCGTTCTAACTTTTACCTCATTCACTTGCATTCAGAACCGCTGCACACACGTACTGCCACCTAATGAAATCAAACAGCATTATCGGTACATACTTGGAACAGCTATAATGCATGTGGGAACGGCCACATGCAGTTAGTATTCCAGCTTCGTAACTTTAGACAGTAATGGCTGCTGCATGACACACTTAAATTTCAAACTAAGGAAGTGGTAGAAACGAATCCTTACCGCGGAACGTGCTGCTATAGACATATTCTCTTATTCGGTTTATTAGCGCAGTACTCCTCTACTTCTGCTTGTCACAACTTCGTGGCAAGTCGAAATGCCTCGTATTCTTATCAAAATAAGGCTTTCTCTTCTCTTCGCAAAATAACGCGGAAATCTTCGTCACTTGTCATGAATTTAACCCCGTACCGAACACCTTCCATCCTCTAAAATCATCCCCTTGCAAAGCCACACTGACATTACACTCCACTCTTTTAGGCTACCGTCCAACTAAGTCCTTCCTAAAAGGTTTCCCCATCAAAATTTTGTAACAAGTTAAATAATTTTATATAAATTGTTGTTTACGAAAATTACATTATTCCTATTATTGTGTCACCAGACATTAATTTCAGTAATTTATTTCGACAGCTCATAAATTATTGCCTCAGGTTTTTTTTAATTAGTTATTTCTCAAGCAGCGAAATGTTTGACGGCTTCATCACTATCAGCCTCTGAATTTTTTTCCCCCAGGATGTTCGTGTCTTACACATTTCTGGTAATTCTAAATAATAATAACAATAATAATAATAATAACAATAATGAACTGCATGGTTTCAGAATGTTAAAGTCTCCCTCTGGTATCCCCGACCCCGTCTTCGTCGCTTCGCCATTATTTTGGCCAGCCTATATCCCATCAGCATTTGTACTCCTCACCCAATATTGTGCGGGTGATAAAATCGAGAAGAATGAGATGGGCTGGGCATGTGGCGCATATGGGTGAGGAGAGGGGGATGTATAGGGTCTTTCTGGGGAAACCGGAGGGAAAGAGACCATTGGGGAGACCTAGGCATAGATGGGTGGATATTAGGATGGATCTCCAAGAGGTGGGATGTGGGTATATGGACTGGATTGGGCTGGCCCAGGATAGAGACAGGTGGCAGACGCTTGTGAGTGTGGTAATGAACCTTCGTGTTCCGTGAAATGCGGGGAATTTCTTGACTAGCTGCAAACCAGTTAGCTTCTCAAGAAGGACTCTGCACCATGGAGTAAGTAAGTATATCCCGTCAGCCCTCCGGTCCTAGGTAGAATACAAACTGTGGAAAGCGAGCTCCTTGCACTCTTCCCAGGCCACTTCAAGTTCTGCTAATATTTTTGTCTCTCGTTATATTTAAAACTTTCCTTGGTTCTATTATCCTTGAATTTCTCTGGTGGTCTAACCGAATAAATTGTGGTGGTGATCGCACAAAAAAAGCATTTGTGGTGCTTCTAATTTCTGGGATAACTTTTTTGGAGGTTCAAGTCTTCTGGGATGTTACCCTGCGTCGACTGGTGGCAAACAACTACCAAATTTTCAGAAACCCCGTATTCCAAACCCCCCCCCATTTTGGATATCCATCACTCCAGTCTTCTTGAACTGCATAACCCTAAGATGGAGGAAATGCGCTTCTCCGAAACGTCGGTAACTATTTGCCAGTCGACACGTTATGATGTACCAGAAGACTTGAGTCTTTATCCACACTTCTGCAAAAACCTCAAATCCCAAAATCCTTTTTGTTTGTAATCTACCTGTCTATTTCACTTACGACATTTGGCAGTAACTGAAACTTGCACGTATTAGGACATTAAATTTTCGAACTTGATTCAACTCTGAGACTAACAATATTTAAACTATAAAAGAGTAAAACGATTTGGTAGCAGAAAGTTACACGCTTACAGTATAACTTCGTGTCAAGGACGGTTACGAGGAACCACGAAAACTGTGCACGTTAATCTGCCTCAACTTCTGATCTAGCGGCCGTAAAGCGAGATGAGACGACTAAATTCGAACTATTGAAAATCACAGTTCTTCACACGTGTTACTCTTACTGAAATAATTAAAGTGCTCATTTATTATTAAATTCTTGTAAATATACAGCCTATTTCTCCGAGACCAGGGCTGGCGAACAACTTTGACGGCCGTGCCCTAATTTTCTGTGAATTTCGAAGAAATTCTTTCGCGTGCCCATGGGAATTTTGAAGAGTAAAATAAAATATTGGAGTCTGTCATAATTATTATTAACCTTTTGACACCTAACGACCACTATAGTGGTCGTACCGCACCGCTAACATCTAAACCTTGCATTTTATATATTTATTCAACAAATACAGGTACTGAATATTTTAAACATGGTATATACTCTCCTTTTTTTTCTCTTCAAAATGCAGTTTGTTTCATAATTCTAACGTATTTGGTTCCTGT